>Ga0268287_100010_pt1 | contig 363414 bp, 336 predicted proteins | sample MetcocultureR3M_FD_191348 | JGI IMG/M metagenome (GOLD analysis project Ga0268287, IMG submission 191348) | Soil microbial communities from Anza Borrego Desert, Southern California, United States - Methanotrophic co-culture R3-M | ecosystem: Environmental > Terrestrial > Soil > Desert | place...
CGCGAAAACGCGTAGGCCGCAGGAACTGCCACGATCACGGAAAGAATGGTCGTGGCTGTGGAGACGAAAAGGCTGTTCCAGAAGAAGCGCAGGAAGTCCTGGCCGACGCTGTTTTGCGGATCGAGCAGCTTCTGGTAACTGGCGAGGGTTGGTTGGTCCGGCCACCATTGCGGCGGGAACTGCATGGCCGCGAAGCCGGACTTGATCGAGGTGATCAGCATCCAGATCATCGGCAACGCGGTGTAAAGCAGTATGAACACGAGGAAAATGCGGCCGCTCCATCGCCATCCGTCGATGCGCCGGCGACGGCCCTGACCTCGAGAAGCAGTCCCGGCAATCGCGCTCATACGTTCCCGTCCTTTCGCTCGTTGCCGCTTAGCGCACGGACATAGAAGTAGCCGAGCGACATTACGATCATGAACAGCAGCACCGAATAGGCCGACGCCACCCCCCAGCGCTGGCGGCCAAAGGCGAGTTCATAAATATGGGTGATCCAGATATGCGACGCGTTCGACGGCCCGCCGCCCGTCATGATCCAGGGGATGATGAAAGAATTGAAGTTGGCCACTGCCAGCAGAAGGATCGTCACCGTCGAAACGTTTCTCAAGTGCGGAAAGGTGACGTGGCAGAACCGCTGCCACGCATTGGCTCCGTCGACTTTTGCGGCGCGCAGCAGTTGGTCGGGAACCGTCTGCAGGCCAGCCATCATCATGATCATGGCAAACGGAAACTCTCGCCAGATGTTGACGACGATCAGCGAGGGCAGCACCGTGCTGACGCTGTCGATGAAATTCGGCGGCCGATCGGCCAGGCCGAGGCCGACCAGCACCGCGCCGATGATCCCAAAGTCCGAATGGTAGATCCACTTCCAGATATACGACGCGGCGACCGCGCTGATGACCCAGGGAATGATCAGGATGGCGCGGAGGATGCCGCGACCGGCAAAGTCGCGATGGAGTGCCAAGGCGCAGGCAAACCCCAGGACAAATGCGATCAAGGTGGATGCCAGTGTCCAGATAAGAGTGTTCGAGGTGACCTTCCAGAACACCGGGCTTTTAAGGATGGCGGTGTAGTTGTCGAGCCCGGTGAAAATCTTGTCCCGGAGCTGCAGGCCAGGCGGCGTGTTAAAGAACGACAGCTCGATCGTGTAGTAGACAGGGTAGGCTATGACGATGAGCATTACGACGATTGCGGGAAGCACATACGCGTAGTCAGCGCGATGCGACCAGATCTTTCGCAGCATGCCGGACTTATCGGATGGAAGTCTTCGGTGAGCCTCGGCCTTGCCAGTCAAGATCGTCACTGTACGGTGCCCTTATTCTTCGGAACGAACCGGCTGCAATTGGGGTGCAGCCGGTGAGATCGTCAGGTTTGGACTAGAGTCCGCCGTCCATCAGTTCTTTTACCTTCTTGGCTGCGTCATCCGCTGCCTGGTCGACCGTCATGGCTCCGGTTAGGGCATTCTGCAGCATATCCGGGACGATGATGTTCATGATTTCGGGGGACTGTGGCAGTGCCGGGAAGGGGATGCCGTATGGCAGCATCGAGGTCGTGACATCAAGGAACTTGATGCTGTCCAGACGTTCCTTCATCCATTTGGTCTTGAAGCCGTTAAGGTTTCCTGGGTTTGAGCCGGCATAGGCCATCTTCAGCGACCATTCGGGGCTCGTCCACATGCAGATGATAGCCTTTGCCGCCGGCTCGTCCACCTTGCCTCCCTCGACATATTCCGGCTTCAGGATGTGAATATTGGAGCCGCCGAACACGACTGCACGCTTGCCGTCGGGGCCCGTCGGAATGAGGCCGTAACGCATGTTGTCGATCACGGTCTGCGCCTTGTCCTTGTCGGTAGCCGTCGCCTTTTTCTGGAGGTCGAGCATGACGTTGTAGTCGGACGGGTGCGAGATCATCATGCCGAGCTGGCCAGCGAGGAAGAGCGGCTGGTTGTCGGCCTGCTGGTTGGTGAGCGCCGAAACCGGAACCGACTTGTCACGAACATACATATCGTAGGAGGCCTGCAATGCCGTCTTGCTCTGCGGACTATTGAGCTGGACCTCCTTATAGGTCGGGTTGGCGGACGCTTCGTCGAAGACACCGCCGCCATAGGCCCACAGCTGCGGCATGAAACGGTACGGCGTATTGCCGGCATTCTTGCGCGCCACGAGGCCGTAACCGGCGACGCCGAGCTTATCATGGATTTGCTTGGAATATTTGACAACGTCGTCCCAGGTTGCCGGAGCCTTGTCCGGATCGAGACCCGCACGCTTGAAGATGTCGGCGTTCCAGATGAACGCCATCGTCTCGTTGTTGGTCGGAATGCCGTAGGTCGTCCCCTCCCAGGTTACAGCCTTCATTGCGCCGGGCCAGAAGTCCTCAGTCGAATACCCTACATCCTCGGGTTTGAGCGGCTGCAAATAGCCCTTTGAGGCAAACTCGGTACCGCCCAGGATCTGCAGGCGGACCGCCATGGGTGCCGCATTGCCAAGGAGGGCGGTCCGGAATTTGTCGAGCAGGTCGTTATAGGTGAGGGCTTGTTCTTCAAGCTGGATGTTTGGGTAGGTTTTTCGGAAGTTCTCGAAGAACTCCTTGTAATACTGGCGCAGGAGGTCGGGGTCGCCCTCGAACACGCCCTGATACCAGAAAGTCAGGCGCCCCTTGTAGTCGAGCGGAGTGACCTTGGCGCAATCGCCCGCCGTATCAAAATCCTGTGTGCCGGCGATGGAACGCACGTATTCCGGCGACCACTTGCTGAGGTCGACCGGCGCACCCAGCGCAGACCCAGACATCAACGATACCATCAAAGCAGTCGAGACAGTGCCGTGCAGGACGGCACGACCGAATGAAATCCTCGTCATAGGTAACCTCCCAGGTTCTCTCCCATGCCGCTCTGCGTCGAGGCGAGCGGTCTTGCTCCCCGGCCGCGGGACCTCCTCTAATGTATCCCTTTGACCTGATCATACGTTTTCAGATCAGAGATTTCCTGTCAATGAGAGAAATCGTACATTGTTTACCGAACATTCGCGTGTTATCCCAATAATGTGTGTATTTAATGGGGATAATTTTGGCTGAGACCACTGAATTTAAGGCGCAACCACCCGAGGGCATCGACGCTATGGGGGCCTCTAGCGAGGGCGCCTCGCTTTACCAGCAGATCAGGGATGACATCATCGAAGGACGGCTTACGGCCAACGAACGGCTTGTCGTGACCGATCTCGCCCGGCGCCATGGCACCTCAACCAACCCTGTGCGCGAGGCCCTGCAACTGTTGCGGGGGGAGGGTTTTGTCACCTTTGTTCCCAACCGCGGAGCGCGTGTAAGGCCCATAGATCAGGATTTCGTTCGGGACATCTACGAGATTGGGGTCTTGATCGAGCCGGCGCTGACGAAGTGGTTCGTGAATATGGCGACCGTCGAGGACATTGCCGAACTCGAACGCATCCAGGGCTTGATTGAAGAGAACAACTTTGCCGATCCGTTCAGGCACAGCGAGCTGGACACCGCCTTTCATACCGTCATGTACCAGAAGCATTACAACCGCCATGCCGCCGAGCTTTGGTGGAAGCATCGCGAAGTGCTTCGAGCCGTGAGCCGGCGTTTCGACTTCACGCTCGCCCGGCGCGCTGCGATCCTAAGCGAACATCGCGAGCTCATCGCGCATGTAAAAGCAGGCCATGCGAACGAGGCAGCCGACCTCATTGCACGCCATGTCGAGGGCTCCGGCCGGCACATCCTCGAACACATGCGTGCGCGAAATGCCGCTCGGGCGGGATAAATTCCATAACCGTTAAATATCGTTATCCCACTACTTCAGCTAAAGGCAGTCGAGATGAAAATCACCAGCGTTCGGCCGTGGCTCATCAAATCCGATGCTTCTTATTGGGGAGAATTCCTGTTTGTCGAGGTGATGACCGACGAGGAGGTGAGCGGCTGGGGAGAGATCACCACCACGACAAGACTCGCCAATCGCGCCCTTTGTACGATCCTGCGGCAGATCGGTGCCGCTTTGACAGGCGAGGACCCGGCGCGGATCGAGTATCTGTGGCACAAGATATTCCGCAGCTTCACCTATATGGGCAGTCGCGGCGCTGCAGTCGAATGCGTAAGCGCCATCGACATAGCTCTCTGGGACATCCGAGGCAAAGTTCTTGGCAAGCCGATTTACGAACTGCTGGGCGGACCGGTGCGCGATGAAATTTCGCTCTACACCCACCCCAACCAGGCCAAGTTTACCAGTAAGGAGGCGGTGGTTCGCGAGATCAGGGATATCGTCGAGTCCGGCCATACTGCGCTCAAGTTCGATCCCTTCCCCTACCAGGGCAGCGCCGTCGGTGGACTGCCGCGCGAACAGCGGGACGGCTACCTCGATGGCAGCATGACCCGCAAGGATGAGCGCGAAGCTGCCGAACTCACGGCTCTGATCCGTGAAACAGCGGGCTCTGATGTCGACATCCTTATCGATGCGCATGGCCGGTTTGATGTTCCGACCGCTATTCGCCTTTGTCGGAGCCTTGAGGAAGCCGGCCAAATCGACTGGTTCGAGGAGCCCTGCCTACCGGAGAGCCTCAACGCTCTCAGACAGGTCCGCGAGAAGGTCAGCGCACCTATCTCGTGGGGCGAGCGCGGCCACACGAAGTGGGATTTCGTGCCGGTGCTGGAAAACAGGCTCGCCGACTACATCATGCCCGATGTCACCTGGACCGGTGGCATTACCGAACTCAAGAAGATTTCTGCCCTCTGTGAAGCCTATTACATCCCGGTCTCGCCGCATGACGCCGCAGGGCCGATCAACGTGGTCGCGGGCGCGCAGGTGATGATGACCGTTCCCAATTTCTACAAACTGGAAACGTCGGAGTGGAACCTGGGCAAATACGATCACCTCATCGACAGGCCGCTCGACGTCTCCAACGGCAGCCTGAAGCTTACGTCAATGCCTGGTCTCGGCGTTGAGATGAACCGCGATTACCTTCAAAACCACGAGATAGAGCTGAACTAGCAACACTCTATGCCGCCCCGCGTGCGCGACGACCACCCCACGACCGAAACGAGGATAGATCATGCCAGAGGCATATGGAGCCGACGAGGCGCTCAATCGGGTGAACACGCATTCCAAACCGTCCGACCTTCGCATAACCGATATGCGGGTAGCCGAAATCGACGGTGCCCCCTTCTCCTCCGTTCTGCTCAAGATTTACACCAACCAGGGCATCGTCGGGCTCGGTGAGGTACGCGACGGCGCCAGCGCCACTTATGCGTTGATGCTGAAGAGCCGGTTGCTTGGTGAAAATCCTTGCAACATCGATCGCCTGTTTCGGCGGATCAAGCAGTTCGGCGGGCACGGCCGGCAAGGCGGCGGCGTATCGGCGGTCGAAATTGCGTTGTGGGATCTCGCCGGCAAGGCCTATGGCGTTCCCATCTACCAGATGCTCGGCGGCAGGTTTCGGGAGAAGGTGCGTGTCTACTGCGATACCGACGCCACCGTGCCGAGCGGCACCGAGACCGGCAAGCGCCTCAAGCAGCGCATGGAGCTCGGATTCACCTTCCTCAAGATGGATTTGGGATTGATGCAGATTGCGGATGTGCCCGGTGCGGTCGTGTCTCCTGCCGGCTCACTTGAAGGGTATCGCCACCACCCCGGCCGCGGCCCGCTGAAAACCATTGAAGAGCGGCGCGTCCGCAACGCTGCGTACGATCTGCATAACGTCCCGCACCCGTTTACCGGCCTCCATTTTTCCGACAAGGGCCTCGACTTCCTTGAGCAATACATTGCCGAGGTTCGTGACGTCATCGGCATGGATATTCCGCTCGCCATCGACCACATCGGCCATATCTCAGTGCAGAACGGCATTCGGCTTGCCAGGCGGATTGAAAAATACGTGCCGGCCTGGCTCGAGGATGTGATCCCCTGGCAATACAGCGAGCAATACCGACAGCTGCAGGACTCCACCACGGTGCCGATTTGCACTGGCGAGGACATATACCTCAGGGAGGGCTTCGAGCCTCTGCTCAATAGCGGTGGCGTTTCGGTCATCCACCCAGACCTGCTCACGAGCGGGGGCATCCTCGAGACCAAGAAGATCGGCGACATGGCGCAGGACCGTGGTGTCGCCATGGCCATCCACATGGCAGAAAGTCCAATCGCCGCAATGGCCGCCGCACATGTCGCGACAGCCACCGAAAACTTCATGGCGCTCGAATACCACTCCGCCGATGTCGACTGGTGGGACGATATCGTCACCGGCCTTCCCAAGCCGCTCGTCAAGGATGGCTTCATCACTGTTCCGGACAAGCCGGGCCTAGGGATCGACGACGTCGTCGATGAGGTGATCTCGCAACATCTGCAGCCGGGCGTCACCGGCATCTGGCAGCCTACCGATCGCTGGGACGATGAATATTCCTGGGATCGCACCTGGAGCTGACCGGCTGGAAAAACATAACGAACGTCAGGAGCGACCATGATCTACGAACTTCGTATCTACGACTGCCTGCCGGGTCGGCTGCCCGCACTTCTCAAGCGCTTCAACGACCACACCCTGGCCCTGTGGGACAGGCATGGCATTCGGCAGGCCGGGTTCTTCACAACAATCGTCGGCGAACACGGTCAGCGCCTCACCTACTTCCTGGCCTGGGAATCGCTGGCCGAGCGCGAGGTGAAATGGAAGGCGTTCACCACAGATCCGGCATGGCTAAAGGCGCGCGATGAATCCGAGGCCGACGGCCCGATCATCGCCAATATCAGCAATCAATTGCTGGCGCCGACTTCCTTCTCCTCGGTGAAATAGAGCGCGCCATGAAAATCACCGACCTGCGCTGCGCCGTTATCGGCAAACACCCGATCGTCCGCATCGTCACCGACGAGGGCCTCTATGGCTTGGGCGAAGTCGAATTCACCAAGGCCTATCTCAAGCCCTGGGTGCTGCATTTCCGCGAGGCGCTGATCGGCGAAGATCCGACCGATGTCGAAAGGGTCATGCTGAAGATCCGCCAACGCGGCTCTTTCAAGCCGTATGGCGCGGCGGTGAGCGCTATCGAGCATGCGCTGTGGGATATTGCCGGCAAGGCCGCGGGCGTGCCCGCCTATAAGCTGCTCGGCGGCAAGGTGCGGGACAAGGTGCGCGTCTACAACGGTTCTGTTCGCCAGAAACGCGTGGGCGACCGGCCGGAGGATTACGCCGCTGACGTCAAATGGATGATGGAGCAGCCGCAGAACTTCTTCATGGTCAAGCAGGGAATCTCGTTCCACTCGAACATGAAGGATAGTATCGAGGGCTTCCACTACGGCGTCACGCAGAAGAAAGCCGGCTATCACGGCGCCATGGATCAGGGCGTGATCAGCGAGCGCGGTTTCAATCACATGCTCGACTGCGTGGCCGCGATGAAGGAGGTGCTGGGCGACAAGGTCAGCCTGGCGCTCGACTGCGGTCCGGGCTGGCTGCTGCCGGATGCGATAAGGTTCGCTCGTGCGGTGGAGAAATACAATTTGATGTGGCTCGAGGACATGCTGACCGGCGACTATGTTCCGTGGGTAAATCCGCAGGCCTATCGGGAACTGACGATCTCAACCTCGACGCCGATCCACACGGGCGAGCAGATCTACCTCCGGCACAATTTCAAGGAGTTGATCGAGACCCAGGCCGTGCGGGTCATCGGCCCCGATCCGGCCGACATCGGCGGCATCGCCGAGCTCAAATGGGTTGCCGAGCACGCCTATATGCATTCGATCCTGATGGCGCCGCACGGCACCGCCAACGGCCTGCTGGGGCTTGGCGCGTTGATCAATGTCTGCGCCACGTTGCCTGCAAATTATATCGCCTTCGAATATCCGACCGCCTCCGATTCCTGGTGGGAGGATCTGATAATCGGCTTGCCGCCGCAGATCGTGAAGGATAGCATGGTGGACCTACTGGAAGCGCCGGGCTTGGGCCTCGATATCGACGCTGAGGCGGCCAGGAAATATCTCAGGGAAGAGGATGCGGGCTTCTTCCTCTGAACTCCCTCCACCTGCCGTGCAATCTTCCGCGCCGTCGGGACGTAGCGGCGCATATCTCCCTCAATGCGGGCCGCCTTGAAGCGCCAGCTGTCCCTGCGGTTCGCTTGCCGAGATGATGACGAGGTCGCACTCGGTTTCCCAGCCTCTTGACGTCACGCGGACTCAGGCTTTGTCCCATGCCATATCCCTGGTCGGCGAAGAAAGCCGCCGTTGAAAGGCAGTGGGGCCATGGCTGGCCCGGAGGTTGCCGGGATGGCGGTGTGCGTGTCCAGGGCCTGAAGTAATAACGGTGCCGCCATCGCCGCGTATCCTTATCGTATACCGGGGAGACTGCTGAAAGCCTCTATCTGGGCCTTGATCGCCAGTTCCGTCGGCAACCGCTCCATCGAGCTTGCACCATAGAAGCCATCGCATCCCTTGCATCGGGAGAGCACATAGGCCGCATCATCAGGCATGGCGATCGGACCTCCGTGGCAAAGGACGATGACATCTTCCCGCACCGATCGCGCCGCGTCCGCCCAGGCGTCGATCCGCTCGACGCATTCGTCGAGCGTCACGGCAGTTTCAGCCCCGATCGCGCCGCCGGTCGTAAGGCCCAGGTGGCACACCACGATATCCGCACCGGCCTCAGCCATGGCGACGGCATCCTTGCCACTGAAGACATAGGGTGTCGTCAGCATGTCCTTGGCATGGGCGCGCGCGATGATGTCGATCTCCAGGTCGAAGCTCATGCCGGTCTCCTCGAGATTGGTGCGGAACGTGCCATCGATCAGGCCAACCGTAGGGAAGTTCTGGATGCCGGCAAATCCCATGGCCTTCAACTCGTCCAGGAACAGGTCGGGCAGCATGAAAGGGTCGGTTCCGTTGACGCCGGCTAGCACCGGTGTGTGGCGTACCACAGGGAGCACCTCGCGCCCCATGTCGCGCACGATATCATTGGCGTTGCCATAGGCCAGCAGGCCAGCAAGCGAGCCGCGGCCCGCCATACGATAGCGGCCGGAATTGTAGATCACGATCAGGTCGATGCCGCCCGCCTCCTCGCTCTTGGCGGAAAGGCCCGTGCCGGCGCCGCCGCCGATGATTGGTCGGCCCTCGGCGATCTTGCGGCGCAGGCGGTCCAGGATGTCGTTGCGTGAATGGCGTGTCATGATTTTTCCTCAGGCAGTGATGGCGTGGAAATTGGCCGCGAGCGCCGCTGCGAATTCGGGGCTGTTGATATGGGCGTCGAGTTCGATCAACTGCCGGTTCGGAGCCGCCTTCCAGCCGGCGCGGATGGTCGAAAACAGGGCTTCGTCGGCTGCCGGATCGTGAAACGGCTGTCCCGGCGCGTCGATCGCAGATACGCCCTGCAATGGCAGCAGGAAACGGACCGGGCCCTCCATGCGGTTCAGCCTCTCGACGATGAATGCACCGATCCGCCGGTTCTCCCCCGGCGTGGTGCGCATCAGGGTCACCTGGGCATTGTGCACATGCAGCCTGCGGTCGCGGAATGCAGCAGGCACGGTCTCCTTCGCACCGAAATTCACCATGTCCACGGCCCCGACCGAACCGACATAAGGAATTTTCGTGCGGATGATCGCGCCGAAACGGTCCTCGGTGGCGGGAAAGACGCCTCCGACCAGAAGGTCTGGCACTTCCGTCGTTGTGACATCGATGACCGCCTGCAACAGGCCTGAATCGACCAGCTTCTCCATCGATTGGCCGCCGACGCCGGTGGCATGGAAGACGAACAGCTCGTAAGCGTCGTCCAGCATATCCCTTAGTTGCGTGATGCAGGCGGTCGTCACACCGAACATCGTCATGCCGACGCCCGGCTGGTCATCTGCCGACAGAACAGGTGGATGGAGCACCATGCCGGCCGCCGCATGCGCGGCATTGCCGATCACCTTGCGGGATATGGCATTGAGGCCGGCGATGTCGACGACGGAATACATCATCGCAATGTCATTTGGCCCCACATAGGGGGCGACGTTGCCGGAGGCCACCGTTGATACCATGAGCTTCGGCACACCCACGGGCAGGTCGCGCATGACTCGGGTCACGAGCACTGTATTGCCGGTGCCGCCAAGGCCGAGGACGGCGCCGATATCGTTGCGTTCCTGAAGGAAGACTGTGAGCGCCTCGGCCATGGCCGATATCGCCTTGCCGCGATCGGCCTGGCTGAGTACCGCAGCCGCACCCGAGGGGTGGTTTGCCGCCACTTCTCTGGCGGCGATGTCGGCGCCGGGATGGGAACTTTGGGTGCCCACATCGACCAGCACCGCCTCTGCGCCGGCCTGCCTGGTAGCGCTCCGCGCATAGTCCAGCTCGGCGAACTTGGTGTCGCAAGTGCCGACGATATAAACCTTTTTCATAATTTTTCCTCCCGTTTTCGGCGCCGCCTCCCCACCAACGGCGCGGAATTTTTCGCAAACCCGCATTTTGCATATTGTATATTATTTTGGATATTGCATACTTAATCATCGAAATCCAGACGGAAATGACGCCATGAATGCTCCGCAACACCAGACCCTCCGCGAGCGGATCTATGAGGAGATCGTTCGCCTGATCGTATCGGGAGAGTTGCCGAGCGGCGTGTCGATCGATGAGAAGCTTTTGACGGAGCGGCTCCAGGTGAGCCGCACACCGTTCCGCGAGGCGATCGGCACGCTCGCCAAGGAGGGCCTGATCGAGATCAAACCCTATCGCGGCTTCTTCGTCAGGAGCTTCAGCCGCAAGGAAGTCAGCGATCTCTACGAGTTGCGCAAGACGCTGGAATGCTTTGCCGTCGAACTGGCGGTGCCGCAGATGAGCGACGCCCACATTGCCGGCTTCGAGCGCATCCTGGACGAGGCCGTGGCGGCGCTGCGGCGGGGCGACCTTGAGACCTATGGCGCCCGCGACCGGGAGTTCCACGAGACCATCGCCGAGTTGTCGGGCAGCGCGCCTCTCATCGAAACGCTCTCGCGGCTGGCCCTGCAAATCCAGATCTGCCGCGCCATCGCCAATGAAAGCAAGGAGTTTGCCGAACGGGCCGCGCAGGAGCGCGATCAGATCCTGCAGGCGTTCAGGACCCGGGACATCCCGCAGGCGAAGGCGCTGATGCATGCGCATATCAGCGACGTGCAGCAGGCGGTGCTCGCGCGCTTCAGGAAGGAAAGCCCGGCGACCTAGCCGGGCGACGGGAAGGGGAGGGAGGTTCCCCTTTTCCAGCAAAACGGGAGGCGGTCCATGGCGTGGCCGCTCAAGAGGAGGAAACAATGCTGAAATTTCTTGCAGCCGGTGTGGCCGCGCTCGCCATTTTCGCCGGCGGTGCCGTGGCCAATGCGCAGACGCTGAAAATGTGGGGGCCGGAGCAGATCACCGAGCCGCTGGTTGCCGAACTCTGGAACGGCATCAAAGCGGATTTCGAAAAGGCCAATCCCGGCGTGACGGTGGAGTTCATGCCGCCGACCGGCACGATCAGCAACGGCGCCGTGCAGTCCGCTATCCAGTCCGATGCCGGGCCGGACGTCATCCTCACCAACTCCGGCATCGGCCGCATCAGCATCGTCAAGAATGCCAAGCAGGTTATGCCGCTGACCGAACAATACGAGAAGCGCGGGTGGAAGGACCAGATCTATCCCTGGCTCTATGCGGAGCTGAAAGGCCAATTCGGCGGAGAGATCTACGAGGTGCCCGACGGCCTCGATGCGCTGGGCATCTGGTATCACAAGGACATCTTCGCTCAGGCCGGCTGGAAGATCCCAGCCACCTGGAAGGAGTTCGAAACCCTGCTGGCGGCCATCGAGGCCAAGGGCCTGCAGCCGATCGCCATCGGCCCGCGCACAACAGGCAGTGCCGGCCACCTGTTCGGCAACCTGTTGCAGTCGGCCAGCGGCAAGGAAGCCATCGGCAAGGCATTGCGTAAGGAAATCGCCTGGGACGATCCGAAGATCGCTGCCGGTGCCGTGCGGCTGCAGAAGTTGGTCGAGGCCGGTTTCATCAAGAAGGAGATGGCGGGTCTCGATCTCGACGGTGCCTCGCGGCTGTGGTTCAACAAGCGCGCCGCCATGTTCGTCGCCGGTCCCTGGTTCACCGCCAATGCGCGCAAGGCCGGATATGACCTTGCTAATGCCGGCTATGCGCCTATGCCCTCCGATCTGCCTGGCGAGGCGATCCCGACCGGCGGCGTCGGCTGGAGCTGGCTCGTGCCGGTCAATTCCAGGCAGCCTGATCTCGCGATGAAATGGATCGACTTCATGCTGTCCGATGCCGTCATGAAGAAGCGTGCCCAGGCGCCGGCCAGCACCATGATCTATCCCCGCGAACTCACCGGCGTCGAGCCGCCGACCCCCGTGCTCAAGGAAATCTTCGCGGTCGCAGCCGGCGGCGTTGGCTACAATCCCAGCGTCTACCTGCCCGCCACGGTGCTCGACACTTATTTCCAGGTAATCCAGGGACTGATCTCCGGGCAGATCACCGGCGAGGCCGGAATGCGGCAGCTCCAGGCAAAAATGGCAGAGGCGAAATAGCGTGGTCATCCGTCAAACGCCCGGGAGCAGCGCTGCTGCTCCCCTTGGCACCCCTGTCGACGGGCCGAGGCCAGCAGGTGCCACCCAATCCCGGCATCATCCTGCCAGGTCAGCGGGTAAGGAAGACAGTTGCGGCAACTCCGACAGCCACGATGCCCGCAGCGCGATGTGGCTGATGGCGCCTGCCCTGGCTCTCTACGCGGTGTTCAGCCTGCTGCCGATTGCGGCCACCTTCTGGCTGAGCTTCAACAGTTCGGCCGGTTTCAACGCGGCGTCCAGCTTCGTCGGCCTCGACAATTATGTGGCGACGGCGGCCGATCCTATCGTCTGGCAGAGCCTGTGGCATACGTTCCTGTGGCTGATCTACCATGTGGTGCTGGCCGGCGGCCTCGGGCTGGCGCTGGCTCTCGCCATCAGCCGGCTGAAGGTCACGCAGGTGTTTTTCCGGACGGCGTTCTTCCTGCCGCATCTGGTGTCGCTGGCCGTGGTCGGGGTCATCTGGGCAAATATCTACGACCCGTTCTACGGCCTTCTCAACACTGCGCTGACGGAGCTGGGTCTGGGCGCCTTCACCCAAGGATGGCTCTCCGATCCCGCCCTGGTGCTGTTTTCCGTCAATGTCGCGAGCTCGTGGCAGGGGTTCGGCCTCTATATGCTGCTGTTCATCGCCGGCCTGCAGAATATCGACCACTCGCTCTACGATGCGGCGGAGGTCGACGGCGCCTCGAGCTGGCAAAAGCTCGTATATGTAACGTTGCCGGGACTTAGGGAGGTAACCACCTTCGTTATTTCTCTGGCCATGATCAACGGCTTGAAAGGCTTCGCTACCGTCTTCGTCATGACCAATGGCGGGCCGTTCTACCAGAGCGAGCTGATCACCACCTATATCTACCGGCTCGCCTTCCAGTCTCAGGATCACGGGAGGGCGGCCGTGCTCTGTATACTGCTCAGCCTGCTGGCGATCGCCATCACCCTTGTCTTCAACCGTTGGCGCGCGAGGCTTTCCCGATGAGCACCCGTCACCGCGAATGGCCCGTCGTGCTCGGCCTGGCGCCCGTCATGCTTCTCATCCTGGCTCCCTTTGCCTGGCTGATTGTGTCGAGCCTCAAGACCGAGGCTGAGATCGGGCAGGCCGATCCCTATGCCTGGCCCGCCGATCTGATGTGGCGCAACTACCAGGATGCCTGGCAAATCGGCGGCTTCGGCGAGCTGGTCGGCAACAGCCTGCTCAATCTCGCCGGCGTCGTGATCCTGTCGCTGCTGACCTGCGCGCCCGCCGGCTATGCCCTGGCAAAGATCCGCTTTCCGGGCCGGGAATGGCTTTTCTACACCTTCATCCTGGGGCTGACGATTCCGGTCCAGGCCGTTGTCATCCCGCTCTATCAGGTGCTATTCGGCCTTAACCTGGTGAACACGCTGTCGGGCATCGTGCTGGCGCAGGTGAGCAGCGGCATTCCTTTCGGCATCTTCCTGATGCGCAGCTTCTTCATCAGCGTGCCGGACGAACTCGTCGAGGCCGCCAAGATCGACGGGGCATCGCATCTGCAGATCCTGACCAAGGTGCTTCTGCCGATCTCGACGCCGGCGATCCAGGCGCTGATCATCATCAGCGCGCTATCCACCTGGAACGATTTCTTCCTGCCGCTGATCGTGCTGATCAGTCCCGAGGTGCAGACGCTTCCGCTCGGCTTGGTCAGGTTCGCCAGCACTTACGCTTCCGAATACCGGCTGGTGTTTTCCGGCACCGTCATTTCCTTCCTGCCTATCATCATTCTTTACATCCTAATGCAGCGCCGCTTCACCGAGGGCCTGACGCAGGGTGCAATCAAGGGCTGACCATGTCACATCATGTCCAGCGGGAAATCCGCTACAATTTCGAATTCGACAACCACATCAAGGCCTGCTTCATCGGCGCCGGCGGCCATGCCTATCGCAATGTCTATCCGGCCCTGCGCTATGCACCGGTCGAACTGCTCGGCATCTGCGACCTCGACATCGCGCGCGCAGCCAAGTTCGCCAAGCTGTTCGGTGCGGAAATGGCCTATAGCGATCATCACGAGATGCTGGCGAAGGAAAAGCCCGACCTGGTATTCCTGGTCACGGCGTATCATCCAGATGGTCGGGTGCAGGCAACCGACCTTGCGCTGGATGCGCTGAAGGCGGGTTGCCATGTCTGGATGGAAAAGCCGACGGCAGCGAGCGCCGAGGAAATCGAGCGGCTGATGTCCGCCAGTGCCGCCGCCGGCCGCATGGTCATGACGGGCCTCAAGAAGACCTTCTTCCCGACGATCGAAAAGCTGAAGGATCTGGTCGGTTCGCCCGAATTCGGCAGACTGACCTCCATTAACGTGCGCTACCCCCAGAGCCTGCCGGCGCCCACCGAGCGCGGCGACCTGGTCAAGATGCAGAGCTTCCTCGACCACATCTATCATCCCGGATCCATTCTCAACTTCCTCGGCGGAGAGATCGAGCGTGCGAGCTACGAGTGGGAGCCTGGCACCGGGGCAACGGTCACCAACATGAGATTTCGATCGGGCGCGATCGGCACGCTGCATTTAGCGGCGGGCCAGTCCGGCGGCAGCATGTTCGAGCGGGTCGAGATCATCGGCGAGGGTGCAAATGCCGTTGTCGAGAACGGCAGCAAGCTAACCTATTTTCGCAAGGCCGCATTGCCAAGCTACGGCCGGGCGGCGAGCTTCATCCAGCCCGATGCCAATGCTGCCCTTGTCTACGAGCCGGAACACTCGCTGGGGCAACTCTACAACAACAATCTCTTCTATCTCGGATACGTGCCGGAGATCCTGCACCTGACGGATGCGATCCAGTCCGGTCGCCCGATCACGAAGGGCACGCTCGAGGTTGCCCGCGAGATCATGAAACTTTTCGCATTCTACCGAAGCGCCGATGCAGGCGTCACGACAAATCTTTGATCCGGGAGCCGCATATGACCGAAAGCGACATCATTTTCAGGAAGGCGGGCGGCGAGTTCGTGCCGACATCCTGGGGCGAATTGAACTGGAAGATCACCGGGGAAGGCACGCCGGGCGCGGAAATGACCTTCGGCACCTGCCGCATCAATCCCGGCGAACGCAACCAGCTGCATTCCCATCCCGATTGCGAGGAAATCCTCTATGTCATCTCCGGCAGTTGCGAGCACAAGCTCGGCGACGCGCTCTACCTGCTCCATCAGGGCGATGCCATTCGCATTCCCCGCAACATCCACCACTGGGCGCGGGCGCTCGGCTCCGAACCGCTGTTTGCGCTCATCATGTTTTCGTCCGGGCAGCGCACGGCCGTGAACCACGAAGGCGAGGGCACGGCCTGAGGGCCTGTCGGGGGAGGAGAGACATGGCTTCGATAGGATTGCAGAATATCAGGAAGAGCTACGGCAGCCTTCCGGTCATCCACGGAGTGGACGTCGCCATCGAAGACGGCGAATTCATCATTCTGGTCGGCCCCTCGGGCTGCGGAAAATCCACCCTGCTCAGAATGATAGCCGGGCTGGAATCGATCAGCGACGGTCGGCTCTTGATCGGGGGAGCCGTGGTCAACGGCCTCAGGTCCAAGGATCGCGACATTGCGATGGTGTTCCAGAATTATGCTCTCTATCCCCATCTCACCGTCGCGGAAAACATGGGTTTTTCGCTGAAGCTACGTGGCGTGGCCAAGGACGAGATCGCGCGGAGGGTCGACAATGCGGCAAAGGTCCTGGCGCTTGAGTCTTATCTCGACCGCCATCCGCGCCACCTCTCCGGCGGTCAGCGCCAACGCGTGGCCATGGGCCGGGCCATCGTGCGCGATCCCAAGGTCTTCCTGTTCGACGAGCCGCTCTCCAATCTCGACGCAAAGCTCAGGGTCGCGATGCGGGCGGAAATCAAGGAACTGCACCAGCGACTGAAGATCACGACGGTCTATGTTACTCACGATCAGACGGAGGCGATGACGATGGCGGACCGTATCGTCGTCATGCGCGATGGCATTGTCGAGCAGGTCGGCACACCGCTCGACATTTACGACAATCCCGCCACCACCTTCGTTGCCGGCTTCATCGGCATGCCCGCCATGAACCTGATCAAAGGCCGCGTACAAGCCGACGGTCCCAGGACGTTTCGCACGACGGCCGGCGTCCCGCTACCGCTGCCAGCGGAGCGGACGCCGCTCTGCGGAGATCGCGAACTGATTTACGGCGTCCGGCCGGAAAAACTTTCTATCGTGGCGCAAGGGGGCATTCCCGCGCGCGTCGCCGTGGTTGAGCCAACCGGATCGGAAACGCAGGTCATCGTCCGGGTGGAAGAGCAAGATTTAACCGTGCTGCTGCGCGAGCGCGTCGCGCTGCGCCCTGGTGAGACGATATTCCTTGATGTCAATGCAACAGACATTCACCTTTTCGACGCTGCGACCGGCCGGCGCCTTCAGGCAACACAAAACACTGCCACGCGTATCGTTGATCGGGTTGGCGCAGGTTCGTAGTCGTCTCGCAGGTAACTGTCTTGCAGGCAGGCGCTGAGCATCGATCACCTTGCCTACGGAGGTGGCCTTATGCGGCGCGGCATGAGCAGGCGCCGATCAGGCCGGCGAAACACGCCGCCCAACCAGGTCTGGCAAGCGGAGCCAGATCTCCGTCCCAAAGGCGTCAAAGGCAGTATCGCTCCAGCAGCGCAACCGCCGACTTCAGCCCTTCCTCCTGCCTGACCTGCTCGCCCAGCGAGGCGGCGCGATCGCGAAGCAAAGGAGCGTCCATCGCGTCGATTGCGCCGGCTATTGCGTCTGTCGTGATGCGCTTCCTTGACAACGGGGGCGGAGAGACGCCGAGATCGTACATCCGGCGCGCCCAGAATGGCTGATCGCCGAAGAACGGACATATGGCGCAGGGGATGCCTGCCTTCGCTGATGCCATAGTCGTTCCGGCGCCACCGTGATGCAGAGCCGAATGCGCGAACGGTAGAATGCGATCGTGCGGTGCATCTTGGAGGACATAGAGGTCAGGATCCTGCAACGAAGGGGAGATCGCGCCCCCTCCGCTCAACAGAAGGCCGCGCCGGCCGGTCAGGCGAAGAGCTCCGACGATTGCTTCGGTCAGCGTTCCAGACGACATTGCCGGCATGCTGCCGAACCCAACATAGACCGGGGCGCTCCCACCAGCGATAAAATCCTGCAGCGTGGACGGCATCGCCCAGTCTGGTCTTTCGAGGAACCAGGGACCGGTTACATGAACATCTTTGTCCCAGTCGGCGGGAATGGGAATTATGTGGCGACTATATGAGTATAGGGTTGCCTTTGGGCGGAGTGTTTGCGGACTGTCCGGGAGCAAACTCAGATGCTGGTGGCGCCACTTTGAAACCGTTCTGGCGAACAGACGCTGGCTGCCCCATGCGACGGCCCTGTGGCTGAGCCTGTTTAATGGGCCCAGAGAGCGGAAAGGAAGAATGGGGCTGGGAAAGGCTGACGTAGGCGTCAGGACGGGCAACGGCGCAGCGAGGATTGGGATCGAGCCAAGCTGTTCTGCTATATGAAGCGCGGCCAGCGACTTCGGATGGTAGACGATAGCATCCGGACGGAAATCCCGAGCCGCTTCCCATTCTGCAAGAAGAAGACCTTCGATCAATGGGCGGATATTTTTGAGCAGTCTGAGACCCGCTGCAAAACCCTCGCCCCCTTCAATCGCTGCTTTCCCCTCGGGCGTGTCGATAAGTGCCACCAGGTCTCCTGGCAGGGCCACATATGCAATCTCCCGATCTTTGGCGAGCGAAGCATATTGAACGGGTCCGGCAAGCTGGACATCGTGTCCGGCTGACCGCAATGCCAGAGCAAAGGCGACAAATGGCTGGACGTCGCCGCGCGTGCCGTAAGTATGGATCGCAACACGCATGTTATCCCTCGCCACCCTTGATGTGCAGCGTATTTAACGTGCGCACGCAGAATAACGAGACCACGTCTCGAAACAACGATGTTGCCGCCATTGAAGCGGTGTCCTGGAGGGACAAATCGATGTAGGTATGGAGTGAACCTCCGCTTAATCCCGCAGGCATATGGAAACTTCGCTTTATCTGCCCGTCAAAGGCTTTCTCGAACAGGCAGGTTACGTCGTCAAGGGCGAGGTTGGCGGCTGCGATCTCGTCGGCTTGAGCGACAGTGATCCGGCTGTTGTGGTGATCTGCGAGTTAAAATTGAGCTTCAACCTGGAGCTCATACTGCAAGCCGTCGATCGCGCAGCTGTTGCTGACGAGGTCTGGATCGCGGCGCGAGTATCGGCCAAGGGCAAAGGTCGCGAGGCGGACAAGCGCTACCGCGATCTCTGCCGCAGGCTCGGAATCGGCATGCTCGGCATTTCCGATGCCGGTGACGTCAGCGTTATCGTCGGCTCCATATCGCCAATGCCGCGCACCAATCCGAAACGGCGTTCGAAGCTGATGCGCGAACACCAGAGGCGGCGCGGCGACCCGGCAGTAGGCGGGAGCACGCGCGCGCCCGTCATGACCGCGTACCGCCAGCAGGCGCTCGGTTGTGCAGCAGCGTTGGCATCAGGACCGCTGCGTGTGCGTGAAATCAAATCCGGCATACCGGATGCCGGAAAAATCCTGCTTTCGAATGTCTATGGCTGGTTTGAACGGCTCGATAGAGGCGTTTACGGCTTGACCGACGCTGGGCGGGAGGCGCTGCAGCGATGGCCGCAGCAGGACATGCAGTCAACAACGGCCGTACCGGCTTGATTTGCCTCGGGCGCCTGGGCGATGCTGTCCGTCACGTGAGGAAGCACCGCCCACTCTTTACTCATCCAGAAGCAAGATCAGCTGCGGGGCTGCAGCAGCGCCAAGGCGACCGTCGATGCGGCCAGGACGGCGGTAAGGACCAAGGGCCCCATAGCGCCATAGTGGTCCACAACGTAACCCCCGAAAACCGCTCCGATACTGATGGCCACCTGGAAAGAGACGACCATCAGGCTTCCCGCTGCCTCCAGAGCGTCGGGTGCCTCGCGGGAAAGATTGGTAGGCAGTACCACCGGCGCCATGCCGAAGGCGAAGCCCCAGAGCGTGACGAAGCTGAAGGCAACGCCAATATGGGCGCCCCAAAGCACCAATGCGAGCGCCGCAAACGCCATCAACACGGCGGTGACTGCGAGTGCCATGTGGATGTTGGCGTCCGCCAGTCGGCCACCGGCAATGTTACCGATCACAGCGGCAATGCCAAAACCGAGCAGCGCCAAGGCAATCGGTCCGGTTTCAAGGAGCGTCACTTGTTCGAGGAAGGGACGCACATAAACCGAGCCAGCAAAATGCCCCGTCATCAGCAAAAGGATGGCCAGCATTCCCAATTGAACGCCACGCCGGCGTGTCAGCCGGAAAACATCGGCGAGACTGTTGCTTGTATTTGCAGGCAGCGTTGGCAGGCTGAGTACCTGCAGCAGCATGGCCAGCGCGGCAAGCCCCGCTGTCATAGCCATGGCGCTGCGCCAGCCCAGCCAGTCGCTGATCAAGGCGCCCATTGATGGTGCAGCTATGGTGGCGAGCGAGACGCCGAGGGTGACGATGGCCATGCCCCGACCCGTCGCATTGGCGCCCACCAGTCTCGCCACGACCGCGACCGAAAGCGCCCAAAAGCCGCTAAGCGCGATGCCCAACCCGGCCCGGCCCAACAACAACAGCCAGAAATCGGTCGCCAGCGCGGCAAGAATATTGGAACCGATCGCCAGCGCACTTAGGCCGACCAGCACCGTCTTGCGGTTCAATTTGCCTATGAGAACATTGCTCAGGAGCGCCGTCACCGCGCCGACGGAAGCCGTGGCGGTGACGACCTGTCCGGCCGTTCCCTCGGTAATGCCGAGATCGCGCGCCATGGGCGTCAACAGACCCGCCGGCAGGAATTCGGCCGATACCAGAGCAAAGCTGGTAGCCGCCATCGAAAGAACGGCGAACCAGGTGGCCCCGCTCCATGCGACTGGCTCGGCGGCATCAAGGTCCATCGTGGTGGATTCAAGCTGTGAAATTGTGTCCGTCATTGAGATATCCCTTTAGCTCAAGGGAAATTTCATAACCGAACCCTTTAGGATGATATGTAGCTTAAAATCCGAAATCCATATCAATTCGTCCGGAACTTGTGCGACGCACAAGGCCTGGTGAGACGCTCGTGAGGCGCTTGAACGCACGAGCGAAGGAAGCCTCGGATTCATAGCCCAGACGCGAGGCAACCTCGGCAACCGACAGGCCGTTTTGGCCCAACAATTCGCGGGCGAGCTGCATACGTAGACGCGCGAGATAACGCGCCGCGCCTTCCCCTAAAACAGCGCTGAAGCGTTCAGCAAAGACGGATCGCGATTGGCCTGCCACGCCAGCGAGACTTTCGAGAGTCCAGTCATGGCCGGGGTCTCGGTGCATCGCTACCAGAACGCGGCCGATATGAGGATCGCGGATGGCGGCGAGCCAGCCGGTAGTCGAGGCTCCGCTGCAATTGACCCAGCAGCGGATAAGCCGCGCAACGAGCAGGTCCGCCATACGTGACAAGACGGTGGCGCTGCCCATTTGAGGCTGTGCAGCTTCCGCCGTCATAGCTGCAAGCAGGGGGCCAACAATGGGATCATTGCCAGCCACATCGCAGCCTTTGATCATTGGCGGCATCAAAGCAATCAAGGGATTAAGTGCATTCGCCCCCAAAACCATGGAGCCGCAGAAGAGGGTGCTGGTCGCACCCGTTCCTTGCTGCACCACTTCGCAGACGTTGCTCCCCAACTTGGTCACCTGGCAACTTTTGAGTGAATCGCCGACAACATCCGGTGCGCTGGCCAATCGATGCGCGATGCCTTGCGGCAGCAGCATCAGATCGCCTTCATTCAACTCCTGCCATCCCTGGGCTTCGGTATGAATCCAGCATGGACCCTGGCTGACAAAGTGAAAACGAAGCAGCTGCTGTTGCGTAAAGGCGATGCTCCATGGATGCCGGAGTTCGCAGCGCCCATAATTCACCCCACTCAAGCGAAAGTCTTGCAGCACTTCGCTTAGTGCATCCATCGGAATGTGTGAAGGCGACGGCGGCCGGGACAAATGATCAAGCATTTGGCAAATTTAGGTGCAGAGCGTCCGGCTTGCAAGTCCAAACCTTGGCGAGCTTTCTGCGTTGCTTTTCGCGAAATCGTCGCCAGTCAGGCGTCTGGATTGAGCGTCTTGAGAGCGTCCGCTTCGCTTCTCTTCAAATGCCGGGTCATATCGTATGTTTCTGATCGACCTTGGCAACGAAGAAGAATTGATAGTGCAGAAGATGTCTCATCTTCCTTGGCCCAGGCGACAAATTGATCGGGTCGAACAAGCACATAACGCGCTTTGTAAGCGGATCTGGCCTCATCGCTGTCATCTGTGACGATCTTGAGTGGTAGATCCAGGCGTTCCGCGCCAATCCTGAAATCATCTAAAAGAGCAGGACTGGCTTTGAATGCGAGCAGCGTGAAACCGGGGCCGAGTTCTTCGTAGATATTGCGGCCTGAGGACAGCATCTGAGGAGGCAGGTGATGTCCGGCTTTGGCGCGCAGTTCGTGGCCACCGATGGCATTCGGCATGCCCTCGAAATCACTCCAGATGACAGGAGAGCCCCGGTAGTTGGGCTCGAAAGCATTCACTTCCGCACGCGCCCCGGATCCCCGTGCCTGCCATTCCGCCTCGAATGCCGGACGGTCGCGGGCAGGGTCGAATGCCTCCAGGAAAGCCCTGTCGCTCTCGATCGCCTTCCCGATAAAATCGCGGGCAGTGGATATGAAGACCGGCCGGCGTTCCATATCATAGCTGTCGAGCAGGCGTTCTCCACCCCAGCCCTGTAGCGTGGCTGCAAGCTTCCAGCCGAGATTTCGGGCATCCTCGAAACCGGTATTGATCCCGTAGCCACCATAGGGCGGGTGGCTATGGGCCGCGTCACCCGCGATAAAGATCCGGCCATTGCGATAGCTGTCGGCGGTCGCGATCCGCAGATCCCAAAAACCAACATGCTCGAATTCTATGTCGAATTCCGCTCCGACGGCCCGGTGGAGATAGTTGGCGAAGTCGAAGTTTTCCTTTGTGGTTCCAGGCGGTACCGGCGCGTGAAAGAACCAGGTTTTGCCGAGGTCCACGCGGCCGAAGAACTGCCAATAGCCCTTCAGGTCCGGATGCAGGACATTGTAGAAGGACTTGCCTGGAAAACGCTTCAGGAGTTCGTGAAGCCCGGTCGAGCGGAACACCAGTAGCACCATCAGCCGGTCGTGGTCGGATTTGGTCTGGGTGATGCCTGCCTTTTCGCGGATAACGGATCGACTGCCGTCGCAGCCCACGGCATAGGCGGCGCTGAGACTGCGCTGTTCGCTTCCGTCACGGCTGGTGATCGTGACCGTCACCCCGTCCTCGTCCTGCCTCACGTCCTCGCCGGTCCAGCCATAGAAGAGCTCCACCGCTGGCAACTCCCGCACCCGTTCGCGCAGGACCTCCTCCGTGCGGTACTGCGGCAGGCGTTCGTTCTCGGTGAAATAGTAGGGGCGAACCAGTTCGCGCTGGAGCCAATCGTAGTGATAATCGCCGAGCAATGAACCATAGGCGGTGAGGCCGCCGATCCCATATTCCTTTGGCACGGTGCGGGCGGCGCGCAACTGTTTCTCCGCCCCCCAGAAGTGGAAGTGCTCCATCGTCCGCTGCGTCAGGTTCTGACCTTTGGGCACCTGTTGGGGAGAGGGGTAGCGTTCGACCAGGATGGTGTGGATGCCCCGCTGACCGAGCTCGATCGCCAGGCCCGTACCAACCGGACCGCCACCGACAATGACAACGTCTGCCGTTTTCTTCTGCATTTCCAAATACCTGTCGCTCAGGAGTTGCCGCAATCAGACGGCGCCGGCCTCGAGGTAGACGTGCTTGGTCTCGAGAAAATCGTTGAGGCCCTCCGGTCCATGAAGCCGCCCAAGACCCGAATGGCGATAGCCGCCGGTTTCGCCCTCGGCAAAAAGCCGGCCGTGGCAGTTGAGCCAGACTGTGCCGGCACGAATGGCACGGGAAACGCGGGTCGCGCGGTTGAGGTCGCGGGTGAAGAGGCTGGCTGCCAGACCGTAACGGGTGGCATTGGCCTTCGCGACTGCCTCCTTTTCGTCCTCGAAGCCCTCGATTGACACGATCGGGCCGAACAACTCTTCCTGCACCAGTTCCGATTGAAGGTTATCGATGCGGAAGAGACTGGGCGTCATGAAGGCGCCTTGGCCGAGCGGCTCGCCGCGCAGGACAAGCTCTCCCTCGTCCGCCGCTTGCTCGATGATGGAGGCAACACGCTTCTGGTTAGGCAGATCTATCAGCGATCCCATCTGGCTCTGCGGATCGGCTCCCGGCCCGGTGCGAACGGCGGAAAAGGCGGCCTTCATCCTTGCGGTGAACTCCTGCTCGATCGATTTGTGCACGAGAAAACGCGCGGCAGCGACGCAGATCTGCCCCGCCATCATCAGCGAACCGCTCGTCAGCTCGCGCACGGCCTGATCGAGATCGGCGTCATCGAAGACCACAGCCGGAGCTTTTCCGCCCAGTTCAAGCGACAGACGCTTCAAGGTGGGCGCCGCGCCAGCCATGATGCGCTTGCCCGTGGCGCTCGAGCCAGTGAAGCTGATGACGTCTACGTCGTCGGAAGCAACCAGCGCTTCGCCTACTTCGGTGCCGTTCTCGTTTACCGAATTGACCACGCCCTTCGGCAGGGAGGGGCAGTCGTGAAGGCATTGCATGACGCGCTGGTGAATGAGTGGTGTCTGTGGTGCGGGCTTGATAACGGTCGTGCAGCCGGCTGCGAGTGCCGGACCAAGCGAGCGGACCAGAAGCGTAACCGGGGCGTTCCAGGGGACAATGATTGCTGCGACGCCGGCGGCTTCGCGGTTCATCATCGAGAAATTGCCCGGCGCGGTTTCGATCGTGCGGCCAAGGATGGTGCGCGCAAGGCCGCCGTAATAGCGGGCCTCCGAGATCGCGCCGATCGTTTCCCCGAGCGCTTCGCGCCTCAGCTTGCCGTTTTCGGCGACGATGAGGTCGGCGATCTCGTCGCGCGCGGCTTCCAGCCGGTCGGCGAATTCGAACAGCACCGCCGCGCGCAGGCGAGGGGAGGAGGCCCAGTCGGTCTGGTCAAAGGTCTGGCGCGCAACGGCCACGGCCTGATCGGCGAGAGCCCTGGTGCCCGGCACGTAATGGCCGAGAACGCTGCCGTCGGCCGGGTTGGTGCTTTCGGCAGTTCCGCCGTCGGCGATCCATTCGCCATTGATGTAGTTGTCGGCTCTCCCAAGTTCCGCCAGCATCGTGAACTCCATCAGATGTTGAGGCCGAGCAACGCGACGGCATTGTCCTGGAAGAGCTTGCGCCGCACCTCGTCCGAGACGTCCAGTTCCTCCAGGATGCGGATCGTCTCGCGGATGTACATCGGACCGCCCTCGGGATCGAAGGGGGCATCGGACGCAAAGAGTACGTGGTCCTCGCCAAAGAACTCGATCGCGTGCTTGATCGCCATGCGGGATCCGAAGCTTGCCGTATCGGCGTAGAAGTCCTTGAAATATTCAAGGTGCGGCCGCTTGAGCGAGCGGCGGACCGCAGCGAGATCGCGATCCGTCGTGCGCTTGCCCATCTGGTCCCAGCCGGGGCCGACCCGACCTTCGAAGAAGGGGATCATGCCGCCGGCGTGATGGGTGATGACCTTGAGGCCCGGATATTTGTCGAAGAGGCCGGAGAAGACCAGGCGCGCCATTGCCGCAGAGGTCTCGTAGGGCCAGCCGAAGGTCCACCAGATCTCGTACTCGGAGCGTTTTTCGCTGAGATAATCGGGAAAGTTTTCGCCGCGCGCAGGGTGCAACCAGACCGGTTTGCCGGCGGAGGCCATATACTCGAAGAATGGCCCGAATTCCGGCAGGTCCAGCGGCTTGCCGCCGACATTGGTGAAGATCTGCATGCCAACGGCACCGAGTTCCTCGATCGCGCGCTTGGCCTCAGCCACGGCCGTGTCAGGATTGCTGAGTGCTGCGGTGCCGATGAAGGCGGGAAAGCGTTCCGGGTATTTCAGGCAGAGTTCGGCCATGGAATCCGAGCCGATCCGGCTGAGATCGAGCGCCTTTTCCGGCCCGGCGAGCTTTTCTAGCGGAGGTGAGGCGAGCGACAGGACCTGCTGGTAGTCCTCTCCGAACATATCCATCACCTCAAAACGCCGGTCGAGCTCCGTCATCATAGGCACGGCGCCGGAACGCATGGTGATGTCCGTCATCGCGCCGATATGGTCGATCAGCGCGTCGAAGAAGGGCTTCGGCCAGATGTGATTGAAAATGTCGATCTTCTTCATGGGAGACCTCCTCCTAGCCGTCCTGCAGGCGCCGGCGGGCATACTCGCCAGATCCTTTTCCAAATGGGGAGCCTGCCGTTGCGACGTCGACACAGCTCCTCCTCCCTTGGCCCCCAAGATGCTGGGGCGGGAAAGTCAAGTCAACACATTTTCTCTCTATATGAGATTTATTGCGTGGTAGCCTGATGTCGGTGGGATGCCAGTGCAGCGCTGATCTCGCTGCCTGAACGGCGAACGTGCTGCCCGATCTCGTCAATCGTCGTGCCGTTGACGAGGCTGCCGGAAATGGTGACGCAAACGCTTGCAATCGGGCTCCGGCCTGCATCGAAGACGGGGGCGGCTATTCCGACTACGCCTGGCGTCACCTCGCCATAGGCAACCGCAAACCCCGCCTTTTTGACCCGTTTCAGGCTTTCCAGTACTTCTTCTATAGTGCTTCCTAGGCCGACTGCCTTCATGTCCGCCATTGCCCTTTCGATCAGCGGCACGAGATGCCGCTTGGGAAGAAAGGCCATGATCGAGCGCCCGATCGCGCCGCGGCTCAAGGGCATCGGACGGCCGCGGGGATAGGAACTGACGGGGTTCTTCACCGAACTGCGCGAATCGACACAAAGGATCTTTTCGCCGTACCAACGCACGACCAATGCGGTACAGCTGTATCGCGAAGTGAGATTCTCGAGATGTGGGGCGCCATTCAAGATCAGTGTGTCGGACTTCCTCAGGAGATAGTCCAGTTCAACGATCTTCGGCCCGAGCGTGAAACCCGTGTTCGGCATTGAGGTGAGAAGCCCCGCCGATTTCAGGATCTTGAGATAGCGATAGAGGGTGGGGCGGCTATAGCCCAACACCTCCATCATTTCTTCCGGCGTCCATTCGAGGCGATCTTCGCTGAAGACCTCCAGAACGGCCTGCAGACGTTCGAGACTATTGATCGCCTTTGTCGTCAAGTTATTGCATGCTCCACCACTTTTCTCCCGGTGACATAGGCGAATATCATCGCGGGTATCCCTACCACAAGTCCCACGGCATCGGTGTAGATCGCTCCCGGGAATGCGCCTGCGGGGATGAGCGAAAGGATGCCAGAGACGGCGAAAACGATCCGCATCAACGTAGATAAGCGGCTCGCGAAGTAACCGGCGAGTGCTGCCGACACCAGCCACATGCCGAACGTCGCGGTAAGGACCGCCCACGCCACCTCGCCAGTCTCTCCGATCAGCAGCAAGCTGGGGGAGTAGGCGAACATGAACGGGATCACGAAAGCGATCCAGCCGAACTTGCACGAGGCAAGCCCAGTCTTGATCGGATCAGCTTTGGCGATGCTGGCTGCGGCGAAGGAAGCGAGCGCAATCGGGGGCGTGATCATCGACATCATGCCGAAGTATAGAACGAAGAGGTGGGCCGCCATCGGATGCAAGCCGACCTCGACCAGCGCGGGTGCAACCAGCGAAGCCAGCAGTACGTAAACGGCCAGCGTTGGTAGGCCCATGCCGAGGATTATGCAGACGATGGCGGACATCAGCAGCAGGACGATCGCGCTGCCGCCGCCGAGCTGCACGAGAGCGTAGGTGAGATTGAAACTTAGGCCCGTGATATTCATCACGCCGATAACAATACCGGCGGCGGCCGAGATGACGATGATCTCGACGACGGATTCCCCTGTTTCCACGATTGTGTCGAGGAGTTGGCGGACGGATGCACGCATGCCGTCGTAACCGAAGACGGCGGCTGTCGCCACGACACTGGCGCAGGCAAGGAAGGCAGCGCGTTCTGGGAGCCAGTTCATTCCAAAGAGCGCATAGATCAGCAATCCGAAGGCGATCAGGAAGTGGAGGCCGCCCATGATCGTACGGCGGCTAGGGATCTGATCCTCCGGAGCGCTTTTGATACCTAGTTTGGCCGCTTCGAGGTCGGCCTGGATGAACAATGCGCCATAGTAGAGCAGGGCCGGGACAAGAGCCGCGAGCGCCACGTCTGCATAAGGTACCTGCAGGAATTCGGCCATCAGAAAGGCAGCAGCGCCCATGACGGGCGGCATCAGCTGTCCGCCGGTTGAAGCCACCGCCTCGATGGCGCCAGCCTTGTGCGCGGGATATTTGTCACGTTTGATCATGGGGATAGTGACAACGCCCGTTGCTACGACATTGGCGACAGCGGAGCCGGAGATCGAGCCGAACAGGCCCGACGCCACGACGGCGATCTTCATCGAGCCGCCGCGATAGCGCCCCATTGAGAGGAGCGCAGCATCCGTGAAGAATTTTGCGCCGCCGGTTGCTCCCAAGAGCGCGCCGAAGAATATAAAGGCCACCACGATCGTGGCGCCGACGGAGAGGGACAATCCGAAAACGCCATTGACATCGTAGGCCATGTAGCCTGCAAGCTTCTGCCAGTCCTGCGGACGGCCTGCCAATCGCCCCGGAACGATGTTTCCGAACATCGCATAGAGCAGGAATACGATCATGATGACGACGAGAACCCAGCCCGTGGATCGCCGCAAACCCTCGAGAAGCAGCACCAGCAGGATAATACCTGGCAGCCAAGCCTCGATCGGACGGGTGAATACGAAATTCACCACCGTAGCATAGTTGATGGCGATATAGGCGCAGGCTGTGAGGCTGAGGATCGCGCCGGCGACGTCATACCAGGGCAACGCCTGATCTGTCCGTTTCTCGCGATCAGGCCGATAGAGCATGAATGCGAGGGGCAGGGTCAACGCCAGGATGACGGCGAGGAACTGCTGCGGATAATAGGAGACGCCCATCATCCGGGGCACGTCCAGAGACCACGCCATCGCCGATAGGGTGACGGCTGCGGCAAGCGCAGCAGCCACAGGTCTCCATAGGCGGGCGGGAACGCCGAAATCGGGCTCCCTCGTGCGTTCCGCGTCCATGGCGGTCACTCTTTCCAAAGCCCGACTTCCTTGTAGAAGCGGATAGCGCCCGGATGATATTCTCCCGGCGCGGTCTCGCCCACCATGTTCTTGGGCTGGAATTCGCCGAAGGGCGGAAAGGCGGCTTTCATCGCTTCCTTGCTCTCATAAAGGATCTTCGTCATTTTATAGACGGCTTCCTCGTCTGCGGCGGAGTTTGTGAAGACAAGCTGCGGATAGGCGATGTAGGTGCCGGCTTCGCGTACGCCCGGAGTGGCCGGGCCGGGCTCCATCTTCACGACATATCCTGACTTCCAATGCTTTCGGATGGCGGCCTTCGCTTCCTCCGTGTCCGGTATAGTCAGCGCCCTTAGACCGCCCACGGCGGCGTCAGCCTCGCGCACCTTGCCTGCGCCATGGGCGAAGATGAAGCCGGCGCTCTGGCCAGAGATAAATGCATCTGCGCCTGCCACGACGCTCGGGACCTGAACAGGCCGCATATCCGCACGCGTCAACCCGGCGGTCGCATAGATGGCGTCGAGCTGCGGCAGGATCGTCTGTTGCGCCGTATAACCGTCGACCATAGGCTTGCCCTTAAGGTCGGCGATTGTCTTTATGTCGCTGTCGGCCCGCACGAAGATCGCTTCCTTGATCGGCATGATGAGCCCGACAATACGAAGGTTTTCGTTGACGCTGCCGGAAAACCAGGCCTCGCCTTTCAGGGCATTATTGAACTCCTCCAGATTGCCGACACCGAATTCGACGTCGTTTTGATTGACCAGCGGCATGTATTGGTTCGGGCTGGTTGCTGGCTGGATTGTCGCATTCAATCCCGCGTCGTTGGCCGCCTTCGCCACCGCCGTACCGATATTGTGGAAAATCGAGCCGGGATTTGAAGTTGCGATACCGACGGTCTGGGCGGACGCACTGCCGAACATGACGAGTCCAGCCGCCAGAGCGGCGGCAAACAACTGCTGCTTCATGATTTTCTCTCCTCCGCTTGTTTCCTCCATCGGCCAAGCAACCGACATAAAATCTCATTAAGAGAGATTATTGATCGATCATCTCTTGCATTTTGATAATTTACAAGTGCATTTTTGAGGTGACGCGAGTTGGTCGGGACGGCCGGGCGGGGCTGATAAACGGACACTGGGAGGACCTCATGGACGAAGCGACTGAAGGAACGGAGGTCCAAACGCTGACGACGGGCGCGGAATCCCTCCTTTTGGGGCTCAAGCGCAATGGCATCGATTACATCTTCGCCAATGCCGGTACGGACTTTCCGCCGATTATCGAAGCCTTTGTGTCGCTTGATAAAAGCTCCGTTCCCGAACCTATCACGGTCCCGCATGAGACTGCGAGTGTTGCCATGGCCCACGGTTATTACCTCGTCACCGGCCGGCCGCAGGCGACGATGGTGCATGTCAATGTCGGCCTGGCAAATTCCGTCATGGGAGTGATCAATGCGGCGAGCGACAACGTTCCCGTGGTGGTGCTTTCAGGGCGTACGCCGATCACCGAAAGCGGCCGCCGCGGTACCAGAGTGACGCCCATCCAGTATGGGCAGGAGATGTACGATCAATCCTCGATGGTAAGCGACGTCACCAAATTTCACTATGAAATGCGCTACCCGGAGCAGGGCGAGATCCTTGCGACCCGTGCGACGCGCCTTGCGATGAGCGAGCCGCGCGGGCCGGTCTATGTCAGCCTTCCACGGGAGCCTTTGATGGACGCTGTCCCGCCTATTGCCGGGCAGTCGGTTTCCCCGCAAGCGGTATCGTCGGTCGCCTATCCCGACCCGGAGGCGATCCGAACGGCTGCTGCCTGGCTTGCCGCGGCTCGCGCGCCGCTTGTCATATGCCAGCGCAGCGGTCCCGATGGAAAGGCGGCCGCGGAAATCCTTCGATTTACGGAGGAGTTCGCCATCCCGGTCGTCGAGCCCTACACGGTGCGAAACGTGATGCCGTCGGAGCACTCGATGTTTCTCGGCTATGACGTCAAGGCGCCGCTCAAGGAGGCGGACGTCGTGCTGGTGATCGACAGCGCCATTCCCTGGATGGAGTCGCTCCACCGCCCGGACAGTAATACGCGGGTAATCCAGATAGGGCCCGATCCGCATTTCCAGCGCATGCCGATCCGCGGTCATCGCAGTGATCTTGCGATCGTCAGCGATCCGGCCGCGGCCATGGCCGCGCTTCGCGAGGCGGTGCGGCCGTTGGCGGGCGGTGCCGAGGAGCGGCGGAGGATGATCGCCGCGCGGGCGCAGCAGCGCGTGGAGCGCGCCGCCGCACTGGCTGCTGCAGGGTGTGAGAGCCCGATGTCCGCCGAATGGATGAGCCGCTGCATTTCCGAGGCGATCGACAGTCGGGCGGTGATTTTTTCTGAACTCGGCGTCGTACCGGAGGTGATGAAGGTGAGCGGTCCCAATCGCATCTTCAACAATCCGCATTCCGGCGGGCTTGGATGGGGACTGCCGGCAGCGCTCGGAGCGCAGCTTGCCGACCGCAACAGGCTCTGCATCGCCTGTATCGGCGATGGTTCCTATATGTTCGCCAATCCTGTTGCATGTCATCAGATTGCAGAGGCACTGGAACTCCCTATTCTAACAATCGTCAAAAACAACGGCATTTGGAACGCGGTCCGCCGGTCCGTCGTCAGCAGTTATCCGGATGGGGCGGCAGTTATGGCGAACAAGATGCCTCTCGTCTCGCTTGAACCTTCTCCGGACTACAGCGCGATCGCGGCCGCAAGCCGAGCTTACACTGAACGGGTCGAGCACGGGCGCGACCTTCCGGGGGCACTGGAGCGCGCCATTGGCGTGATCCGCAAGGAGAAAAGGCAGGCGATGCTCGAACTCAGGATTGCCGTTTCAGACGACCGCTGAAATCGGCGTAAGCCCAAATTCTCACGACGGCTTTTATCTTTTCAGTCAGACGCGTGCTTTGGTAGTATTGCGCTAATCAGCGAAAGCATCACGTGGAGTGACTGCTCTCAAAGACTCGTGGATACCGTCGGAGCAGTTCAGCTATGCGGAAATCCGTCTTGATATGGGGTGCCGCCGCGGTTGCCACTCTTGGCATGGCAGGTTTTGGCGGTTGGATGATCAGCCTGCCGTCTGGTACGAGGGCTGCAAATGCACCCCTCGTACCGCAGGCGGAGGCGGACGCGATGCTTGCTTCGCTCAGGCCAACCAAGCGCGAGCGGCCGCTTGTCGCGGTCATCGGCATCAACGATGCCACCGAAACGACCGACTATCTCGTACCTACCGGCATCCTGCGGCGGGCGGACGTCGCCGACGTGATGATGCTGGCAACCAGGCCGGGGCCGGTTCAGCTCTATCCGGCCCTGAAGGTCGAGCCGGACGCGACGATCACGGAGTTCGACGCCAACCATCCCGACGGAGCGGACTACGTCATCGTGCCCGCCATGAGCCGCGACGACGATCCGGCAGCGCTTGCATGGCTACGGAGCCAGGCGGAGAAGGGCGCGAAGATCATTGGTATCTGCGCCGGCGCCAAGGTCGTCGGCGCTTCAGGTCTTCTCGATGGGCGGCGCGCCACCACCCACTGGTATTACCTGAGTGAAATGCTTCGCCGCAGCCCGACGATCGAATATGTAGCCGATCGCCGTATGGTGTCGGACGGAAACGTCGCCACGACAACCGGCATCACCGCCTCAATGCCGATGATGTTGACGTTGATCGAAGCGATCGCTGGCCGAATTAAGGCCGAAGCGGCGGCTCGTGATCTCGGGCTCGAGCGGTGGGATGCGCGGCATGCCAGCGCTGCTTTTAAACTGACTCGACCGTTTGCGACGACCGTACTTGCCAACCAGGTGGCCTTGTGGAACCGGGATGAGCTCGGCATCCGCGTCGAGCCGCGCATGGATGAGGTGTCGCTTGCCCTGGTGGCCGATGTCTGGTCGCGGACCTACCGTTCGAGCGTCACGATCTTTTCCACCTCGACGGATGTCGTAGAAACGCGCAGCGGTATTCGTGTCATGCCGGACCAGGTGCGTGTGAACTGGCCAGAAGGGCGTCGCGCGTCGACCTTTCCCGACCGGAAGCCGGCGGATGCGCTCGATCAGGCGCTGGAGGCGATTGCGGGGCGCTACGGTCACCCCACCACCAATGTGGTCGCCATGCAGCTCGAATATCCGCGCTGACCACGCCCGAAGTGCCGGCTATAACCGAATGTGCGGTAGCGCCTGCAGGTCAGTCGGCATCAATGCCCGATCCATTTCGGTGCGAGATTATAAACGCCGACTCCTTGCCGGCATCATAGACGTTGGCACGATCCAGTTCTCAACCCTCATTTGGCCTGTTACTGTTACTGGGCGGATGTTCGGACATGTTCGTCGATGGCGGAAATGATCTGTCGCCAATCTTCGGGATGAATTTCATGGCCGCCACCCTCTACCTTTACGAGCTTTGCATCGACCACAGCTCGCACCAGTGCCTCGCCGTGCGCCAGCGGGAAGACTGGATCGGCCGTGCCATGAAGGACAAGAAGCGGCGCCATCATCTCGTTCAGCCGGCCCCGCCATATTTCGCCGACCTCAAAGAGGATGCTGTGGTTGGTGGCGCTGAGATAACCTCCGGAGCGGTCGAAATCTCGTTCAAGGAAGGCTCGGGTCCCGGCTTCGTCGAACGTATGTGCCGTCCCGGCGGTCAGGCGCGCATCCTCGACCAGATATGCGACGGCGTCTGAGCGGTCCGACCAATCCGCCTCCACGGACATATGCTCCATCCAGGCCTCGCCGCTCGGAGGGAAATGCGATTTGTCCACCCCGACCGGCGAGGTGCTGATCGCCGTCAGGGAAAGCACGCGTTCCGGAAACTTCAATGCGGCGCCTTGGCCGATCATGCCGCCGAGAGAAAAGCCGACGAGATGCGCGCTCGAAATCGCGTAGCCGTCGAGCACGCGGAAGACATCATCGACGGCGTCGTTGAAAGTGTAGCCGGGCCGACCGGGCGGATATTTTGTCGAAAGACCTGTGTCGCGCTGGTCGTAGCGGATGACGAAGAGGCCCTGTTCAGCGAGCCGCCGGCAGAATTCCTCCGGCCACCACAACATCGATGCCATCCCGCCCATGATCAGAATGACGGGTGGATGCACCGGGTCGCCGAAGCTCTGCGTGGCGAGCTCGAGCCTGTCAGTGCGGATAACAAGCTCACTCATGCCAAGCCCTCCCGGCGAAGCGCCGCTTGTACGGCGGCCCGCTGTTCGATCCGCGCGATATAATCGCCAAGGGGCTCGGGCAGCGGAAAGCCGAGTTGAGCTGCACCCCACGCCAGTTGGAAGAGATAGGGATCAGCGACAGTGAATGTCTCTCCAAACAGATATCCCCGCTCCAATCGGCCTGCTGCGAAGCCAAACCAGTGCAGTATTTCCTGAGCGGTCTGCTCCCGGATGCCTTCAGGAAGCGACAGGTAAGTGGGAAAGCGCTTGTGAATCTCGGTCGCGATGAAACTCAGCATTTCGAGCAGGCGCTCGCGGCCCAGATGACCCTGCGGCGCGAGCTGCGGTGCGCGATCGGCGACCCAGGCCAGGATCGCGACATTTTCGGTCAGCACCTCGCCGTCGTTGAACTCAAGCGCCGGCACGTAGCCCTTTGGGTTGATGGCCGTATAGCTGCCGCCGCCTTCGATCTGCTTCGTCTCGATGTCGACCTTGACCAGCTTGAACGGGAGTTCAGCCTCCAGCAATGCGATGTGGTCGGCGAGGCTAGTGAAGCCGGGCGCATAGTAGAGCTTCATTGATCCATTTGCTCCTGATATTGATTGCAATTTGCAACTGGTTGCATAATAGCGTACCGATTTTATTTTGCAATCGGTTTTTGAGGAGGCAGATCGGGTGTAGTTTATGGAGCGACTTTCCGCGGAAGCTCGCAGGCGGAGCGGCGAGCCAGCGACGCCTTGCAACGGATGGACGATTGCGCGGAGGTTCCTTATGAAGGCCATGGTATTGCATGAGGTCGGAAAGCCGCTCGAACTGGTGGAGCGGCCAGATCCTGAACCGAAAGCGGGAGAGCTCCGTGTCCGGATAGAGGCATGTGCGGTCTGTCGGACCGATCTGCATGTGGTCGACGGGGATCTTCCGAACCCAAAACTTCCGCTTGTGCCCGGCCATGAGGTCGTCGGCATCGTGGATGCGGTCGGGGAGGGAGTTCCCCCGGCGAGAATCGGTTCACGAGTCGGGATTCCCTGGCTCGGCCATACCTGCGGTCATTGCGGCTATTGCAAGTCGGGGGCCGAAAACCTTTGTGATGATCCTCTTTTTACGGGCTACACGCGGGACGGCGGTTTCGCCACGCATGCGGTGGCAGATGCTGCCTATGCCTTCGATCTTCCGATGGCGGCCGACCCTGTTGCCTTGGCACCACTTCTCTGCGCGGGCTTGATCGGCTGGCGATCCCTGAAGAAGGCGGGAGAAGGCAGGCGGATGGGGCTTTACGGGTTCGGAGCGGCCGCGCACATCATAGCGCAGGTCTGCCGCTGGCAAGGAAGGCAGGTCTACGCCTTTACGCGGCCGGACGACAGGCAGGCGCAGGCTTTTGCCCAGGAACTCGGTGCGGCATGGGTGGGTGGTTCCGATGAGCCGCCGCCGGCGCCATTGGATGCGGCGATCATTTTCGCTCCAGTCGGCAGTCTGGTGCCGGCAGCATTGAAGGCAATCAAAAAGGGTGGGAGGGTTGTTTGCGGTGGCATTCATATGAGCGACATTCCGCAGATGCCCTACGCCCTTCTTTGGGAGGAGCGGCAGGTGGTCTCCGTCGCGAACCTCACCAGGGAAGATGCGCAGGAGTTCTTCCCGACCGCGGCGGCAGCAAACGTGAGGACGCATACTGTCGTCTATCCGCTCGCAGATGCAAACCGCGCACTCGATGATCTTAGGGAAGGGCGCCTGAGCGGCGCAGCCGTCCTCATCCCCTGACAAGTTAACGCCTTACTCCTCGGAGCCCGAGAGGGCACGTCTGACCTTTCGCAGGATTGCTCCGCGAGCTTTTTCGTCCGCCGCCCTGTCCAGTTTCTCCTGGAGATCCAGAATCAGAGACTGGAAGTCGTTGTGCCAGTCCCTACGGCCAACCTGCAATGCGTTGAGCCTCGGCGGAGCCTGCGCGATGGAAATCTCTCTCGGTTCCCTGGGCGTCAGAGCATACTCGGCATCGAGCGATGGCTCTATGACCCTGACGTGAGGCTGCAGGGTGGAAATGCGCTCCTTCATGGCCGCGACTGCGGGCAGTTCCCCATGGACCAGAAATACGGCTCTCCGGACCGGCGCGCGTGCCGCAAGCCATGCAGCGAGTTCCGGCCCGTCGGCATGGCCGCTGTAGACGTCAAGCTTGCGGATGCTTGCTCTTACGGCAATCTCGTCGCCCTGGATCCGGACGGTAGGGGCACCGTCTTCCAACAGGCGTCCCAGCGTTCCGGTAGCTTGATAGCCTACGAGGAGAACGGTCCCTTCCTCCCGCCACAGCCAATTTTTCAGGCGATGTCGTATACGGCCAGCCTCGCACATGCCACTCGCCGCGATGACGATGTGGAAACCTCGCATGTTGTCAATCGCCTTGGATTGCTCGGCGGTTTCGGTAAACCGGACATTCCTGGCTCGAAGGGCACGAAGCAGCAGGTCACCGTTCTCGAGGTCCCGGGCATGTTTCTTGAAGACCTCGGTTGCTCGCAGGGCCAACGGAGAGTCGATGACGATCGGGCATTGGTCAATCTGGTGTCTCTCCATAAGATTGATCAGGTCGGCCAAAAGCTCCTGAGTACGTTCGACGGCGAAGGATGGTATAAGGAGAGCTCCGTCCCGGTGGCGACAGGCATGGCGGACCTCATCACGCAACATGGTCCGCCGCGCTTCGTCGGAAGGATCGTGGCGGTCGACGTCGCCGTAGGTGCTCTCGCAAATCACATAGTCCCAGCCGGGAGGGGCTTCAGGATCGAATTGCAGCAGCTTGTGGCTCGGGCCGATATCGCCTGAGAAAAGAAGCCGCTGGCGCGCCGCGGCCGTCCCGATCTCGACCTCGATGGAGGCTGATCCGAGAAGATGCCCAGCATTCCAGAAACGGAAGCGGATGGCCGGATCCAGTTCCTCCCATTGCTCGAACCCAACAGTTCTCATCTGAACCAGAGCGGCCATAGCGTCAGCCGCGGTATAGATCGGATCGACAGATTTGCGGCCCCGCCGCTCATTGCGCCGGTTGAGTTGCTCCACTTCCATTTCCTGGATGTGAGCGGAATCGGGCAGCATGACTGCACACAGATCCAAGGTCGCCGGCGTGCAAAAGATCGGACCGGCAAAGCCATCCTTAACGAGCTTGGGAAGCAAGCCGCTGTGATCGATATGGGCATGTGTGAGGAGAACCGCATCCAACGATGAGGGTGCGAACGGAAAAGGACGATAATTGAGTTCCTTTTCCGTCTTTGAGCCTTGAAACATCCCGCAATCGATGAGGATTCGGATATCTCCGAACTCAAGGAGGAAACAGGAGCCGGTTACAGTGCCGGCTGCTCCGTGGAACGCGATACGCGGGGAGTGATCGTTCAACGCGGGCCTCCTTGTGTCTTAAATGAATAGATATCGTATTTCTCCGTCTAACTCATCCGCACTGTCGGCAAGTTGACGGAAATCACCGTACTTATGCTCTTCAAAGAGCAGTTACGCTCTCCGGATCGGGCGGCGTTCACGTCGCTGTTCCGCTTCTCAAGATTGCGGTTCTTCCGCCGGTCGGCGAATATGCGGTAACCATTTCGCCGGGCGGCCGGAAGCGGTGGGCCGGATTTGGCGATCTCCTCGAGCAGGCCCGTCATGTCGGGGAGAGCGGAATTTTTCGGTCGCATATTAAGATCCGCACGTCTTCCAGGACGGTCTCCATCTTTTCCGCGGATGGTATCGAGCAGCGTCAAAGGCGCTTCTGGTGGCCGAGCCCAGAACGGTAGGATGATTGATGCTGATCAAATCCGTCCCTTCTGAAATGATTATCCTGCTCCTATCTCCAAGGAGGGTGTGTGATGAAGAGCAAGGTCATTCCCTACGACGCCTGGGTGCTCGTTGCGGACGGGCAGAAGGCACTTTTGCTGCGCAATACCGGTACGGCGTTTAAACTGGCGTTGGAGGTCGAACAGGTGATCGAAGCGCCTGACAATCCTTCGGCACGTAGCCAGGGGACGGACAGGCCCGGTCGAGCGGCGGTCGGTAGCCGACGCAGCGCGCTTGGACAAACCGATTTCCATGAGCAGGAAGAGGAACACTTCTCCGTCACTGTCGCCGAGAGGTTGGAGGCGATTTGCGAAGAAAAGAAAGTCCATAAGCTGGTGGTCGTCGCACCGCCGAAGGCGCTTGCAGACCTGCGTCACGCGATGCCGGTCTCGGTCAGAAAGCTGATCCTTGCAGAGTATGATAAGGATCTTATCAAGCTACCGGTGCAGGAAATCGAAAAGCACCTGGCCTTCTAGTCTGAAAGAGACCGCCGGATACTGCCTGCCGGTCTCTTTCAACTCATGCAACCCCGCGGTATTCAGCAATTGCTTCAATAACGACGTCTGCGACTGCAGACGCCGGGCCGCTCATCGAAACTCCGGTTCGTAGTGTCCAAGCTGATGGTATCTGCGGGGCGACTCACCAGCAATTCTCCCGTCTCGATCCGCCCGACCACGTTATGGATATGTTGGAGCGGTTGGAGCGGCTGTTAGCTATTGGCCGACTAAAAAGAAAAGGCGCGCAAAATATTGATGCGCGCCGGGTTGGAAAGCAAGAGCCGGTCGATCAAGCAGCTTTGATCTCAACCTTGCGCTCGTTCTTCTTAGCTTCTGCGCTCTTGGGCAGCTTGACCTTCAAAATGCCTTTATGGAAGGTCGCCTCCACCTTCTCGGCGTCAATCCCGTCCGGAAGCTGGAACGTCCGCTGGAAGGAGCCATAACGGCGTTCCGAGACGTGATATTCCTTCTGCTTTTCTTCCTTTTCCTCGGTCTTCTCACCGCGGATGATCAGGTAACCGTTCGAAAGCTTCACATCGAGGTTCTTTTCGTCGATGCCAGGAACTTCCGCGGTGACTTCAAAAGCGTCGTCGTTCTCAACAATATCGACAGCCGGCGCGGTGGCCCAGCCGTTCAACGACGGCATGGCTCGGCCGAACAAGGAGCGTTCCGGATTACGCCAGGAGGTCGGAGCGAAATCTTCGAACAGCCGATCAATCTCATTGCGAAGCGTTTGGAAGGGAGACCAGAAGGGACCAGCCGGTTGTACTGGCTTTTCATCCTTCTGAACGGGCAGTTTCGTCGCAGCCTCAACCATTACATTCTCCTTTGCTGTTAAGGGACTTTATGCAGCGCAAACAAGCGCTCTCCTCGTCCCGGTGGCAGCTCTTCATCGAGCACCGTAATTCAAGCTCGTGTCAGATTTGCACGCATTGACCAGCATCAATGATATATGGCCGAGGAGCTTCGATGAATTTTTCGATTAGGCAGGGAGCAAGTTCCTGTTGCCTATACTCGTGGTGGCGGTTTACGGAACGGATGTCTTTCCACCGGCCGTTAAAGCCAGCAACGCTATCGCGCATGCAGGGAGCGGAAGGTGCGGATGTCCTCAGACGTCACGCGAATATGGCCGACGGCGTCGAATTCCTTCCTGTCGAACTTGTCACTTGCGATCTGGCTAAAGAGGTCGACATATTCTTGGAGCCTGAATTCATCTGCTCGTGGCGGATTGGCGATGGTTTCGAGCGCGTCATGAGTCACAAGCACGACCTGGTCGCCTGTTCCCGAATCCATCAAGAGGCGGCCTTCGTCTCCGTCGGATGTCATAAATCCTGACTTGAGCTTCAATGGCATAGCATCCTCCTCGCTGTAGAAGGCTCCAGTATAGGCATGTCCCGCATATCTTCAGTGATCGAGATCAATGCTGCGGGCACCTCTAGGTTTCTGTCGGCCCCACCATTGGTCGCGTGTTTGTATGAGAAGGTGGAGCATCTGGAGAACGTTAGTCCCCATCAATGATCTTCGGGGCTGTGGTTCTATGCGTCGAAATTCGCCAACCACTTTGACGCAGATCATCGTTGCCCGCTGCTACGCGGTTACAACTTTTCGGTATCAGGTCAATTAAGGCCCATCGTGAGGGAACGTGCCATGCCTTTCAAGACAGTTCTTGCCGTCATAGGTGCCTCCGGCGCTGCGTCCGATATCAAGAAAGCTATCGCACTCGGCTCGGAACTCGAGGCTCACCTTTCCATCGTTGTTGCAGGCCTGGCCCTACCGCCAAATGTCGGCGATTTTCCAGCCGGTACCGCATGGCTCGATCAGCGATACGATGAGCTGAAAATTCTCGATGAGATCCGGAAGAAGGCGGAAGCAGAATGCAAAGCAAGCGGGCTGTCTTTTGACGTCGGCGAAGTCTATGCCGAGACTGTCACGCTCGACGAGGAGATATATAGGCGCGCGCTCTATGCGGATGTGGTCATTCTGGGCGATGGAGTTCGCGGCGATCCTCAACTTGCCAAGGCGATCATAAACGGTGCGGTCTTCGATGCCCACCGACCGCTTCTCCTGGCCTCCAAGGAGCGTGCGTCGACTTTGAAGCCCAAACGGATATTGCTCGGTTGGAATTCTCGGGGCGAGGCGGCTCGCGCCGCCCGAGAGGCGCTGGACATGTTCGTTTCCGCGGACCTCGTTTACGTCGTGCTGATCGATCCAGACAGTTCCTATTGGGAAAATGGCGGAGAGCCTGGCGCGGACATGGCGACCTATCTTGCCCGGCACGGCGCCACCGTGCAGGTCGAGCAGGTTGCCAGCGGCGGACGGCCCGTCGCCGAAGTTCTGGAGCAGCGTGCGCTCGATTTCGATTGCGATCTGATCGTCATGGGAGCCTATGGGCATTCGCGGCTTCGCGAGAGGATATTCGGTGGCGTCACGGCCTCGATCCTGGACAGGTGCGATTTTCCCGTCTTCCTCGCCCGCTGATCCGATGTCGCGACCTGCTGTATGCGGGGTGGGAAACAGGGTTGGACCAGATCAATGCCCGCAGCCGGTGCTGCGGGCATTGTCGTGCTCCGATGGCTATCTGAAGCGCGGCTGACGACGAATGTTCGCCCACAGCTCATTTCTGATAGCGAAGGGACCCAAAAGCCGTTGAAGCTGCCTGATCTCGGCCTCGTCAATGCCATGGCAACCGCAGAATGCTTCGACACTGATCGTTTCTTCGGGGGAAGAATTATTCGGACTTGGCAGTTTGCCATGGCCGCGGGCGTCAGATGGACGATGTCGTTCCCATAATTTCTCGACTGCTGCGCGATGAAGATCCAATGACGCCTCCTGCATGTGCCTGAGCTGGACGTTCATGCCGGCGAACCAGGCAAAGCCTCCAATTGTTATTGTAGCCACCCCCCGCGAAGATCATCTTTGATCCCTCTCAAAGACAGTTCCTTTTGTCCCTGCAATAATTTCAGCGGCATCTTCCAGGCCGCCTATGACGGCTCGACGCCTGGCTTCCTTGAAAAGCGGGCCGCCGCGTCGATCCTGCCGGGAACTGCGTTTCATCCATGGCGGACGGATCAATCTTTGCCAGCGGGCGTGGAGCCCGCTCGCCGAAACCCGCATAGACGGCATCGGCGTCCGTCAGATGAAGCAGCAAGCAGCGCCCATTCTCTTCATCGCGGGTTTATCCTTAGCGCCCGAAGCGCGTTTAGAATGACGGCGACGTCGATTGCCTCTTGCAGGATTGCTCCCTCGACCGGGCGCAGGAAGCCGAGCGCTGCAGCCACCATGGCGAACACCGAAAGGCCGATCCCTACGACAACGCTCTCGATCGCAATCCTGCGTGATCGCCTGGCGATCTCTATCCCGGTACGGAGCCTGTCGATCCTGTCCACCAGAAGGACGATGTCCGCTGCTTCGGCGGAGGCGGCGGCTCCCCTCGCGCCCATCGCGACGCCGACGTCTGCCGCCGCAAGGGCCGGCGCATCATTGACGCCGTCCCCAACCATCATGACAGGTCCGTTCTTTCGCTCCGTCAGTACCACCAGTACCTTCTGATCCGGAGTGAGGCTGGAACGAATTCCATCGAGACCGAGGCCATCGGCGACACGTTCGGCTACAGCGGCGCGATCTCCGGTGGCGAGCAGAATACGCCGGATGCCTTCGTGGCGTAACCCGTCAAGCATCTCCGCCGCCTCTTCCCGCACCGGATCGGCCATCAATATGTAACCAACCAGCCTGTTTGCAATCGCGACAGCGACGACAACCGAACCGGCTGCGGTTTCCGGAATGGAAAATGGCGTGGCTTGGACGCGCCTTTCCACGAAGCCATTGCCGCCGACCGTCACCTCCTTATCGTCCACGCAGCCCGCTATCCCTTCTCCCGCCACCTCGTTTACCTCCGACGGCAGAGCGAGAGGGAGATTTCGCCGCCGGGCCGCCGCAACGATAGCCTGGGCGATAGGGTGCTTCGATGCTTGGTCCACGGAGGCGGCAAACCGTAGGATTTCGTCCTCAGTGTAGCCCAACGGGCTGTGGATCGAGGCGATCTGGGGCCGGCCGTCGGTGAGCGTCCCCGTCTTGTCCAGGACCAGAGTGTGGATGCGAGCCATGTTCTCGAGTGAATGTGCGCCCTTGATAAGGACGCCGAAATGGGCGGCACGCGAAAGCCCCGCCACGAGAGCCACGGGCACCGCCAGGATCAACGGACAGGGCGTCGCCACGACCAGCACCGCGACCGCCCGGATCGGGTCTCTTGTGAACCACCATGCGGCAAAGGCAATCATCACAGTGATCGCCAGGAATCCTATCGACCATCTGTCGGCGAGCCGGGACATGGGAGCCTTGGAGCGTTGTGCGTCCTCGACCAGGCGCACAATACCTGCGTAAGTGCTATCTTTGGCTTCATGCGTAGCGATGAGGTCGAACGCGTCTCCTGCGTTCGTCGAACCGCTCAGCACGTCTTCGTTTCTGGCGAGCGATACGGGAAGAGATTCGCCGGTCAGTGCGGACATGTTGACGAAGGCGCCATTGGCGGCGACGGTCCCGTCAACCGGGACGATGTCCCCCTGGCGGATGAGAAGCCGATCGCCGGGCCGGATGCCATCGACCGGAAGTTCCTGAAGGCCTACGCCGAAGTAGCGTGTCGCTGTCCGCGGCACTCGGGAAAGCAAATCGTGCATTTCGCGGCGGGCTCGCCCATCGGCGAAGCTCTCGAGGAACGTGCCGCCCGTATACATCACAGCGACAATCGTAGCCGCCAACGTCTCGCCAAAGGTGAGCGCTGCTGTCATCGAAAGCGCCGCAACTATGTCCAGACCCGTTTCCCCGTGCCATAGACTCCGGAAAATTTCCATGAAGAGCGCCATCAAGACGGGGAGGGTGGCGAGGGTCCAGGCAAGCCGCGCCGCTTCGTCCCAGCCGGAAAGGGATAGTCCAAGCCCCAGGAGGAGCCCGCCGATCGCGACAACGAGGAGAACGGCCTTCAGTCGATCTTCCCTCGAGTGGTCCATGTATCAGGCCTCCGGTAAAGCAACAGCAACCGCCATTCCGGTTAGCGCTGACCCGGACCTTTGCCACTTGGAGGCGTTCTCCAGCGTCGCGGCAGATCCGCAACAGGCAGATCGATATCAACACCAGGAGTACGGCTCGAACAACTATATATGGAAAGATATCGAACGAGAAAGCTGGACGAGCGTCCGCTTCGAGCGTGCCCTTGAAATTATATCAATATATAATATAATATAATATAATATAATGAATATTGAGTTGAGCTAACGGAGCTAACCATGCCTGTCATCGAGATATCCAAAAAGCTGTCGATCTCGCCGCAACCGAGCATCGAGGACATCCGGTCGTTTCGCGACAGAGGCTTCCGAACGCTCATCAACAACCGGCCGGACAACGAAGATCCCGCCCAACCGGGGACCCACGCCGAACAGCAGGAGGCAAAACACTGCGGCCTCTCCTACGCCTTCATCCCTGTCACGGCGGATACGATCACCGAAGCGGATGTGCGGGCATTTCAGCGCGCCGTTAAGGAGTCGGACGGGCCGGTTGTCGCGCATTGTCAGACGGGCAAACGTTCCTTGAGCATCTATTTGATCGGTGAGGTCCTTGACGGCCGCATGTCTGCCGACGAGGTCGTGGAGTTCGGGCGCGGTTGCGGGTTCGACACCAGTTCAGCTGCAGCCTGGCTCACCAAGCATGCCGGGCGCAGGCCGCAGGTGAAGGGCTTTTTCGACAAGCGCACCTGGAGCGTCCAATACGTGGTGTCCGACCCGGAAACGGGCAACTGCGCCATCATCGATCCCGTGTTCGATTTCGACGAGAAGGCCGGAGCGACCGCGACCATCAATGCCGATGCGATTCTCGACTATATCCGCGACAACAATCTCACAGTCGACTGGATCCTCGACACCCATCCGCATGCGGACCACTTCTCAGCGGCACAATATCTGAAGCAGAAGACCGGCGCTCAAACGGCCATTGGGGAGCACGTGGTGGACGTCCAGAAGCTGTGGAAAGGCATCTACAACTGGCCGGAGCTCGCGACCGATGGTTCGCAATGGGACCGGCTGTTCGCCCATGGCGAGACCTTCAAGATCGGTTCGATCGAGGCCAAGGTGCTGTTTTCGCCCGGACATACGCTTGCCTCCATCACCTATGTGATCGGTGACGCCGTCTTTGTGCATGACACGCTCTTCATGCCAGACAGCGGCACCGCGCGCGCGGACTTCCCGGGTGGTGATGCACGGGTTTTATGGAAGTCGATCCAGGGTATTCTGGCATTGCCGGATGAGACCCGGATCTTCACCGGCCACGACTACCAGCCCGACGGCCGCGCGCCTCGCTGGGAAAGCACTGTCGCCGAGCAAAGGAAGTCCAACCCGCATATTGCCGGAGTGACGGAGCGAGAGTTCGTCGCGCTGAGGACGAAGCGCGACAAGACGCTGCAGATGCCGAAGCTCATCCTGCATGCCTTGCAGGTGAATATCTGCGGCGGCCGCCTGCCAGAACCGGAAGCCAACGGCAAGCGCTACCTGAAGTTTCCGCTGGATGCCTTGCAAGGAGCCGCGTGGGAATGAGTACCGACCTGAAGATGATGATGAAGGCAGGGCTGTCTCCGGCGGAGATGTCCCTGCGCGCGGGCGAGGTGGCAAACCTGTTGAAGACGCTGTCCCATCCGGCGCGCCTGATGATCGTCTGCACCCTGGTGGAGAGCGAGTATTCCGTCGGGGAGCTTGAAGAGAAGGTCGACGTCCACCAGCCGCATCTGTCGCAGCATCTCACCGTGCTGCGTGGCTCGGGCGTCGTCAAAACGCGGCGGGAGGGGAAACAAATCTTCTATCGCCTGACGGAGGAAAAGGCCGCGCTGCTGGTCGGCGCTCTTTATGACATCTTCTGCGTGAAGGAAGGCAAATGAACACATATCTCCCCTCATTGGTCGGGGGCATGTTGATCGGCACATCTGCTGTCATGCTCCTGCTCCTCAACGGCCGCATCGCCGGGGTCAGCGGGATTGTCGGGCGTCTTGCGCAAGGGATCGGCTTGACCACCAATGTGGCCTTCGTCCTCGGATTACTCCTCGGGCCGCTCGCCTATCTGCTCGTATTCGGCGGCTGGCCCACTGTGCAGATTACGGCAGGCTGGCCGCTCATCATCGTCGCCGGACTGCTCGTCGGCTTCGGCTCCAGGATGGGGTCGGGCTGCACCAGCGGCCACGGCGTCCTTGGCCTGGCTCGCCTGTCGCCGCGCTCGATGGTGGCCGTCGCCACCTTCATGACGGCGGGTGTGGTCGCCGTCGCAGTGCTGCGAGGATTCGGATTATGAACCGCCACGCATCTCAATTCTCCGCTGCGCTTGCTTCGGGCATCGTCTTCGGTTTCGGGCTGTCCTTGTCCGGCATGCTAAATCCTGTCCGCGTCCAGGGTTTCCTCGACATCTTCGGCGCCTGGGACCCAAGCCTGGCGTTCGTTCTTGGCGGCGCGGTCGTCGTCGCCTTCGCCGGCGTGCAGGTGATGAAGCGGATGGAGCGTCCGGTACTCGACGACAGCTTCCATGTGCCGACGGACAATCGGATCGATGCACCCTTGGTGGTCGGTTCGGCTTTGTTTGGCCTGGGCTGGGGGATTGGCGGCTTCTGTCCCGGTCCGGCCGTTGCATCCCTGTCGGTCGGCCTCCCCCAGACGGTCCTATTCGTCGCAGCCATGCTGGGCGGAATGACCTTGTATGACAGAGTATGGAGCAGACGGACGTGATCTGCGGCGCGGCTGGCAGTGCGAAAACGGCAGTGCCGTGGATGTTTGAACTGACAACCTTTGTGACAAGACGGCCGTTTGACCTGCCTCAATGAAGGGAGCCGAAAAGTCGCCCAGCTTTACCTCGTCCAACGAGGGTTTCTCCATGCCTGAACCTGCTCGACATATCGTAATCATTGGCGGCGGGATCGCGGGCTTGTGCACCGGCGTCTACGCGCAGCTCTGCGGCTATCAGGTGACGATCCTGGAGCAGCATGCGATCCCGGGAGGCCTCGCGACCAGCTGGACGCGGAACGGCTACACATTTGAAACCTGCCTGCACTGGCCGACATGGCTGCCATCGCGCTCGTGCTGATGTTCGGCTGGATGAGTGCACGCAATGCGGGTTACGCGGTGGGCGGCGCTAAGTCGATCATCGACGCGATCACCCAACGCTTCCGCGCGCTTGGCGGAAAATTGCGCCTCATGGCGAAAGTCGAAACGATCCTGGTCGAGGATGACGTTGCCGTGGGCGTCAGGCTGAGCGACGGCGAGATCATCAGGGCGGCTGGGTGATCTCCGGCGCCGACGGCCACGCGTCGATCTACGATATGCTCGAGGGCCGCTATCGCAACGCGGCGATCGACGCCTTCTACGACAGCCAGAAGGTCTTTCCTTCCTATCTGCAAGTCTCGTTGGGCGTCGCAAGGGACCTTTCGCAGGAACCCGGCTTCCTCGCTCGAACTCTGGCCAAGCCACTCGAAATCGATCCCGAGACCAGCCTCGACACCGTCGCGTTCCGCATCTTCCATTTCGATCCGACCTTTGCGCCCGCAGGCAAGACCGCGGTCACCTGCTTTCTGCCAACATGGAACTATGCCTATTGGCAGGATCTGCGGCGCAAGGATGCGACCGCCTACGAGGTGGAGAAGCGGCGCATTGCTTCAGCCGTGATCGAAATTCTCGAACGCCGCCTGCCGGGTGTCCGCGAAGCCATCGAAGTGACGGATGTTTCGACGCCGGCCAGCGTCATGCACTTTACCGGCAACTGGAAAGGCAGCATGGAGGGTTTTCTGCCTACGCCAGGCGTCGGCTTTCGGCCGCGTCGCCAGACTCTGCCGGGCCTCCACCGGTTCCGGATGGTCGGTCAATGGGTGCAGCCCGGCGGAGGATTGCCGTGCGGCCTCATGACGGCGCGCGCAGCGGTTCGGGCGATCTGCCGCCGCGACCATGTCGCCTTCCTGCCCGATGGCCCCGGCCGCCGGGATGAGAGCATGCCGCGGGAGTTATTCGGATGATGACGCGGCGCGGTCTGCTCATCGGAGGCGGCGCGGTGGCGATCGCGGGCGCAGGTGCTACCTATTGGAGCCTACGTCAGATGGGCTCGATGGAGGCGTATGAAGTTTCGATTGCGGCGAGCAGGGCCGTGCTTTCTGAAAACCCCCGGCTGCACGAACTTGTCCGCTACGCGACGCTTGCCGCGAACGGCCACAACACGCAGCCGTGGCGGTTTCGCCTCGGTGAGAGGCGCGTTGACATCCTCGCCGACCCTACGCGGCGCACCCCGGTGGTCGATGCCGATGACCACCATCTGTTTGCGAGCCTCGGATGCGCAGCCGAGAACCTCGCGCTCGCCGCCTCCGCGGCTGGCCGTCCTGCCAAAGAAATCAGCTTCGATCCGGCGCATGAAGGCACCGTGACACTGGTTTTCGGCGACGGAGCAGCGAGCCGATCCGATCTGTTCGCGGCGATTCCGAGGCGCCAGTCGACCCGCGCCGACTATGACGGCAAAAGCGTTTCCACGGCAGACCTCCGGGCTCTGGTAGCGGCGGCAGACATGCCGGGCGTCGATCTCGTGCTGATCACCGGGAGGACCGGGATGGATCGCGTGCGGGATCTCGTCCTCGCCGGAAACACCGCGCAGATGGCGGACGCCGCCTTCATGCGCGAACTGAAATCCTGGTTGCGCTTCAACCCGCGCCAGGCGATGGCATCTGGCGATGGGCTGTTCGGCCCTACGAGCGGCAACCCATCCTTGCCGAGCTGGCTGGGTCCGCACCTCTTCGATCTCGCGTTTCGCGCGGATACCGAGAACGATAAATACGCAAGGCAGCTTCATTCGTCAGCGGGCGTAGCGGTGTTCGTTTCCGAACGCGACGATGCGGAGCATTGGGTCCGCGCCGGACGTGCCTGCCAGCGCTTCGCCCTGCAGGCGACGGCGCTCGGTCTCAAGCATGCCTTTATCAATCAACCGGTGGAAGTCGCGCAACTGCGACCCGAGCTGGCCGCGCTCGCCGGCCTGCCTGGACGTCGGCCGGACATCGTCATGCGGTTCGGATATGGGCCGACGCTACCCTATTCGCCGCGGCGCCCGGTGGAGGCGGTGCTGGCGTAAGCGAACACACGAGACCTCGCCGTCATGGGATCTGCGGACAAGCGTCATTGGCGACGGCCCGGGCCTTTCCGGTAGTTGCGGAATCGGATGCTCGAACCCCTTGCTCAGCTTCTCAGATGCGCCGCGGTCTACAGCAGACCTTCTCTGGGAACGAGCTGGCACTCGAGCCATGTCGCGGTAGCGGCGAATTTGATGAATCGATGAAGTTGGCGAGGCTCTTATCCGAGGGGGTGGCCAAGTTGGGACCGATTGCGCCCGCCCGGAATCCCTGAAACGTAATTCGTCCCTACCGCCTAATGCCCGTGGTATCTCAAGGCATCCACGACGACCTTGAAGGCAGGGGAGTTCTGATGCCGGGTCGGGTAATAGATGAAATAGCCTGAAAATGGAGGCGACCATTCTTCCAGCATGGGCACGAGGCGTCCAGTCGCGATGTGTTCGGCGACAAGATCTTCCGGCAGATAGGCGATGCCACCATTTTTCATGGCAGCATCTATCATGGGGTAAGAGCTATTGAAGGTGAGCTGGCCGTCGACTCTGACACGTAGCTCTTGCCCGTCCTTCTCGAATTCCCAGACGTAGAGCCCGCCGCCGGTGGCCTGGCGCATGTTGATGCAGTTATGCTGTACGAGGTCCTGCGGATGCTGCGGCGGCGGTTGCGTGGCAAGGTACTGGGGCGAGGCGACAGCCAGCATTCGCCAGTCGGGACCGACCCTGATGGCGATCATGTCTTTCTCGATGCTCTCGCCGAGCCTTATCCCTGCGTCGAAACCGTCTTCCACAATATTGCGCAAGCCGTTATCCCGGCTCAGCTCAAGCTTGATATCGGGGTATTCAGAAAGGATCGGCTGCAGTCTGGGCCAGACGATGCTTTCCAGCGCGTGATCAGACAAGGTAATCCTAATAGTGCCGGACGGTTTGTCGCGCAGGGCCATGAGTGCCGCAAGATCATCCCTTATGGCGGAGACCCGAGGCGCCAGCGATTGAAACAGACGCTCACCGGCTTCGGTCAGCGCCACGTTACGGGTGGTGCGGGACAGAAGCCGCAGGCCCATGCGTGTCTCCAGGCGCTTGATCGTGTGGCTAAGCGTGGACTGAGTAATACCGAGTTTGGCCGCAGCCCTGGTGAAACTCCGCTCCTCTGCCACGGCCAGGAACCATAAAAGGTCGTTGAAATCTTCCCTGGCCATCGTTTCCCCGTCCGGTTTTCATAGACGACTTATGGTCTGGATCGATAAATTAAGCGAAGTATGGATACCAATCCATAGGCGTTGCCTCTGCTGCCGTCTTCAGCGAGACAGCATCCTTCCGTCTCGACGACGCCCGGCCGCACCCCTCCGTCTCGATTAGCGGCAAGGACGACATCGGCGGCTGAAAAGAGAAGGCCGGTGCCCGTAACGAAGCATTCTTGCGCAACTTTTCATTTGACGAATGTAATAACATTACATATGCAGATCCGTGTGATTTTTGAGAGTGATTATACGACACGGGGCTCGGTATGCTTCTCCTCACCTATCACCGGTATCTCGCCGAGCCGATCTCGACCAAAGTCCCCGGTCCGAACGGGCGCGGAAATCTCATACGCTTGCTCTTCGGTCTCCGCACCTTGGCTGCCGTCTTTTCCAGCTTGACGGCGAGACGGACGGGCCTTTATCTGGCGATGACGGTTCCCGGAGTCAAAAGCAACGGGACGAAAAGGGAATACGGTGCGGACGACCCGAAGGGGATCCAAGACCGTGGCTGCCCCCGCAACTGTGAGCGGATTGCCGTCCATCCTCGTGGTGCCGAAAGGCGCCATGCCACTGCGCTGGTTTTGGGCGCGGGAAGGCAGGTGGGCGACAGATATTCGCAAGCCAGGAGACCTGCCGTCGAACATCGATCCATCATCACGGGCGGGGATGCCCGAAGAGGAGAAAGACATGGCCGACACCCGCGCTTCATCGCGCTTTTGCGTATCATATTTCCCAGATCTCCATCGTCGACGGGGCGACCGGGTGCTTTGAAAGCATCCTGATATCTAGCGCGGCCCGTTCAGGACCCGCATTCACATCACACTTCGGGAAATATAACGATGATCACTTCCAAGCGGTGGCCGCACGTTGGCCTGTGCGCTTTGTCCTTGATTGTTTCAGGACTGTTTCACAACGCCCTGGCGGCAGAAACCGTCTATCCTCTCACGCTTGAGAATTGCGGGCGGCAGATAACCTTCAAGAACGCGCCGTCACGCACCGTCTCGATCGGCCAGAGCAGCACCGAGATTCTCTACCTTCTCGGTCTTGCGGACAAGGTGATCGGCACTGCGCTGTGGGTCGGGCCTGTCCTGAAAGGCTACGAAGAGGTCAACGCCAAGATCGAACGCCTCGCCGACAACGATCCGAGCTTTGAAAGCGTGCTTGGAAAGAAGCCGGACATCGTCACCGTGCAGTTCCAGTGGCAGGTCGGTCCCGAGGGTGTCGTTGCAAAGCCCGAACAGTTCGAGGAACTGGGCATCGCGGTCTACACGTCGCCGTCCGACTGCATGGGCAAGGAAAATTCCGCCGCCGGCGACGGCGTCCGCCATCAGGTTTTTACCATGGACCTCGTCTATCAGGAGGTTCGTGATCTCGCGAAGATCTACGACGTGCAGGAAAAGGGCGAGGAAGTAGTGGCCGATCTCAAGCGGCGTGAGGCAGCGGCGCGCGCCAAGGTCGCTTCTGTCGAGGGCAGGCTTTCGGCCGTCTTTTGGTTTTCCAGCGCCCAGCAAGACGCTGACCCATACGTGGCGGGTAAAAACGGGGCGCCCGGCTACATCATGTCGGCTCTCGGGATCGAAAACATCATCAAAACCGACGAGGAATGGCCGACGGTGGGCTGGGAGACAATCGCCAGGGCCAATCCGACGATGATTGTGGCCGGCGCAATGAATCGCCGCCGTTACCCGCTGGACAGCATCGAGGCGAAACGTAAATTCCTGGACACCGATCCTGTCGCCAGCCTGATGCCGGCAGTTAGGAGCGGCCATGTCTTCGACATGGATGCGCAAGCCATGAATCCGACGATCCGCACCATCGAGGGCATTGAGGCGCTGGCCGATGCCATTGCAGGCGCCGGTCTGGTCAAATGAGACCTGCAGTCTCTTCCATTGGCCGTACGGGCGCTATTCCGCTGGCGCTTGTGGTCCTCGTCGCAGTCTTGTGGCTTGGCGCAGCGATCGGCGAGACTTCGATCCCGTTCGGGGTGGTTGCCAAGACGGTGGCCAACCGGCTGTGGAGTGCGGGCTATGCGCTCGAGCCGATCGACGAAGGCATCGTCTGGAGCTATCGGCTCAGTCGGGCAGTCGTAGCGGCTTGCTGCGGTGCGGCGCTCGCCTTGTCCGGGGTGGTGCTGCAGTCGCTGCTGCGCAATCCGCTAGCCGATCCCTATATCCTCGGGATCTCCGCGGGGGCTTCCACCGGGGCCGTCAGCGTGGCGATTCTTGGCCTGGGGGGCGGCATGATGACGCTCCCGATGGGTGCACTTCTCGGAGCCCTCATAGCCTTTGCCCTTGTCAGCCTGCTGGCCCTCAAGGCGGGCAAGGGAACGGCGGCCATCATTCTTGCAGGCGTTGCGGGGTCGCAACTTTTCAATGCGCTCACTTCCTTCATCGTTACCAAGGCGGCGACCGCGGAACAGGCGCGGGGCATCATGTTCTGGCTGCTCGGCAATCTGTCTGGAGTCCGCTGGCCGGATGCCTGGCTGGCGATTCCTGCCGCATTGACGGGTCTTCTGGTCTGCCTTTGGCATGCCCGCTCGCTTGACGCCTTCACGTTCGGCGCGGAATCGGCGGCATCACTCGGCATATCCGTTCGCCGCACCTACGTCGCACTGGTCGGAGTCTCCGCAATGATGACGGCGGTCATGGTTTCGATCGTCGGCTCCATCGGCTTTGTCGGTCTGGTCATTCCGCATGCAGCGCGCATGCTGGTCGGCGTCCGCCACAGCGTGCTGTTGCCGGCTGCCGCGCTGATCGGCGCCGTTTTCATGATCCTGGCGGATATCCTTTCCCGCGTTCTCATCCCGGGTCAGGTCCTGCCGATCGGAGTGATCACCGCCCTTGTCGGAGCGCCGGCCTTCGCTTTCGTTCTGGGGCAGCGAAGGGGACGCGGATGACGCTTACGGCAAAAGACGTTTCCTGGGGCGTCGGGGAAGCTGCGATTGTGAAGAGCATCTCGCTGGAGGTCAGGGAAGGAGAGTTTCTCGGTCTCATCGGTCCGAACGGCTCGGGGAAGACGAGTCTGATGGCGTTGCTTTCCGGCATCCGCAGGCCGCGGTCCGGCGAGGTCATTCTGGATGGCGTGCCGATCGGCAGGCTCGGTCGGCGCGAAGTCGCCCGGCATCTGGCTTTTGTGGAGCAGCAGGCGGAGACCGCCGAGCGGATCACTGCCAGGCAGGCCGTCGAGCTTGGACGCACGCCTTATCTCGGACCTTTGTCGCCCTGGTCAGCCAATGACGATGCGGTCGTCGAGGCGACCCTTGCCAATGTCGACATGGCTCATCTTGCCGATCGGCTTTGGCATACGCTTTCGGGCGGGGAACGCCAACGTCTGCATATTGGCCGCGCTCTTGCCCAGCAGCCGAAGATTCTGCTCCTGGACGAGCCGACCAACCACCTGGACATCGGCCACCAGATCAGCCTGCTCGATCTCGTCGGCCGGCAGGGGCTTACAGTGGTCGCGGCACTGCACGACCTCAACCATGCCGCCATGTTCTGCGATCGGATCGCCGTGATGCAGGGCGGGCGGCTGGCTGCGCTCGGAACGCCTTCCGAGGTGCTCACCGCCAAACGCATCCGCGAGGTTTTTGGGATCGAAGCCGAAGTCGAAATCGATATCCAAGGAAGCTGTCACGTCCGTTTTCAAGCACAAGGCCGAAAGGGCGGGCAATCTGCTTCCATGGGGTAAAATCACGGCGTGCCGACTGCAACTTCTCCCGATGAAAGATCATGCCGGCGTGATGCAATACGCCGTCAATGAACCGCGGAAGGATACGATTTCCGGAGGTAATCCGGCAGAGCCGCACGTTGCCGGTTAAATCACGCAGGCGTTGCCATCTTCGCAGCATCCTGGAAGGAAACGAGCTTGCTGCTCTTTTCATCCCAAAGCACGAGCCTGACGCACTGAATGCTCTGCCACAAGGTTATGCGGCCGATACCAGCAAGCTCGGGATGGTCGTGAAGCACTTCCGTCAGCCTGTAGTAAGGAATCCGGCTCGATAGGTGATGGACGTGGTGAACGCCGATATTGCCGGTAACCCATCGAAGCACCAGCGGCAGGTCGTAATGGGATGCGCCGTGAAGCGCGGCTTTCGGGAACTGCCATTCGTCGCCCTTCGACCAATGGGTGTCCTCGAACTGATGCTGGACGTAAAAGAGCCATACGCCGGCTGCACCCGCAAGCAGAACCACCGGCAGATGGACCAGCAGAAAGGGAACGAGCCCGACGGCCCAGATCATCAGAGCCGTGAGGATTGCGACCGCGAGATTGGTCGCCATCGTGGAAACCCACGGCAAAGCCCCGGAATTCATCATCCCGAAAGGCAGGCGCTGCTTGAAGAGAAAGAGCCAGGCAGGCCCGATGCCGAACATGACCAGCGGATGACGGTAAAGCCGGTAGGCGAGACGCTTCGACCAGGGAAGGGCATGATATTCAGCAACCGTCAGCGTGGTGATATCGCCGACGCCCCGTTCGTCAAGATTGCCGGCCGAGGCGTGATGGGCGGCATGCGCCCGCCGCCAGTAGTCGTAAGGCGTCAGGGTCAGAACCCCGAGGGCCCGCCCGGTCCAATTGTCGAGACGCCGGCGCGCGAAGAACGAGCCGTGCCCGCAATCGTGCTGGATCATGAAGAGCCGCAGCAGAAAGGCGGCTGCCGGGAGAACGAGGACGAGCCCGATCGGAAAACCCAGGACGACAGAGATATAGGCGCCGGCCCAGAACGCCGTGAAGGGAAGAAGCGTGACGATCAGTTCGAATGCGCTGCGGCCAAAACGGGGCTGCCGATATTTCGATAGAATCTTCAGCCACGCGCCGACGTTGTCATCTGCGACATTGGCGATTGGAAAAACATGGGCGTTCATGGAGTTCGATCCACCTTCTCGGCCTCGGGGCGCAGCAGCTCCGAGGAGAGATTCGCCGTTGCGTTCTGCTGGTATATGCTCTGCAACCGTCAGCGCTGACGGGCCTTGCGTGCCGCGTAGCGGCGGTCGCGTTCTGCCTTGCGGGCGGCTTCATCGGCCACGACGCGGGAAACGCGCTCGTTGATTTCTGCTTCTCTGGCGGCAGCCTCGGCTTTTTCATGGGCTTCCGCGGCGGCGGTCAATTCCGCCGCTTCCTTCCGGAGGCGCTCATTTTCCGCTGCCTTCAATGCTTCACGTTCGGCGCGGCGGGCTTCTCGCGCTGCCGCAACGGCTTCGCGCTCAGCACGCCGCTCCTGCATGGCGGGATCGTCCGCTTTCGGGGCGGACGCAAATTTCGCCAAAAGCCTTTGCTTGGCATCCGCTGCGGTTTTGCGGCGCTCGGCAAAGCTGTTGTCGTTCGGGTGTCTCAATGGATCTTCCTTGTATTTTTCGGCATGTTACAGGTGCAGGCGGAGATCGCTCGCGGGAAGCCGGGCGACTATTCGCGTCAGCCAATTACCTTAACAGAAAAAGGCCAGACATCCGCCTGGCCTTCGCATACTTTCGCTACCCATGCCAGTACATCCGTGGTCATGGAAGCTAAAGTTTAGGCAGCCTGAAGCTGGCCTGCAGACATCTTGCCCGACTTCTTGTCGCGCTCGAGTTCGAAGCCGAGCTTCTGACCTTCAACGATCGAGCTCATGCCGGCGCGCTCGACAGCAGAGATGTGAACGAAAACGTCGGCGCTGCCGTCGTCAGGCTGAATGAAGCCGAAGCCCTTGGTGGCATTGAACCATTTAACTGTGCCAGTGGTCATAACGAACCCTTTCATAGCAATTGTGGACCGCCGGGCGACGCACGGCGGGATGTTTTCGACTTTTGAGAGGGAACGTTCGTCAAGAAGCGCGAGGCGCAGCAACAACAATATCAGCAAACAAAGTATCGATGGTTCTCAAATAGGGGATGCCAATGCGATTGTCAACTTTTTGTTTTAGGAAATATAAATAATGCTACTTAAGGTAGATTTTTACCGAATGCAATCGGCGCCAACACTGCGCGATCAGGGCGCGGTGTTGAAGAAGGCGAGCCGGGTGAAGATGGTGTAGTTCGCTTCCGAGACCATCAGTGCCATGAAGATCAGCACGGCTGCCGGCGGCAGCAGGATAGCGTAAACGAGCGCCAGCCGTTCCCAGGCCATATGCATGAAGACAGCAACGATCAAACCTGCCTTCAGCATCATGAAGACGATGATCAGCAACCAGCGCGCCAAGCCCTGGACCCCGAGATAATCAACCATGTAGGAAAAGGCGCTGAGCACGAAGAGCAGGCCCCAAACGAGGAGGTAGAGCCGGATCGGATGCTGCGCGCTGTGCGCTTGCGTGGGTGTCTGCATATGCGATGTTGTCTCGCTCATGATGACGCTCCTTCACCACAGATAGAAAAACGCGAAGATGAATACCCAGACCAGATCGACGAAGTGCCAGTAGAGGCCCATGATCTCGACGGACTCGTACTGGCCTTTCCGGCTTGTGAAAAAGCCGCGGCGCGCCACGTCGAAATCCCCTCGCCAAACCTTGCGGGCGACGATGAGGAGAAAGATGACGCCGATCGTGACGTGAGTGCCATGGAAGCCGGTGATCATGAAGAAGGTCGATCCGAACTGGGGAGCACCCCAGGGATTCTCCCAAGGACGCACACCTTCGGATATCAGCTTCGTCCATTCGAAGGCCTGCATGCCCACGAAGGTAGCGCCGAGAAGCGCCGTCGCCAGCATCAGGGCGGCCGTCCGTCCGCGTTCGCGGCGATAGCCGAAATTTACAGCCATCGCCATGGTGCCGCTGCTTGAGATCAGCACGAACGTCATGATCGCAATCAGGATCAGCGGTACGTCCTGCCCGCCGATATGAAGCGCGAAGACTTCGCTCGGATTGGGCCAGGCGACAGGCGTCGACATTCGGGCCGTCATATAGGCAATCAGGAAGCAGCCGAAGACGAAGGTGTCGCTGAGGAGAAAAATCCACATCATCGCCTTGCCCCAGGAGGCGGTCTTGAAGGCGCGCTGATCGGAGGAAAAATCGGCGGCGACCCCTCGCAGCCCGGTGGGACCGAGGTCGGAATTGCCGAGAGACTGTGTCATCCGAGATACCTCCTAGCTGATCAGTTGGCGGCAGAGATCGATGAAATCATTCGCCCAGCCGGCAAAGAGCACGAAGAGCAGCAGCCAGACGGCGAGCATGAAATGGGAATAGATGGCGGAAAGATCGACGCTAAGACGTAGCCTGTCTCGCGGTACATCCGCTGCAAATACCCGCACTGTCGTACGGCCAAGCACGACAAGCCCTCCGAGGATATGAAGGCCATGCAGGCCGGTGAGCATATAGAAGAAGCTGTTGGCTGGGTTGTCGGCAAGCACGTAGCCGGCCGATACCAGCTCCCGCCAGGCCTGGATCTGTCCGATGAGAAAGAGAACGGCAAGCGAAAAAGCGGCTGCTAGCGCCAGCGGCAGGCTTTCCATGCGGTCATGCCGCGCTTCTCTTTTTGCCCATTCCAGGGCGCCGCTGCTCAACACGAGCACGGCGGTGTTTGCCCAGAGCAGGCGCGGAACCGGAGTGGCCCACCAGTCCGCCGAGGCCATGCGCATGAAATAAGCGCTGACAGAGAGGCTGAAGAGGGCGCCGACGACGCCGAGGAAGACAAAGAGGCCGATTTTCACCGCAGGTTTGGACGGCAGTTCCCGCCTGTCTGTCGCGGGCAGCTCCAGGCCCGTTTCAAGCCAGGGTTTCGACATCAGCCGCTGCCCGGCCAGCCACCAGATAATGACGCCGCCGATTAGGGCAAGGAAGATCAGCACGACGTTCATGCGACGACCTCCCTCGTGAGGCCGCCGCTTGGAGGCTGCGTCTGCGGAATGAAATCCTCAGCCGATCCCGGCACGCTGTAGTCATAGGCCCAACGGTAGACCACCGGCAGATCCCTGCCCCAATTCCCGTGCGCAGGAGGGGTTTGCGGCGTTTGCCATTCGAGCGTCGTTGCCCGCCAGGGATTGCCGCCTGCTTGCCTGCCTTTGAAGAGGCTCCAGACCAGATTGAACAGGAAGACGATCTGAGCTGCGCCCACAACGAGCGCCATGACGGTAATGAAGACGTTCAATGTGTTGGCCGAAGGCGGAACGAAGACCGTGTCTCCCAGTTCGTGGTAGCGGCGCGGCATGCCGAGCAGGCCGAGATAATGCATGGGAAAGAAGATCGCATAGGTGCCGAGAAAGGTGATCCAGAAATGGATATGACCGAGGAAATCGTCCAGCATCCGTCCGGTAACCTTGGGATACCAGTGGTAGATCGCCCCGAAGATGACGAGGATCGGCGCGACGCCCATGACCATGTGAAAATGCGCGACGACGAACAGCGTATCGGACAGGGGAACGTCGACCACGACGTTGCCTAGGAACAGTCCGGTCAGGCCGCCGTTGACGAAGGTGACGATGAAGGCTAGCGCGAAGAGCATGGGCAGGGTTAGATGGATGTCGCCGCGCCATAGTGTCAGCACCCAGTTGTAGACCTTGATGGCAGTCGGGACAGCGATGATCAGCGTGGTGGTGGCGAAGAAAAAGCCGAAGGCCGGGTTCATGCCGCTGACATACATATGATGCGCCCAGACGATGAAGCTCAAGGCGCCGATGACGACGATCGCCCAGACCATCATGCGGTAGCCGAAGATGTTCTTGCGGGCATGGGTGCTGATAAGGTCAGAGACAATGCCGAAAGCGGGTAGCGCCACGATATAGACTTCCGGATGGCCGAAGAACCAGAACAGGTGCTGGAAGAGGATCGGGCTGCCGCCCCCGTGTTGCAGCTGCTCGCCCATCTCGACGATGGCGGGCATGAAAAAGCTCGTGCCGAGCAATCGGTCGAACAGCATCATGACGCAGGCGACGAAGAGGGCGGGAAATGCAAGCAGCGCCATCACGGTCGCGGTGAAGATGCCCCAGACGGTCAAAGGCATGCGCATCAGCGTCATGCCGCGCGCCCGTCCTTGCAGCACCGTCACCACATAATTCAGGCCGCCCATGGTAAAGCCGATGATGAAGACGATCAGTGAGAAGAGCATGAGGAGAATGCCCCAGTCGCTGCCGCCCGGCGTACCGGACAGAACGGCCTGCGGAGGATAGAGGGTCCAGCCGGCCCCTGTCGGGCCGCCGGGGACGAAAAAGCCTGCGACCAGGATCAGGACGGCAAGCAGATAGATCCAGTAGCTCAGCATGTTCGCATACGGGAACACCATATCGCGGGCGCCGAGCATCAGGGGAATGAGGTAATTGCCGAAACCGCCGAGGAACAGCGCTGTCAGAAGATAGATCACCATGATCATGCCATGCATGGTGATGAACTGGTAATAGTGATTGGCATCGATGAAGGCGAAATAGCCGGGAAAGGCAAGCTGCAGGCGCATCAGCCAGGAAAGCACGAGCGCGACCAGACCGATCGAGATGGCCGTGAGCGAGTACTGCACGGCGATGATCTTGGCGTCCTGGCTGAAGACGCATTTCGTCCACCAGCTTTTCGGATGATAAAGCTCGACATCCTCCACCTCGGCGGCCGGAACGGCGCCTGCGCTGCCAGACGGAATTTCGACCATGATATCTCCTCCCGTTTCATCCGATGCCGCTTTGACTGTCTTTCCCGGCCTCAGTTGACCGGCTGCTGCTCTCCCGATGCCAGAAGCTGGTTGAACGTCTGCTGTTGGTCGAGCCAGATCTGATAGTCCGCGGCCTCCTCGACCACGACCGTTCCGCGCATCTGTGGATGGCCGACGCCGCACAGTTCGGCGCAGAGAATGTCGAAAGTTCCGGTTCGCGTCGGTGTGAACCAGAAATAGGTCACCATGCCGGGGATCATATCCATCTTGGCGCGGAATTCGGGCACGTAAAAATCGTGGACGACGTCCACGGAGCGCAGCAGCACCCGCACCGGTTTGCCGACCGGCAAATGCAATTCGCCGCCCTCTACGATCACGTCGTCGAGACCTGCGGCATCGTTCCTGTTAAGGCCGAGCGGATTTTCGGAGGTGATGTCACGCGTATCCGCGCGGCCGAGTTTCCCGTCCACTCCCGGCAGACGGAAGCTCCACAGCCATTGCTGCGCGACGACCTCCAGAGGTGATGCCTCGTCCGGCACCGTGACGAACTGGTTCCATACCACAAGGCCGGGCGCGAGCATGGCGGCGACGCCGACGGCGGTGCCTGAGGCGAGCAGCATTTCCAGCCTGCGGTTTTCCGGCTCGTACGCCGCCTTGTTCCCGGGTTTGTGCCGGAAGCGAAAGACGCAATAGGCCATGAACAAGACCACGGCCACGAAAACCACGCCGGTAATCCAGAAGGTGACGACGAGAGTGCTATCGATATAGGTCCAGTTGGACGCAATCGGCGTCCACCACCATGGGCTCAGCACATGGAAGAGCAGCGAGCCCACCACCAGCAAGACGAGGATCAGCACGACAGCCATTTCCGCCCCTCCCTGAGCCGATCCGACCGTGGATAGGAAACCGCATTTCGCAACTCTTATTTTTTGATTATCTCACAAATAGAAAACACCCGCAATTACGGCAATTTAAGCATGTGTCCCCGGCGTCGGCCGGTTCCGTCGTTCAACCATCGATCCCCTCGCAGGCTCTGCGTCGCAGCGCACGGGATGGTTTCAGTCCGGAACCACCACCAATTTACCGACGAAATTCTTGGCCATGAAGTCGGTCTGTGCCTGATGAAACTCAGAGAGAGGATAGACGCCGCCGACAAGCGGCCGGATCTTCTTTTCCTCGATATAGCGGACGAGCCGTCGGAAATCGGTCCGGCTCCCCTGGCTCGACCCGTGCAGTTCGAGCTGCTTGAGATACATCGTCCGGAGATCCAGTTGCACGACCGGTCCGCCGATCGCGCCAGCCGTCGTATAACGGCCCTCCGGGCGCAGGATCTTCAACAGGTCGTTGAACATCTGTCCTGCGACAAGATCGGCGACGACGTCGACTGGTCTGCCTCGCGTCGCCAAATGCACGGCGTCGACCAGATTGCCCGCGCCTCGCGTTACGACCGCTTCCGCGCCGATATCGAGCACCGCCTGCTCCTTGCCGGCGCCGGCAATAGCAATGGGGACGGCTCCGCGCGCTCGCGCCAACTGGATGATCGCAGAGCCAACGCCGCCGGATGCGCCGGTGACCAACACGATTTCACCCGCCGAAAGTCGCGCCCGTTCGAGCATCCGTTCGCCGGTCAGATAGGCGCAGCAGAAGGTCGCGAGTTCGACGTCGGTGAGGTCGGTATCGACCACATGCGCATTCTCGGATGGCAGCGCCATGTATTCCGCATAGCCGCCATCCCGGCCGTGGCCCATGTAATCGATATCGGCGAGGCTGTCGTCGTCGCGGTTGTAGATCGAGAAATCGACCATGACGCGTTCGCCGATCCGGGCGTCATCGACGCCCTTGCCGACCGCGACGATGCAGCCCACCGTATCGGTGCCCTGGATGCGCGGAAAGGTCAACGTATTGCCTTGCCGGCGCCAGGTCGAGACGGCGGACGGGTCGTCTTCGGTGCCATAGGCCCCTTGGCGGACCCAGACATCGGTGTTGTTCATGCCGCAAGCGGTGACTTTAATCAGCACTTCGCCATCGGCAGGCACCGGAACGGGCGTGGCGCGGTTATAGATCAGTTTGTCGAGGCCGCCATGACCGATCAGCTGTACGGCGGCCATGGTTTTGGGAATCGTATTCATTCGGCACTCCTCAGATCGACTTGAAGACGCTGTCGATCGCTTCCGCCGTGGCTTTCACAACGGTGTCCGCCTCTTCGCGAGTGAGGCAGAGGGGCGGCGCAAAGCCGAGGATGTCGCCTTGAGGCATGGCGCGCCCGATGACGCCGCGTTCAAGGAGTGCCGTTGCGACTCGGGGGCCGATCTTCTGTGAAGGATCGAAGAATGTGCGGTCGTCCTTGTCTTCGACGAATTCGACCGCAGCCATCAGGCCGTCGCCGCGGACCTCACCGACATACTTATGGGAACCGACCGCTTTGGCGAGTTCGCTCCGGAAATAGGCGCCGGTCTCGCCTGCTTTCGTCACCAGATCGAGTTCGTCGATTAATTCGAGATTGGCGATGCCCGCAGCCGAGCAGATCGGATGCGCAGAATAGGTCCAGCCATGGCCGATCGCTCCCATCTGGTCCGAGCCCTGGACCAGTACCTGCCAGACCTTGTCAGAGACGATGGTTCCCGAGAGCGGCGCATAGGCCGAAGTCAGGCCCTTGGCTATCGTAATCAGATCCGGTCTCATGCCGTAATGGTCAGAACCGAACATGGTGCCGAGCCGGCCGAAGCCGGTGACGACTTCATCCGCGATGAGCAGGATGTCGTATCTGCCGAGCACGGCTTGGATCTTCTCCCAATAGCCCTTCGGCGGCGGTACGATGCCGCCGGTGCCGAGGATCGGTTCGCCGATGAAGGCGGCGATCGTATCGGGGCCCTCAGCCAGGATCAGTTCTTCGAGTTTGTCGGCGCAATATTGCGAGAATTGCTCTTCGCTCATGGAGCGGTCCGGCCGCCGGAAATAATAAGGCGCTTCGGTGTGCAGGACCGGTGCTCGCGGCAGGTCGAAGGCCTTGTGAAAAAGTTCGAGGCCGGTAAGGCTGCCGGTCATCACCCCGGAACCGTGATAGCCACGCCAGCGCGAAATGATCTTCTTCTTTTCCGATCGCCCGAGGATGTTGTTGTAGTACCAGATCAGCTTGATGTTGGTCTCGTTGGCGTCGGAGCCGGAAAGGCCGAAATAGACACGGCTCATGCCGGCCGGCGCCCGATCGATGATCATCTTCGACAAAGTGATCGAGGCTTCGGTGCCGTGGCCGACATAGGCATGGTAGTAGGCGAGGTTTCTCGCCTGCTCGGCGATCGCTTCGGCGATCTTCTGCTGCCCATAGCCGACATTGACGCAATAGAGGCCGGCGAAGGCGTCGAGGCTGGTGCGCCCGTTGACGTCGGTGATGTAGACGCCTTCTCCGCTGCCGATCACGCGGGTCGGCGTCTCGCCGCGCGCATGCATTCCCATATGGGTCGACGGATGGAAAAAATGGTCCCGGTCCCAGGCGGTGAGTTCATTATTTCTTTCGAGCATTGGCTTTTCCTTCGAGATACGGGACCGCTCAGCCGGCCGTGTCGATGCAGATGTATTTGACTTCACTGAAGGCCTCGATGCCGTGGCGAGAACCTTCGCGCCCGAGACCGGACTGTTTCCATCCGCCGAAGGGGATCGGCCCGCCGGTAATCTTCACGCGGTTGATGGCCACCATGCCATATTCGAGCGCCCGACTGACGCGCAGCTGGCGGGCGCCGTTCTCCGTGACGGCATAGGCGACCAGGCCGTATTCGGTGTCGTTGGCGCGGGCGATGACTTCATCCTCGTGGTCGAAGGCAGTTACGGCCGCAACCGGCCCGAAGGTCTCCTCGCGCATGACCAGCGCGTCGTCCGGCACATCCACCAATAGCGTGGGTTCGAAAAACAACGGACCGGCCGCGTGGCGCTTGCCTCCGGCGATCAGTCGCGCACCGCGCTTAATCGCATCCCCCACCTGCGCCTCGACCTTTGTCATGGCGCGCTCATGCATGAGGGGGCCGATATCGATGCCCTCGGTCAGCCCGTTGCCAATTTTCAGGGCAGCGATCCGCCCGGCAAAAGCGGCGTTGAAGGCGCTAAGGATCGGCCGCTGGACAAAAATCCGGTTGGCCGCGAGGCAGTCCTGCCCGGAGGTCGCGAATTTGGCGGCCATCGCTATATCGGCGGCGCGATCGATATCCGCGTCCTCGAATATGATGAGGGGTGCATGTCCGCCGAGTTCCAAGACCAGCCGCTTCATTGTCGGCATGCATTGCGCGGCGATCAGCTTGCCGATCTCGGTGGAGCCGGTAAAGCTCATCGCCCGCACCCGGTTATCTTCGCAAAGCCGACCAACGATGGTGGCTGCGTCACCGGTCACGACATTGAACACGCCGGCCGGAATGCCGGCACGTTCGGCGAGCTCGGCCAGCGCCAGGGCCGAAAGTGGCGTTTCGGAGGACGGATGGGCAACGATCGTGCAGCCGGCGGCAAGCGCCGCTGCACCCTTGCGGGTCAGCATGGCGGAGGGAAAGTTCCAAGGTGTGATCACGCCGACGACGCCGAGCGGTTCGCGCCGGATGATCATCTCCGCATCCGGCAGGTGGCTGGTGACGCTTTCGGCGTTTACGCGCTTTCCTTCCTCGGCATACCACTCGATGAAGGATGCGGCGTAGTCGATCTCGCCGCGAGCTTCGGCAAGCGGCTTGCCCTGTTCAAGGGTCATCAGGAGCGCAAGATCCTCCTTGGCTGCCAATACCAGCCGATGCCATTCCTTCAAGATCGCTGCCCTCTCCTGCGGCAGTTTTGCCCGCCAGAGGGGAAAAGCGGCCGCGGCGGCGTCGATCGCAATGCCGGTTTCCTCCGCGCCCAGGCTCGCGACAAAGGCAAGCGTGGCGGAGGAGGAGGGATCGGTCACCTGGAAGCTGTGGCCCTCCGTGCCGGCGATCCAACGTCCGTTCACATAGGCGAGATCGCGCAGCAGATGACGATCGATAAGACGCATCAGGGCCTCGTGATAGGCAGGGCGTGCAAAAATTGCGGTCATGGCCAGATCCTCATTCAAGCTCGTCTCCAGTGTGGCGGAGCTTCGGCGAGAGATTGTCCATTCCGCGGGGCGGAAAGAGAGAGATGGTCTAAACTGGCGGGTCTGTCCGGAGAAATTGTCTGTCACCGGTGTCGGCCCGGAAGAGGGCCGAGACCGGCACCCCGGTCTCTTCCTTCACGGTTTTTGTAACGATGTAGGTGAAATAACGCTCGATACCGAGCTCGCGGTTGAGCAGATCGTCGATCAGCCGCTGGTAGGCATCGATATCAAGGGTCACGATCTTTGCAATGTAATCGACGCCACCGCCGACCGACCAGCAGGCCGTAATCTCCGGAATAGCTGACACAGCGCGTTCGAAGCGATCGAAATCGCTTTGGCGGTGGTTGGCAAGCGTGACTTCCACCATGACGCTGGCAATGGGTGCGATTCGCCGCGCCGCGAGGTGCGCGTGATACCCGGCAATGATGCCCGCCTTCTCCAGTTTTCGAAGGCGCATCCAGCAGGGCGTCGGTGAAAGCCCGACCTTTTCGGCGAGCGCAAGCTTGGTGATTCGACCGTCGCTTTGGACGGCTTCCAGGATTCGCAGGTCGATGGCGTCGATTTTCATACGGTTTCCTGTCGTGCAGTTGTGAAGAAAGACAATGAAAATTCGTTTTGGCATTGTCAATTGAACTGATTTTAAGCACAGTCGAAATCATGACAAATTGGCGACCGGATCCCTCTCAACTTCGCCGACCGGCCTATCTCTCGCTCGCCGAGCAGATTGCGCGCGCCATCCAGGAGGGGACACTTGCCAGCGGCGCGAGACTTCCCACCCATCGCCGCTTGGCGGACGACCTCGGCCTTTCGGTTCAGACAGTAAGCCGCGCCTATGACGACCTCATCCGCCGCGGGCTGATCTCCGGCGAGATCGGGCGCGGCAGTTTCGTCCAGAGCCGGCCCCGAGAGCCCGAGCCGCCCTACCTGCCGGAGAGGCTGGGCGAGGTTATCGATCTGTCGATCCTCAAGCCGGTCTGCGAAAACATGCATCTGGACAAGATGCGGCAGGCCTTCGGCTGGCTTTCGGAAAACCTGCCGGCCAGTTCTGCGCTCTCCTTTCGACCGAACATGGTCTTTCCACGTCATCGCGCCATTGCGACCGAGTGGCTTGCTCTTTGCGGCATCCAGGCCTCCGCCCTGAACGTGAACCTGACCAATGGCGCGACATCCGGCATGACGGTGGCGCTGATGAGCACCGCTCCACCTGGATCGATCGTCGCCACGGAGGCGATCAGCCACCATACGCTGGTGCCGCTTTCCACCTATCTCGGCATTCATCTGGAAGGCTTGCCGATCGATGACGACGGCATGATTCCGGAAGCGTTAGACGAAGCCTGCCGCACGAGCCCTATCCGCGCCGTCTTCCTGCAGCCCTCGGTTATCAATCCACGAGCCACCCTGATGAGTGCACGGCGACGGGAAGCTCTGGCGCAAGTGGCAAGCCGGCATGATATCGCAATCATCGAAAACGACGTCCTCGGCCCCTTGGTGGGCGACAGGCCTCCGCCGATTGCGGCAATCGCGCCGGAGCGCACGCTGTATGTCACGAGCTTTACCAAAATTACCGTACCCGGCTTGCGTATCGGCTATCTCGTCGCTCCCGACCGGTATGTGGCCGCAGTCGCAAACCGGCATCTGGTTTCGAACTGGATGGCTACCCCCGCAATCGCCGAGATCGCCACCCGTTGGGTGGCCGACGGTACTGCCATGGAGCTTGTCAACTGGCAGCGCCAAGCTCTTGCCGACCGGCATGCCATCGCCCAGGAGGCGCTTTCGGGACTGCGTTACTATTCGCATCCGCAGAGCCTGCATGTCTGGCTTCCTCTCTCCGACGCTCATTCGGAAGAGGGTTTCGTGTCGCAAGCGAGGTTGCGTGGCGTGGCAATCGCCCCGGGCACATCGTTTCGCACCGCCGGTCAGGGATGGGCGCCCGCTGTGCGGATTTCGCTGGGCTCCACGTCAGGCGACGACCTGAGGACAGGCCTCGGGATTGTGGCTTCGCTCACTCAAGGAAATCCAGAGGCGCTTCTGCTCGCGATTTAGGTTTAGCGCTGGGGAAATGGGCAGATGTATAAATATTGTCATGATATTATTTTATGAATTGACATGATTTCTTGAGGCCGTCATCGTTGGTGCATTGCTTGTCTCAACAGGGAGAGACATGAATGGCATCCCCTATCATCCGCATCGACAACATCGTGAAGAGATATGGTCCGCTCACCGTTCTCGACGGCTTGTCTATCAAGGTGATGCCTGGCGAAAAGCTGGCGTTGATCGGTCCGTCCGGTTCCGGCAAGACGACCATCCTGCGCATTCTGATGACGTTGGAAACGATCAGCGGGGGCCATATCGAGGTTGACGGCGAGCAGCTATATCACATGAGGAAGGGCGCGGACCTGATCTCTGCCGACGAGCGCCACCTGCATCGCATGCGCAAGAAGATCGGCATGGTCTTCCAGCACTTCAATCTGTTTCCGCACAAATGTGTGCTCGACAACATCACGCTCGCGCCGATGCTGACGCAGGGCGCGGGGCGCGCAGACGCGGAAAAGCGGGCGATGGAACTTCTGGACATGGTGGGCATGGCGGACAAGGCGAAGGCGGTGCCGGCCCAGCTTTCCGGCGGCCAGAAGCAACGCGTCGCGATCGCCCGGGCGCTCGCGCTCTCTCCGAAGATCATGCTGTTCGACGAGGTGACCTCGGCGCTCGATCCGGAACTCGTCGAAGAGGTATTGAACGTTATGCGGCGGCTGGCAGCCGAGACCGACATGACCATGCTTCTCGTAACGCATGAGATGGGTTTCGCTCACGATTTCGCCGATCGCGTCCTGTTTTTCGATCGCGGCAAGATCGTCGAAGAGGGGAGGCCGGAGGAGATTTTCCGAAACCCCAAGCAGGAGCGAACGCAGGGTTTTCTCCGCAAGATCATCGCGGCGGGGCACCGCGTCTGACCGCCTGGAGCGGTGACATTGCCCGAATAATAAATAGGAAAACCAGAGGAATTGGGACAATGAAGACAAGAATTCTCACGACCGCCGTCAGTATGGCAACGTTGCTTTCCATCGCAGCCGGGGTGCCTGCGTTCGCCGCTGACGACAAGCTGAACGATCTCAAGGAACAGGGCTTTGCCCGTATCGCCATCGCCAACGAGCCGCCCTATACGGCCGTCGGCGCCGACGGCAAGGTGTCGGGTGCCGCACCGGACGTCGCGCGCGTCATTTTCCAGCGCCTCGGCGTCAAGGAGGTCGTGGCCTCGATCTCCGAATATGGTGCGATGATCCCGGGCCTGCAGGCCGGCCGGCACGACGCCATTACCGCCGGTCTCTTCATGAAGCCGGAGCGCTGCAACGCGGTCGCCTATTCCGAGCCAATCCTCTGCGATGCGGAAGCTTTCGCCGTCAAGAAAGGCAACCCGCTGAAGCTCACGAGCTACAAGGACATTGCCGACAACACCAACGCGAAGATCGGGGCACCGGGCGGCGGCACCGAGGAGAAGCTCGCACTCCAGGCCGGCGTGCCGCGCGACCGTGTCATCGTGGTGCCCGACGGGCAGAGCGGCGTCAAGATGCTTCAGGACGGTCGTATCGACGTCTACTCGCTTCCGGTCCTTTCGATCCACGACCTCATGGACAAGGCCAAGGATCCAAACCTCGAAGTCGTCGCACCCGTCGTCGGAGCGCCGGTTTATTGTGATGGGGCGGCCTTCCGCAAGCAGGATGTGGCGCTTCGCGATGCCTTCGACGTGGAACTCAAGAAGCTGAAGGAATCCGGCGAGTTCGCCAAGCTCATCGAGCCCTACGGCTTCTCTGCCAAGGCCGCCATGTCGACGACCCGGGACAAGCAATGCACTGCCGCCCAGTAAGCTGCCGAGATCAGGTGGACGGAGCGGTCTATGTCCCGGTCCGCCACCGGTCACGGCCGAAGGCCGTCTCTGCACTGTATCGGATGATGGGAAGTTTTTGCTGATGTCGGTCTGGTCCGGCTATTTGACGCTGATCCTCGAGGGCGCGCTGGTGACGCTGAAGTTGACCGTCATGGGGTCGGCTCTGGCGCTGGTGATGGCTTTTCTGGCCGGGCTCGGCCGGCTCTCACGCTTCTTCGCCGTGAGGGCGCTTGCCACGACCTATATCGAGTTCTTCCGCGGTACTTCGATCTTCGTACAGCTCTTCTGGGTCTACTTCGTCCTGCCTTTTGCAGGCATCACGCTTACCCCGCTTCAGGCAGGCGTGCTTGCATTGGGGCTGAACGTCGGGGCTTATGGGGCCGAAGTCGTGCGCGGTGCCGTCAAGGCCGTTGGGCGCCAGCAGACCGAGGCCTGCGTGGCGCTCAATCTCTCGCGCTATCAGCGCATGCGCCATGTGATCCTGCCGCAGGCGCTGCCCCTGATGCTGCCGACCTTCTGCAACAATGCCATCGAGCTCTTGAAGGGAACCGCGGTCGTGTCGCTGATCTCGCTGACGGACCTGACTTTCCAGGCACAGGTCGTCCGCGCACAGACCGGCAACACACTCATTCCCTTCACCACGATCCTCTTCCTCTATTTCGTCATGGCGTGGGCGATTTCCACAGCCATGCGCTGGCTGGAGCGGCGGATGACGCGCGGTCTCGATGGCGTGAGGACCTGATCATGGAATGGGATTGGGATTTCGTTTGGCAGATCATGCCGACCCTTCTCGAAGGGTTCAAGATCACCATACTGGCGACCATTCTCGGTGCGCTGGTGGCTGCGGTAATCGGTCTCGCTCTCGCCATTGCGCGCCGTTCGCCGATCGCCGCGGTATCTCGCACGGTCGGCTTCGTCTCGGAATTCATCCGCGGCACGCCGCTTCTCGTACAGCTCTATTTCATATTCTATGTGCTGCCCGATATCGGCATCCGCCTGTCGCCGCTGGTTGCCGGCGTGATCGGTATCGGTGTGCATTACGCAACCTATACTGCAGAGGTCTACCGAGCCGGTATCGAAAACGTGCCGCGCGGCCAATGGGAGGCAGCCAACGCAACCAATCTCACCACGCGGCAGGCCTGGATACACGTCATCCTGCCGCAGGCCATTCCGCCGATGATCCCGGCGCTCGCAAACTATTTTATCGCGATGTTCAAGGAGACGCCGCTGCTTTCGGCGATCACCGTGCTGGAACTGATGAACCAGGCGAAGAGCATCGCCAACAGCAATTACCGCTACATCGAGCCGATGACATTGGTCGGCGTCTTTTTCCTCGCCGTCAGCCTGCTCTCGGTCGTCGGGCTGCGCTGGCTGGAGGAACGTTATGCCCGGATGGATGACTGATATGGTTCCTGTCGACATAAACCTCCATGGCCGAAAACCGCGGCTGGACGAGCGGCCGCTTGAAAAGCGGATCGGCCTCGTCATCCTGTCCACGGATCATACGACGGAGGTGGACTTCCAGCGCATGGTCGCAAGCGACCGCATCGGCGTCTACGTCAATCGCATCCCCTATGCCAATCCCACGACGCCCGAAAATCTCATGAAGATGCAGCCGGCGTTAAGCGAAGGCGCATCGCTCATTCTGCCCGACGAGCCGCTTGATGCCGTCATGTATTCCTGTACCTCCGCCTCCGTGGTGATCGGAGATGTCAGGATCGAGGAGGCGATACGTGCTGCCAAGCCGGGCGTTCCGGTCGTGACGCCGACTGCCGCGGCCGTAAGGGGACTGCGGGCGTTGGGCGCGCACAGTATCTCGATCCTGACCCCCTATACCGTCGAGACGAGCCGACCGATGGCCGATTATTTCGCCGGCCTCGGCTTCACGATCAACCGCTTCACCTGCCTTGGTTTCGAAGATGATCGCGAAATGGCTCGCATTGCTCCAGACGAGATCGTTTCGCTCGCCAGCGAAGCGATGGATCCGCAGTCGCAGTCGCTTTTCATCTCCTGTACCGCCGTCCGGGCCGCTCAAGTCGCGGGGCGCGTCGAAGCTGCGATAGGTAAGCCTGTGGTTACCAGTAATCTGGCCACTGCCTGGGCCTGTCTGCGCCTCTGCGGTGAAACCGCTTTGCGTCCAGAACTGGGCACGCTGATGACAAAACCCTATTCGGAGGGCTGAGTTCATGAGCGGGAAAACCTTGCCGGTTCAGCTTGACGATATCCGCGCCGCCTCGGCCCGGCTCGATGGTCGTGTACTCCGGACTCCGATGACGCAATCGGCAACGCTGAGGGAGCATATGGGCGTGCCGGTCCATCTGAAGCTGGAGCATCACCAGACCACCGGCAGCTTCAAATTGCGCGGCGCGACGAACGCCGTACTTTCCCTTTCTCGGAAAGAGCGGTCACGAGGGGTGGTGGCTGCTTCCACCGGCAATCACGGGCGGGCGCTCGCCTTTGCGGCCAAGGCAGAAGGCTCCGTCGCGACCGTCTGCATGTCGTCGCTCGTGCCGGAGAACAAGGTCTCGGAAATCCGCCGGCTAGGCGCCCATGTACGTATTGTCGGGCGCTCGCAGGACGAGGCGCAGGAGGAGGTGGAGAGACTGGTCGCGGAAGAGGGGCTGGTCATGGTGCCGCCCTTCGATCATCCGGCCATCGTCGCGGGGCAGGGCACGCTGGGCCTCGAGATCATCGAACAGTGCCCGGAGGTGGAAACCGTTCTGGTGCCGTTGTCCGGCGGGGGGCTTGCCGTTGGCGTTGCCGCTGCGGTGAAGGGCCTGAAACCATCGGTCCGGGTGATCGGCCTGACGATGGAGCGCGGAGCAGCGATGAAGGCGAGCCTCGACGCCGGCAGACCGGTGCTGGTCGAGGAGCTATCGAGCCTGGCGGATTCGCTCGGCGGCGGCATCGGTCTCGATAACCGCGTCACTTTCGCGATGTGTAGGGATCTTCTCGATGACGTCGTCCTTCTCTCCGAAGCGGAGATCGCGGCCGGCATGCGGCATGCCTATGCCGTCGAGCGCGAAGTAGTCGAAGGCGCCGCAGCCGTGGGCATCGCGGCGCTGTTGGCGGGCAAGGTCGCAAGTCGAGGCCCTGTCGTCACCATTCTCTCCGGCCGCAATATCGACATGGAGCAGCACCGGCGCGTGATCAACGGTGACATCTCCCATGGAAAGGATGCCGCATGAGCCGGATGGTAATTCTCACCGAAAGGGACCTGCGCAAACTTGTTCCGCTCGACGGCCAAGCGGTCGCCTGCGTTGAGGACGCATTTCGCGCGCTCGCCACCAAGCCTGTTGCCATGCCCCCCATCTTGCGCCTCGATATTCCCGAGCATCGAGGCGAGGTGGACGTAAAGACCGCCTATGTGCCCGGCCTGGAAGGTTTCGCCATCAAGATCAGCCCCGGGTTTTTCGACAATCCGAAGATCGGCTTGCCGAGCACAAACGGGATGATGGTCTTGTTGTCCAGTCGCACCGGTCTCGTTCAGGCGCTGTTGCTCGATAACGGTTATCTCACCGATGTCAGGACGGCAGCTGCCGGCGCGGTGGCCGCCAGGCACCTTTCGCGTCCGGACTCGAGCATTGCGGCGATCTTCGGAGCAGGCATGCAGGCGCGCCTTCAGCTGGAGGCTCTGACGCTGGTCCGCCCGATCCGGGAGGCGCGCATCTGGGCGCGCGATATGGCAAAGGCCGAAGCCGCTGCGACCGAGCTGGCCGCCAAGCTCGACTTTCCTATCCGCGCTGAAGCCGACCCTCAGGCCGCCGTCGCCGGGGCCGATATCATCGTTACCACGACGCCGTCCGAAACGCCGATCCTGAGGGCCGACTGGCTTCGGTCAGGTCAGCACGTGACTGCCATGGGCTCGGATGCCGAGCACAAGAACGAGGTCGAGCCGACGGCGATCGCCAAGATCGACGTCTATGTCGCCGATAGCCTCAAACAGACCAGGCGGCTGGGGGAACTGCATCACGCGATCGCGGCCGGGCTGGTTTCAGAGGATGCAGTGTTCCCGCAGCTAGGCGACGTCGTCGCCGGTCTCCATCAAGGCCGCGAGAACCCCGGACAGATCACACTCGCTGACCTCACCGGCACGGGGATCCAGGACACCGCCATCGCCACGCTTGCCTTCGCGCGAGCGGATGCCGCCGGCGCTGGCATCACATTCGAAAGCTGAGCCGGTCTTGCACCGGATAATGAAGGGAAGAAACATGACCCAGCCCAATCTCAAATTCTCACTTGGCGAATATGCTGCACGGCTGGAAAAGACACGGCGCGCTATGGAGGTAAAGGGGATCGATCTTCTGATCATCAGCGACCCCTCTAACATGGCCTGGCTGACGGGTTATGACGGCTGGTCTTTCTATGTGCATCAGGCGGTCATCGTGCCGCCATCCGGCGAGCCGATCTGGTTCGGTCGAGGTCAAGATGCCAATGGCGCCAAGCTGACCGCCTATCTCCGCCACGAAAACATCGTCGGGTATCCGGACCACTACGTTCAGTCGACCGAGCGGCATCCGATGGACTATCTCTCCGGTATCCTGACCGACCGCGGCTTGGGCAAATTGACTGTCGGCGTCGAGATGGACAATTACTGGTTCTCGGCTGCTGCCTTCGCATCGCTCACGAAGCACCTGCCGAACGCCCGGTTCGTGGATGCGACCGCGCTCGTCAACTGGCAGCGCGCGGTGAAAAGCGAAACCGAGATCAAATATATGCGCAATGCAGCCCGCATCGTCGAGGCGATGCATGCGCGGATCTTCGACAAAATCGAGGTCGGCATGCGCAAATGCGACCTCGTCGCCGAAATCTATGACGCCGGCACGCGCGGCGTCGACGGTATCGGCGGCGATTATCCGGCGATCGTGCCGCTGCTGCCGTCGGGCGTGGAAGCCTCGGCGCCGCATCTGACCTGGGACGACCGGCCGATGAAGGAGGGCGAGGGCACCTTCTTCGAGATCGCCGGCTGCTATAATCGCTATCACGTGCCGCTCTCGCGAACGGTGTTTCTGGGCAAGCCGACGCAAGCCTTTCTCGATGCCGAAAAAGCGACGCTGGAGGGCATGGCGGCGGGCCTTGCGGTGGCTAAACCCGGCAATACTTGCGAGGATATTGCCAATGCCTTCTTTGGCGTCTTGAAGAAGTACGGGATCGTCAAGGACAACCGAACCGGTTACCCGATCGGTCTTTCCTATCCGCCGGACTGGGGCGAGCGCACCATGAGCCTGCGCCCCGGCGACCGCACCGAGCTCAGACCTGGCATGACCTTCCATTTCATGACCGGCCTGTGGCTGGAAGACATGGGCTTTGAGACGACGGAGAGCATTCTCATTACCGAGACCGGCGTCGAATGCCTGGCGAACGTGCCGCGCAAGCTGATGGTTAAGGACTGAGACGGTGATGAGCGAGACAGCTTTGCGGCCCTCGCCGATCAGCCCGACGGTGGATTTCGATGCCGAGGGTGTGCAGCACGGTTTCCTGCGGCTGCCCTACAGCCGCGACGACTCCGCCTGGGGATCGGTGATGATCCCAGTAACGGTGATCCGCAACGGCAAGGGGCCGACCGCGCTCCTGACAGGCGGCAATCACGGCGATGAGTACGAAGGACCGATCGCGCTCTTCGATCTCGCGCGCAGCCTGAAGGTGGAGGATGTAAGTGGCACGGTCATCATCGTCCCGGCAATGAACTACCCAGCCTTCCTGACCGGCACGCGCACTTCGCCGATCGATAAGGGCAATCTGAACCGCAGCTTTCCCGGCCGCCCGGACGGGACGGTGACGCAGAAGATCGCCGATTATTTTCAGCGCGAACTGCTGCCGCGCGCCGATATCATACTGGATTTCCATTCGGGCGGCAGGACGCTGGATTTCCTGCCCTTCTGCGCCGCTCACATCCTGCCTGACAAAGAGCAGGAGAAAAAAGCCTTCGAGCTGGTGAAGGCGTTTTCCGCACCCTATTCGATGAAGATGCTCGAAATCGACGCCGTCGGCATGTACGACACGGCCGCCGAGGAGATGGGCAAGGTCTTCATCACGACGGAACTTGGCGGCGGCGGCACGGCAACGGCGAAAACCGCAGGCATCGCCAAACGCGGCGTCATGAACGTGCTGCGCCATGCCGGCATCGTCGCGGGCAGGTTCGACGTCGGATCGACGACCTGGCTCGATATGCCGGGCGGCGATTGTTTCGTGTTCGCTGAAGAGGACGGGCTGATCGAGTTCACCTTCGACCTCGCAGACCAGGTCCAAGAAGGTGCCGTGGTGGCCCGTATCTACCCGACCGGAAGGACCGGCGCTGCGCCGCGCGAGATTCATGCAAAAATGAATGGCATCCTGTGCGCCCGGCATTTTCCGGGACTAGTCAAGGCGGGCGATTGCGTGGCGGTGATTGCCGCCGTCGTCAGTCATAGTTCGGATTGACGTTAAAGGCGAAGTGATTGCCGCGTTTTCCTGCGGCTCTATTTCGGGAACTGCTTGATATAGGCAATGACATTGGCGATGTCTTCGTCCGCCTTGAGGCCGACGAATGCCATTTTCGTTCCCTTGATCGTGCCCTTGGGATCACGAAGGTATGTGGCAAGCGTTGCCTCATCCCAGACGGTGCCATTCTTGCCGGCATCGACCATGGCGCTGGAATACTTGAAGTCGCCGAGCGTTCCGGCAGTTCTACCGATCACTCCCTTCAACGACGGACCGACTTTGTTTTGATCCGTATCGACGACGTGACAGGCCTTGCATTTGGCGAAAACTTTTTCGCCGGCGGCGGCGTCCTGACAGTGGGCGTGAGTCACGGTCATAATCATCACGCCAAGTGCGCCGAGGCAAACATTGAAATACATGTCATTTCTCCCAAAGGTCGAGCCTTGACAGGCGGGCAGCCATGACTGCCGGCTCTCCCAATAATTCAAGTAGCCCTGGGAAAAGGCAAGTCAACATAGTTCCGAGGTTGCAGTCGCAGTGGCGCAGGCGACCCTACCTCGCAGCAGAGGTCCAAAATCTGTCTGTTTTAAATATGATAAATTCACTCATCTTACATTGACATCGCCGACTGCGTTCTTTAGTTCCTCCTGGAAATGAAGCAGGGCGGTGGGTTTCCGTGCGGCCAGTGCTGAACACAGCCGGCCCGAAACATCGATTGTGACGAATGGCAGGAGATGCGAGCGGAGAGGTCTCGACTTCGAACGGCAAGGAAGGTTTCATCGCCAACCCGGCCTTCGACCTCGACAGACTGGTGGAAAAGAGCCCGTTCTCCTACTGCCGCGGCAAGCTCCTGCGAACATCCACGGGATCTGGATCCGTCATTCCCTGCAGCGATCTGCGGGAAGCGGCGACGCTGAACGATGTTATCTCCCGATATGCCAGCAAGTTTCCCGGCAGCGACCGGCGCGCCGTCGTGTCGATGTGGACGCTTTATTATTTCAGCATCCTTACCGTGGCGCCGTGTGTGCATCTCTTCGCTCACCGGATCGGATTGCCTTTGGGGCTCAGCCAGGTTTCGATAGTCTGCAACGAAGATACGGCCGAGCCTGAAGCCTTTCTGATGACGGCTGATACATTCACCGCGGCTGATCCGGGCGCCGAGCTTCACAATCTCTTGCTCGGGCATGTCGAGCCTCTTGTCGAAGCGATCGCAGCCCATGCTGTCGTGGCGCCGAAGCTTCTCTGGAACAACGTGGCCGCTTATCTTGCCTGGATACTCAAGGAAATCGCCTATAAGCACAGCCGCGAATTGGTCGAGGACGGTTTGGCGCTGCTTGATGAGCCGATCTGGCCGGACGGGCGCCGAAATCCCATGCATGGGATGATCCGCATCGCGCGGCAACAATGTGGACTGGAATTTTCGCGCCGGAAAATTTGCTGCCTTCGTTACAACCTTCCAGGTGTCGGCGGATGCGGTGAGGCTTGCCCGGTACCGGACGGCCGCCAGTAGGTCGGATCACACCGGCCTTAGAAGAGGCATCAGCAAAACCTCAGCTCCGCAGGGTGTGAAGGGCAGGCAGCACCTTTCCCCTGCATGAACCGAAGCCGATGGTGACATAGCCGTCACGGCGGGCGCGGGCGGTGAAAACAACTTCGTCACCGTCTTCCAGGAACAGCCGCTCTTCGCCCGAAGCGAGGCGGATCGGCGACTTGCCGCCTTCAGTCGCTTCCAGAAGGCTGCCGGCGGCTGCGAGATCCGGCCCTGATATCGTACCGGAACCGAGAAGATCGCCCGGCTGCAGATTGCAGCCGCCGCTCGCGTGATGAGTGATCATCTGGGCTACCGTCCAGTACATATGGCGGGTGTTCGACAGCGCGAGCCGATGCGGCGGGAGGCCTTTTCGAGACAGTCCTTCCGTCATGACAGCAACCTCCAGCTCCAGATCGATTGCCCCCTGACGCTGGTCCTGCTCATCGAACAAATAGGGCAGGGGTTGGGGGTCGCCTTCCTCTCTCGGTGTCTGGGCGATGCGGAAGGGTGCCAGCGCTTCGGGTGAGACCACCCAAGGTGAGATCGTCGAGGCGAAATTCTTGGCGAGGAAGGGGCCGAGCGGCTGATATTCCCAAGCCTGGATATCGCGCGCCGACCAGTCGTTGAGGAGACAGAAGCCTGCAATATGTTCGGCGGCGTCGCCGATCGCAATGGGCTCTCCAAGAGCATTGCCGGGCCCGACGAAAACGCCGATTTCCAGCTCGTAATCCAGTCTGCGGCTCGGCCCATAGGTCGGGGCCTCGGCATCGGGAGTTTTCGTCTGACCGTTCGGCCGGCGGATCGCCGTGCCCGAGGCAAGGATCGAAGAGGCGCGGCCATGATAACCGATCGGGACGTGCTTGTAGTTTGGCAGGAGCGGATTGTCGGGCCGGAAGAGCTGCCCGACATGCATTGCATGATGGATGCCGACATAGAAATCGGTGTAGTCGCCGATCCGAGCCGGCAGATGCATGGCGCAATCGGAGGATTGGTGGAGGCAGGCTTCGACCTGCGGCCGTTCGGAGGAATCGGCCGCAAGCAGGGCCGAAACGCGACGGCGGAGCGCTATGCGGGCAGATGTACCCAGCCCAAGGAACGCATTCAGCTCCGAAGCGGCCGCCGTCTCGGCCGCCTCTTGCGCCTCTCCTTGGAAAAGGTCCGATTGCAGCGCGAGGCCGATATCGAAAATCGCATCGCCGATAGCGATGCCGCCCCGGCGCTCGGCTCTGCCGCGGCTGAAGATACCGATCGGCAAGTTCTGGATCGGAAAATCGGGGTGACCGTTTGCCGTGGCCACGAAACTCCTAAGCTTCGGAGCGTGCGTTTCATCGAGAATGGACATATCGGCCTCAGCGCCTGTTCGGATCAAAATGTTTCGCAAGACTCTTGCCGTAGGCGGTGTAATCCTTCTGCAGGCAAGGTGTTTCGGCGGCAAAAGCGGTCACCCGCTGGGGAAAACGCGTCTCGAACATGAAGGCCATCGTGCCTTCCAGTCTGTGGGGCTTGAGCTCGACCTTGCTCGCCCTCTCGAAAGCATCCACGTCGGGCCCGTGCGGCAGCATGGTGTTGTGCAGCGAGGCGCCTCCGGGCACGAAGCCGCCACCGGTCTTGGCATCGTACTGGCCGTAGACGAGGCCCATGAACTCGCTCATGACGTTCATGTGGTACCACGGCGGGCGGAACGTGCTTTCGGCGACGAGCCAGCGGTCGGAAAAGAGCACGAAGTCGATATTCGCCGTCCCGGGCGTTTCGGAAGGCGAGGTCAGGACGGTGAAGATCGACGGGTCGGCATGGTCGTAAAGCACTGGACCGACCGGCGAATAACGTCGGAGATCGTATTTGTAGGGCGCGTAATTGCCATGCCAGGCGACTACATCGAGGGGCGAATGCTCAATCTCTGCGGCCCAGAGGCTGCCCCCCCATTTCACGAAAAGTCTCGACGGGGCGTCTCTATCCTCATAGGCCGCCACCGGCGTGAGAAAGTCGCGCGGGTTGGCCATGCAATTGGCACCGATCGGACCTCGTTCCGGCAGCGTGAACGCACCGCCGTAATTCTCACAGAGATAACCGCGAGCCGACGTGCCACGCAGTTCGACGCGGATCTTCACGCCACGCGGAATGACGGCAATTTCGCCGGGCTCGATGTCAATGATACCGAACTCCGTCCAAAGGCGCAGTTCTCCCTGCTGTTGCACGAACAGCATTTCCCCGTCGGCATTGTAGAAATACTCGTCCACCATGGAGCGGGTCACGAGATAGACGTGAGCGCCCATGCCGCCATGGGCACCGCTGTCGCCTGCCGTTGTCAGGGTGCGTATGCCCTCGATGAAGGATAGCGGTTCGGGCGGAAACGGAATGGGGTCCCAGCGAAGCGGGCCGACCGGCAGTTCCGCCTCGGGCGCCGGCGCTGTGCGCCAAAGACCCTGATCGATCTTCTCGAAGCTGCCCCAATGGGCCACGGTTGGCCGAATGCGATAAAGCCACGACCGTTCATTGGTGGTACGGGGCGCCGTGAAGGGTGAACCGGAGAGTTGTTCCGCATACAGCCCATAGGCGCATTTCTGCGGCGAGTTTCTGCCCAACGGCAGTGCGCCCACAAGCGCCTCGGTTTCGAAGCCGTTTCCGAAACCGGACATGTAATCGGCCTGGATCGCCGATTGTTCTGCACCCTTAGGGGCGGCGGAAGGCTGAATATTCATGGCGTGTCCTCCATCACGAAATTAGTTGCAAAAGTAACCATCGATTTTGTAACTATCAATGATGACAAAACTCGCCCTTGAGCATTTTCTTCCCTACAGGCTTGCCCGCATCGGGACGGTCGTCTCGCAGGAGTTCCGCGAGATCTACGGCCGCGACTATGACCTGACGATCCCGGAGTGGCGGGTTCTCGCAACGCTTGGCCAATTTGGAGAGATGGGCGCCAAAGCCATTGGCCGGCATTCGTTCATGCACAAGACCAAGGTCAGCCGGGCGGTGCGCGCTTTAGAAGAAAGGCGCTGGCTGAAGCGGCGGGAGAGCTTGGAGGATCGCCGCGAGGAAGTGCTTGCCCTGACGCCCCAGGGGCTCACAGCCTACGAAAATATCGTGCCGAGCGCGCTTGCCTACGAGGAGAAGCTGCTCTGCTCCCTGGGCATTCATGCCCAGGCACTTCTCGATGCCTTGGATGCCTTGGAGCGCGTGAAGAAGATGAATTAAGCCGCGGCCGCGTTACAGAGTCAGCCGAGTGGCAATCCTTGCTCGTCCTTGAGGCGCATCAGCACGATCTCCGAGCGAACCTGCGCCACCTGCGGATGCGGCAGCAGGGTCCGGTGGATGAAATCCGCAAAGGCAGCAAGGTCCCGCGCAAGGATGATGAGCACGTAGTCCGCATCCCCTGAGACGGAATAGGCTTGCCGAACCTCGTTGTGCCGGGACAGAAATTCTGCAAAGGACTCGGCGTTCTTCTCGCTATGGGTGGAAAGATTGACGCGGGTGATGGCCCGCAATCCAAACCCAAGCGCTTCAGGCGCCAACTGCGCCGAATAACCCGTAATGATGCCATCTGCCTCCATCCGGGCTCGCCGCCGTGAGCATTGCGAAGCCGAAAGGTTGACGATGCCGGCGATCTCCGCATTGGTCAGTGCGGCATTGCGCTGCAATGCATTGAGAATGGCCTTGTCAAACGTATCCAGGGAAGTTTCGTGCATGATACCCCTCGCAGATGCATAAATCGTGCAAAGGATGACCGGAGGCTCCTCATTTTGCAAGGACATTGCAGGCCGAAATCGGCAAGCTTTCTTCATCAAGCAATGGAGGAGAATTGCATGGGCCCGTTCCCGCACGACGCGCCGAAGGCGGAGATCAGCGCTGCCAATCCCGCAGGTACCGATGGATTCGAGTTCGTGGAATTTGCCCATCCTGAGCCGGAGAAGCTGGATACGCTCTTCCGGCAGATGGGCTTCACGCCGGTCGCCAGACATCGCGAAAAAGATGTCGTTCTCTACCGGCAAGGCGACATCAACTACCTGCTCAACCGCCAATCCGACAGCCATGCTTCGGCCTTTGTTGCCCAGCATGGCCCATGTGCACCCGCCATGGCTTGGCGCGTGGTCGATGCAAAGCACGCTCTCAAAAGAGCCGTCGATCTCGGAGCCACGGAATACACCGGCGAAGGCAAGTCGCTGGACGTACCGGCCGTCATCGGCATCGGCGGTTCGCTGCTCTACTTCGTCGAGACCTACGGTGATGATGGAAGCTGCTATTCCGCCGAATTCGAATGGCTTGGCGAGGAAAATCCGAAGCCGGAGGGGGTTGGCTTCTACTACCTCGATCACCTGACCCACAACGTCGTGCGTGGCAACATGGACACCTGGTACAAATTCTACCACGACACGTTCAATTTTCGAGAAATCCGCTATTTTGACATCGCCGGCAAGATGACCGGCCTGACGAGCCGGGCGCTGACGTCACCCGACGGCAAGATCCGGATTCCGATCAACGAAAGCTCCGATGATCGCAGCCAGATCGAGGAATATCTGCGCGAATACAAGGGCGAGGGCATTCAGCATATCGCCGTCGCCACCAACGATATTTACGCCAGCACGGATGCGGTCGCGGCTAATGGCCTCGAATTCATGCCGGGACCGCCGGACATCTACTATGAGAAGTCGAAGTCAAGGGTAAAGGATCACCAGGAGCCGCTCGATAAGCTCAAGCGGCGCGGCATCCTCATCGACGGCGAAGGTGTCGTGGGCGGCGGAGAGACGCGCGTCCTGCTCCAGATCTTTTCGAAAACCGTCATCGGCCCGATCTTCTTCGAGTTCATTCAGCGCAAGGGTGACGACGGCTTCGGCGAGGGCAACTTCAAGGCGCTCTTCGAATCGATCGAGGAAGACCAGATCCGGCGCGGGGTTCTGAAGGTCGATGCGGCCGAATGATCTTGGTTTTGGGTGCCGCGGCAGATGAGTGATGGGTGGCGCTCCTATTCGAGTGCGCCGGAGACCGGCGCGCTCGTCTGTGCTTCCTCCGAGATCGACGAGGGCGTCGCCCGCTGCCTATCAGTGCAGACGGAGAGAGGCATCTTTCCGCTTCTGCTGGTGCGGAAGTCCGGTCGCGTGCGGGCCTTCGTTAACGCCTGTCCGCACCAGTATCTTCCGCTCGACTACCGATCCGATTCTGTTCTTTCCGCCGACGGTGCGCGGTTCCTGTGTTCAGCGCACGGGGCCGCCTTCGATGTGACAACCGGTGCCTGCCTTTCCGGTGATGCGGCAGAGGGGCTCGATCCCGTGCCCATCGCGGAAGATGCGAATGGCAATTTGCGGATCGGAGCCTAGATTGAGGACTTCGTCACGAGATATATGAGGGTACGAATGACAGACGCCGTCCTTTATGATTACTGGCGTTCGTCGGCGAGCTACCGGCTGCGGATTGCGCTCAATATGCTGGCCGAACCCTTTGTCACGGTACCCATCGACCTGCTCGCAAAGGCCCACAGATCCGAAGAATATCTGCGGCGCAATCCGCAGGGACTGGTGCCGGTACTGGAGATCGACGGGCACAGCTTTACGCAGTCACTGGCGGTGATCGAATATCTGGATGAAACGCGCGGAGGAGCTTTCTTGCCTGACGATCCCGTCGGGCGGCAGCGGGTGAGGGCGCTCTCCTATATCATCGCCATGGAGATCCACCCCGTCTGCAATCTGCATGTCGTGGCGCATGTGATGTCTCTGACTGACGGTGCGGAGGAAACGCGAAAAGCCTGGATGCAGAAGTTCATCCATGAGGGGCTTGGCGCGTTCGAAACGTTGCTGGATTCGCCGTCGACCGGAGCGTTTTGCCATGGCGATCGACCGACCATGGCCGATATCTGCCTTGTGCCCCAGATCTACAACGCGCGACGATGGGACGTGGAGCTTTCCGGATTCCAAAAGGTTGTGGAAATTGCCGACCGTTGCGCGAAGTTGGCGCCTTTTATTGCAGCACATCCGGACAAGGCGGCGCGTTGACGATGGGCCAAGTCCCTTTCGAGGGGCTGCGTGAAGCACGGTATCATTCGATCTTGCCGGTGAAGATATAGCCGACGCCACGAACGGCCTTGATCAATTGAGGATTGCTGGCGTCTGCCTCGATCTTTCTGCGCAGCCGGACGATTTGTGCGTCGATGGTGCGATCAAATGCCTCAAGCTGACGCCCTCTGGTGGAATCCATTAGGAAATCCCGCGTCAGCACCCGCCCGGCATTCTGCAGGAAGGCTGCCAGCATGTCGAATTCGCCCGTCGTCAGATCGACTTCCGAAGCATCAGGCGCCAGAAGCTGCCGCCGGGAAAGATTGAGGCTCCATCCTTCGAAACGGATGATCTTGTCTTCGTTGGCTTCCGGCTTGGAGGTACCAGGCTGGCGGCGCCTGAGAATCGATTTCAGCCGCGCATGCACCTCGCGCAGATGAAAGGGCTTGGCGATATAATCGTCGGCTCCGATCTCGATGCCGATGATCCGGTCCACCACATCATCGCGTCCCGTCAGCATCATGATCGGCACATCCGAGTGGCTCCGAACCTCGCGAGCGAGATCAAGACCGTCCTGCCCGCCGGGAAGCGAAAGATCGAGCAGGATGATATCAATCTCTTTCTGCCGGAGTTGAACCTTCATTTCGGTGCCGTCGCCAGCCGTGCTTACGAGATATCCTTCATCCTCGAAATATCGGATGAGCATCTGACGGATCCGAGGGTCGTCGTCGACGACGAGGATGTGTGCGGCAGTGGATGAAAGCAGGGTCATGGGGTTGTTACAGTCTGTTACCAAATAGAACCATGTTTCACCGGGTTAGCATTCGCGTGTTACCCGGATTTGGTCAATTGAGCCCATCCGCAGATGGAGGCAGGGCCATGTTCGTTACCAGCAATCGCATTTATAAAGACGCGTTCGCAACAACAATTGACGATAGTGGCCCAAACTCCCTGCGCACGCTGTTCGCGAAGCAGCCGGCTGAACATCTGGCGCCCGGCCAAGCGCTGTTCTTCGAAGGCGATCAAGCAAAACATGTCTTCGATGTGCTTGAAGGTACATTGCGAATCTATCGCATCATAGCGGATGGGCGTCGTGTCATCACGGGGTTCCTCGATGCGGGGGACATGGTTGGCGTTTCTTTGCGAGGAAATTATCTCTATAGCGCAGAGGCGATCACCTCTGCCAAGGTTCGCCGTCTCACCCGCAAGACATTCGACGCGGCCGTGTCGGATTCAGCAGAACTTCGGCCGCAGGTGCTGGCCCATGTTTGCGACGAAATGGCTGCTGCCCAAGATCAGATGGTTCTTCTGTCCAGCAAAAATGCCGAGGAAAGGGTCTGCACTTTCCTCCAGAAGCGGTTGAAACGATCCATTGCCGAGGGCGCAATGAAGCGGATTGTCGACTTGCCGATGACACGTCAGGACATGGCGGACTATCTGGGGCTTACGATCGAGACGGTTTCGCGTACAATCACGAAACTGGCCGGCAAGGGAATCGTGGCTGCCGCCGGGCGGCATTCGTTGCAGATTACAAAGCCCTCCGCCCTTGCGCATCTCGCCGGAGACGGCGATGAATACGAGGACAGCAGGCGGGATTTCGACGGTCATGGTGAACGTCGCCGCCACTAGCGGCACCGCTCACGGAAGAGAAATGATTTCGAATACGCATACCGACAGCACCACCGAAACCGAGCTCGATGCCGTCGCCCGCCTTCTCGATGATGCAAACCTCATCATTCACGGCCTGGATGGCGTCATCACCCGCTGGACCGCCGGATGTGCGAACCTCTATGGCTGGACGGCCGAGGAAGCGATCGGAAAAGTGGTGCAAGAGTTACTGGCCACGGAATTTCCAGAGCCTCTGGATTCGATTCGGCAGCAGGTTCTGGAGACGCAATCCTGGGAAGGTGAGGTCGTTCACCAGCACAAGAACGGCCAGCGTATCTTCGTGGCGACGCGTTGGGTTGCGCTCAACAGTGAACAGGCCGTCATCATCCAGACAAACAACGATGTGACGGACATGCGGAGGGTGCAGAACGATCTGGCGGGGCGAGAGGCGCATCTGCGCTCGATTCTCGACACCGTGCCCGAAGCTATGGTGGTGATCAACGAGGTTGGCATCATCTCCTCTTTCAGCGCGGCCGCGGAGAGACTTTTTGGCTATTCGGCGGATGAAGTCTGCGGGCGCAATGTCAAGATGCTGATGCCGTCGCCGGACAGGGAGGCTCATGATGGTTATCTCTCTCGATATCTCACCACGGGCGAACGCCGTATCATCGGTTATGGCCGAGTGGTCACGGGGCAACGGAAGGATGGGTCGGTATTTCCAATGGAACTTGCAGTAGGCGAGGCCCTTACAGGCGGCGAACGGATTTTCACAGGCTTCATCCGGGATCTCACCAGCCGTCACAAGATCGAGGAAGAGCTGCGGCAATCGCAGAAGATGGAGGCTATCGGCCAGCTTACCGGCGGGCTGGCGCACGACTTCAACAATCTGCTCACCGTCATCAGCGGTAATCTCGAGATGATCGAAAACAAGCTGGCCGACGAAAAACTACTCGTGCTGTTGCGCGAAGCGCAGGACGCCGCCGACGATGGTGCCAAGCTGACGGGACAGTTGCTGGCTTTCGGGCGACGCCAACCGCTCAACCCGAAGCTTGTCGACATTGGGCAGCTGGTAACCGGTTTCTCCGACCTTCTGCGCCGCACGCTCGGGGAAACGATCGAGTTCCGGACCGTCGTAACGGGTGCTTCCAACGAAGCCCTTGTCGATGCGTCGCAATTGCAGAACGCGCTTCTCAACCTCACGCTGAATGCGAGAGACGCAATGCCGAAGGGCGGAAAGCTGACCATCGAGATATCCCGGGTCAAGCTGGATGTCGATTATGCCCAGATGTATCCCCATGTGCGAACCGGCGATTATGTCCTGATTTCGGTGACCGATACCGGTATGGGCATGACCCCGGAGGTGAAGGAAAAAGCGTTCGAGCCGTTCTTCACGACCAAGGGTGTGGGGGCCGGCACTGGGCTTGGCCTCAGCATGGTCTACGGCTTCGCCAAGCAGTCGGGCGGCAACATCCAGCTCTACAGCGAGCCGGGTCAGGGCACGAGCGTCAGGATTTTCCTGCACGCCGCTCAGAAGGACGTAATAGCTGCTTCGAGCAATGAGGATGTGTCGCGCCCGGCGCCAATTCCGGGCGGTACGGAGAAAATTCTGGTGGTTGAGGACGACCCGCGCGTTCGCCGCGTCGCCATTTCCCGCCTGACCGATTTCGGCTACCAGGTGGTCGAAGCTGCAAACGGCAAGGAGGCGCTCGAACAGCTCGAACGCCATGACAATATCGCGTTGCTCTTTACCGATATCGTCATGCCGGGCGGGATCACTGGCGACGAACTCGCGCAAAGGGTAAGAGAGGAGCGGCCGAACATGAAAGTCCTGTTCACGTCCGGCTATGCCGAGCCCGCCATCGCCGGCCGCGAGCTTGCCCAATCCGGAAGCTGGCTCAAAAAGCCCTATACGGCGAGAGAGCTTGCAACGCGGCTGCGACAGCTTCTGGATTGAAAGAGGCGGTAAAGGGATGCCGTCTCACGTCGGCGGTCAGCAATCGAAAAGACCCAGGCGGTTCCGCCATTCCTGACGATAGGCGCCTAATCCCGGCAGAATGCCCTGATATCTCGTGGAGGGGGTTTCGGGGGGCGGGAGGGCTCCGGCCAGGAGTGCCGCGCCTTGGCTGGTGCCCGTTGATCCCGACAAGGCAGCAACCTCCCGCAACGTGAGTGAAGCAAGCGCCTGCAGATAGGCTTCGTTGGAGGCAAATGGGCCTTCGACCAGAATTGGTCCTTTTGCCCCGACAAGGCTCAGGCAGGTCTCGGTCATCAGTGCGAGATAAAGGCAGGCGGCGGCCCAGCGCTCGTCGTTCGACACCCCCTCGTCGTTGAGCCATTGTCGCTCGCGGCCAGGAAAAGGCCCGGATCCGGTGGTGATGTTCGGCAGCAGCATCAGGCCGTTTTCGATGATCCGAGGCATGGCGGCCAATGCCGCTCCCGGAGAGAGCTTGCCGAGCTCCGATGTTAGCATCTCGAATTCGCGGCCACCCATGAAACGGGACGAAGGGACGGCGCGTCCGTATGCATCCACGTTGGCGAGCGTGTCCCGCTCTGGGTCGAGGTGATCAAGATCGCCGCCGACGGCGAAATTGATTACCCAGGTGCCGGTCGAGACAACAGCGAAGGGCGGCTCGCGGCCGATCAGGTGCGGCAGCAGGGAAGCATTGGAATCGTGAATGCCGCAGTGGACGGGTATCTCTTCGTCGAGGCCGATCTCCCGCGCGACCTCAGGCAAAACCGGCCCGAGCATATCGAAGGCCGAATGCACCGGCGCCATCAGATCGCGGATGCCGAGTTCGTCCACCAACGAGGAAAAGGTTCCTTCGCGCGGGTTCCACAGGTCCGTATGGCAACCGAGCGACGTCATCTCGTTTGTCGCGATACCGGTCAGCCGGAAGGCCCAGTATTGGGGATAGGTGAGGATCCTGCTGACGCGGGCGAAGTCGTCCGCGAAAGTCGTCTTTTGGTAATGGAGCTGCGCCCCGACATTGAGCCCGCCGGAAAGGACGGGCGAGAAGGTTTCGGAAAAGGGCGGCCGGATTGCCGCATAGGCTGTTTGCACGTCTTGCGGATAGAGATGCTCGTAGTCGAGCGCTGGAAGAGCGAGATCCCCTTCCGCGTCAAGCAGCACTGCGGACGCTCCATGGGTGGTGATGGAGATCGCGTCGAAGCCAAGCGTCTCCGCAAACACCTTCAAGGCGTCCACCGCAAAATTCCAAAGCGCCTCGATATCGTAATGCGGATAGGGCGGGCCGGCGAGAACCCGGTTCGGCGTCCGCTTTTCGGCGATTTCCTTGCCCGTCGCGCAATCGAGCACGACGACTTTGGCATTGGTCTTGCCGATATCGAGAACGGCGATCCTTTCAGGCTTACTCATGGCAGATGGAAAACCGTCACCAGATCTTTGGCAACTGGAGAGTTGTCCGGGTTGGTCTCCATGATGTCGGCCATATGCGCCCACCACTTCTTCATGACGGGATGATCCGGCAGACTCGCCATCTTGTGGTTCTGCGGGCGGGTCAATACGCCGAAAAGGATGTTGGTCTCGGGGTCGAGGTGGATCGAGTAGTCGCTGACCCCCGCCTCGTGCAGCAGCCCTACCAGTTCCGGCCAGATCTCGTCGTGGCGGACACGGTATTCCGCTTCCATGCCGGGATGGAGCTTCATCTTGAAAGCGTATTTTTCCTGGCTCATCGGTTCATTTCCTTGATGCGGCGGGCAATGATCGGCACGGCAATCGTTATGATCAGCAAGAGGCCGACGAAGATCGACATGACAATGCCAGGAACGTTCAAGAGCCCCAGCCCGAAGGTGACGAGACCCATGACGAAGGCAGCAATGACGACGCCTGCGATCGTGCCCGCACCGCCGAGGATCGAGACGCCGCCGAGCACGACCATGGTGACCACTTCCAGTTCCCACCCTTGAGCGATCGAAGGGCGGGTCGAGCCGAGGCGCGAGGTGAGGCAGACGGCGGCGACGCCTGCCATCAGCCCGGTCAGGAGGAAGAGGATGAACTTCACGCGCTCCACCGGGATGCCGGAAAAGCGCGCCGCAAATTCATTGTTGCCGATCACATAGATCTGACGGCCGAAATTGGTGGCATGCAGGAGGATGGCGAAGGCTGTCGCCAGCCCGATGAACAGGACGAATTCGAAAGAGAAGACCCAGGCCACATAACCCTGACCGAAATAGGCGAAGCTTTCCGGATATTTGCCATAGGCCTGGTCGCCGAGCACGATATAGGAAATGCCGCGGAAGAGGCTCATCGTGCCGATGGTCACCACGATCGAGGGCAGGCGCAAGCCGGCGACGAGCAGGCCGTTGAATGCGCCGCAGAGAAGTCCGGTGCCGATGCCGATCGCCACCAGCCCGGGCGTGCCGATGCCCATCTGTGCCGCAGCGCCCATCGCGGTCGAGGCAAGCGCGATGATTGCTGCCACCGAAAGATCGATCTCCCCGGCGATCACGAGCAGCGCCATGGCAAAGGCGATCATCGCCTTTTCGGTGAAGTTGAAGGTTGCGTCGGAGAGGTTCCAGGCGTTGAGGAAGTAGGGCGAGGCGAAGGAATTGAAGATGAAGATCAAAACCGCGACGCCGAAGAGCAGCACTTCCCAGCTTGCGAGCATCCGTGAGGTTTTCGTTCCGAGCCGGTCGGGGATCACACGTTTCGTCGTTGCAACGTCGCTCATGCGGTGACCTCCGGAGCTGCGCGGTCGCGCAGGATGATGCGTCCGGCTTTCTTCTCAGCCCGGGCGTTGAAGACGACGGCGAGCACAATGACGATGCCCGAGATCGCCATCTGGGCAAAGGGCGATATGCCGATGACTGGAAGCGCGTTCTTGATGACGCCAAGGAAGAGCGCGCCGAGCACGGCACCCGCGACGGAGCCGATACCGCCGGCAATCGATATGCCGCCGATCACGCAGGCTGCGACCGTATCGAGTTCGAAACCGGCGGCGATATCCACATAGGCAACCGCATAACGCGATACCCAGAGATAGCTGGAGAGGCCAGCCAGTGCTCCCGACAGGACGAAAGCGAGAAAACGGGTCCAGCCTATGTCGATGCCGGCATAGACCGCTGCCGTGGGGTTGCCGCCAGATGCATAGGCGGCGCGGCCGAAGGGCAGGCGGGTCAGCACGAACCAAGCGCCAAGCACGATGACGATTGCGATCCAGGAGAGGATCGGCAGGCCAAGCACAGGCATCCGCGGGATATTGAGAAAGGAGGGCGTCATCTGATGGGCATTGACCCAGCCGCCGCCCGACAGCACAAAGGCCATGCCGCGATAGATGGTGAGCGTACCGAGCGTCACGACGATCGGCGGGATCTGCAGCGCCCAAACCAGGTAACCGTTGATGGCCCCCAGGAAGGCGCCGATGCCGATCGCCATCACGATCAGCAGCGCCAAAGGCAGGTCCGGATAGGCGGCATTGGTCATCGCCACGGCCATGCCGGTAAAGGCCAGGTTGGCGGCGACCGACAGATCGATCGACTTTGTCAGGATCACCGTCATTTGACCGAGCGCCAGGATGATCAGGATCGAGGTGTCGTTGAAGATATTGGCGAGGTTGCCCGGCGAGGCAAAGCCCGGTGCGCGGGTGGAAAAGCTGGCGACCATGATCGCAATGATGACGACCAGCAGGATCTCACGGCTTTTCAGGAGGCGGTTCATGGGCTTCTCCTACTGGTTGCCGGTTGCGGCGCGGACGAGAACTTCGGCGCTGAGCCGGTCACGTTCGAAGATACCGGCGGCCAAACCTTCGCGCATCACCATCACCCGGTCCGACATGCCGAGGATCTCGGGCAGTTCCGAGGAGACCATGATGATCGACAGGCCTTCCGCCGCTAGTTCGCTGATGAAGCCGTGCACGGCAGCCTTCGAACCGATATCGATCCCCTTGGTCGGCTCGTCGAGGATGATCACCTTCGGCCGGGTGGCAAGCCATTTGCCGATGACAACCTTCTGCTGATTGCCGCCCGAAAGGGTGCCGACCGGCACCGAAAGGGCGGCGGCACGCAGATCCAGCCGCTCGGCATATTTGCGGGCGAGCGCGAGTTCGTTGGCGGCCTTCAGGAAACCCGAGCGCGAGGTCTTCTTCAGAGACGGGAGCGACATGTTCTGAAAGATCGGCATGGGCAAGGCCAAGCCGTGGCGCCCGCGCTCCTCCGGCACATAGACGAGCCCGGCCCGGATTGCGTCGCTTGACGAGCGGATCTCGATCGGCTGTCCCTCGAGTGTCAGCCGCCCGGCTGAGGGCCGGGTAATGCCGAACAGCGACTGGCAGAGTTCGGAGCGTCCGGCGCCGATCAGCCCGTAGACGCCGAGGATTTCGCCGCGACGCAGCTCGAAGGAAATGTCGCGGAATTCGGTCGGGTGGCAGTAGTTCTCGACGCGCAATACCGGGGCACCGATATTAACCTCGGCCTTGGGAAAGACGTCCTTGACGTCGCGGCCGACCATCAGCCGGACGATTTCGTCCTGCGGGGTGGTCTTCAGCTTGCCCTGTCCGACCGCGCGGCCGTCGCGAAAAACCACGAAATTTTCGGCGATCTCGTAGACCTCGTCGAACTTGTGGCTGATGAAGAGGATCGCCTTGCCCTGGCGCTTCAGGCCTTCGACGATGCGGAAGAGATCGTCGATCTCTTTGCGGGAGAGGGCGGCGGTCGGCTCGTCCATGATGACGATACGCGCCTCGACGGACAGAGCCCGTGCGATCGCCACCAGATGCCGCTGGGCGATCGACAGATCACGCAGGCGGATCGTCGGATCGATCTCGCTTTCGAGCTGGTGCATGAGCGCTTTCGAGCGGCTGTTGATCTGCCGCCAGTCGATCGTGCCGAAACGGGTGCGCGGGGCATGCCCCAAAAAGATGTTCTCGCCGACAGTCAACTCGTCGAACAGGACCGTTTCCTGGTGGATCGCCGTGACGCCGGCGTCGATCGCGGCTTGCGCGCTGTGGAAAGCGATGGGCTGGCCGTCGATCAGGATCTCGCCCTCGTTCGGGCGATAGATGCCGGTCAGGATCTTGACAAGGGTAGATTTGCCGGCGCCGTTTTCACCGATCAGCGCCGTGACCTGGCCGGGATAGAGCTTGATGCTGACGCCATCCAAAGCTTTTACGCCGGGAAAGATCTGGCTGATGCCGCGCATTTCCAGGATCGGCGTTTCCGCGGCAAGCGGGGCCAAGTCGTTCGTTGGTGCGACAGCGTTCATCATCGATCAGCCAGTGAAATCCGAATAAAGTCCCGGCGGCCATTCGCGACCGCCGGAGGGGAGGTGTTCAAAGGATCAGAAGATCTTGGAGAACTCGTCGATGTTCTTGGCATTGTAGACGAACGGGTCGGCCATCGCGGCTTCGCCATTGTCGCCGACCTTGATCGAGCCCATGCGGCCAGCCTTGATCTCGGAGCCCGGCTTGCCGTCCGTATCACCCTTGACGATGTGGTAAGCAATCTGGGTCGCGGAATAACCGAGGTCGATCGGGTTCCAGATGGCGAATTCCTTCGTCGCGCCGGACTTGATGGCGCCCGCCATTTCGGACGGCAGGCCGAGGCCTGTTACGTAGACTTTACCGATCTGACCGGCATCCTTGACGGCCTGGGAAGCAGCGAGCACGCCGACGGTCGTCGGAGCGACGATGACCTTCACGTTCGGCTGCGATTTCAGGAGGCCCTGGGCTTCGCGATAGGACTTGTCGGCAAGGTCGTCGCCGTAAACGGTCGTGGCGAGGTTAAGGCCTGGAAAATCCTTGATCTGCTTCTTCATCTCGGCGATCCAGGTGTTCTGGTTCGTCGAGGTGGTGGTAGCCGAGAGAATCGCAAAGTCCCCCTTGCCGCCTTCCAGATGATTTGCCGCAAGCTGCAGGCACATCTTGCCGATCAACTCGTTGGAAGACGGGTTCAGGTGCATGATGCGGCCTTCCTTGGCCACGCCGGAATCCCAGGAAATCACCTTGATGCCGCGCTGGGCGGCTTTTTTAAGCGCCGGAACAACGGCATCCGGATCATTGGCGGAAATGGCAATCGCATCCACCCCTTGAGCGATCAGCGAATTGATCACTTCGATCTGGCCTTCGGCCGTGGTGGTCGTCGGACCGGTGTAGATGACTTCGACGCCGCCGAGTTCCTTGGCGGCTTCCTGCGCGCCCTTGTTGGCAGCTTCGAAGAAGCCGTTGCCGAGCGATTTGACGACCAGTGCGATCTTCATGTCCGCGGCACTCGCCGCCGTCGTCATGGCGGCGAAGGCAATTGCCACGCCGAGGGCAAGTTTCTTGGCTAGTTTCATTGTCAGTCCTCCCAGTTGAAAAAGTTCACTTCCCTCCCGCCGGGCGCTCTCATGCGGCCGACGTGGAATCCTCCTCGGCCGGCGCCGCCGCAGCAGTGCCGGCTATGATCAGGTTGACGCCGGCGCCTTCGATCATTCGCGCGGCATCTTCGGATATGTCGTCATCCGTGATGACGGTGGTTACCCGCTCCAGCGGACAAAGTATGAGGCTCGAGCGACGCTGAAATTTGCTCGAATCCACCATCACGATCAGTTCTTCCGCCTGCTGCATCAGCTTCTGCTCGCTCTGGATCACCAGCGCGTCGGCTTCCATCACGCCCAGCGGCCCCACGCCTTGGGCACCGATAAAGATCCGCCGGGCATAGAAATTGCGGATGGCGTCGTTTTCGAAGGGCGACAGGATCAGGCTCTGCTCGCGGTAGATCGCGCCGCCCGGAACGGTCACCGTGCTCTTCGAATGTTTGACGAGGTGTTCGGCGATCGCAAAGGAGTTCGTCATGACCTGCAGGCGGCGCGCCGACATGAAGTGCACCATCTGGAAGGTGGTCGTGCCGCCATTGATGATGACGGAATCGCCTTCTTCACAGAGTTCCACCGCGCGGCGCGCGATTGCGCGTTTCTTGTCGATATTGACGGATTCGGAAACCCGGAACGAGCGGGCGGCAAGCTGGCCGATCTGCGGCGGATGCACCGCTTCGGCCCCGCCGCGCACGCGCCGGAGCTTGCCCTGAACATGAAGTGCGGCAATGTCACGTCGGATCGTCGCCTCGGATGCCTCGGTCAATTCGGCGATGTCCTGCACCGTGATGACGGGCTTTTCCTGAATCGCGCTCAAAATGATGCGATGGCGTTCACGTTCGTGCATGGGCTCCTCCTCGATCCCAATATTGCTGGAAAATTTACGTTGTCAATCATAAACGATCAAATTCGCTTTTATTGCGTTGCACAATGAATGTTTATGATCGTTTTTGATTGACAGGCGGCGTGGCAATGCGCGATATCCACGTTATGGGAGGTGGCGGCTGGTCTGTCGCCATGAACCAAAACACTTTGGGAGGAAAGCGATGTCGGGCCAAACCCGCCTTCTCGAAAACCGCTGGGAAGATTCCCACGCAGCCAAACTCGATGAGCCGGGCAAGCTGCTCTATCGCTCAAATCTCCTCGGCGCCGACAAGCGCATCACCAATTACGGCGGCGGCAATACCTCCGCCAAGGTGATGGAAACGGACCCGCTGAGCGGTGAAAAGGTCCGCGTCATGTGGGTCAAGGGCTCCGGCGGGGACGTCGGGACGATCAAGCTCGATGGTTTCGCGACGCTCTATCTCGACAAGCTGGAGGCACTGAAGGGGCTCTACAAGGGAGTGGAGGACGAAGACCGGATGGTCGGCTTCCTGCCGCATTGCACCTTCAACCTCAATCCGCGCGCTGCTTCGATCGATACGCCGCTGCATGGTTTCGTGCCCTATACGCATGTGGACCACATGCATCCGGATGCGATCATCGCGATCGCCGCGTCCAAAAATTCGAAGGAACTGACGAAACAGATCTTCGGCGACGCGATTGGCTGGCTGCCCTGGCGCCGCCCCGGCTTCCAGCTCGGTCTCGACCTCGAAGCCTTCGTCAAGGCTAATCCGGACGCCAAGGGCGTGGTGCTGGAAAGCCATGGCCTGTTCACATGGGCGAACGATGCCAAGGCCTGCTACGAACTGACGCTTGAAATCATCAACAAGGCAATCGAGTGGTTCGCGCAGCATACCGAGGGCAAGACGATCTTCGGCGGCGAGGTCCTGCAGAGCCTGCCGGCTCCGGAGCGTCGGTCGATCGCCGCAAAGCTCATGCCGGAAATCCGCGGCCGTATCGGCAAGGCGGAGCGCAAGCTCGGTCATTTCGACGATCAGGACGCGGTGCTGGAATTCGTCAACTCGAAGAACCTGAAGCCGCTCGGTGTCCTTGGAACGTCCTGCCCGGACCACTTTTTGCGCACCAAGATCCGCCCGCTGATCCTCGACTTCGATCCGGCCAAGCCGGACGTGGACGGCGTCATCGCGGCGCTGGACAAGGCGCTGGAAAACTATCGTGCCGACTACTCCCGCTACTACGAAACCTGCAAGCACGACAATTCGCCCAAAATCCGCGACCCCAACCCGGTCATCTTCCTCGTCCCCGGCGTTGGTATGCTGTCCTTTGCCCGCGACAAGGCGACCGCCCGCATCGCCGGCGAATTCTATGTGAATGCGATCAACGTGATGCGTGGGGCGTCCACCGTTTCCGAATACCAGGGCCTGCCGGAACAGGAGGCCTTCGATATCGAGTACTGGCTGCTTGAAGAAGCGAAGCTGCAGCGCATGCCGAAGCCGAAGAGCCTTGCCGGTCAGGTGGCGTTCGTCACGGGCGGTGCCGGCGGTATCGGTCGTGCGACCGCGGCGCGGTTGATGGGTGAGGGCGCCTGCGTGGTGCTGGCCGATATTGACGGCGGAGCGCTCGACGCAACGAAAGCCGATTTCGAGAAATCTTTCGGCAAGGACGCCGTGCGCGGCGTGGTGCTTGATGTCACCAAGGAAGATGCCGTCGTTACCGCCTTTGCGGAAGCCTGCGTCGAGTTCGGCGGCGTCGACATCCTCGTCTCGAATGCCGGGATCGCCTCTTCGGCGCCGGTCGAGGACACCACCCTTGCGATGTGGAACAAGAATATCGACATCCTGGCGACGGGTTATTTCCTCGTGTCGCGCGAGGCGTTCCGGCTGTTCCGTCGCCAGAAGCTCGGCGGCAACGTCGTGTTCGTCGCATCGAAGAATGGACTTGCCTCTTCGCCGAACGCATCGGCCTATTGCACCGCCAAGGCTGCCGAAATTCATCTCGCGCGCTGCCTGGCGCTCGAGGGAGCCGACGCCGGCATTCGGGTCAACACGGTCAATCCGGATGCGGTGCTGCGCGGCTCGAAAATCTGGAACGGCGAATGGCGCGAGCAGCGGGCGGCTTCCTCGAAGATCGAGGTTTCCGATCTGGAGGAACATTACCGCAAGCGCTCGATGCTGAAGCTCAACGTCTTCCCGGAAGACATCGCCGAGGCAATCTATTTCCTCGCTTCGGATGCGTCCGCCAAGTCGACCGGCAATATCATCAATGTGGATGCCGGTAACGCGCAGAGTTTTACGCGCTAACAGCTTGTCCGCCCGCTTCCGGCTCTCCCAAGGCCGGCGGCGGGTGGACGCTTCGGTTGCATCAGGGAGGAGATCGTCATGACAGATCTGAAGATTGCCGGCGACGTTGTCGCTGCTGAAAATGAAAAGCGGACACCAGCGCTCCAGTCCGACTACCAGGCGCTTGGCGAGAACCTGTCACGCCGCGGCATCGATATCGACGCGATCACCCGAAAGGTATCCGAATTTTTCGTCGCGGTCCCTTCCTGGGGCGTCGGCACCGGGGGAACACGTTTTGCCCGCTTTCCGGGGCAGGGCGAACCGCGGGGCATCTTCGACAAGCTGGATGATTGCGCTGTCATCCATCAGTTGACCCAGGCAACGCCGACCGTTTCGCTGCACATCCCCTGGGACAAGGCGGATGCGAAGGAATTGAAAGCCAAGGGTGACGCGTTGGGGCTCGGCTTCGACTCGATGAATTCCAACACCTTTTCCGACGCACCCGGCCAGGCCCAGTCCTATAAATACGGCTCGCTCAGCCACACTAATGCCGCGACGCGCAGCCAAGCGATCGAGCATAATCTCGAATGTATCGAGATTGGCAAGGCGGTCGGCTCCAAGGCGCTGACCGTCTGGATCGGCGACGGCTCAAATTTCCCGGGGCAAAGTAACTTCACCAAGAGTTTCGAGCGCTATCTTGCCGCCATGGCGGAAATCTACAAGGCCCTGCCGGATGACTGGCGGCTGTTTTCCGAACACAAGATGTACGAGCCGGCGTTTTATTCGACGGTGGTGCAGGACTGGGGCACCAACTACGTGATCGCCAACACGCTCGGTCCGAAGGCCTTTTGCCTCGTCGATCTCGGTCACCACGCGCCGAATACCAATATCGAGATGATCGTCGCCCGCCTCATCCAATTCGGCAAGCTCGGCGGCTTCCATTTCAACGACTCGAAATATGGCGATGACGACCTCGACGCCGGTGCAATCGAGCCCTACCGGCTGTTCCTCGTCTTCAATGAACTGGTCGACGCCGAACACCGCGGCGTTAAGGGTTTCCACCCGGCCCATATGATCGATCAGTCACACAACGTCACCGATCCGATTGAAAGTCTGATCTCCAGCGCCAACGAAATCCGCCGGGCTTATGCGCAGGCCTTGTTGGTCGATCGCGCAGCTCTGGATGACTATCAGCAGGAGAACGATGCGCTAATGGCGTCGGAAACACTAAAGCGCGCCTACAGGACCGATGTTGAGCCGATTCTCGCCGAGGCTCGCCGGCGTGCGGGAGGGGCGGTCGATCCGGTAGCCACTTATCGTGCCAGCGGTTACCGCAAAAAGGTCGCGCTGGAACGGCCGGCCTCGGCTGCAGGCGGTGGCGGGATCATCTGAAGCCAATCCCAAGCTGACTCGACCTGGCGCCGCTCGTCGCTACAGGCCAAAAGGATAGGTTTCCGGGACGCCCTCGTGCTTTTCGACGAGTCCGAGCGGCGTAACCGGCGTCGTTGTGTCGAACCACACGAAAGCGTCGAACTGTTGCGGCAGCGATGCGTACATATAGTGGCTCAGGCGTTCGGTTTCCGGCCGGTAGATCACGCCGATGAAACGTTCGAGCCGCGGCTCCAACAATTGCTGCCGCACTTCGGGGTGTTTCGGCATATCGAGCAGAAAGCGCTTGTGCCGCGTCATATGGAATAGGCTCTCATAACTGTCCTCCAACGTGGGGCGGATGGTTTTTATCTCCATATCCCCATCCCAGTCGGTTGCGGCGACCACGTCTCCTTCATGGGTGCCGAAGCCGATGAGAGCAGCAGCAGCGCCAAAGCGCTGGCGGCAGAGCTGGCCGATATTCACTTCTTCTCTGGATGTTCCCATGTCCGTATGCCGCGCATCGCCGATGTGGGAGTTATGAGCCCAGACGACAGCCTTCGATTGCGAGCCGTGCGCCTCCAGCAGTTGCTGGAGCGCCTCGAACATATGGGTGTCACGCAGGTTCCAGGAGTCCGCACCGCCATAATACATGATCCGGTAGTAGCGTTCGGCGGAAGCAATCAGGCGCGCATTCTGGGCTGCGTCAAGGAGGTCATCACCATCTTCGCCGGCTCGTTGGAGCTGACGTTCGAGTAATTCCCTGCACTGGGCGACCACCGCCTTCTCGCATTTGTCGTAACCCTCGATCAGCACCGCGCGGCCATAGGTGGAAGGGTCGTTCTGCCAAGGCGTCAGGCATCCGTAACGTTCTCTCGCCACCCTCGCGGCCTTTGGATCCGTGCGGTCGAGATAGGCAAGCACGGCCGCGATTGAGCCGCTCATATTATAGATGTCGAGACCGTAGAAGCCGACCCGGTTGCGCTGATCCGGCACAGCGGCGTTGTATCTGTGCAGCCAGCCGATAAAGTCCGCGACTTCAAGGTTGCGCCACATCCATGTCGGGAAGCGCTGGAACGCAACCTCGCCGGACCTTCCGGGCCTGTGCCGGACATAACGGTCGATCGCGGCGGCATCAGGCCAGTCTGCCTCGACGGCGACGATCGTAAAACCGTGATGTTCGATGAGGCGGCGAGTGATCGCGGCGCGGGCGCGATAGAATTCCGATGTGCCGTGGCTGGCCTCGCCGAGAAGTACCACGCGGCGATCGCCGAAACGGTCGAACAGCGCTCCGAAGGCGGGGTCGTCGAAGTCGGGAAGCGGTTCGGCAGCGTCCGAGATCAATTCAGGAAGCGGTTTTGGGACACGCCTCGATTTCTCATACGCGTCGCGCCATCCATATTGGCCCACGAGCGGGACGAAGCGAACGCCTCCCAAATCCTCTTCTTCGAAGGTCGCAGCGCTTGTCCGCGTCACGCGGACCAGCCGTTGAGCGCCTTCCGAACCGATGGGCATGATCAGGTGGCCTCCTATTTCGAGCTGCTCCTTGAGTGCCGGCGGCACAGATGGCCCGCCGGCTGCCACAAGAATTGCGTCGAACGGCGCGGCTTCCGGCCAGCCTTTTGTCCCGTCATCCACCCTGGTTGCGATGTTGCCGAACCCCAGGCGGCGGAACCGGCGTCTGGCCTGTTCTCCAAGGCTCGGATATCGCTCGATGGTGTAAACTTGATCGGCGATGCGGCTGAGAACAGCCGCGGCATAACCCGAGCCAGTGCCGACCTCCAGCACGACATCGCCTCGCCCGATCTTTGCCCGTTCTATCATCAACGCAACGATATAGGGTTGCGAGATGGTTTGCCCTTCGCCGATCGCAAGGGGTGTGTCCTCGTAGGCGAACTCTTCGAACCCGCTCTCGACGAATGCCTCGCGCGGCACCTCGCGGAAAGCCCGGAGCAGCTCAGGGTTCCTGAGGCCCCGACGTGCTATCTGCGCCTCTATCATGCGCTCACGAGCGTATTCGAAGTCCTGCATGGCGTTCGTCCCGCAAACTTCACCCCGTTGCGGGCTAAACTATGGTAACGGCAAGTGGTTTCAAGAAATGCCGTCGCCGGATTGACAAAAAATCGCCCGGTTTGCTTCCTTCAACTCAGGTGGCCGTTCCGCTGTCCGCAGGTGCGGAAACGAGGGCATGCGAAGCGGCACGATTTCTGATGCTGCAAACTGTGTCTATGACGGCTTCCATCCGATAGAATCATTAACCAGGAACGAAAAATGGGGGCAAGTTTAATCTCTCGTTGATTAAGGTGATCTAATATTTGACCAGGCAGGCCAACCTGCTGTTTGTACAGAGTAACGCTGGTCAAGAATGCAGAGCCTCCGCACCCGATCATCTCGGTCCGCACTTCTCGTCGTCGCAGCCGTGACGAGTTTTTTTGTCCTCGTTGGATCGGTACTCGCCTTCCTGGTCGCCATCGCCGTGCGAGACATGACCGAGGCGGCCACGACGATCGATGACGCGCGGGCCTCACACGCGGCCTCGGCTGCCGTGGAAGCTTTTCAAAGCCGATTGCGGGCAACCGTCAGGGATAACGCGGTCTGGGACGATGCTTTCAAGGCCATGGCGTCGGATAACGCCCAGGAATGGGCCTATGAGAACTGGGGAAGCACGACCGAGGACTACCCTCTGTACGATATTGCGATCGTACTTCGAGCCGATGGAAGCACACTGACTGCTCACAAGAAAGGCGAGGAATTCGATCCCTTTGAATATTTCGGTACGGCGCTTCCGGATCTCGCAAAGAAGGCGGCGCAATCGGGTCAGGAGCCGGTGAGCGGATTCGTGAAAACGGCCGACGGCGTCGTCCTCTTCGGAGCCGGTTCTATCCAGCCCTATGAGGAGACCCCGGATGTGCAGCAGGCCTTCAATACGCTGATCTTTGCCAAAGTCTTGAACTCCGAAGCCATCGCCGAAATCGCCAAGACTTTTGATCTGGGTGGACTATTTGTCGTCGATGTCCCCCATATTCAGACGCTGAATACAGTTCTGCCCGACATCGACGGAAAAGCCGTGTCCTACCTGGAATGGCCGAGCCGGGATCCCGGCTCCAGGATATACTACGGGGTCAAGGCCTACCTGATGGCTGCCGCCCTGCTTCTGTCAGCCTTCTTCATTGCCATCGTAGCGACCGGGCTCTTCTCCGCTCGCGGCTTCAAACGGCGCGCCCAGGAGGTGCATCACCGGGCGATCCATGATCCGTTGAGCGGGCTTCTCAACCGCGCCGGGTTCCTGGAGGAGGTGGAGCGGCGTCTGGCCGACAAGGAGGAGGTCGAACTTCACCTTCTCGATCTCGATGGTTTCAAGGAAGTCAACGATGCATGGGGACATGCGGTCGGCGACGAACTCATCAAGCTCGTCGCGGCGCGAGTGACGGCTCTACTTCCTGCGGGCGCATCTTTTTCGCGCCTCGGCGGGGACGAATTCGCGATCGCTGCGACCAGAAGTGACACCAGGGAACTGTCTTCCTCCATACTGGAAGCCTTGAGCCGTCCGTTTGAGATAGGCGGCAGGACGATCGAGATCGGCGTGAGCATCGGCATCGTGGCCACGGATGCAAGTGCTACCGATCCGCTGGAGTTCGTCCGACGCGCGGACGTCGCCTTGTATCGGGCCAAGGAAAGTGGCCGGGGACAGGCGGTCGCATATCATGCGGAACTCGACCTGGAACGGGAAAGCCGCAGCCAGTTCGAAACGAAACTCCGCGCGGCAATTGCGTCCAACAGCATCCGCCCGGTCTACCAACCACTTGTCGACGCCGCCACTCAGGAATGGAGGGGGGTCGAGGTCCTCGCCCGATGGACGGCGGAAACCGGTCCCGTCAGTCCCGAAATTTTCATTCCGATCGCCGAGCGGGCCGGCCTGATCGACGAGCTTGGGCTGCTTATTCTTGCATCGGCAATCGATGAAGTCGGGACGTGGCAGGATATCGCCATTTCCGTGAATGCGTCGCCGATCCAGCTGAGAAATCCGAACTTTGCGGCGAACGTTGTCGCCTTGCTGAAGGCGAAATCATTCGATCCGAGACGGCTTACGCTCGAAATTACCGAAGGGGTGTTGATGGCTAATCCCGAGCAGGCTAAGCGATCGATTGCCAACCTGAAAGCGGTGGGCGTCAAGTTCGCTCTCGACGATTTCGGCTGCGGTTACGCCAGCATCGGGGCGCTGCGCGAATTCGGCTTCGACCGGATGAAGATCGACCGGTCGCTTGTGATGGGGATCGACAACGAGCGGGGAGCACAGATTCTCAACGCAACCATCCTGCTCGCAAATGCACTCGACATTCCCGTGACGGCCGAGGGGGTAGAAACACCCGCGCAGGCCAAGGCTCTTTACCTTTCCGGCTGCGATCAACTGCAGGGTCATCTTGTGGGGAAACCCATGGAAGCGGCTGAGATCCAGAAGAAGCTCCTGTCCCGCGCGGCCTGAGCTGCGGCTGACGGGGCCGTCGCGTCGCGCGGGGGAACTCTGAGAGTGCCAGTTTGTTATCCTTGTCTCAAGGAGGTTCAAACATGGGTATGAATACACCAAAACCAGGCGCTCCCGGCACTACGGATCAATCTCCACGTTGGGAAGGTCCGCAAGAAAACAGGCCTCGCGGGTACATGCCAGCCAAAGACGATCCCGATCACGATCGTGATGCGCTTGGCGAGAACAATCAGGATCCTTCCCGGGAAAAGGTGTCGGATGCCGGCAAGACCAAGGGAGACTGAGATGAAGAAAAACCATTCGGGCACCGGTCCCGAGGCTGATGCCAAGGGGCAGTTCGCCAAGTCTCAGGCTGATCGCAAGAGCAGTGGCGTGCACAGCGCGAAACCTACCGTCATCACCGGATCAGAGGATGCTACCGCCCATCGCAATCCGCCGGGCACCAAACGGGTTGCAAACGATTGGGATCCGAATTTCGATCCGGCGGACGCGAGCAAGGAGCGCTGAACCGGATTCAGGCCTCTTGAAACGTCAGATCCCATTCACCAGATTGATTTCGCTTCTTTTATCCGGCTGAGATTGAAAGGAGGAAATCATGAACATCCCGGATATGCCGTTTAGAGTGCCAGTGACGATCCGTCTCCAGTCGGGCCTGGAACGATGCTTCAGAACTGTTTACGACGCGCTCGATTTCCTGGAGAACGAGTGGCCGCTGAAGCGCGGCGAACGATATGACCGCGCAGTTCGCCGTGCTCGCGCCGCCCTGAACAGGATGGTGCCCACGGAAGTCGCCCGCGAGGCCTTCATTTCAGCATGCCTCGAGGCTGGCATGCCTGCCGTCATGGTCGGCGCCATCGGCTTTTCGCAGCCGACGGTTGGAAGGATGGCTGCTTCCGCTTAGGGCCGGCATCCGGCGATCCAGCCGTTTCATTGCCTGGCGGCGCTGAGTTTGATCCGCTCCTCGGTTGGAATGTCAGAGGATCGCCGGGCGGCGGCTGGCGTCCGCAAGGTCTCTGCGAAAGCCATCATCAGCGGGCCGACGCCCTTGATATCATCGGCCCGTATTTCCTCCGAAAGGTAATACTCCACCGTCCCGTCACGGTAGCGGCCGTTGAAGCCGCCCAGACCGGCGACGCAGCAGATATTCTGCAGCCTCGATGTTCCCGTTTCATCCGGGCGCAACTCATGTTCGACAAGGGAGCGGAGGCTTTCTTTCCCGGCATGAGCAAAAGCTGCCGAGCCTTTAAGGCGGGCGAGTTTTTGAAGGAAATAGGCGAACATCGCGGTGGCGGAGCTTTCCGCGTAATTCCCCCTCACATCGGGCCGATCGATCACCTGCAGCCACCGATGATCGGAAGTTTGCAAGGCAAGCAGCTTGGATGCGAGTGCCGAAGCGCGGAGAATGAGATCTTGCCGTGCCGGGCCCGGCGGAAGGCTCTCGATGATATCGACAAAGGCCATGGCCAGCCAGCCGATCGATCGGGCCCAGTGAGCCGGGGACAGCCCGCTTTGCGGGTCCGCCCAAGTCTGTTCGCGCGACTCGTCATAACCATGCCGGTAGAGTGCCGCGTCGCGGTCGTAGGTCAGGTCGAGGGCGGTTGAAAATTGCTGAAGAGCCTCATCAAGCATATCCGGCCGGGAGGCGGCGCGCGCATATTCGATCTTGAAAGGCAGAGCCATATAGAGGCCGTCCAGCCAGATCTGATGCGGGTAGCGGAGTTTGTGCCAATAGACGTCGCTGCCGGTACGCGGATGCGTATCGAGCTGCCTTGCGAGAGGAGCGGCGGCATCAAGCCAGGCGGCGTCGCTGGTCAACCCATAAAGGAAAACGAGGGCGCGGCCGGGGAGGATGTTGTCGATATTGAATTCATCGATCTCGTAGCCGATCAAGCGGCCTTGCGTATCGATCTGACCGCCGACCAGGCGGATGAGATGATCGAGCCAACGCTTTTCGGAGGTCGCTTGATAAAGCGTAATCAGACCGCGATAGAGGCATCCGTCTTCATAACACCAGGCTCCGCCTTTGTAATATTCGTATCCGCGGGCGTAATCGTCGAAATAAGTTTGAAGCATGGGCTCAGTCTTGGGCTGGATGGATCGAAGCCGGCGAGAGCATCGCCAGGCGACTAAAAGTGGTGTTTTCCGCGACAATGCCGGCGTGACGAAGGGGCGGGAGGAGACAGGCCATTTCCGGCACTTCCGCCTTGGCATCTGGCGCGAAGGAAACTGTGTAGTTTTCGAAAGCGATATCGCAGATGGACGCTTCGGGCAGACCGTAGAATACGGCCGCAGCGGTGCGGGCGCCCGAGACCGTGACGTTCTTCACCGAGATCGACCGGATGTTGGGCGTCTCGTCGGAAACCGGCAGGCGGGCGCGCGACTGGACGTAGTCCGACCGCCCGTCGGCATCGCAGAAATAGAAGGAGTTGACCGCCACCGGTGTTGCGACAGCCTCTATTAGGCTGTCTGAAAACCGGATATTCGACACCGTTCCGCCACGGCCTCTGCGCGTCTTGATCCTGAGCCCCCGGTCGGTTCCCCGGAAGTGGCAATTCGTGATCTGGATGTCGCGGACGCCGGCGCTCATTTCGCTGCCGATGACCACGGCGCCATGGCCGCGCTCCATCAGGCAATTGGAGATCCTAACGCGCTCCGTCGGCCGATCAGGCCCGCCGTTCGGGCTGCGCTTGCCCGCCTTTATGGCAACGCAGTCGTCTCCGACAGAAATATGAAGGCCGGCAAGGCGGATACCAGAGCTGCTTTCCGGATTGAACCCATCCGTATTGGGCGAGTCCGGATCATTCCGGATCGTGAGATCCGCCGCGAGCAGTCGGCTGCAAAGCACCGGATGTACCGTCCATGACGGTGAGTTGCGGATGGTGAGGCCTGAGAGAGTGATGTCTTCGCATCCGGAAAGGAAAACGGTGCGGGCCCGTCTGGCACCCTGTCGCGTCTCCTTCGGCCAGAACCACCAGTCGCCGCGATCGCCGCCGCCGTCGATGATGCCTTTTCCGCTGATCCGGATATTGCGGCAGTCGATCGCGTTGATCAGGCTGGCGTAACACGCCTCCGTCACACCTTCCCAGGTGCCGAGCACGCGGCCATCCGGGTGGCGGGCTGGGAGGATGGGAAAGGTTTCGCGGTCCGAGACTGCAGCCAGTTCGGCTCCTTCGTCGAGCAGCAGCGTCATGTCGCTCTTGAGGAAGACAGGGCCGCTCAGCCAGCGCCCGGGCGGTATCCGAAGCGTCCCCTCGGAGGGGAGAGCGTCGATTGCGGCCTGGATCGCTTCAGCATTATCTGATGAGCCGACTGAGGCGCCGAAATCGCTGATGTCGGTGAGAGCCGTTTCCTTTCTTGTCGTGAACTCAAGGCGGGCTTGACCAATCTGGAGGGAAAGATGGCTGCCCGGTTCGAGTTCAGCGACTGTAAAGACGACGCGTCTCGTCGTCCCTTCAGCCACGATATCGCCATCGACCTTCCGAACGGTCCAGGCCAACGAAGAGTCCCGTTCGAAAAGATGCCTTTCGGCATCGACACTGAAGGTCGCACTGCGTGGTCCGGTGGTCAGAAGTTCGATGGCGGCAATCGTCACGATGTTCAGATCCCCGTCAGCGCTTCGTTGATGCCGGCGATGATCTCAGCGGCCGCGTCCTCGGCGGATTGCTGGCCGTAGGCGAAGGCCTCGAAGTTCGTGTCGAAAGCTTCGGTGACACGCGGATGCTCGTTCAGCGGCGAAACTCCAGGACTGCTGGGTTCCATCACCCGCTTGTAGGCTTCCAGCTGGACAGGCTTGACCTTGCCTTCCTTGTTAAGCACATCGAGTGCGGCCTTGCTGGAGGGAATGCCGCGCGTTGCGCCCAGCACCTTTACCGCCGCCGGATCGTTGAGAAGGCAATTGACGATCTGCGCTGCCGCTTTCGGGTCCTTGCTGTTCTTGGAGATGGCAAACAGCATCGATGGCTTGCGATAGACGCCGTCGATCTTCGCTCCGGCGACGGTGAGCAACTTGACCGGGACGAGTTCCTGGCCCTTTTCCATGGGCGTGGAAATCTTGCCGTAGGTGCTGTCCCACTGGTACGTGCCGGCAATCTGACCCTTTGCCCATTTCTGGTTTTCATGCAGGGGCGTATTGCCGCCGGCTGCGACTTGCTTCCAGGACTCGATCACGCCCTTGTCCACTAGGGTCTGGTAGAACTTCAGCCCTTCGACGAGCTCCTCTTCTGTCCAGGAAACCTTGTTCGTTGCGGGATCGATCAGGTCCTTGCCGGTCTTCTGCGTCGTACGCAGGATGACCATGAGGCGGGCGTCGAGTGCAGCGCCCTCGAAAGGATAATAGTCCTTGCCGAGCTTCTCCTTCATCTTCGGCGCGGCCGCGATCAGTTCTTCCCAGGTGGTCGGGATCGGCACGCCGGCCTTGTCGTAGGTCGTCTTGTTAAACATGAAGACGCGGCCCGTGGTCGAGACCGGGATGCCGTTCAGCTTGCCCTTAACCGTACCGCTGTCGAGATCGGCCTTGGACCATTGGCCGAGGTCGATGATGTCCTTGTACTGGTAGAGATCGGCAAAGCCGGTGCCGTTCTTGGTGAAAAGCGGTAGCCACGGCCAATTGACCTGCATGATGTCGGCTTCGGTGCCGCCAGCGAGCTGAGTGGCGATCTTTTCCTGATGCCCCTGGAAGCCGGTGAATTCCGGCGCCACGGTATGGCCGAATTTGCTGCCGCAGATCTTTAGCGCTTCCTGGGTTGCGAGGTGGCGGTCGTCGCTTCCCCACCAGGACATGCGCAGGTCCGCAGCAAATGCGGTCGAAAGGCTGGTGGCGGCAAACAGTGCCGCGGTCATGATCATGGTTCTCATTTTGGCTCCTCCCAAGTTGGAACGCTGAAGTTTCAGATCGCCAGGCTGATGTTTTCACCTGTTTGGCGATCGAACAGGTGGACTCCCTTTGGGTCCGGGCTCAGCCAGATCCAATCATCGCGAAGCGCGGTCCGGTCATAGGCAGCCGAAGGTACGATGGCGATCAGGCGCTTCGGCCCGATGTCGACGTAGAGATAGACCTCGTGGCCCATGAACTCGATATGGTTCACCTTGCCCTTGAGCGTGCCCGCGGTCTTGGCTTCGGCGATACGCAGATGCTGGGGCCGGATGCCGAGCGTCACCCAACCGGACTTTCCAACCGACAGCCGGTGCGCGAATTCGTCCCCGAGTGCGACCGTCTGATCCGCGGCCTTAACGTGGGTTTGTCCTTCAAGCTCGCCATCCAGAAAATTCATCTCCGGGCTGCCGATGAAGCCGGCGACGAAGGTATTGGCCGGACGGTTGTAGAGCGTCATGGGATCGGCGACCTGCATGATGTGGCCGTCCTTCATGACGCAGATCCGGTCGCCCATGGTCATGGCCTCCGTCTGGTCGTGGGTGACATAGACAACCGTTGCCTGCTGTCCTTCCGCCTTCAGCCTCTTGTGCAGGTCGGTGATGCGAACGCGCATCGAGGCGCGCAGCTTTGCATCGAGGTTCGAGAGAGGCTCGTCGAATAGGAAAACCTGCGGTTTCTTGATCAGCGCGCGGCCGACCGCGACACGCTGCGCCTGGCCGCCGGAAAGCTGCTTCGGCAGCCGTTCCAGGAGCGGGTCTATTTCCAGCAGTCCCGAAACGTGCTCCGTCGCCTTTTCGATTTCTTCGGCAGGGCGGCGCTTCAGCCGCATGCTGAACGACAGGTTTTTGCGCACCTTCATATGCGGGTAGAGCGCATAATTCTGAAAGACCATGGAGATACCGCGGTCGCCCGGCGGTTTGTCGTTCACCAGTTCTCCGCCGATCCGGATTTCGCCGCCGGTAATCCGTTCGAGGCCCGCGATCATGCGCAAGGTCGTAGACTTGGCGCAGCCGGAGGGGCCGACCAGCACCATGAACTCGCCGTCCTCGACATCGAGGTTGATGCCATGCACGGCGCGAAGCGAACCGTAGTCCTTTTCGAGATTTCTCAGTTGCAGACGTGCCATGTCGCTATCCCTTGATGCCGCCGGACGAGATGCCGTCGATGAAATATTTCTGCGCGAGGAAGAAGACCGCGAGCGCCGGCGTCAGCGCCAGCACGGACATGGCGAGCACGCGGTTCCACTCGAACGCCTCAGTGGTGTCGATCGAGAGTTTCAGCGCCAGCGAGACCGGATATTTGTCGACCGACGAAATGTAGATCAGCGGCCCCAGGAAGTCGTTCATCGTCCACATGAACTGGAAAAGGCAGACCGAGATGAGCGCCGGCATCAGCAGCGGCACGACGATGAAGATCATCGTCTGCCAGGTGGTGGCGCCGTCGACGCGGGCGGCTTCCTCCATGTCGCGCGGGATGGCGCGCAGGAACTGCACCAGCATGAAGACGAAGAAGGCGTCTCCTGCAAAGGCAGACGGCACCCAGAGCGGCAGGAAGCTGTCGAGCCATCCCAGATCGCGGAAGAGAAGATATTGCGGAATACGGGTCACCACATTCGGCAGCAGAAGCGTCGCGATCAACGACGCAAACAGCAGCTTCTTGAACGGGAACTCGAAGCGGGCGAACCCATAGGCCACAGCGGTGCACGAGATGGCGGTGCCGATGACCTTGGGGATCACGATCCACAGCGTATTCAGGAAGAATGTGCCGAAGGAATAGGGCGTCGAGGTCTGCCAGCCCTTGATATAACCGTCGAGCGTCGGGTTTTCCGGCCAGAAGCCGGGATTGGCAAAGATCTCAGAATTCGTCTTGAACGATGCCCCGATCAGCCAGATCAGCGGGTAGAGCATCAGGAGGCCGACAGCGGCGAGCATCAGATAACGCAGCATGATGCCTGCCTTGTGGCGGCGATGCTCGCGGGCACGGATGCCGGCAACCTCGCCAACCGTCGACGGATCATGGGAGAGAACGTGTTCGGTCATGGTCAGCTCCTCTTGTCGCCGGCGTAATAGACCCAGTGGCGCGAGGACCAGAAGGCGATGAGGGTGAGCGCCATGATGATGACGAAGAGGACCCAGGCGATGGCCGATGCATATCCCATGTCGAAACGCTTGAAGGCTTCGTCATAGATGTAGATCGGCAGGAGATAGGTGGACTTCAGCGGGCCTCCTTGGGTGATAATGTAAGGGCCGTTGAACTCCTGGAAGGCCTGGACCATCTGCATGATCAGGTTGAAGAAGATGACAGGCGTGATCAGCGGCAGGGTGATGTAGATGAAGCTCGTCCACTTGCCGGCGCCGTCGATGGAGGCGGCCTCATAGAGCGTCCTGTCGATGCTCTGCAGCGCGGCCAGGAAGATCACCATGGCCGAGCCGAATTGCCATAGGCGGAGCAGGGTGATGGTAAAAAGCGCATTGGTGGGATCGCCGAACCAGTTGACGGATTCGAAGCCGAGCAGGTTCAGGCCCATATTGACGAGGCCGACATCGGCAAAAATGTAGCGCCACAGCACCGCGATCGCGATCGAACCGCCGAGGATCGAGGGGACGTAGTAGGCCGTGCGGAAGACGTTGATGAACTTCAGCTTGTAGTTGAGGATCACGGCCATGAAGAGCGCAAAGGCGAGCTTCAGCGGCACGGTCGTAAACACATAGACGAGCGTCACCCAGAGCGATTTGCGGAAAGTGCGGTCGTTGGTGAAGAGCTTGACGTAGTTTGCCAGACCGATGAAGATCGGCTCGTCCATCAGGTTGTAGTTCGTGAAACTCAGATAGAGCGAGGCGACGAAGGGCACTGCCGTGAAGATCAGCAGCCCGATGATGTAGGGCGATAGGTAGAAGAGCCCGAGGAACCGGCTGTCTCCGCTCATGTTGCTTTCCCCGCTTTAACAGGTGCCTCCGACAGGCGGTGCATCGCCGCGGCAATTCCCCCGCGGAACAGGCCTGCAGTACGATCGCGAGACAATGCCGCCCGGTTGAGGAAGCGGTCGCCGATATAGGCTATATTAAACGAAGAGACAGTTCCCGTATTGTGCATCGCAAATTCTGGCATAGGAATCCCCGGGGGTCCGATACGTATCGGGCACCCTGCAGATTTCCGCCATTTCCTCCCAATCTGGCCCTCTGATGTGTTGAGGTTTCAGCTCCTGCGCTGATAATCTCATCTTGGGGGCGGGATCAAATCGACAAATTGGGGGAAAAGGATGGACGAAATTGAAGGTAGCGTTCTGGCTGGAATTCCCATGGGGGCACTCGCCCTGACGCTGACGCGTTCAACCATAAGGATGCAGCATTCCCATACCTGGGGTGTCGACAAATCGAACAGCGTCCATGACCTGATTATATGCCTAACGGGCTCGGCTCGTTACGAGGTCGAGGACGAGACGATCGACATGGCGCCGGGCAGGGCCATGCTTCTGCCTGCCGGCGTACGCTTCGTCGGCTACTCTACGTCAACGGAGCCCTATACCGGGATTGCCCAGCATTTCACGCTCGATCTCTTCGGGCGCCTCGACATGATTGCGCAGATGAACCTCAGGAAAGCGGTGACGCTTGCCCGCTGGGACATGATGCAGCCATTGACCCGCTACTACCACGACAATGCGCCACCCTATTCCACGACCCTTCTCCAGCATCACCTCTTCATGTTCCTACTGATCGAGTTCATCGAGCAGGCGCATATCGGCTGGAAGGAGCAGTCGGTCGGAAACGTGAACAATCCCGACGCCCTTTCGTTTTCCGTGATGGTTGCCGCCAGCCAGATCGCGGCCGATCCCTTGAACGACGAGATCGTGGAACGGGCGGTCGGCGCGGTGCCCTACAACAGCGATTACTTCAAGCGTGAATTCCGCAAGCGGGTCGGTTGGACGCCGGACAAATATCAGGAGTTCAAGCGGATGGAACGCGCCATGGGACTGATGGCCGGAGGTTGCAGTGTAAAACGCGCGGCCGAACTCTCCGGATATTCGGATGCCTATTACTTCTCCCGAATGTTCAAACGCTATATCGGCATCAGCCCGCTGGGCTACCAGCAGTCGGAAAGAAGAAGCCGAGAAGGAGCGTTTCCGCGAGGCGAAGAGGATGGGCAACTGCTTTACCCGCTGACACGATGAGACCGACAGGAATGTGGCGGGGAGACATTCATGGCACGACATCACAAAGAAGTTCCGGCTTTGCGAAATTGAGCTGTCCCAAGTGGATCATTTCGCGTTATCTGCTGATGGTAGGCTCTTGCTGAAAGGCGGCCATGGCAGCGGCGGACCGTGTTAGGGGATCAGAGACGGCGGACATATGTATCGTCGGCGCGGGGCCTGTGGGACTTGCGCTTGCCTTCAAGCTGGAAAAGCTTGGACTTGACGTCACTCTTCTGGAAATGGGAGCCGATGGCGCTGCCATCGCTGGCAATACAGGCAATATCGAATTCCAGAACGCTCATCACGCGCCTTCGCTTGCGATGTCGCGACCCGGAATTGGCGGCGCCTCGGCGCTCTGGGGCGGACGTTGCGTCGCCTTCGACGACCTGGATTTCGAGAAGCGCGGCCATGTGCCTTTTTCCGGCTGGCCGTTGCCGCACGAATCCCTGCGTTCATATTATCCGGAGGCCTTCTCCTTTCTCAACTGCAGCCCGACGCAAACGGCTCCCGAGAAACTTTGCATCGCCGACGCGTCGATCTCCACCGAGGCGATCGAGCGCTGGAGCCGGCAGCCAGATCTCGGTGCCGAAAGCGCGAGGCGGCTGAACGGCTCCCGGCGGATACGGCTGGTGAATGGCCGAGCCACCGGCATCCGGCTCGATTCCTCCGGCGGGCGGGTCGAGTGCATAACGGTTCATCGAGACGGCGAGGAAATGCATGTTGCAGCCGGGAACTTTGTCCTCGCGGGTGGCGGGCTGGAAAATGCCCGCCTGCTTCTCTCGCTGCAACGGGACAGGTCCGAATTCGGTGGTGGAAGTGAGGGTCCTACCGGGCGGTTCTATCAGGGGCACCTGACAGGGTATATCGCGTTGCTGCACTTGGAGAAGCCCGCCATGGCGAGACAGTTCGCCTTTCAGCTTGACGACCAGGGTTACATCGTTCGCAGACGGTTTCAGGTCTCGACGGCCGTACAGCTGAAGGAGCGGTTACTCAACTGCGTCTTTTGGCTGGATGCCGTCTCGATCGCAGATCCGATCCACGGATCCGGCAGCTTGTCGCTCGTCTATCTCTTCCTGAAGGCTTTGGGGCTCTATCGCCGCCTTTCGAACGGGCTCGCTCCGACATCGAGAGGGACGCAGAACATCAACCGCAGGGAGCACTGGAGGAATATCGTCACCGATCGGCGCTGGCTGATCGATCTATCCGGTGTGCTTCAAAACATGCGCCAGCGGCGCCGCAACCGGTGGCGTATTCTGATCAATCCGAAGGGTCGCTATCTCCTCCGCTATCACGCCGAGCAGGTGCCCAATCCGGAAAGCCGAGTGTTCCTCAAGGCGAATGGCGGGCAGGCGCCCAGCGATGCGTTGGCCGTCGATTACAGGGTGACCGATCAGGATCTGTCATCCGTGCTGAGGTCGCACGAGATTCTGGATGACTGGCTGCGGCGCAATGGACTTGGCCGGCTGGAATATCTGCATGATCCCGATACGCGGCGGCAAGCGGTGTTGAACCAGGCTTTTGACGGGTACCACCAGATCGGCCTGAGCCGGATGGCGGCAACGCCGGCTGAAGGTGTCGCCGATGCCGATTGCCGCGTCCACGGGATAGCCAATCTTTATCTCGCAGGCAGCTGCCTGTTCCCGACGGGCGGGCACGCCAATCCCACCCTGCCGGCCGTCGCACTCGCCCTTCGCCTTGCGGATCATCTCAAGGATCAGTCTGCAGCCGCTCCGAACCGCTAACCGCACCGGCGCTTTACCGAACTGAACGCACCGGCAGACGCCGGAACGAAGGCCTCTTTCCCTTCAACAACGACTGGAGCGGCTTCTCCAGGCATTCGTAGGCGGCGATGCCGGATGCCGTGCCCAGCACGACCGCTATGAAAAGGATCGCAGCGGCGGGAAGCGAGAGCATAAAACCGATCTTGACGATGACGGAGATGGCGAAGGTGTGCCAGAGGTAGATGGAATAGGAGCTGTCGCCCAGGTAGGCGAGGAGAGGGAGTCTGCGCAGACGGGCGCCGGCCTCCATCGCCAGAGCTCCGAGCACGAGAAGGACCGCCAGCGGTCCGCAGGTCAAGGCGTCGAACTCCAACTTCAGCAGATGGATCGCTGCGAAACCCGCGACCGCCGTAGCGACGAGCGCAAGGCCGACTGTCGGGGACGGAAGGCGCCGGGCGGCCCATAGTTTCGCAAGCGCTGCGCCTGCGACAAACTCCAGAATAAGAGGTGCCGTGTAGAACGCCAGGATCGGGTTCTTTGGTTGCAGCAAGGTGCCGGCGATGACGAAGGCGCCGAACAGGAGAGCCAGGGCCAGGAGCCGCGATCCGGGCCTGAGGAACAGGACGAGCGCGAAGAGGGTGTAGAAGAAGATCTCATAATTCAGCGTCCAGCCCTGCACCAGGACCGGCCAGAGATTTCCGCTGCTGGGCGAGGCGATGGGAATGAAGAAGAAGGATCCGAGCGTGTGCGCGGGGTCGAGCCGCAGGTTCGGAAAGACGCCGGCGGCCGCGCCGATCACCATGGCGAAGGTTGCAGCCCAATAAGCCGGCGCGATGCGCAGAAGACGGTTGCGGAAGAAGTGCCCGGGACTGACCGGTCGGCTGTCGCTGATGGCCATCATGATGAAGCCGCTTACCACGAAGAACACGTCGACGCCGGCGGCACCGATTGTGAAGGGCAGGCCCGTCCGTTCGCCGGCGTGGAATATCACGACGGCCAAGGCAGCGAATGCTCTCAGATACTGGATGGAGTATAGCGTCTGCATCTAGGTTGGAGCCTCATTATGGCAGTCAAAACACAAAGAGATGTAGGCGAAGCTCGCTCGGATCAGTTTCGACCCAATCAAGAGCTCCGACGGCCCAGATCGAAGCCGTTTGCGCGTCTAAAGGATGCGGGCGCTCCGGCGCCTTGCGGGTTGCTTCTGCCGGTAGCGAAACGGTCGAAATAGGCCCGGTTTGCCTGGACCTGCCTGATCGCCAGTTTGCCGGTAGCGAAATAGAGCAGGAACGAGCCGACATGGTAAGGATGCATGATGTCGATCTCGACGAAGGACCGGATGAGCAGCAGGCCTGCAATGCTGAAGAGCAGGAGGGATTCCGGGTTCCGGGCCACCGTCAACAGCCGCCTCAAATGACCGGCGAGGGTGGTCAGCAAGATGAAGGTGAGGAGCAGTGTTCCGACCAGTCCCGTTTCCACCATGGTTTCAATGTAGGTGTTATGGAAATGGAAGCCGTTGCGGGACGCGATGAAGAAATCCTGCCAGAGCCTTTCTGCCTCGGAAAATCCGACGACCCAGTATCCCTGATAGCCAATGCCGAATAGCGGGTGCTGGCGGGCCGCCTCGATTCCCTGCTGCCACAGATAGGTTCTGCCGGTCAGGGTCGAATCCTTGCCGAAGACGGAAAGGATCGCGTCCATGGCGCCGAACTGAAGCGCGCCGACAGCTGCAATCACCACCAGAACCAGGGAGGCGGCAAAGAAGATGCGCCGGGTCCGGGGCGACAAGGACATGATCGCCTGCATCCCCAGACAAAGCGCTATGACACCGAGCGTGGTGATGACCGAGGTCGCCGATTTCGATGCCGCGAGCGAATAGGCTGAAAGCAAGCCGCTTACGGCGGCGCCGACGAGCCAGACAGATCGCGCCCGGAAGACCAGGATTGCGGCATAGGAAAAGAAAGCGCCAAGCGAGGCATAAAACCCAAGCTGGTTCTTTGAGGAGAAGGCGCCGACGAAACTGTAGCCGCCATCGATGGCGTCGTAGAGATAGGTGCCGAAAAGCAGCGAATACATCAGCACGACGGCAGTGCCGACGATCGCGCCGCGGGTGAGGGTCTGTGTGCTTATTGTCCGAACGGCGATCAGCGCACAGATGATGTGCGTGAGATACTGAATGGACGTCCGCAACGATACGCCGAAGGCAGGCGACCAGAAGGCGGAAAGAAAACAGAACAGCGCAAAGCTGAAGATCCAGATGTATTTCAGATAGTTGCCCAGCACCCGCCGATAATCGACGAGCACCAGCAGGAACCAGGCGCCATAATAGGCAAGGATCGAAATCTGCCCGAACCGGCTCGAATAGGCAAAGACGAAAAATGACAGCGCGATAGCCGCGATGCCATAGATCTCGTTGCGAGCCGGATCGATCAGCGCAGATTTGGCGATCCTCATGCCGTCCTCACTGCATCAGGAGTTCTGAGCTGACCTTGATGACGTCGCCGGGCAGAAGCCTGTCGTTTTCGCCGACAGTCATCTCCTTCGGCCCCTGGCCTTCGTCCCTCACCACCAGGTATTTGATCGTGGCGGAGTGGCCGGCGGGATCGAATTTTAGAGCTTCTGCCGATTGTGCCAATGCTTCGGACATCATTTCGCGGCTGGTAGTGAGCTGCAATCCGAGCTTTTCGAGCTCGGCCTCGGTGTCCTGCAGCTCCTTGGCGCGCTGCGCCTCCCAGTCGTTGCGAAGGTTGACTTCGTCCTGATTGGCCTTGTTGATGTCCTGTTTGGCGCGCAGCGCGGCCGTGTCCGTATCGAGCATGTTCGATTCGAGGTCTGCCGCGCGTTCCTCGGCCGTCAGGCGCCGGCTCGAGGTCGCCAACCCCTGTTCCGTCAGACGCGCCATCTTGTCCCGGTCATCGTTGACGAGTTGCAACTGGCGTTTCTGCGTTTCAGCCTTCCGGTTGAGGGACTGCACCTCGGTTTCGAGAAGGCTGCGAAGGTCCGCCAGGGCCTTTAGCTGAAGTTCATAGCGATCGCGGCGGGACTTCATGAGAGCCGCTTCGCTAGCGATCAACTGGGCGGCGTTTGGAACCTTTTCCAGCTCCGGAGGCATCTTGATTTCCGGCGCGCGGGCGATTTCTGCTTGCAGCCGTGCACGACGGGCCAGCAGTCTGCCGCGGGCCGAATCGTAAACCGCAGCGTCGCCGCGGGCATCGATGAAGTCACGCGCGAAACGCTGTCCGGCATCGGAACGGCGAAGCCCCCCCGAAAGGCTGACGGCCTTCAGCACGGTCAGATTGGGTGCATAGGGATATTCGCCGGGTGTAGTCACGTCGCCGGTGACAAAGACCGGACGGAACTGGGCGATCTCCACCGAAGCGGACGGCAGGTTGCGCAGCGCGAACTTGCCGCGCAATTCCTCGCCGATGATTTTCGCTACATCCCCGGTCGTCTTCCCCGCGGCGGGGAGGTCGCCGATGAACGGAAGCGAAAGCGAGCCAGTAGGGCCGATCGTATAGTCGCCGCTGACTGCGTCCCAGTTGCGCACGGTACCTTCGGCCGGCTGCCATTCCGCCACACGGATGCGCAGCTTGTCCATCACGCCGAGGCGATAGCTGTTGTCGTCCGCCAGGACACTGCTGGTCAGCGCAAGAAATGCGCCGGTCAGAAAGCATAAAACACGCAAGCTCCTCGCGGAGGCGGTTCCTATCTGCATGGGTTTTTTCCTCAAGTGGCGTGGAATTGCTTCCACGCTCCGGGTCCATCATTTTCCGATCCGGTCAGACGACCGAGTTCAGATCCTGTGGAAGAGAAAGAACGATCAATAACTGCCGCGTGCCATGCAAACAGCAGGGATGGTTCTCACAATGATTGCGACATCGCCGAGAAGCGACCAGTTCTGGACATACTGCGTATCGAAGGCGATGCGGCTTTCGTAGGAAACATCGTTACGGCCGCTGATCTGCCAAAGGCCGGTAAGGCCCGGGCGGGTCCGAAGGTAAAAGGCGGCAAAGCTGTCATAAAGGTTCAGCTCTTCGTCCACCACCGGCCTTGGGCCGACCACGCTCATCTCTCCGCGCAGAATGTTGAGGAGCTGAGGCAGTTCGTCGAGGCTGAGTTTACGCAATACCGTTCCCACGACTGTCACCCGGGGGTCGTTCTTGAGTTTGCGGGTCGCCCGCCACTCTTCCGCAGCTTGCGGATTGTCTCGGAGGTAATTCCGCAGAATTTCATCGCCATTGACGGCCATTGTGCGGAATTTCAGGCATTTGAACGTGCGGCCGTTATGACCGATCCGACGATGTCCGTACAAGATCGGTCCATTGTCGGAAAACTTTACCAGCGCCGCGATCATAATGAAAATGGGGCTGAAAAGGAGGAGTGCGAGGGCGGCGGCTGTTATGTCGAAGCTTCGTTTCGCCAAGCCGCCGGTGGGGAGAATCCTGCCGGCTTGGTCAGAAGTTGAAAACGGCGAACCTGCCGAACGTGTCGCTGACTTCATAGAGTGAACTCCATTTAGGTTTTGCGATAGTCGGTGCCATTACGGCGCGTATTAGCGTGCAATGTGATAATAAGTCTGTGTTCGGAATTTGATGCCAGTCAAATTTTTGGCTCAACCATCGCCGGATGGTCGGCCGGCCCCGCTGGCCCACCCTATGACTGGTTGCTTCTATTGCAATTTATGCTGATGAAAGCCGGAAAATTATTGTAAGGCTCTCGTAGAGACGGTCTGGTTACCAATATTATTCGTACTCCCTTATCTATAGATCACGCGTTCTCCCGCTTGCATTTCAGCTATACTCCCGCTGGCTTCTTTGCCGCTGGGACCAAAGTAGCTTGCAGCTAGGACCAAAGGCCCACTCCTGTTGCGCCGCAATACAATGGTGCGCTGCAATAAACGCCGGTCGGCCTTCTTAAGCTTTGTAACAAAAGTTGATCCGGCCTCGGTCCGTCTGAGCGACGGAAACGGAAAAAACGTTCCAGCGCTTGCGAACCGGGGCAAAAATATGGCGAAAAGGTGGCAATGATCTTGCGACGGCGAGCCAGAAGAGAGAAAGAAACGAGATATTTAAAAGGAACCTGCGGAACCTTACGAAAGTTTCACTAACAGTCCGGCACAATGGGCGCAGGAAAACTTGAATCCTCTCTTGCAGGCTCTTATGGTTGTTGTTGTGGGAGAGGAGCCGAAAGACCGTCAAGCCAAGCAAGTTTGCGGTCGGGAGGAACGATCATGTACGCACCGCGCGTCTTTGTCAGCATGACAGGGGTACTAATCGCTTTTGCGGTGTCGGCCTATTTTATGACCGACTCGTTTTATACGGCCTTTATACAGACGCTTATCTGTGCCGTCATTCTTCAGGTCGGTTATTTCATAGGCGTTCTTTACCTGGTGCATCGCGAAAAAAAGTACCGTGAAGAGGCCGCTTCTCCGGATTCGGTCTCTTCGAAAAGCGCCAGGGAAAGCAGCCGGCGGGACACGATGCGCGCCGATGCGGCTCCCAACGTCCCTGCAAGCGATGCCTAGCCTCGAAGGTTTTTCTACCCTTTCCACATCGCGGCCACTTTCCTAAGTCCATAGTTCCCGTGACCGATGAAGCATGGAGACCGCTATGGCCGGAACTGCTCACCAGACGATCTGCGTCATCATCGCGGCCAAGGATGCCGCGGATACCATCGGAATAGCCATCCGATCGGCCCTGCAAGAGGCTCAGGTCAGCGAGGTCGTGGTGGTGGATGATGGCTCGACCGACAGGACCGCGGATGCGGCGCGTGACGTAGACGACGGTACCGGCCGGCTTAAGGTTGTTTCATTCGACAGGAATCGCGGTCCTTCGGCTGCCCGCAACCACGCCATCGCCATGGCGACCGCTCCGCTGATTGCGATTCTGGATGCCGACGATTTCTTCTTTTCCGATCGTTTCGAACCGATGCTCGCCGAAGACGACTGGGATCTCATTGCCGACAATATTGCCTTCGTCCACGGGCAGGCAGAAACGGTCCGGCCGGAGCGTTTCCAAGCCCGTACGCGCACCATACCGCTTGTTGAATTCGTGGAGGGCAACATCTCTCGGCGCGGCCTGAAGCGAGGCGAAACAGGCTTCCTGAAGCCGGTGATCCGGCGGTCCTTCATTGAGGCGCATCGCCTGCGCTACAAGGAGGAAATGCGTCTCGGTGAAGATTATGACTTCTATGTCCGGGCGCTTGCCAAGGGCGCCCGCTACAAGGTGATCGAGCATTGCGGTTATGGCGCCGTGATACGGGCAAATTCCCTGAGCGGTCGCCACCGGACGGAAGATCTGCGCCAGTTCTACGAGGCGGATGAGGCCATCCTGGCGGATCCGGGACTGCCGCCGGCGGCGCGTGACGTCATCAAGCAGCATAGAGATCATATTCGCGGCAAATACGAGCTACGTGCCTTCCTGGACGTCAAGTCGAAGGCGGGAAAACTCGCTGCGATCCGCCACATGCTGGGGCGGCCGCAGGCGTTTCCCGCCGTTGTCACAGGTATCTTCTTCGATAAGCTCGATCTCTTGCGCGCGAAGTCGGGAGTACCGGCCGAAGCGCCCGCGATGCGTTATCTGCTGCCGGGCATTCCCGCCGCTCAGAAGTAATCCCTGCGTATTCCGTCGAGAACCGTGCGAAATTTCTGTTTCTTCTCCTCAAGAACGCTATCCGGGCTAAGCCGCGGTTCAGCCCGGCTCGCCTGCCAGAGAGCCAGCACGGAGGGGGCCGCAAGAAATTGCTTGGCCACGCCCCGAAGCCCGTTCTGGGGCGGGGCAGGGCGGACGATGACCTCGCCGGCAGGCGCTTCGGAAGCTGTTGGGAAAGCCGGCGGCTGTTTGTCGAAACGCATGCCCCAGAAACGCGATTGTTTGGCCGCCGCTTCAGCGCGCGTCGAGACTGGAACGTAGCGCGGCTCATAGGTCGTGCCTACGGAGCTTGCCCAGTCGTTCCATTTGAAATTGTTGATGGAACGAGACGTGCTGACTGCCACCCAAGGCACCCGGAATGCATCCGCAAGGATGGCCCCGTGCATGGATTCGGCGACGATCAGCTCCGACTGGGCGATGTGTCGGATCACCGACTTCGCCTCGCCTCGGGGGTCGAGATAAGTGAGGCCTACCGGCTCGCAGACGGCCCCCCACATTCCGTATTCGGCCGATTCCCAATGGGGAATGAAAGTCTTCTTGTGGATCTTCGGAACGTTCTGGAATTCTGGCATGTCAGCGATCATGGCGGCCGGATCGGTGACGCCCATATCGAGCGAAAGCCCGAGTTTTTGGGCCGTCAGAGGCCCGCGCACCGCGCGGACATCCCATTCGGCGGCATTGCCGGTTTCAGGAGGGGTGCCATAACCGTATCCGCTTCCAACGACGAGTTTTTTCTGGCCGCTGGGAAGAAGTACCGGATTGAGTACCGTGCCAACTCCCACCAGCAGAACGTCCGGATGGACGTCCCGGAAGCCCGGAAGCAGGAAGTCCCAGAGCCAGAGATTGAGATCGTCGCCGAAATTTCCGTGATGCGATTCCCAGTAGTACGCTTTCATGCGGGCCTCCATGGGATGATGATTGAAAGGGATGTGCGGATATCAGCGCGCATTGCGGCCAAGCTTTCCAGCACCAAGTTCGAAAGCGGCCCGGATGAGCCCCGGGTCGCGCATGACCCAACGGGCGAGCAGACCAAAATCAGGCGATTGCCGCCGTTTGACCCGCCCGGCCTGGCTCCAGAGGGCCTGGCGGCGGGCGGTGTTCTTGTAGGAGGCAATCGACGCCACGTCGCTCGGGCGCGAGCGAAAACGTTCTTCGAGCGTATCGAGTGCCACCCAGGTGTTGAATTGCTGTCGAAGGAATTGCGGCGAGCGGTTGTCGATGCTGTGGAAGATGTTGAGCCCCATTCCGCGGGCCGCGCCCGGCGCATCGCAAAGCAGTGTCCGCTTCGATTTCAGGATGCAGTCGCAGAAGAAGAGCACATCCTCCGCCGCCAACCGCAGCGACGGCTCGAACCGGATGCTTTCGAAGACCGGCCGGCCGATGACCATGCAGGAAAGATGTAGGAAACTCCAATTCTTGAGCATGACGCTCGCCAGGTCCGGCATCTCGATGACCAACGGGTTCTCGGAGACCCGAACGCCGCCCTCCGTCCGCTCGAGTTCGGCCATTCCGAAGTGGTAATAGAATTCCTCACTGGGCTGCATCGAGGCCCAATAGCACTCCGCGTCGAACCGGGTCATGCTGTCATAGGCATTCTTGAGATGGTCCGGCAGCCAGACGTCGTCAGAATCCAGCAGCGCGACGAATCGGGTGTCTGCGGGCACATTGTCGAGACCGGTATTGCGCGCGCTCCCTGGTCCTCCGTTCGGCTGGCGAATGACGCGAATGCGAGATTTCCAAACCTTATCAACATCTTGAAGCTCAATGTCGGCGGGCAGGGGGGACTCATCGTCGACGACGACTATGTCAAAGTCCTGATAGTTCTGATCGAAAATCGATGTCAGCGCCCGGCGCAGTATGCCGGCCTCTTTCTGGTAAAACGGGATAACAACCGTGAACGTCGCCATGTTTTCGCCCCTGCTTCCTCAAAGAATTGCAAGCCGTTGACTCTCGTCGGGCTCCGGGTTTAGGCGGCAGCTCGCTGCCGTATTAGACTGAACTCCAGCAACGGGATTTTGACATATGCTCCAGCCAAAGGCGTGAAGCGATCACGCCAAATTCCGGCTGAAGCGGGCTATCAAAGACCGTCACATTCAGGCTGAAATTTGTCACGGCGCCGATTCCGGCAAGAGCACCCATGCCGGAAGATTTCGAATTAACGGCTGAGACGCCTATTTCTCCTGCAGTTTCCGGCCGTGATCGACGCGGTGGATCTCACCATATTTCGCAACGGTGTCTGATGTGCTCTACGAAAAATTCGGCCATTGATCCCTCATGGAGGCGAGGGTCAGTAACTCTGCCTTCTCCGCCTTAATGTGCCGCAAAAGCGCCTTTATTTTGCCCCAATTTAGATGGGTTCAGATCTCGCGCGGTAATCCCGTACGGTCACATAGAACGTTTTTGTCGCCGAGAAACAGATTTTTTTCGCGTGCTGCACTGCAACAATCATCTATGAGAACTTGGCACGAAACCCTTGGAAATTATGATGGGTGCTACAATTTCTGAGGGGTGAAAACCAGTCGAGGCGCGTCGTTTCGAGACCTGTCATCAACGTTTTTTGCTGCGTCGCCACATTTTGCGCCAAAGTCGGGGCGATCCTTTTTCGGATTGCGGGCTCAAGTCTGCTCTGATTGAAACGGCGGTGAAGGGAGGCACTGCCCAAAAGGGGTGACTCGTTTGACTGTTGATCAGAACATATCCTCCCGTATCAATTTGATGCGTATCCTGCTGATTTCCGGCATCGTCTTCGTGCATGTGCCGCATGATCCGCAGACCAGCCCCTTCATTGGGGCGAACGGGTTCTTCGACTGGCTGAGGGTCTTTCTAGGCGACAGCCTGTTCCGCATCGGCGTGCCATGCCTGAGCGTTATTTCGGGCTACCTGTTGTTCCAGCGCGGCTGGAGCGGGTTCGACTATTCAAAGACACTCCGCTCGAAGGCGAGAACCGTGCTGCTTCCGTTCCTGCTTTGGAACGTAGGCCTGTTTGCTGCGGTGTTCGCTGCTCAGCGCATCGGTATCGGCGAAGGATATTTCCCCGATCTGTGGAATGCTGCGCCGCGCGAATTGCTCAGTTCCGCGCTGGCGACGGAAGAACTGCCGATCAATCTTCCCCTCTATTTCCTGCGCGATCTCGTCGTCTGCATCATCCTTTCGCCGATCCTGGCGTTCCTGGTCCGCCGGTACCCCGGGCCTACGCTCGGCGTCCTGTTTTTCGTGGCGATCCTGCCCGAGGTGACGCTCGGGATCGTGCTGAAGAAAACGATCCTTTTCAGCTTCACGCTGGGAATATTCCTGGCGCTCTACCGGCAGGACCTCAAGGCTCTCGACCGTTTTGCCGGCATCGGAAGTGCAACTGCCCTTGCAGCGGCAGCCCTGCTTTCCGTCGCGCAATACCATACCGGGCCCGACTTCCCCTGGGTTGTCGATCTTGCCCGCAATACCCTGTCGATGCTCGGTGTGGTGGGTTTCTGGCTGATGTCCTCCTTCCTGATTCGGCTGCCTATCAGCCAACGTCTCGCCGCCACCGGCAGCCTGAGCTTCTGGATATTCTGCGCCCATTATCCACTGCTCGTGGTGATGTGGATGGTGTGGAACCGGCTGGCGGGGGATGAGTTCTATCTGCTCTTCTACTTCGGCGCGGCGTTGGGGAGCTTCATCATCCTCGCCTTCTCCAACCGCTACATCTCTCGTGCAATGCCGGCGCTTTACGAAGTGCTGACCGGCAGCCGCGGGCGCAAGGCCAAACTTACCGCAGCTGCAAAGTCCCATTCTCCTGCCGGACTTTCTCGCCCTGGCGAGCCGGCCATGACGCAACAACAAAGGTGAAACATGATGGCGAAAGCCAGACAGATTCAGCAAACCTGCAAGATCATCATCGCAACCGCGGCGTTGGGCATGCTTTCGTCTGCCGCGTTCGCGCAGCAGGGTGCGAACAGCAAATCCTTCGTGGAAAACTTCGACAGCCTCGACCGCTCCTTCTGGTACGTTTCCGACGGCTGGAATAACGGCAGCCATCAGAACTGCACATGGTCGAAGAAGCAGGTACGGGTCGAGAACGGTATCTTGCAGCTGGAATTTTCCGAAGGCAAAGCCAAGGATCGAAACTACGCCTGCGGAGAGATTCAGACGAAGGCTCGCTACGGATATGGTACCTACGAGGTGCGCATGAAGGCGGCGACCGGCTCCGGCCTGAATTCGGCGTTCTTCACCTATATCGGCCCCACCGACAAGAAACCGCATGACGAGATCGACTTCGAAGTTCTCGGCAAGAACGCGGGCGAAGTACAGGTCAATCAGTATATCGGTGCGAAGGGCGGCAATGAAAAGCTGGTGCCGGTCGCCGGCGGCGCCGACCAGGGGTTCAACGACTATGCCTTCATCTGGGAAGAAAACCGCCTTCGTTATTTCCTGAACGGAAAACTCGTCCAGGAAGTGACCGACAAGGCGAAGATACCGTCGAACCCTCAGAAGATCTTCCTCAGCCTCTGGGGTACGGACACCCTGAAGAATTGGATGGGCGCGTTCTCCTATACCCAGCCGGCCTCGATGTCTGTCGACCGCATCGCCTTTACGGCGCTTGGCGAGGACTGCCGTTTTCCCGAATCCGTGCTTTGCACGCTTGACTGAGGCATTTGCTCTCCCGGTTTTCCAACAGGTTGGAAGGGCCGGGAGGGACTGAAAGGAGTTGGACGACTTGAGTCTGAATGTTCTCTATCTCGCTCACGATCTGGCCGACGCGGCGATCAGGCGCCGCGTACTCACGCTGAAGGCGGGTGGCGCAGAGGTTACTGTCGCGGGTTTCAAGCGTGGAGCCAGCGTATTGGCGGACGAGCGCGATGTACCGACCACAGTGCTCGGGAGAACTGCGGACGGCCGTTTCGCCCAGCGTATCGGCGCGGTGATCGCTGCGCGAATGACCTTGAAGTCGAAATTGGCCGGAGTGACGCGGCCAGACGTCATCATCGCCCGCAACCTGGAGACCCTGGCGCTTGCGGGCCACGCGGCCTCGCTGTTCGGTCGCGACATTCCGGTGGTTTATGAATGCCTCGATATTCACAGGCTGCTCCTGGACGAAGGCGCCAAGGGCCGGCTGATGCGTCAGGTCCAGCGCTATTTCGGCCGCCGTGCCAGCCTACTGGTCACCAGTTCGCCGGCTTTCGTGGAGAATTTCTTCAAGCCCCGTTCGGGGCTCGACTTGCCGGTCCTGCTCCTGGAGAACAAGGTGCTGGCATTGAAGCCCGAAATCGTGTCTGCCGCGCCGGCACCGCGATTGCCGAAGCCTGGACAACCCTGGCGGATCGGTTGGTTCGGTGCGCTCCGCTGCCGAAAATCGCTGGATATCTTGCTCGAATTGGCAAGGCGGATGGATGGCAGGGTGGAGGTCGTTCTGCGCGGTCGCCCTGCCTACAGCGAGTTCGATGATTTCGATGCGAAGGTGAGCAGTGCGCCTCACGTGGAATTCCACGGCGCCTACCGCAATCCGGAGGATCTTGCGGCGATCTATCGCGACGTCCAATTTAGCTGGGCGATCGACTTCTTCGAGGAAGGGCTCAATTCAAGCTGGCTCCTGCCGAACCGGCTCTACGAAGGCGGTCTTTACGGCACTGTCCCGATTGCCCTTTCCGGAACCGAGACCGGGAGGTTCGTGGAGAACCGGGGAATTGGCCCGGCGATCGAAAGAGCGACGCCCGAAGCGCTCGAAATGCTGTTCAAGGGCATGACCGAGGCACGTTACCTCGATCTTGTTTCACGCCTCAGCGCTGTCGAACGCAGCCAGTGGGTTACAGGCCCTGCAGATTGCCGCGCCCTTGTTTCCCGGCTCTCCGCCCTACATCCCAACATCTCGCCGCCGGCGGATGTGCCGGCTGTATCAACCGTGCAGTCGTGAGGTGGAGTATGGTTTCGCGTTTGCTCTCCGATATCCAGGATGCCCGAACGCTTCTGGTGATCCCCTGCCTCAACGAGGCGGCGACGATCGAACCTCTTCTGCGCAAGCTTCATGCGCAGCGCGGAGCAATGGATATGCTGATCGTCGTGGCCGACGGCGGCAGCCGGGACGGCACGCCCGAGATCGTCAGCAGTCTCACGTCCGAAATTCCAGACCTCCTGCTGCTCGCCAACGCCAAGCGGATACAAAGCGCCGCCATCAATCTTGCCGTCGATCGTTTCGGAGAAGATCGGGACTATCTCATCCGCATCGACGCACATGGCGATTACCCGGATGACTATTGCCGGACCCTCATCCATGAGGCGATCGAGATGAACGCCGATTCCGTGGTGGTCGGCATGGAAACCATCGGTTTCGGCCTCTTTCAGAAGGCGACCGCCATTGCTCAGAACTCCAAGCTCGGCAACGGCGGCTCCAAGCATCGTGCGGGAGGGGGCGGCGAATGGGTCGATCACGGCCATCACGCGCTGATGCGAATTGAGGCCTTTCGTTCCGTCGGGGGTTATGACGAGAATTTCAGTCACAACGAGGACGCCGAGCTTGACTTCAGGCTGCGCGCCGCCGGCTTCCGGATCTGGATGACCGGCAAGACCTATATGACCTATTATCCGCGAGCCAGCGCTTCGGCCCTCTTCAAGCAATATCTCGCCTACGGTCGCGGCCGGGCAAAAAATCTCATGAAACACCGTTCAGTCCCGAAGCTCCGGCAGGCGATTCCGTTGGCAGTCGCACCGGTCGTTGTCGGGGCGGTTCTGGCACTCATCTATTGGTGGGCGGCGGTACCACTGGTGATCTGGGCTGCTGCCTGCCTCGGTTACGGCTTCTGGATGGCTGTCGGACAGAAAAACCCCTACGGCCCGCTCGCCTCGCTCTCGGCCATGATCATGCATTTTGCCTGGTCTGCCGGCTTCTGGCTGGAATTGGCCGGCGTCGGACGGAGGGCGGCGTGATGACGGCAGGCGAAAGATCGGTTCGTATCGATATCGGCATCTGCACCTATCGGAGGCCGGAACTGCGGGCGACGCTCGAATCCCTGTTCAGGCTCGCCGAACCCATGGGAGTCCAGCTGCGCCTGATCGTCGCCGATAACGACGCAAGTCCCAGTGCGCGGGCGCTGGTAGACGAGATGCGGGTGCATTCGCCGTTCCCGATCCACTACGTGCATTGCCCAAAATCGAATATCTCCATCGCGCGCAATGCCTGCCTTGCCGAAAGCGATGCGGACTATCTCGCCTTTATCGACGACGACGAGACGGCGACGCCTCTATGGCTCGCCGAACTCTTCTCTACCCTGATGCACAGCGGAGCCGATGCGGTTCTAGGCCCGGTCAGGGCGATTTATGATGGCCGAAGCGCCGGTTGGATGCGGAAGGGTGATTTCCACTCCACCATGCCGGTGTGGGTCGAGGGGCGTATCAGAACCGGTTACACCTGCAACGTTTTGCTCGACATGCGCTCGCCGGCGGTATCTGGGCGACGGTTTGCGCTGTCGCTTGGACAGAGCGGTGGCGAGGATACGCATTTCTTTACGGGATTGACCGACGACGGCGGGCGCATCGAGTTCGCCCGGGACGCCATCGTCGAAGAACGGGTTCCGGAAAAGCGCGCCAGCTTTTCTTGGCTTGCCAAGCGCCGTTTCCGGTCAGGTCAGACGCATGGGCGCATTCTTGCCGCGAAAAATGCCGGCCTGAGCCGTGTCAAACAGACCGGAGTTGCGGGCCTGAAATTCGTCTTCTGCGCGGCAATGGGCGCGGCGACGGCATTTTCACCCGTCAAGCGCAATCGTTATGTCCTGCGCGCTGCGCTTCATGCCGGCGTGGTCTCCGGCACACTGGGGATGCGCGAAATCCGACAATATGGAGCCGTCGAAACCGCATGACGATGTCCGATTTCCAGCCAGATGTGAGCTTTGTGATCGCGGCTTACAATGCCCAGGATACGATCGGGCAAGCGATTGCCAGCGCTCTTGCCCAGATCGGCGTAGCGGTAGAGGTGATCGTCATCGACGATTGCTCGAAGGACGCCACGCGAGAACTCGTACGCCACTATCCGGACGAGCGGGTGCGGCTCATCGAGCAGGAGGAAAACGGCGGACCTGCAGCGGCCCGCAATGCCGGGTTTGCGGCGGCGCGGGGACGATGGATTGCCGTTCTCGACGCCGACGACACGGTCTATCCCACCCGTCTGCTGACGATGCTGGAGCGTGCTGAGGAAGCCGAGGCTCAGGTGGTACTCGACAATCTCGACGTGGTTCCCATTGAGGGCGGAAAGCCGCAGACCATGTTTGCCCGGGAAGAGCTCAAGCGGCGGCCGATCCTGACGCTTGCCGACTTCATCGGCTCGAACGTGATCTTCCAGTCGACCTTCAATTTCGGTTACATGAAGCCGATCTTTGAACGCGATTTCCTGGTCCGTCACCAACTGCGTTTTGATGACACGCTGAGGGTAGGGGAAGACTACCTGCTGCTCGCGTCGGCGCTTGCCTGCGGTGCACGCTGCGCAATCACTCCGGATGTCGGCTACGTCTATCACCTGAGGCAGGGTTCGATTTCGCGGGTGCTGGAGCAGTCCCACATCGACGCGATGCTGGCTTCCGACCGGGCCTTTCTCGCCCGCTACAAACTGGATGCCAAGGCCATGGCGGCTCAAACCCGCCGCACCAGAAGTTTCCACGAGGCGACGGCATTTCTAACGCTCGTCGACGAAATCAAGAAAGGCTCCGTGGGGGGCTTCTTGAAAACAGCAGTCCGGCATCCGGGTGCACTCAAGCACCTGCGTATGCCGATTGCTGTCCGCATGCGCCGGCTGGTGGGACACCGCTGGCGCCAACTGAAATCCGATCGGATAGGGCGGGGGCGCCCTCCGGAAAGGACGAAGGAATGGATATGAACAGACCAGTTCGAAAGGCGGTGATCCCCGTCGCAGGCAACGGCACTCGGTTCCTGCCGGCCACCAAGGCCATGCCGAAAGAAATGTTGACGATCGTCGATCGCCCCGTCGTCCAGTATGCGGTCGATGAAGCCATGCAGGCAGGGATCGAGAACATCATTTTCGTCACCAGCCGCAACAAGACCGCGATCGAGGACTATTTCGACAGCGCTCCGGAACTTATCGCCACCCTGACGCGCTCGGGTAAGACCGTACAGGTAACGCAGCTCGAGAAGATGCTGCCGGTCGCCGGCACCGTAAGCTACACCCGTCAACAGGTGCCGCTCGGCCTCGGACATGCGGTCTGGTGCGCCCGTGAGCTTGTCGGCGACGAGCCTTTCGCCCTCCTGCTTCCCGACATGGTGTCCTACGGCCCGCAGGGATGCATGGCCGGCCTGATGGACCTATATGAAGAGGTCGGAGGCAATGTCTTCGCGGTCGAGGAATGCGCACCCGAGGAGACATCGAGCTACGGCGTCGTTGGTGTCGGTCGGGGCGTCAAGAACGGTTTCGAAGTGACGGCCATGGTCGAAAAGCCGAAACCGGAGGACGCGCCGTCAAATTATTACCTGAATGGCCGCTATATTCTTCAGCCGGAGATCTTCGAGCTTCTGGCCAGCCAGGAACGTGGCGCCGGCAACGAGATCCAGCTGACCGACAGCATGCACAAGCTTGCCCAGGTCCAGCCGTTCCATGCGCATCCTTACAAGGGGCGCACATTTGATTGCGGCAGCAAGCGCGGCTTTATCGAGGCCAATGTGGCATTCGCCATGTTGCGCGCCGACATGGGCGCAGAAATCCATGCCTCTCTCAAGGAGCTGCTGATGTCGCACGAGACGCGCGTCCAGGCCGCATAGCATAATCAAACCTATTTGCGGCGGGCGGCAGCACCAACTGCCGTCCGTCACTTACAAGCTCCGGAAAGCGAGCCCAATGGATCAGGTAAACTTTCGACCGCGAACAATATTTCCGAGCGAGACGCGCGACAGCGACACGTTCATCGATCTCGACAAGCTCTGGGCAGCGGTCATACGCCGCCTGGGCGTGATCATTGCATGCATAGTTGCGACGGTCGTTCTCGCAGGGCTCTATCTTTTCATGGCCCAGCCAATCTACACGGCGATGACGCAGATTCTCATCGACGAAAATCTCTCGCGCTACGCTGAGGATGAGAAGGACAGCCAGACCGCCCAGCAGATCGACAACCGCATGTCGAGCGCCGTGGAAATCCTCAAATCGAAGGCACTGGCACTGCGCGTCGTTGATAAGGGGAAGTTCGACCAAAACGAGACGCTGGTGAATCCACCGAAATCACCCGTCGATCTCGCCAAGGGCGCGATCAAGAGCGTGACATCTCTGCTGACGCCGGGCGGACCGCCCCCCTCTGAAGAGCTCGAGCGCATGGGCCGTCGCGAGAAGGCGGCCGCCGTTCTGCAGCAGGCTCTGACGGTGGAGCGGGTCGGGCGCAGTTCGGTCATCGCGATTTCCATCCGCTCTCCGGATCCGCAGCTTTCCGCGGCGATTGCTCGCACTTATGCGGATTCCTATCTGACCGACCAGCTCAATGCCAATTTTGACGCGTCTGAACGAGCCTCGTTCTGGCTGCAGGAGCGGCTGAACGACCTCAACAGCCGCGCGCAGCAGGCTTCCCTCGCTGTTGAACAGTACAAGACCGAGCATGGGCTTGTTTCTCCGCGCGGTGAGCTCCTCTCCAGTCAGCAGCTCTCCGATCTCAACAGCCAGTTGATCGTCGCCCAGGCGGATTCCGCGACCGCTTCAGCGCGCTACCAGCAATATAAAGCGATCATCGACAAGGGTGCTGAGGCGGCCGTCGAGAATGCAGTCATTTCGGCGCGCGATACCGACAACTCGGTGATCCAGGATCTTCGCAAGCGCTATATCGCAATCAATGATCGCGAGCGGGGCGTCATCCAGCAGTTCGGCGCGGATCATCCCCAGGCAGTTGCCCTCAAGAGCGAGAAGGAGGAGATCTCCCAGCAGATCTACCGCGAACTTCAGCAGCTGACGGGAAGTTTCCGCAACGAATTCGAGGTTGCGAGCTCTCGCGAAAAGTCGCTGCGGGATAGCATCGACCGGGTCGCCGGCCGCAATTCCGAAGCCAATGTCTCGATGGTGCAGCTTCGCGAACTGGAGCAGAAGGCTGCGGCCCTGAAGACGCTTTATGAGTCATATCTCGGTCGATTTGAAGAGGCGACCCAGAGGCAATCGTTCCCGATCGCCAAGGCACGGGTGATTTCCGAGGCTGGTACACCGACGGCCCCCTCCAGCCCGCGCAAGACGCTCACCATGGCATTGTCGGTCGTCCTCGGGCTGATGCTCGGCTGCGCGGCAGCGACATTGTTGGAACTGCGCGAGCGCTTCTTCCGCACCGGTGATGATGTTCAGGACAAGCTGGGCCTTCGCTTCCTCGGCTACCTGCCGACGCTCTCCGGCATCCATGCCGAAGAAAAGCCGGCACCTCAACCGACCGAAGCGGAGGCTGCGGCTGCACCGCCCGGCAACCCGATCTCGTTCAGGCGTCTGATGAGGGTCGCTGTCGAAGCGCCGCGTTCGCAGTTTGCCGAAACGCTCAGAAATACCAAGCTTGCCTGCGATATCATGCTGCAGGAGCGCAAATGCCGGGTCATCGGTGTCGTTTCCTGCCTTCCTGGCGAGGGCAAGTCGATGGTTGCCGCGAATTTCGCAGGTCTCATCGCCTCGAGCGGCGTGCGCACCCTCGTCATCGATGCGGATCTCCGCAATCCGGGCTTGAGCCGCATGCTGGCATCGGAGCCGGAGATCGGTCTGGTCGAGGTCGTGTTGCAGAAGACGTCCTGGACCAATGCCGCCCGGGTAGATCGCCGGTCGCGACTGACAATCCTGCCGATGACGACGCGCAGCAAGCAGCTTGCCCATACGAGCGAACTCCTTGCTTCAGCCGGCATGAGCCAGTTCCTTGAAAGCGTCAAGGATGCGTTCGATGTCATCGTCGTGGATCTGGCGCCGCTTATCCCGGTGATCGATGCCAAGGCTTTCGAGCCTTATGTCGACGGCTTTGTCTTCGTGACCGAATGGGGTGTCACACCGACGAAGGCAGTGCAGTCGGTGATGCGTTCGGAGCCGCAGATCGCTTCCAAGACGGTCGGCGTCATCCTCAACAAGACGGAGATGTCGGAACTGCACCGCTATGCGGATCCTGGCGCACCCGAGCGGCTGCGCAACAATTACCTCTCCTACTACAAGGAAGGCTCCGCGTCGGCGCCTCGATAAACTGAAAGGGGCGGTTTACCGCCCCTTCTCATTCCAGCTCATCCGCAAGTCTCAGGCGCGTACGGCCATCCTGCCATCCAGGCGATTTACGTCCGCAGTCCGGAGAGCCTTGCGGAATACGTCGCCGATGCCGATCAGCACCGGCTTGTCGATGCCGATTTCAGCCATCGCGGCAGGCATATCGCTCAACGAGCCGCTCCAGCGCCGTTCGTTTGGCCGGCTCACCGCGCTGACGATGACGACAGGCATGGTGGAGTTCATTCCCGCCGCCATAAGTCTGGCGGCAATCTCTCCGGCAGTGCGGCCGGACATGTAGTAGATGGTCGTAGTGCTGGAGTCGGCGAGCGCACGCCAGTCGAGATTATCCGGCAGCACCCCTTTGCGGGAATGGCCGGTGACGAATCGGACACCCTGCGCATGGTCGCGGTGGGTGAGCGACACGCCGAGCCTGGAGGCCATGGCACTGGCCGAGGTGATGCCAGGTACGATGTCGACGGGTATTCCCTCCTGCTCCAGGCAGGCGATCTCCTCGCCAGCACGGCCGAAGATCATCGGATCGCCGGATTTCAGACGCACGACGCGTTTTCCGGCCTTGGCGAACTTGACCATCATCGCGTTGATGTCTTCCTGCTTGCAGCTTTCACGGCCGCCGCGTTTGCCGACCAGCATCCGCTTTGCCTCGCGTCGAGCGAGTTCCAGCACATCGTCGGAAACAAGATCGTCGAAGAGAATGACATCTGCGGCCTGCAGGGCACGCATGGCTTTCAGCGTCAGCAATTCCGCGTCGCCGGGACCGGCTCCGACCAAGGTGACGCGGCCGATGGCGGGGGCTTCCGAGAGCCTTTCCGCCTCCCTCAAAAGCGCCCCGCCGACCGCCTCCTCCGGCGTATTGGAACCTGCAAATGCACGATCGACGAAACGCTCCCAGAAGGCGCGCCGTTGCTGACCAGGCGCGAGCCGGGCATTGATCTTTTCTCTCATCGATTGGGCAAGCTCTGCCCAGCCTTTCAGCGATTGCGGCAGGAGTGTCTCGATACGCCGACGGATCGCCTGAGCCAGGATCGGGGCTGCGCCGTCCGTGGAGATCGACACGACGACCGGCGAACGATTGACGATCGAACCGAACTGGAACTGGCAGAAGGCCGGCTTGTCGATCACGTTGACCGGTACGCCGGCTCTCAGCGCTGCATGGAAGAAGGCTTCCGCTTCGGCCTCCTCTTCGCAATCGGCGACCGCCAGGGTGGCCCCGTTCAGCACTTCGGCACTCCACATCCGGGGGTGATGTACAAAACGGCCTTGCGGATGTTCGGATCCGCGCCCGACCAACTGGCCGAAGGTCTCGGTGAGGTCTTTGGCATAAACGTGGACCTCGGCACCGCAGGCGGCCAGAAGTTCCGCTTTCCATGCCGCGGCATCCGATCCGCCTGCGACAATCACCCGCTTGCCCTCAAGCCCCCAGAAGACGGGAAGCTTCGCAAGGGGCGCCAGGCGGGCGGGCGCATCATTCCGCTGCTGCTGCAAGACATCCATCGATGATCCCCCTGATTTCTGCGCGGCAGGAGCCGCAATTGGTGCCGGCATTGGTTTCCCTGCCGATGGCTTCGACGCTGTGGCAGCCGCCCCGGACGGCACTGACGATGCGGTTGACGCCAACCGAGAAACAGGAGCAGACGGTGGCGCCTGGGTCGGGTTGGTCAGCGCCGGGCCGACCGGCGACGATGGCAAAGCGCTTGCGCAGGTCGCTATGTTCGGCCGTCAGCTGGGCGATCGCCCAGTTGCGGGCGACGGCAACGGGTTGGCGCGCAAGGAACAGGGCGGCAAGCAGTCTCGAGCCATCGAAGAAGGCGAGCCGAAGATCTCCGGTGTCATGATCGGCATAACCGAGGGGCTCGATATCGCCGCCTATGGAAAAGGCTTTCCGGCACCAGGCCGTCCAGTCGCCGACCTGATCCGCGAATGCCAGCTCCACCCGCCATCCGCCCTCGGCTTTGGCAAGAGCCCAATAATCGGCCTTCGGTGTGGCCGGTCTGGTGGATGACACTGCAAAACCATAAAGAGCGGCAGCGAAGGACCGCGCGGCAATGGCGACGTTCTTGGACGCAGGTTGGCCGGAATGGGGGTCGGTCACCGGAGCGACGAGTGCGTCGATGCGTGCCTGCGCCGCGAACTGGTCGTTCCAATGCATCGGCACGAAGACGCTGCCTTGCGCCTGCCGCTCAGTTACCAGCGCACGCACGATGGCTTTGCCGTAAGGACTTTCCAGCTGCACAAGCCCGGCGCCTCGGACGCCGAGCTCCATCGCATCGCGTGGATGTAGTTCGGCAAAGGGTTCGGCGATATGGCCCGAAAGCCTGGCGCTTTTGCCCGTGCGGGTCATCGTATGCCAATGATCGCGGACGCGGCCGGTGTTGAGTGTCAGCGGATATCGCGTGCTGCTCCGGTCCGTCTCCGGCGCCTGGACCGCAACGAAGCGGGCCTTGCGATCAGGGTGGAAGAAACCGCCCTCTGCGAAGAAGCGGGTCGTCGCGGGCTGCGAGCCAGCAGGTTGCGGCCATTGGAAAGGCATCAAGGCGTTATAAGAAGGGCCATCGATTGCCGCGTGAGCGCCGATGTCGAAATCGCGGCTGCCCTCGTTCTCGAATGCCGAAAGCGCCGCGTGTTCGGCGAAAATCTCGGCCGCCGACGAAAAGTCGAAGCCTGTGAAACCCATGCGGCGTCCGACTTCAGCAACCTGCCACCAGTCGGCCCTGGCTTCCGCGGGAGCGGCCAGGAAGCGTCGCTGGCGGGAAATGCGGCGTTCGGAATTGGTGACGGTGCCATCCTTTTCGCCCCAGCCGACAGAGGGCAACAGCACGTGCGCATGGCGCGCCGTATCGGTCTCGTGCTGAATATCGGAGACCACGACGAAGGGGCAGGCCTGTATGGCTGCCTCGACCGCATTCGCATCCGGCATTGAAACAACCGGGTTCGTTGCCATGATCCACAGCGCCTTGATACGTCCGTCAGCCACGGCGCGGAACATATCCACCGCCTTCAGCCCAGGTTTCTGCGCGAGTGTCGGCGATGCCCAGAACCGCTGCACACGGTCGCGATGCTCCGGGTTTTCGACCGCCATATGGGCGGCAAGCATGTTTGCCAGCCCGCCGACTTCTCGTCCGCCCATGGCATTCGGCTGACCGGTCAGCGAGAAAGGCCCCATGCCGGGTCTACCGATGCGGCCCGTGGCCAAGTGGCAGTTGAGGATGGCATTGACCTTGTCGGTACCGGTCGAGGATTGGTTGACGCCCTGGCTGTAGCAGGTCACCACCTTTTCGTTCGTTTCGAACAGCCGGAAGAATTCGAGCAGCTGGGAAACCGGCAGACCGGTGCGCGTGATCAAAGTGTCGAGCGTGAGCGCCGATGCGGATGCGAGTGAGTCTGCAAAACCTTCTGTGTGGGCGGAGATATAGGCTTCGTCTATGGCCAGGCTTTTGCTGAGATGGGCAAGCAGGCCCATAAAAAGCGCAACATCCCCATCGGGGCGGATCGCCAGATGCAGGTCGGCAATGTCGCAGGTCATGGTGCGGCGGGGATCGATAACGACTACTTTCATAGCCGGCCGCGCAGCCTTAGCGGCCGCAAGGCGCTGGTAGATCACCGGATGGCACCATGCGAGGTTGGAGCCGGTGAGGATCACCAGATCGGCAAGTTCCAGGTCCTCATAGGTCCCGGGAACGGTGTCGGAACCGAAGGCGCGGCGATGGCCGGCAACGGAGGAGGACATGCAGAGCCGGGAATTGGTATCGATGTTCGCAGAACCGATGAAGCCCTTCATCAGCTTGTTGGCGACGTAATAATCTTCCGTCAGCAATTGTCCCGAGACATAGAAGGCAACTGAATCGGGTCCATGTTCGGCAATGGCCTCGGAAAACTTGCGGGCGACAAGATCCAGGGCCTCGTCCCATTTGCTGCGCTCGCCGTGAATCTCCGGATAGAGGATCCGACCGTCAAGATCGATGGTTTCGGCAAGCGCCGAGCCTTTCGAACAGAGGCGGCCATAGTTGGCGGGATGGTCGGCATCGCCCGCGATCTTGACCGTACCTGTCCCATCGACGGAGGCGATGACGCCGCAGCCTACGCCGCAATAGGGGCAGGTGGTCCTTGTGCTGTTCTCATTCCGGAGTTCTGGGCGCATCGGCCTACTAGTTCCTCGCTGGACGACAGATTGCTGAAGCGGCATTCCCAGGAGCCGGAAACGAAAAACGCTGCGCAATCAACCAGTCCCGAAAGGACTCTGGGTGAGTACACAGCGTCGATGCTGGCGCCTGAATTTGGGCTTTCGGCGGGTCCGCTCCGTTGCAGATTTGCCGGTTGGAACATGGCTGAAAGGGCCTTTTGCTCCGCCTGTATCATCGCAAAAGAAACGGAATTGCACAAGATTTAATAAGATGCAATTGCAGCTCAAAAATTGTGCATATGCCTTTTCAGGTGAAGTCTTGGGCCAGTAGACTGATAATGATCAGCCCTAAAAACAGGCTTAGCACCTTCCAAAACAGCAGCGGGTTACGTTCCATCAACGAAGGCGAACGGGTCCTGAGGAGCTTCGCATTCGGATGCGACAAGTCATATTCGAATTCCGAGAGTTCGGTGTATCGTTTGGCTGGATCGGGATCGACGGCCTTGCGGATGGCTTCCTCGACCCAGTCCGGCACATCGGGGCGGATTTCGCGAAGGCCGGCGAAACGAAGTTTCCGCTGCTCTTTCTTGCTTCTTGTGCGTGCGACCGCCGGGCCATAGGGCAGTCGGCCCGTCAGCATGTGGTAGGCAATCGCCCCGAGCGAGTAGAGGTCGGACTGCTCGCTTCCCCGCTCGCCTGCGAAATATTCCGGCGCGGCGTATTGCACCGTCCCGAGTATGTCGGGGTCATCAAGGCTCGGCGCCGCTTCGATCACTCCGGCCACTGCTGCCGATCCGAAGTCGATGATTTTCACGGTACCGCTCCGATCGATCATGATGTTTTCAGGCCGCAGGTCCTGGTGGATGATCTCCTTCCGGTGCAAGGCACGAAGCCCATTGGCGATCTGGCCGACGATATCCCGCACCGACCGAAGATCCGCCTTTGGCCGATCGGCCATCCACTGGGCAAGGGTCTCGCCCTCCACATAATCCATCACCAGGTAGAGCGACCGGCGCGGCTTGAGCGGCTGCCGGCTCTTCAACACGTGAATGCTTGAGACCCGGCGTGCGACCCATTCCTCCATCGCGAAGCGCCGAAGGTAGTTCTCGTCCTGGCGCATGTCTGCGGAGGGAAATTTCAAGACCACGTTCTCGCCGGTTTCCGGCTGGGTTGCGAAAAAGATGTGGCTGCGACTGCTTGCATGGATCTGCCGATGGAGCCGATATCCCTCGAAATCGCCGGGAATCCGGGGCAGGGAGGCTGGAGGCAGGGAACCCGCAAGATCGAAGACCGGTTCGAAATCGTCATGCGGCAGGTTGTCGATCCGAACGACCTGGATCGTCAGATTGTCGTCGCTTCCCGCTTCATATGCCGAGGCGGCAATGTCCTTGGCCGCAGCGGACAGATCTCCTTTTGACATGAGGCGCGCTGCGATATGGCGAGGAGCGACATGGTCATGGATGCCGTCTGTGGTCAGTACGAAAACGTCACCGGTATGGATGTCCAGCCGGTGATAATCGATCTCCACCGAAGGAAGGAGGCCAAGCGCGCGGCCGAGATAGCTTTCGCTCTGCGATGGGGTCAGGCGGTGGTCGCTTGTCAGCGGCTCCAGACTGTCGCCCGACAACCGCCAGATACGGCTGTCGCCCATATGGAAAATATGTGCCCGACGCCCCTTCAGTACGAGCGCCGAAAATGTGGTGACATGCGCGCGATCGAGATTCTCCACACCCCGGTTCTGCGCATGGAGCCAGGAATTAGTGGCGTCGATCACACGGCTCGCCGCAGTCTTCACCGTCCAGGCATCGGAGGTGCAGTAGTAATCGGTCAGGAAGCTCTTGACCGCAGTCTCGGCGGCGATGTGGCTGACCGGACTTGAGGAGATGCCGTCGGCGATGGCAAGCGCCACGCCCTTCATTGCAAGAACGGCGCCTTCGGGGACGATGGCGCCGTGGAAATCCTGATTGATTGCCTTGCGGCCCGGCGCCGAATACTGGCCGATGTCGACCTTGAGTTTGCCCGGGGCGAGAGACTGCAGCATAGATTTTTCCTGGAGGGTGGCTCCGCCGGCCGCGGCGGAGCCAGTGCAGACTACTCCGCGGCGACAAGCCGTGTCGCGGGCTTTTCTTCACCCTTGCGGCTTGGCGAGGTCTTGTAGTGGGTGGCGTAGATCACGCCGCCGACGAAGGTCAGGCCGCCCACAAGGTTACCGACTACGGTGGGGATTTCGTTCCAGAGGAAGTAGTCCAGCCAGGTGAAATGACCGCCCAGCATGATGCCCGACGGGAAGAGATACATGTTGACGATGGAGTGCTCGAAACCGAGATAGAAAAAGACCAGGATCGGCATCCACATGGCAATGACCTTGCCGGATACCGAATTGGACATCATGGCGCCGATGACGCCCGTCGAAACCATCCAGTTGCACATGACCGCCCGCACGAAAAGGGTCAGCATGCCGGCCGCTCCAGCAGCAGCGTAACCGATCGTGCGCGATTCACCGATCACACCGATCTTCTGGCCGACGGCGTTGGGCGCTTCGGAAAAGCCCATGGTAAAGATGATCGCCATGAAGAGGGCGGTCGTCATGGCGCCGGCAAAATTGCCGACAAAGACGAGACCCCAGTTGCGCAGCACGCCGCCGAGCGTCACGCCTGGCCGCTTGGCGATCAAGGCCAGCGGTACGAGCGTAAAGACGCCGGTAAGGAGGTCGAAGCCCATCAGGTAGAGCATGCAGAAGCCGACCGGAAAGAGCAGTGCGCCTAGCAGCGGCTGTCCGGTATTGACCGTGATGGTGACGGCGAAGGCTGCTGCCAGTGCCAGGATGGCGCCGGCCATATAGGCGCGGATCAGGGTGTCCTTGGTGGACATGAAGATTTTCGATTCACCCGCGTCGATCATTTTCGTCGCGAGTTCCTGCGGGGCTACATAGGACATGGTTTATTTCCTCCACCAGTCATGATTTTTGTAGAGAGTGTGGCAAGCATCATTCGGCTGCGGCGAGCGCCAGGCTCTCGAGAGCCATGAAGATTTCGTCGCCGCGTAATTCCAGTTGGATGGTTTTGACGGAGCCTTCGTCGGCACCGAGCGCCTTGCCGGTTTCGAGCGAAATCACCCAGTTGTGGAGCGGACAGGTCACCGAAGTGCCGTGCACGATCCCCTGGCTGAGTGGGCCGCCCTTGTGAGGGCAGTGGTCTTCGATGGCGAAAACCTGGTTTTCAGCAGTGCGGAACACCCCGATCTTACCCATGGGCGTCTTCACGCAGCGGGCGCCGCGAAGCGGGATGTCATCGATCTTGCCGATTGCAATCCAGTTCATCGTCATCTCCTTTACTCCGCGGCCTGATTGAAGCCGACAGTCGCCATCGGCCTGAACTCGTGCTTGTCCTTGCCGGAAACGCGCTCGGACCAGGGGTCAACCTGCGCAAATTTCTGGCTGAAGACGAAGCGCTCGTAATAGGCCTTGCGCTTTTCCGTATCGGTCATGATCTGCCGGCGGATTTCGTCGAGGCCGATGCGCTTCGCCCATTTGTAGATGCGCTCCAGGTAACGGCCCTGCTCGCGGTACATCTGGGTCAGTGCCACGATGTGCTCCAGCGCCTCGTCCTCGGTCTTCACCAGGCCAAGCACCTCCGTGCCCTTGATGTCGAGGCCAGCGGCGCCTGCGAAATGGATCTCGAAGCCCGAGTCCACGCAGATGACGCCGATATCCTTGCAGGTTGCCTCGGCGCAGTTGCGCGGACACCCGGAGACGGCCATTTTCAGCTTGGCAGGCGTCCAGGAACCCCACATGAATTTCTCGATGCGGATGCCGAGGCCCGTCGAATCCTGCGTGCCGAAGCGGCACCAGTCGGAGCCGACGCAGGTTTTTACTGTGCGCAAGCCCTTGGCATAGGCCTGGCCGGAGACGAAACCCGCCTTGCCGAGATCGGCCCAGACAGCCGGCAGATCTTCCTTCTCGACGCCTAGAAGGTCGATACGCTGACCGCCCGTCACCTTCACCAACGGAATCTCGAACTTGTCGACCACATCGGCGATCGCGCGCAATTCCTGGGAGTTGGTGACACCGCCCCACATGCGCGGAACAACGGAATAGGTGCCGTCCTTCTGAATATTGGCGTGGACACGCTCGTTGATGAAACGCGACTGGTAATCATCGGCATATTCGTCCGGCCAGTCGCAGACGAGGTAGTAGTTGAGCGCCGGGCGGCACTTGGCACAGCCGCAGGAGGTCTTCCACTCCAGTTCCTGCATGACGGCAGGGATCGTCTTCAGCTTCTTCGCTTTGATCAAGCGGCGGACGTCGTCATGGCCGAGTTCTGTGCAGGTGCACATGGGAGTGACAGCGGCCGGGTTGTAGGCGTCACCAAGCGTGAGCGCCATCAACTGCTCGACAAGCCCGGTACAGCTGCCGCAGGAAGCGGAGGCCTTTGTGTGAGCACGCACATCGTCCAGCGACGTCAGGCCTTTGGCTGTGATCGTTGAGGTGATCTTGCCTTTGCAGACGCCGTTGCAGCCGCAGATCTCCGCATCATCCGGCAAGGCTGCAACGGCCGCCATAGGGTCCAGCGGAGAACCCCCTTGATAGGCCTGTCCGAAGATCAGCGTGTCACGCATTTCCGAAATGTCGGTCGCTTTTTTCTTCAGATCGTTGAACCAGGCGCCGTCGGAGGTCTCGCCGTAAAGCACGGTGCCGATGATGCGGTTGTCCTTGAGGACGAGGCGCTTGTAGACGCCCGCAGTGGCATCGCGCAGCACGATTTCCTGGCGGTCGTCGCCGTCGGCGAAATCACCGAGCGAGTAGAGATCGATGCCGGTGACCTTGAGCTTGGTCGGCGTGTCGGAATGGACGAAGGCAGGCTTCGTATCGCCCGCGAGGTGCGCGGCCGCGACGCGCGCCATTTCGTAGAGCGGCGCGACGAGGCCGTAGACCATGCCGCCCACTTCCGCACATTCGCCGATGGAGAAGATGTCGCCATCCGAGGTCTGCATGCCGGCGTCGACAACGATGCCGCGATTGACGGCAAGTCCGGCTTCCTTGGCCAGGCCGACATTCGGCCGGATGCCGACCGCCATGACAACGAGCGTTGCCGGGATGATGCGGCCGTCGTCGAGTTCGATGCCTTCCACTTTGCCATCGCCGATGATCGCTTTGGTATTGGCTTTGCAGATGACCCTGATGCCGCGATCTTCGACGGCTTTCTGAAGGAGATAGCCAGCGGCGGGATCGAGCTGACGTTCCATCAGCGTCGGCATGACATGCAGCACGGTCACGTCCATGCCACGCTCGGCAAGTCCGGCCGCAGCTTCAAGCCCAAGCAGACCGCCGCCGATCACCACGGCCTTGGCGCGTGACTGGGCGGCGAGCAGCATAGCGTTGACGTCGTCCAGGTCGCGATAGGTGATGACGCCGGGAAGATCCTTGCCAGGCACCGGAATGATGAAAGGTACCGAGCCGGTGGCGATCACCAGCTTGTCGTAACTCTCGGTGACGCCGTGATCGGAGGTGACCGTCTTCGCGGCGCGGTCGATCGCGACGATCTTGTGGCCCTTGTAGAGCGTGATGCCGTGATCGATGTACCAGCCGTCACCATGGATGACGATCTGCTCGTAGGTCTTCTCGCCCGAAAGGACGGGCGAGAGCATGATGCGATCGTAGTTGACGCGCGGTTCGGCATTGAAGATCGTGACCTGATAGCGGCCCGGCGCCTGTTCGAAGAGGTGTTCCAGCATGCGCCCGGGGGCCATGCCATTACCGATGATAACAAGTTTCTCAGTCATGATATTACTCCGCGGCTTCAACGAAGCGGTGGCGTTCGTAGAGGAATTTGAGGACGGCCTCGCGGCACTTGAGGTATGTGCGGTCGGAGGCGAGTTCGATGCGGTTTCGGGGGCGGTCGATCTGCACGTCGAGGACTTCGCCGATCCGGGCCGACGGTCCGTTGGTCATCATGACGATGCGGTCGGAAAGCAGCACCGCCTCGTCGACGTCATGGGTGATCATGACCATCGTGTTGCCGAGGCGCGAGTGGATTTCCATGACCGCATCCTGCAGATGCGCGCGGGTCAATGCGTCGAGAGCGCCGAAGGGCTCGTCGAGCAGCAGGATCTTTGGCTCCATGGCAAGAGCCCGGGCGATGCCGACGCGCTGCTTCATGCCGCCGGAGATTTCCGAGGGCCGCTTGTCCTTGGCGTGTGCCATCTGGACGAGGTCGAGATTGGCCATCACCCAGTCGTGGCGTTCGGCCTTGGTTTTCGTCCGGCTGAAGACCTTGGCGACGGCGAGATTGACGTTTTCATACACCGTCAGCCAGGGCAGCAACGAGTGGTTCTGGAAGACCACGGCACGTTCCGGCCCGGGCGCATTGACCTCGCGGTTTTCAAGCAGGACAGCGCCGGCCGAAACCGGCGTCAACCCGGCGACGAGGTTCAGCAAGGTGGACTTGCCGCAACCCGAATGGCCGATGATGGAGACGAATTCACCCTTGGAGATCGTCAGGTTGATGTCCTTCAACACCTCGGCGCGCACGCCGCCGCGGTCGAAATATTTGTCGATATGGTCGAGCTTCAGATAGGCGTTCATGGGTCCGCTCCTCAGTTTGCCGAAGCGCCGCGGGTGATGATCTTGCCGAGCGCGGAAACCAGCTTGTCGAGGGCGAAGCCGACAACGCCGATATAGGCGAGTGCGACGATGATGTCGGGCAGCCGCGACGAGTTCCAGGCATCCCAGATGAAGAAGCCGATGCCGACACCGCCGGTCAGCATTTCGGCCGCGACGATCGCGAGCCAGGAAAGGCCTACACCGATGCGCAGGCCGGTGAAGATGTAGGGTGCCGCCGACGGCAGCATGATCTTGAAGAAAAATTCGAACTGGTTAAGGCGCAGCACCTGGGCGACGTTGCGATAATCCTGCGGGATATTGCGCACGCCGACGGCGGTGTTGATGATCACCGGCCAGATCGAGGTGATGAAGATTACGAAGATTGCCGATGGGTTTGAGTCCTGGAAGGCGGCGAGCGACAGCGGCAGCCAGGCGAGCGGCGGCACGGTGCGCAGGACCTGGAAGATCGGGTCAAGGCCGCGCATCGCCCAGACGGACTGGCCGATGATCGCGCCGACGATGACGCCGGCGATTGCGGCAAGCCCAAAGCCGTAGGCGACGCGCTGCAGAGATACCAGGACGCGCCAGCCTAATCCGATATCCTGGGAGCCATAGTTGAAGAAGGGGTAGGCGATCAGGTCATAGGCTTCCGTCCAGACGACATGCGGCGATGGCAGCGAGGCCTGCGGCGACGAACAAAGTACCTGCCAGACGAGTAGGATCAGCGCCAGGACGACGACCGGCGGAACAACGTTACGCAAGGCGGCCGCCCCCATCCGGCGGACATCGATCTTGGCGACCTGTCTGCCGGAAAAGGGGACGACTTTGCCAGCCGGTTTGGCTGAGGCGATCGTGGAGAGTTTTTCTTTTTTTGCCAGGGCGGACATCAGCGCTCCTTATGAATAAAAAGCCGGCGCGCCCGTCACGCGCCGGAGGCGGGGGTTCAGGACGCAGCCTTGATCGAAAGGCTGTCGAGATAGGCCGAGGGATTTTCCGGGTCGAAGACCTTGCCGTCGAAGAAGGTTTCCTTGCCGCGCGAGGACGAGGCGGGGATATCGGCAGCCGCGACGCCAAGCTCCTTGGCGGCCACGCGCCAGATATCCTCGCGGTTCACCTGATTTACCAATGCCTTGATATCGGTGTCGGCGGGCAAGTATCCCCACCGGGCGTTTTCGGCCATGAACCAGGTGTCATGGCTCTTGAACGGATAGGAGGCGCCATCCTTCCAGAACTTCATGTAAAGATCGGTGCCCTTGGCCTCGCGGCCGTTGCCGTAGTTGATGTCGCCCTGGAGACGGCCGAGAACATCCTTCGCGGGAACGTTGAACCACTGGCGCTTGCCGAGGATCTCGGCCATTTCCGCCTTGTTGTCCATGCTGTCGCACCATTGCTGGGCTTCCATGACGGCCATAAGCAGGGCCTTGCCGGCGTTGGGGTTCTTTTCGATCCAGTCGGCGCGAAGGCCGAGCGCCTTTTCGGGGTGCCCCTTCCAGAGTTCGCCGGTGGTGGCGGCCGTGAACCCGATGCCCTGGTTCACGAGTTGCTCGTTCCATGGCTCGCCCACACAGAAGACGTCCATGTTGCCGACCTTCATGTTGGCGACCATCTGCGGCGGCGGCACGACGATGGTGGATACGTCCTTGTTCGGATCGATGCCGCCGGCGGCGAGCCAGTAGCGGATCCAGAGGTCGTGGGTGCCGCCCGGGAAGGTCATGGCAGCCTTGATTTCCTTGCCCTCGGCCTTCTTCTTTTCGAAGGCAGCCTTCAGCCTGGAGGCATCGAGTTGCACGCCGGTATCGGCATATTCCTTGGCGACCGAAATGCCCTGGCTGTCGAGATTCAGGCGAGCGAGGATCGCCATCGGCACCGGCTTGTTGTTCTGCGTCACCTTGCCGGTGTGCATGAGATAGGGAAGCGGCGAAAGGATATGGGCTCCGTCGATGCCGTTCGCGGCGCCGCCGAGGACGAGGTTGTCGCGGGTCGCGCCCCAGGAGGCTTGCTTGGAGACGTCCGCATCAGGAAGGCCATGCTTTTCGAAAAGCCCCTTCTCCTTGGCAATGATGAGGGGAGCGGCATCGGTGAGCGCGATGAAGCCGAGCTTGACGCCGGTTACCTCCGGGCCAGCACCGGCTGCGAAAGCACCGGACGGAAAGGCAGTCTTGACTGCGCCGATGAGGGCGGCAGTGGCAGTCGTCTTGAGCATGCAGCGGCGTGTGATGCCGGTCGTCAAAATCTTGGTCATGCGCAGGTTCCCTCTGCTGGCCGGTTTTAGGCACAAAAAAACGCCGCTCGGAAATTGCGTCCACGGGATGGGAGGATCCCGGACAGCAAAGACCTTGCGACGTCGGTGTCTTGTGTAAGCGCTTATGCCGCGCCTATCCGCGCCGGTCGCCATTGACCGGTGCAGATAAAGCAATGCAAAGGGCGTGCCAGTTTGCGGGTGGGGATCTAGAGCGCTGAATTTAAAGAAATATTTTCGCTATGAAATTCGCAGCTTAAATATGAAGCTGCGTGCCGTGCTGCAATATTTTTGTGCGATTGCTAAATTGAAGGCGCGCAAACGATGTGCACCGATTGCGGCATTCTCAGATTTCGTGTCGCTCGGCATTGTCTGCCAAAGGGCTGCGGACAGCGAAATTCTCAATATAGGCGGCGATGTTGGACGGGTCGAAGACATGGCCGTCCATGAAGCGATCGCCATCGCGTTCGCCTTCGATACCGATATCGGCATTGGCCGGACCGGTGCCCAAGGCGGCACGGTAAAGGTCGGGTCGGTAGGCGCTTGCCGCCGCGCGAAGTCCCCGTTCGTTGAACTCTGCCTGACCCCAGCGGATCATCTGACTGTAGAGCCAGAGGGCGTGGCTGGGGCGGGGATAATTCGCAAAGCCGCGATGAAACGTGAAATAGTCCTCGATGATCCGGCGGTTTCCCTTGGCGTCGAGGCTGAATTGCCCCGCAAGAACGTGGCGGATGATATCCACCGGCGCGGCGATGAAGCGGGGGCTGGCCAGGGCTTCGGCGAGCGCATCGTGATTTTCAGGCCGGTCGCACCAGCGGGCTGCCTCATCGAGCGCCACGAGGAGCCGCGATACGGTCTCTGGCCGGCTTTCGGCCCAGTCCGGCCGCATGCCGATCACTTTTTCCGGTGCTGACGGCCAGATATCCTGCTTGGCAGCGACGATGCGGCCCACACCACGTTCGGAGGCCACCATATTCCATGGCGCGCCGACGCAGAACCCGTCGATCGCACCCGCTGCGAGGGCGTCCGAGGTCATCGGCGGCGGGACGACGACCAGCTTCACGTCACGATCCGGATCTATTCCTCCTGCTGCAAGCCAGTAGCGAAATTCGTAATTGTGCGAGGAAAAAGGGTAGGTCATGCCGAGCGTCGGCAAAGGCTCTCCCCGTTTTCTCATCACCTCCAGTACCTTTGCCAAAGCTTCCGCGTTTTCGAGAGCGGTGGCGTTTTCGGCAATCCCCGCAATCTCTCGCATGCGTTCGAAAAGGCGGGTGGAAAGGGTGATGGCATTGCCGCCCTGGCCAAGCGAGAACGGCGTGATGGTGGGCGATGGATTCGAGCCGAGCCCCAGCATGGAGGCGACCGGCATCGGCGACAGCATGTGGGCGATTTCGAACTGACGGAAGGCGAGGCGATCGCGCACATTCGCCCAGGATACGTCCTTCACCAGGTCAAGCGTCACGCCCTCCTTGCGCGCAAAGCCGAATTCGGCGGCGGCGATCAGCACGGAGGCGTCCACCAGCGGAATGAAGCCGGCGCGCAAAACTCTCGGACCTTCGCCATTGACGCGCGCGGGCGTGGGGAGGTCGCTTCCGGATTGGCCGATTTTCGTCATCATGTTCACTCCGGCTTTCTCCCGGAAATCTTCCTGGGCGAAAACATCACATCAAAAGTCCGGCGGCGGTCACGACGCTTTGCGCGATCTCCGACATCTTCTTTTTTTCATTCATGGCAGTCTGGCGAAGCAGCGCGAATGCTTCCTCTTCCGAAAGGCCGCGCATCTTCATCAGAATGCCCTTGGCGCGCTCAATGACCTTGCGCTCCTCCAGCGCCGATTTCGCTTCGGCCAGTTCACGCTGAAGGCGGCTGAAGGCGTTGAAACGGCTGACCGCCATGTCGAGGATCGATTTGACGCGCTCCTTCTTCAGCCCGTCAACGACATAAGCTGAGACCCCTGCTTCCATCGCCGCCTCGATAAGTGCCGTATCGGACCGGTCTACGAACATGGCGATCGGTCTGCTCACGGTGCGGGTGAGCTGGAAAAGGTGCTCCATCATGTCGCGATTGGGGTTTTCGATATCGATGACGATGACGTCCGGCTTCAAGGTTTCGATGATCCGGGCGACGCCCTGAACCTCATGGATGACCGTCACATTGCTGTGGCCAGCCTCCCGCAGCCCTTCCTCGATGATGGAAGCGCGGATGGCATTTTCGTCCATGACCAGAATGGTGAGATCGGGAGCCCGCATTCATATAATGTTGCCGCAGTGCAGCAACCTTGGCAAGCGTGATCATCAATTGCCTGAATTGCATCGTCGCGAGGCAGTCTGGAAAGAAGCGGTTAACCTTTATTTTTTACTTAATGAAAGGATGTGCCATCCTCGTATCTCGTCCGGGTCTCATGCAATTTTCACGTCTTAATTTTCCCCAGAGTTCCGACCAATCCGGTGCCGAAGGCGATGCCGCGCAGGAGCGCGCCCATCCCAAGAGTCTCGAGGATTTCAACCAGCCCGTGCTGGAGCAGGCGCCGTGGCAGGCCGCGTTTCGGCTTGCGCCGAACGTGCGCTTCACGCGGACGCCCGAAAGCGTCTTGCACCGGAGGCCGCTCGGTACCGAGCCTTCCGGCCCGTCCGCCGTCACAGAGACGGGCGGCGAGGCGGAAGCCGTTTCCTCGGAGATGTTCATCAACGCCGCCGACCATGATTCGGAAGCCGTCGCTGAACAGGCGATAGTGCCGGTCGAGGAAATAGCGGGCCTGCAGAGGCTCGCCGCGACGATGCGGCGAACCGCGGCCGAAGAGCAAACCATGATCATTTCGTACCGAGAGGCAATTCCCGTGATGGCGGCACCTACCGAAAGCCGGCGGGATATCGCAATTTCCGACTTTGCATTCTGGGATGTGATGCCGTTCGAACTGGAAGGCTCGGCGCCTGTCGAACCACTGGTTGTTCCTCTTCAACCGGAAATGCGGCCAATCGCGGCGCAGCCAGGTCAACCGGTGACCAATCTTTACCGCGAGGTGCCCCGAAAGCCGGCTGCCCGCGCCGTCGTCGTTGCACCGTCTCCGAGGCCGGAGCCGATCAAGGTTCCGGAGCCCGTGGTTCCCGTTCAGGTTGCTCCGCGGCCGGCCGCGAAGGCCCTGGCTCCCGTTCTGGCAGAGCCGCCGCAACCGGTACCTGTTATCACCGCTGCCGCGGTGCCGCAGCCCGAGCTTCCACGTGCGCGGGCTGTTCGTCCGGCCGTGGCGGAATATGAATTCCCACCGATCTCCCTGCTGCAGGAGCCGCAAGGCGAGCGCGGCCAGGCGTTTCAGCCGGATGCCCTGCAGCAGAGTGCCGGCCTGCTCGAAAGCGTTCTTGAGGACTTCGGCATTCGCGGGGAGATCATCGACGTGCGGCCGGGCCCGGTCGTTACGCTTTACGAGTTCGAGCCCGCGCCGGGTGTGAAATCTTCCCGTGTCATCGGCCTCTCGGATGATATCGCCCGGTCGATGTCGGCGCTTTCGGCGCGTGTCGCCGTTGTGCCCGGTCGTAATGTGATCGGCATCGAACTACCGAATGCGACCCGCGAGACAGTCTATTTCCGCGAGCTGATCGAATGCGAGGATTATTGGGAGACCAAGCATCGGCTGGCGCTCTGCCTCGGCAAGACCATCGGCGGCGAACCCGTCATCGCCGAGCTTGCCAAGATGCCGCATCTGCTCGTCGCCGGCACCACCGGCTCGGGCAAATCGGTTGCCATCAACACCATGATCCTGTCGCTCCTCTACCGGCTGCGCCCGGAAGAGTGCCGGCTGATCATGATCGATCCGAAGATGCTCGAGCTTTCCGTCTATGACGGAATCCCGCATCTCCTGACCCCCGTCGTTACCGATCCCAAGAAAGCCGTTCTTGCGCTGAAATGGGCGGTGCGCGAGATGGAGGACCGCTATCGCAAGATGTCGCGCCTCGGTGTCCGCAATATCGATGGCTACAATCAGCGCGCGGCGCTTGCCCGCGACAAGGGTGAGGTGATCACCGTCAGCGTGCAAACCGGGTTTGACCGCAGCACGGGCGAGATCGTCTACGAGGATCAGGAGCTCGATCTGTCGCCGATGCCCTACATCGTCGTCATCGTCGACGAAATGGCCGATCTGATGATGGTGGCCGGGAAAGATATCGAAGGCGCGATCCAGCGGTTGGCGCAGATGGCGCGTGCCGCCGGCATCCATCTCATCATGGCGACCCAGCGCCCTTCGGTCGACGTCATTACCGGCACCATCAAGGCGAACTTCCCGACCCGCATCTCCTTCCAGGTGACCTCGAAGATCGACAGCCGCACGATCCTAGGCGAGCAGGGCGCCGAGCACCTGCTCGGCCAGGGCGACATGCTGCACATGGCAGGCGGCGGTCGGATTTCCCGCGTCCACGGACCTTTCGTGTCGGATGCCGAAGTGGAATCCGTCGTGCGTCATCTCAAGACCCAGGGCCGGCCGGATTATCTCGGCACGGTCACCGAGGATGAGGACGAGGCGGAAGAAGAGGACGTTTCGCAGGAAGCCGTCTTCGATAAGAGCGCCATGGGCGGTGACGACAGCGACGAGCTTTACGAAAAAGCGGTCAAGGTGGTCATGAAGGACAAGAAGTGCTCGACCTCCTATATCCAGCGGCGCCTGTCGATCGGCTATAACCGCGCCGCCTCCCTGGTCGAACGCATGGAGCAGGAAGGTTTGGTCGGGCCTGCGAACCATGTCGGCAAGCGCGAGATCATCGCCGGCGGTCGCCCGAATGTGGCCGTGGCCGAGGATTTCGGCGATTGACGACCCATTTCCCTTCGTGGGGAGGTGGGATTGGTGCAGCTCATTTGGTGGAGAGTGCGACTTATCGGCTACGGATATAGTCGCTCAGCCGGTTCGCCGCATCCTCGATCTGCAGCGGATCGCGCAGATAGCATGCGCGCATGAAACCCTGGCCGCCCGGCCCAAAGGCGGTTCCCGGCGCCATGCCGACGCCCGTCTTGTCGACGATCCTGAACGCCTCTTCGCGGCTGTCGGTGACGCCATCGATCTTCAGGAAGGCGTAGAGAGCGCCATCCGGCTTACGGGTTTCGACGCGGTTGGTGGCGATCAGCGCGTCGCAGAGGATATCGCGGGATATGCGTGCCCGTTCGATATTGGTGCGGACGAAATCGTCCCCTTCGTCGAGTGCAGCAATCGCGCCCTTTTGCATGAACTGAGCAACGCCTGAGGTCGAATACTGGATGAGATTGGTCAGTGTCTGGCCGATCTCGGCAGGTGCTACCATCCAACCGACGCGCCAGCCGGTCATGCACCAGTTCTTCGAGAAGGAATTGGCGAAGATGATCCGGTCTTCCGGCTCGATGACGTCCATGAAGGACGGCGCGCGGGCGCCATTGAAATAATAGAGACCGTAGATTTCGTCGGCGATGATCCAGAGGCCGTGCTGGCGGGCGAGTTCGAGGACCGCCTTTAAATCCTCGCGGGTTGCCGTCCAGCCGGTCGGATTGGATGGCGAGTTGATAAAGAGCGCGCTGGTCTTCGGCGTGATTGCCGCTTTCAGCCGTTCCATGTCGAGCACCCAGCGTCCGTCCTCAAAGCCCAGTTCCACGGCAACCGGCTTCGCTTCCGAAACGCCGATCGCATTCACCACATTCGGCCATGCCGGCGAGAGGTGGATGATCTCGTCGCCGGCAGATGCAACCGTCTGGATCGCAAGCACGATCGACTGCATGCCCGAGCCGGTGACATAGATGTTGTCAAGCGCAAGGGTTACTCCGTAGTGCCGCTGGTAATAGCGGACGATCGCTTCGCGAAGCGCCGGAATGCCTTGGGTCCAGGTATAGAAGGTTTCTCCGGCGAGAAGCGCTTCGCTGGCTGCGCGGGTGATGAAATCGGGCGTTGGAAGGTCGCCTTCGCCGATCCAGAGCGGCATCAGGTTTTCGCGGCCTCGGGCGTAGGTCACGATTTCGCCGATGCCGCTGCGGGGCGCTGCCGCGGCGCGGGCGCTGATGTCCGGTCTGATGATTGTCATGATTGGCCTGTCGGAATTGCGTCTTCCCTGCCTAGGCTCAACTCCGCAGAGAGGTCAACATTTTTCCCGGCTACTGGCTGCCCGCGCTCTCAAAACGTCCGAACATGCCGCGCGAGAAACACAGCGGATCGCCTTCGCGATGGGCGGCACGCAGGACGAGGCCGATGAGCAGCGTGTGGTCTCCGGCGTCGTGCATAGAGGTGAGCCGGCATTCGAACCGGGCGAGTGTGCCGGGAATGACCGGTACACCCTCGCTGTTTTCGCTCCACTCCAGCTCGTCAAACCCAAGTCCGCCGCGCGTGAAGCGGGCGCTTAGGCGATCCTGCTCCGCACTCAGCACATGGATCGCGAAATGATCCGCAGCGGTGAAGGCCGGATGCCGGCTCGAGCTCTTGGCCGGTGACCAGAGGACGAGCGGCGGGTCGAGCGACACGGAGGTGAAGCTGTTCACCGTCATGCCGATCGGCCCTTTCGGCGTCTTTGCCGTCACCACCGTCACTCCCGTCGTGAACGTGCCGAGCGCATTGCGATAATGCCTTGCAGTCGATGCATTGGGGATGAAGAGCTGTTCTTTCAGGCTCTGGATGGTGTCGGCTGAAGGCATCATGGCACCTGCTTTCCAAGGGCTGCGGTGTAGAGTTCGAACCAGGTCTGGCGGTCGATCTTGACCTTCATGGCATCTACGCTCGCCGCGATGCGGGCGATATTGTTGGTGCCGAGAACCGGCAGGATATTGGCCGGATGCGCGAGCAGCCAGGCGAGCGCCACTGCGGTTGCATCGACATCGTGTTCGCCGGCGACCCGCTCCAGAAGCTTCATCAAAGCGGCATTTTCCGGCTTGAAGAGTGAGCCTCCCCCAAGCGGTGACCAGGCCATGGGCGCAATCATCCGCTCCTGAAGGTATGCGAGGTCGCCGTTGGTAAAGGCTTCGGCAGCGAGAAGGCTCATCTCGATCTGGTTGGTGACCAGCGTGTTTTCCATGGACGACTGAAGCAGCGAATAGTCCCACGGCCGGAAATTCGAAACGCCGACGGCGCGAACCTTTCCGGAGGCGACGAGCGCGTCGAGCGCCGGTCCCGTTTCGTCCGGATCCATGAAAGGGTCGGGACGGTGGATCAGCAGCAGGTCGATGTGTTCGGTTGCGAGGTCGCGCAGCGACGCCTCGACCGAAGCATTGATGTGTGCGGCACTGGTATCGTAATGCTTGCCGCGGACTGAGGAATGCCGGCCCGCAGGCGCAACGATGCCGCATTTGGTGACGATTTCGATCTTGTCGCGCAGGGAAGGCGAGGCCTTCAGCGCCGCGCCGAAGATCGCCTCGGCCGTATAGCCTCCGTAGATATCGGCGTGGTCCATGGTGGTGATGCCCTTAGCGAGGCAGGCCTCGATCTTCGCCTGGACATGCTTGGGTGAGGTGTCCGGATCGTCACAGATGCGCCAGGTGCCATAGACGAGGCGGCTCAGTTTCAGTTCGGGCGAAAGTTGAATGCGGTCCATCAGTGGCGTCTTCCTGTACCGAGGGACGTTGCGGGGGTCTCTGCCGGCACGCGACCATAGGCATGCGGCAGGGAGCAGGTCTTTAGCTGCGGCAGCACCTTCTGGCCGAAATGTTCCGCCTCGTCGAGATGAGGGTAACCGGAAAAGATGAAGGCGCGGATACCCATTTTCTGGTAAGCCTCAATCTCCGAAAGTACTTGGTCGACGGATCCTACAAGTGCCGCGCCGCAGCCGGAACGTGCCCGGCCGATGCCGGTCCACAGATGCGGCTCCACATAGCCGAATTTATCCGCGAGTTCGCGGGTGCGGGCCTGATGTGAAACACCGAGGGAAATGCTGTCATGAGCGCGGCTGCGGATCAGCCGGCCGTATTCGTCATCCAGCTTCGAGACCAGATGTTCGGCGTATTCCCGTGCTTCCTGTTCGGTATCGCGAACGATCATATGGACCCGCAGGCCATAATCCAGCGTGCGGCCGTGCGCCTGTGCCCGTTCATTGACAGCCTTCATGCGCTCGGCGATCTGATCCTTGGGTTCCGGCCACATCAGATAGACGTCGCACTGCGCGCCGCAAAGCTCCAGCGCATCCGGCGAATAGCCTCCGAAATAGAGAAGGGGGCCGCCATTCTGTTGGTAAGGTCGCGCGGGTTCGGTCGAAACGCCCTTGAATTGATACACCTCGCCTTCGTGATCGATTGTCTCGCGCGTCCAGGCCTGCCGGAGGATCTGCACCACCTCATGGCTGCGCCGGTAGCGGAAGGCGCTGTCAGCGATCTCGCCCGGAAAATCGGAACTGATGACGTTGAGGGTCAGCCGGCCCTTCAGCATGTGATCGAGGGTGGCCACGGTGCGGGCAAGCATGATCGGCTGCATCTCCCCGCAACGGATCGCGGCCAGAAGATTGATCTTCTCGGTGATCTGCGAACAGGCCGCGACGAAGCTCAGCGTATCCTGGCCGACCTGGTAGGAGGAGGGGCAGAGGATATTGCGGAAGCCTAGTTTTTCCGCTCGTTTGACGATATCCGAGCAATGCTCCCAGCTCGATTTCAGACTGTCCTCGGGTACGCCGAGATAGGCATAGTCGTCCGAACACAGCGCCGAAAACCAGGAGACCTCCGCCGCATCGAGCTCCGGCGATGTAATCGGCACAACACTCATAAACGCTCCTCCGTCCTTGACGATTGTCACTTGCATAACATCCGATTTGATGTAGATCAATGATGTATCAATTTTTCTCGGGGAGGAGAAAAGAGTTCATGGAGAGCCATCCCGGCAGTCTGCCTATCTATCTGCAGATCACCGAGCTGCTCGTGCGCGACATCGCTGCCGGCCGGCTAATCGACGGCGAGAAGCTTGCGCCGGAGCGGGATATGGCCACGCAGCTCGGCATTGCGGTCGGGACGCTGCGCAAGGCGCTGGCGGAGCTTCAGGCGCGGGGGCTCCTCGAGCGGGTGCAGGGATCCGGCAACTACGTCCGGGCGGTGAGCGATCCGAGAAGTGTCTATGCGATGTTCCGACTGGAGCTCATCCAGGGCGGCGGATTGCCGACGGCGGAAGTGCTGGATGTGACTCGGCTCGACAAACCGGGGATATTGCCGAAATTCGGCTTTTCGCCGGAAGGACATCGCATTCGCCGCATTCGTCGGCTGTCCGGGCAGATGGCGGCCCTGGAAGAGATCTGGCTCGACGGGTCCTATACGCCCTCGATCACGGCCGCAGATCTCTCGGAATCCCTCTACCTCTATTATCGGACCCGGCTCGGTCTTTGGATCTCGAAGGCCGAGGACAGGATCGATCTCGACACGGTGCCCGAATGGGCTCCGCCGACATTCGGGCAAAGACCCGGCGCCCCGATTCCCCACGTATTGCGGCTCAGTCAGGCGCAGGACGGTGCGGTGGCCGAGGTCTCCCGCACCTGGTTCGATCATTCGGTGGCACGTTACGTGTCGCGACTCCGGTAGGGATCTCAATTGATTAGCAGAATGATGAAATTCCACGCGACATCTGAAGGTTTCTCCATCTCTTTGAGCGGCCGCACGGTCCTGCAGCATACGGCCTCGTCCCCGTCCGTCTTCGTCGGGCATGGCCAGGAACGGATGGATATGTATCGCGGCAATTTCGAGGTCGAGGATTATATCGTCGAACGCAGCCCGCTACGGCATGCAGAGGTGGATGGTTCAAAGATTAGCCTGTCGGAGGCTGAGGGCCTGCCGCCGCGTCTGGAGCTGACGATCGAGGGATCCACGATCTTTTTCCGATCGCTGGACGACAGCATCAATCGTTTCTGGATCCGCATCCACGCCGAACATGACGAGCATGTCTGGGGCGGCGGCGAGCAAATGTCCTATTTCGACATGCGTGGGCGCCGTTTTCCGCTCTGGACCTCCGAACCTGGCGTCGGCCGCGACAAGACGAGCGAGATCACGTTCAAATCCGATCTCAAGGACAAGGCCGGGGGAGATTACTACAACACCAACTATCCCCAGCCGACCTATCTCTCCTCTGCCCGATATGCGCTGCATGTCGAGACGACTGCCTATTCCATCTTCGATTTTCGCCGCCGGTCATTTCACGAGCTTGAGGTGTGGGCCGTGCCGGAGCGGATCGAATTTTACTGCGCTCCGACCTTTGCCGAGCTTGTGACCATGCTGTCACTGCGTTTTGGCCGGCAGCCGGAGTTGCCGGACTGGGTCTACAAGGGAGCAATCATCGGTCTCAAGGATGGCTCCAATTCCTTCGAGCGACTGGAGAAGATGCGAAAAGCCGGGGTGCAGGTTTCCGGCCTCTGGTGCGAAGATTGGGTCGGCATCCGCCAGACCTCGTTCGGCTCACGCCTTTTCTGGGACTGGCAGGCCAACGAGGAACGTTATCCCGATCTGCGGCAACGCATTGCTGCCCTGAATGACGAAGGCATCCGGTTCCTGGGTTATGTGAACCCCTATCTCGCTGTCGACGGATCTCTTTTCCCGGAGGCCGAAGCCGCCGGTTATTTCGCCAAGGACCAGCTCGGCCGTACGGCGATCGTCGATTTCGGCGAGTTCGACTGTGGCGTCGTCGACTTCACCAACCCGGAAGCCGCCGACTGGTTTGCCGAGGAAATCATCGGTCGGCGTATGCTGGACTATGGACTGTCCGGATGGATGGCCGACTTCGGCGAATATCTTCCGATCGACGTCGAGCTTGCGAACGGCATAGATGCCAAGCTGATGCATAATGCCTGGCCGACGCTGTGGGCCGAGGTCAATGCCATGGCGGTCGAAAGCCGCGGCAGGGCGGGGGACGCGCTGTTCTTCATGCGGGCCGGCTTCACGGGCGTGCAGAGGCACTGTCCGCTGCTTTGGGGCGGGGATCAGTCCGTGGATTTTTCCCGGCATGATGGACTGGTGACCGTCATTTGTGCGGCGCTGTCGTCGGGGCTGCTGGGGAACGCCTATCATCATTCCGACATAGGCGGTTACACCAGCCTCTTCGGCAATGTCCGCACACCCGAATTGATCATGCGCTGGGCGGAAATGGCCGCGTTCACGCCGGTCATGCGAACGCATGAGGGGAACCGGCCGCGCGACAATGTGCAGGTCGATCAGGACCCTGACGTCCTTGCTCACTTCGCGCGGATGACGCGGATCTATGTTCATCTCGGGAAATATCTGAAGAGCTTGTCGCGGGAGGCGTCCACCTGCGGCCTGCCTGTGCAGCGGCCTCTCTTCCTGCATTTCGAGCACGATCCGAAGACCTATGCGATTCAGGATGCCTACCTCTACGGCTCCGAACTGCTGGTGGCGCCGGTGTGGCACGCTGCGCAGGAAGAGCGCCTGGTTTATCTGCCGGAAGGGGCAGATTGGGTGCATGTGTGGAGTGGCGAGGAGTTTGCCGGTGGGGAAGAAGTGACGGTTGCTTCGCCGATCGGCCATCCACCGGTCTTCTACCGGGCGGATGCCTTGTTCAAGGAAACCTTTGCCGCCTTAAGAGGGATATAGGGGCGACTCCGTCGCCCGTACCTATATCAACGCGCAGCCCAATTCGCACCGCGGCGGAAGATGGTCTTCATCTGCGGCACGTCGAATTCCTTCGCCTGATGGCCGAGCGAGGAATAAAAGACGCGGCCCTTGCCGTATTTACGCTTCCAGACGACCGGCATGACGACGCCGTCGATCCAGTAGGCATGGTCGCCTGTGAAGGTGGTGGTCGCGAGCACCTCATTCGAAGGGTCGATGTGCATGTAATATTGCTCGGATGTGTAGGGGAAATCGGTGATCCCTTCCACCAGCGGATCGTCCGGCTTGGTGATGTTGACCGTGTAGTCGATGATGTTGCCGGGATGGGCGACCCATTGGCCGCCGATAATGAACTGATAGTCGACGGATTCGCGAAAAGCGTCGCCTGCGCCGCCGTGATAGCCGGCGATGCCGACGCCGCTTTCGACTGCGGCCGCAAGGTTCTTGACCTCTTCCTTCTCGATCTTCGACATGGTCATGATCGGGACGATCAGGCTCAGGTCATGGATCGAGGGATCGGCGAAGGCTTCGGTCGAATGTTCGAGATAGACCTTGAACCCGTCCTCTTCGAGCATGTCCTTGATGATGGCTGCGCATTCCTGCGGCTCATGTCCGCTCCATCCGCCCCAGACGATCAATGCTTCTTTCATGTCTTCCTCCTGGAATTTACTTGGCGAGCCGGCCGTCGACGAGGGAGTCGGAGAGCGGCGCCGGGCGCACCACGGCGGTGGTGATTTCGATCGTTCGGGCGGTTTCGGCGGCGGTATGGAACGCTTCCATGACCTCCAGCACATGCAGCGCCAGATCGCCGTTGGCGCGATGTGCCCGGTTGGAGCGGATCGCGTGGGCCATGTCCGCCACCCCGATCGACCGATAGTTGCCGTCCGCATAGGGCATGGTCACGGGTTGATCTTCGAACTGGCCACCCTTCTTGAGGTACTCGACCGGGCCGCCGAAACGGTTCGGGTCCGGAACGATCAACGTACCTTCCGTGCCGTAGACCTCGAGCGGCACATGCTTGTGGCCCGCAACATCGAAGCTCATGCCGATCTGCACGACCGCGCCGTTGGCAAATGCCATGACGCCGGCGACATGCGTGGGCACATGGACGGGAATGCGCTCGCCGTTGCGGGGTTCGCTGGTTACGATGCGCTCCTTGCGGGGCGTGATTGCGAAGCCTGCGACCTGCGCGACCGGGCCTAGAAGGTTGACGAGATCGGTGATGTAATAAGGCCCCATATCGAGCATAGGCCCGCCGCCCACTTCGTAATAAAAGGCAGGGTTCGGGTGCCAGCGCTCGTGGCCGGGGCACATGAAGGTGGCGGTGCCGCCGACTGGGATGCCGATAACACCTTGATCGATCAATGCGCGGGCGGTCTGGTGACCACCGCCCAGGAAGGTATCGGGAGCGGCGCCGATGCGCAGGCCTTTCGCCTTCGCCACCTCCGCCAGTTTTTTCCCCTCGGCGAAATTAATCCCGAGCGGCTTTTCCGAATAGGTGTGCTTTCCCGCGTCGAGCGCCTGCAGACCGACCGCCACATGCGCTTTCGGAACAGTCAGATTGACGATGATCTCCACCGTCGGATCGCCAAGCAATTCGTCTACCGTTCTCGCCGGCAGACCGAACTCGGAGGCCTTGGCCTCGGCCAGCTCGCGGTTGAGGTCGGCCAAGCCGCGAATGTCGAGAATGGGAAAGTCAGCGGTCATCGCCTTCAGATAGGCGCCTGAAATATTGCCGCATCCAATGATGCCGATGCCGACCTTGTTCATTATTCCTCCTCCCGATAATTGCATTTTCCGCTCAGAGCGCGGGTCCCGTGGTGCTCCAGGGCGATTCATAAAGTTCGTAAAGGGCAACCGCAGCGGCTCCCTGCGCCCAGAAATCGTCAGTGGAATCGTCGAAAACGAGTTCACTGACACCTTTGAGCGAGGGTGGCACCGCAAGCGCATAGGCGTCGCGAAGGCTGTTCAGGAACGGCTCCCCCAGAGCCAGCGACGAGCCGACCAGAATGACCCGTGGCGGGGCGAACAGGGTGACGATATTGGCTATCGTAATGCCGACGGCTTCGCCGGCACGCACCGCTGCGGCGATCAGCCTGTCATCATCGGCCTGGATCAGCGCCTGCACATGGGTCATGCCTCTTCCAAGCCGCACTGCTTCGGCAAAACGCCCGTCGGCCTGCTTCTCCCCCAGGATCGCGCTTTCCCCGGCCTGGCTGGAAAGCCGGACAATCCCTTGTGCTCCCATGCCAAGCACGAGATCCCCAAGGTTGTGGCTGAGGCCGCCGGCGCCTCGGAAGAGGCGATTGCGGTGCAATACGCCAAGCCCCAGCGTCTGCTCGAGCGAGATCAGCACCATATCCTCCAACTCACGGGCCTTACCGAACCAGTGGTGGGCGAGGGTGATGGCATGCGCGTCGCTTTCGATGATCGTCGGCGTCGAAAGGCGCGCCGTCATTTCTGCGGCAAAATCGATATTGGTTTCGCGAAAGATGGGGCTCGAGCGGATATAGCCGGTGCGATGTTCTATGACGCCCGGCAGCCCGAGGCAGACGCTGTCGACATCCTCCAGCGACAGCCCCGCATCAACGACGCAGCGGCGGACGCCATCTTCGACCAGGTCGGCAATGACGGCGATCGGCTGCCGGTCGATGCGAATCGGGAGTGTCAGCGTCGAGAGCACGTCGCCCCTGAAATTGGCGACGACAAAAACCATGCGGCTCGCGGCGATCTTCGCCCCCACGACGCGGGCAGCATCCGGATTGACCTCCAGCATGACCCGCGGCCTCCCGCGCACGGCTTCATTGCGTATATCGCCTTCGTGGCGGGTGAGGATCAGCCCATCATCGAGAAGCGAGGCCGTGATTGCCGAAACGGTGGTCGTGGAAAGCTCGGTGCGCTCGCTTATTTCCACGCGGGAAATGGCGCCATGGCGGCGGATCGTATCCAGCACGCTCAGGCGATTGATGGCACGCATCAGCTCGGGATCGGCGGTCTTCATCGGCACTCTCAAGGCCTGACGAGTGAATCGCGCCGCGATTTATTTCGTGAGGCAAATTAAATCAGTCATCTTCTAGTACCGATTTTCTGCAGGACGCAACAAAAATTTGCATCTTCCTCGGAGGTTGGCGCGGCAATAGGCGTTTTCCCATTCTTCCTATTGACAGTCGACAAGCCTGCGCGCTTTATTTAATCCGGGATCGGAAATAAAGCGCTACGGGAGGAGTGCAAAATGCTGACCATCGGAAAATTCGGAATTCGCTTCGCGTCTGCCACTGCCATCGGCATGCTGGCTTTGTGCACGACGGCTGCCACAGCCTCGGCTGATGCAGTCGTGAAATGGCTGCATCTGGAACTCAATCCGGAATATGTGAAGATCTGGCGCGGTATCGCCGACAAATATCAGGCCGAGCATCCCGGCGTGAAGGTCGAGATGCAGTTTCTTGAGAACGAGGCCTTCAAGGCAAAGCTACCCACGCTTCTGCAATCTGCTGACGCGCCGTCGTTTTTCTACAGCTGGGGCGGAGGCGTGCTGAAGCAGCAACAGGCGACCGGCGCGCTGAAGGACATCAGTGACAAGATGAAGGCGGATGGCGGCGCCTGGGGCAAGAGCTACAATCCTGCTGCCCTCAAGGCGGTCACCTTCGACGGCAAGGTCAGTGCCGTGCCCTACAAGATGGGAACGGTCAGCTTCTTCTATAACAAGGCGTATTTCACGAAAGCCGGGGTTGATGCCGCAAGCATCAAGACCTGGGACGACTTCCTGGGAGCGGTCAAAAAGCTGAAGGATGCCGGGATTGTGCCGATTGCGGGAGGCGGCGGGGAGAAGTGGCCGATCCACTTCTACTGGAGCTATCTCGTCATGCGCAATGCCGGACAGCAGGGCTTCGACGCGATGAAGACCGGCGCGGGCGACGGTTTTGTGGCGCCGGAAGCGGTGAAAGCCGGCGAGCAACTTGCTCAACTCGGCAAGCTCGAGCCGTTCCAGCCAGGTTATCTCGCCACGACCTGGCCGCAGGCGCTTGGGGTCTTCGGCGACGGCAAGGCTGCGATGATCCTCGGCTTCGAGACGACGGAAGCATTCCAACGCAGGAATGCCGGCGACGGCAAGGGGCTTGCGAGCGACAATATCGGCCGGTTTGCCTTCCCGGTCGTAGCCGGGGGAGCCGGCAAGGCCACCGATACGCTGGGCGGCATCAACGCATGGGCCGTGACGGCGAAGGCGCCGCCGGAAACTCTCGATTTCCTGGCCTACCTAACGAATGCTGAGAATGAGCGCATGATGGCGAAAGCCGGGATGATCCTGCCGGCGGCGGTCGGAGCCGAAGATGGCGTCACCAATCCCCTCCTTCGGGAGTCGGCCAAACAGCTGGAAACTTCCACCTGGCACCAGAACTTCTTCGATCAGGAACTCGGTCCTTCCGTCGGCCGGGTCGTGAACGACGCGTCGGTCGCCATCGTGTCGGGTCAGATGTCGCCGGAAGAGGGCGCGCAGGCGATCCAGGACGCGGTGGAGATGGACAAGATGTGATGCGAGGCACCGGCGGGGCCGACGCTCCGCCGGTGCACTCCATGCGACCATGACAGTCGGAACGAAAATGACCAATATTTCTGCAACGACCGCCATAGATCACGCGGCTGGCGCCCCGCGCGTTGCCAGGCGCAAGAGCCCTACGGCGCGCGGCCGGCTTCCGGTTCTGATCCTGTTTCTGCCGCCCGCGCTACTTCTCTTTACGATCTTCGTGATCATGCCGATGGGGGAGGCCGCCTGGTACAGCCTCTATCGGTGGGACGGCTACGGCCTGCCCGAGCAGTTCGTCGGTTTGCGGAATTTCGAGGTGCTTTTCAAGAACAGCGCCTTCCTGACTGCGCTCAAGAACAATTTCCTGATCATAGTCGTTTCACTGTTGCTGCAGATACCGCTGGCGATCTGGCTTGCCACGATGCTGGCGAACCGGATTACTGGGGTGGTCGTCTTCCGGCTGATCTTCTTCCTGCCCTATGTGCTCGCTGACGTGGCGGCGGGGCTCATATGGCGTTTTGTCTATGACGGCGACTACGGGCTTTTCGCGGCCGTTGCCGGGTTCCTCGGGGTCGAGACGCCGTACGTTCTCGCCGACAAGGACCTCGCCATCTACGCGGTTCTGGCCGTGGTGGTCTGGAAATATTTCGGCTTCCACATGATGCTCTTCATCGCCGGGCTTCAGTCGCTCGATAAGAGCGTGCTCGAAGCCGCCGAGATCGACGGGGCGACCGGCTGGCAGAAATTCCGCTTCGTCACGCTGCCGCTGCTCGGTTCGACGCTGCGCCTCTCGGTGTTCTTTGCGGTGGTCGGTTCGCTGCAGCTCTTCGACATGATCATGCCTCTGACCGGCGGCGGACCATTCAATTCCACCCAGACCATGGTGACCTTCCTCTACAATTTCGGGGTGACCCGGATGCAGGTCGGTCTTGGAAGTGCTGTCGGCGTCGTCCTGTTCGTGATCTGCGTCACGCTCGCCTTCAGCTACAAACGGATATTCATGCGCCATGACTGAGACGAGAACCGCCATCCGGATGAGCGCCGGCACGAAAATCTACCTCTACGTCTCGCTCACCATCATCGCGGCCGTGGTCGTCATCCCGCTGCTGACGACAGCTCTCGGAGGTTTCAAGACGCTTGGCGATCTGCGTGTCAATCCGTTCGGCCTGCCAGTGGAATGGCAATGGTCCAATTATACCGACATCCTGTTCGGGGAGCGGTACTGGCGGCAGATGATGAATTCGCTGATCATCGCGACGCTCACCGTGTTCCTCACCGTATCCGTCGCCGCCATGGCCGCTTTTACCTTTGCGCATGTCAAATTCTTCGGCGCGACCTTTCTGCTCAACTATTTTCTGATCGGGCTGATGTTTCCCGCCGCCACGGCGATCCTGCCGCTCTTTATCCGGATCCGCGATCTCGGCCTCCTCAATTCCTATTGGGGGGTGGTGCTGCCACAGGTCGCCTTCGGCCTCGGGATGAGTATCCTTTTGTTCCGAAATTATTTCCGCAACCTTCCGGAGGAATTGTTCCAGGCGGCCTTCGTGGATGGCTGCGGCTATATGCGTTTTTTCTGGCACGTCACCCTGCCGCTCTCCCGCCCGATCATTGCGACCGTCGCGATCGTTTCCTTCGTGGCGAGCTGGAACAGCTATATCCTGCCGCTCATCATGCTCAACTCCGAATCCATCTATCCATGGCCGCTCGGGATCATGGTCTATCGCGGAGAATTCGGGACGGAGTGGCAACTGGTGCTCGCATTCATCACGCTCACCATCCTGCCCACCATCATCGTCTTCTTCCTTGCCCAGAAGCACATCATTGCCGGACTGACCGCCGGCGCCGTCAAGTCCTGACCGGAGATAGCACCCATGGCATCCGTCACACTGTCCAACGTCAAAAAATCCTACGGCTCGCTGGAGATCATCCATGGGGTGCGCCTTTCGATAGAGGACGGCGAGTTCATCGCCCTTGTCGGTCCGTCTGGATGCGGGAAATCCACGCTTCTGAGGATGATCGCCGGCCTTGAGGAGATCACCGATGGCGATGTCCTCATCGGTGGCAAGGTCGTCAACGAATTGACGCCCCGCGAGCGGAACATCGCCATGGTCTTTCAATCCTATGCGCTTTATCCGCATATGACCGTTGCCGAGAACATGGGTTTCAACCTCCGTCTCTCGGGTGCCACGAAGCAGGTGATCGCGGAACGGGTGGGCGAGGCGGCCCGTATGCTTGACCTCGTGCCGCTTCTCGACCGCAAGCCGGCGCAGCTTTCGGGTGGTCAGCGGCAGCGTGTCGCCATGGGGCGGGCGGTCGTCCGCAACCCTGCCGTCTTCCTGTTCGACGAACCGCTCTCCAACCTCGATGCCAAATTACGCGTGCAGATGCGCTCCGAGATCAAGACGCTCCACCAGAAGGTGGGCACGACGTCGATCTACGTCACGCATGACCAGATCGAGGCAATGACCCTGGCTGATCGGATCGTTGTCCTCAATCAGGGGCGGGTCGAGCAGGAGGGCACGCCGCTGGAGCTCTACAAGACACCTGCCAACCTCTTCGTCGCGGCCTTCATCGGCTCGCCCGCGATGAATATCCTCGACGGCACGGTGGAGGGGGAGGGCGGTGAGCCTGCCGCGCGCCTTGGAGACGGGACAGCGATCCGCATCGCGCCGGACCGCAAGGTAAAACGCGGCCAGGCGATCAAGGTGGGCCTTCGACCCGAGCATCTGAGCCCCGGAACCGGCGGAACAGCGCTGGCGGGCCAGACGCTTCTGGTCGAGCCGACCGGCGCCCAGACCCATGTGGTCTTCGATCTCGCGGGCCAACCGGTGACGGCGATTGTCGACGGCGAATATCCGGCCCGCTACGGCGCCCGGTTCGAGGCGAATATCAGCGCCGACCAGGTGCATGTCTTCGATCGCGAAAGCGGCATTGCGCTGTGATTGGAGCTTAGAAGGTGTCCAGCTGGATATCGGCAGGCCGTGAATGCTGCAGGATGTAGCGGCCGTTCGGCAGGTCGTTGCCGTCCAGCTTCCAGTCGATCGCGGCCTCGTCGAGCCCGTAATGGACCCACCGCTGCCTCAAGCGCTCGCGCAGAACATTTTCGCTCGGGCCGACGAAGACGGTAAGGTCGAACAGGTCCGCAAGCCTCGACCAGGGCGCTTCGTCGATCAGCAGATAATTGCCTTCCGCAAGCACGATATGGGTCTGAGGATCGATCGGCCGCGCCGAGGGGATGGCAAGCTCGCGGGATCGGTCGAAGACCGGCACAAGCACCTCCTCTTCGGCGCTGCGGACGGCCCGCAGGACGTCCGAAAAGCCACGCACGTCGAAGGTTTCCGGTGCACCTTTACGGAGCAGCAAGCCGCGCGCCTCCAAAATGGCGTTGTCCATGTGAAAGCCATCCATCGGCAGGATCTCCACGGTTTCGCCTTTGGCCAGCAAGGCTTCGTGCAAGCGCTCGGCAAGCGTCGATTTTCCCGAACCCGGCGGGCCGGCAATCGCCACGATAAAGCGCCTGCTGCCCTTGGCGCGGTCGATCACGGTGCTTGAGATATCGTCCAGTGTCATGGTTCCAGAACCCTGCGGTTAGATCACACCCCGCGGCTTCTATCCTGTTTGCCCGTTCCTGGCACCAGCAGATTCAACGCCTGCCGAATTCCCAGGACCGGTGCCGAACCTGCTGGAGGTCCTCGCTCTACTTCGTCACATCGATGACCACGCGCCCGCGGATCTTTCCGGCGACGATATCTTCTGCGAGCTGAGGAAGGTTGGACATGGGTTCGACGGCCGTCATGCTGTCGAGCTTGCCCTTGTCCATGTCGCGGGCCAGCCGGGCCCAGGCGGCGAGCCGTTGTTCGCGGCTGGCGAAAACGGAGTCGACCCCGATTAACGTTACCGCCCGCAGAATATGCGGCAGCACCGTGCCCGGCAGATCCGCGCCGCCTGCAAGCCCGCAGGCGGCAATTGCACAGCCGCGCACCGTCTGGGAAAGCGCGTTGGCGAGCGTAGTCGAGCCGACAGCGTCGACGCCGCCGGTCCAGCGTTCCTTCTGCAGCGGCCCGCCTTTCTCCTGAAGCACGGCCCGGTCGATGAAGTTGGTGGCGCCGAGAGAGGCGAGATAGTCGTGGGTTTCCGGTCGTCCTGTCGAGGCCGTGACATTATAGCCGCGAGCCGCCAGGAGCGCGATCGCCACCGAGCCCACACCGCCGGCCGCGCCGGTTACCAGTACTTCACCTTCGCCGGGCTTGATGGAACCCCATTTTTCAAGCGCGTCGACGCAGAGCGCAGCCGTGTAACCGGCGGTGCCTACGGCCATCGCCTGTTCCATGGAAAAGGTGTCGGGCAGCCGGATCAGCCACTCGGGCCTGACCCGCTGATAACGGCTGAAGGCGCCCCATTCGGTTTCGGAAAGTCCCCATCCGTTCAGCACCACCTTGTCGCCCGGGTTCCATTCCGGCGATCGAGACTCGACAACGGTGCCGGACAGGTCGATGCCGCCGACCATGGGCATACGGCGGGCGATGCGGCCTTTGCCGGTGATAGCCAGCCCGTCCTTATAGTTCAGCGTCGAATAGGCAATCTCGACCAACACGTCGTGGTCGGGAAGATCGGCAATCGAGATTTGCCTGAAACTGCCTTTTGGCTTGCCGTCCACGGCATCGATCACCATGGCGGTAAAGGTCTCGGTCATGGCGTCTCTCCACTTTTTTTGGGCAATTGATCAGGCGGATGCCTCGGCGGTGTCACGTTTTGCCCGCGCATCGAGGACGGCGGCATAGCTTTCGCGCACATAAGCCAGCAGCCGGGCCAGCGCATCGGTCGCCTTATCATCCTGTCGCTCGCGCACCGCATCCAGGATTTCCTGATGCAGCGATGCGACGTGCCGGCGTTCGCGCACTCGAAAGACGATCATGTTGGTGATCGGAATGAAGGCTTCGATCACCGTGTACATCATCAGCTTCAGCGGCCCATTACCGGTCGCCTCCACGAGTGCCCGATGGAAGCGCACATCGGAAGCACAGAAATCCTCGTCGCTGATTTTCTCGTCGGACTGGACGGCGATCTCCGCCTCCATGGCGGCGAGGTCCGTTTCGCTGCGGTTTTCGGCAGCCAGCCGGCAGCAGACAGCCTCCGTTTCCAGCCGGGCGGTGATGATCTCCTCGATGTCGAAAGCGCCGACGCCGACGAGGAGGGTCGCAGCACCGGTAATCGCCTTGGACAACCCCTCCGGATCCGGACGCTTGACAAAGTTGCCGCCAGTAGGCCCCCGCTTGGAATGGATGAGATTCTGCGCGGCGAGGCGCTTCAGAGCCTCGCGCACGGTAGGGCGCGAGATGCCGAAGCTGCGGGCAAGTTCTTCTTCTGTCGGCAGGCGTTCATCGACCTTCAGTCTGCCGTCCATGATCGCGGACCGGATATTTTCGGCCACCTGCTTGGCGATGCCGGTGCGAACCACCTCGTCATATTTGAGGATCATGCCACTCTTCCCCAGACATATTTCTTGCCATGTCTCATGACGCTAGTGATGCCATGGCGAGGATGAAAAGGCTACTGCTTTTTAAATATAGGTTTGACAAATAGTGGAATGGGAATAACCTCGCCTCCAAAGCCGAACAGGCAAGGGGAACCGGCATGGGCGAGATCGGATTCGGCCGAGTGCTGAACTGTGGCCGTAAGGCGCGATATCCGGCGGAGGACGCAATTGTCTGACCGTCTGAACCGCCTTCTCGCATGTCTTGAAAACATGCTGGATGCTTCCGGCATCCTCATTGGCGACGGGATTTCAGCGGGCTATGCGGCAGATGCGACCGCTGCCGGCCATCATCCTCTCGCCGTGCTTCGCCCCCGCGATACCGCCCAGGTCTCCGCAATCCTTGCCGCCGCCAATGAACTCGGCCAGCCGGTCGTCGTGCAGGGCGGCCGGACCGGGCTTTCGGGCGCCTCGCGGCCTCTTGCCGGAGAGGTGTCAATCTCTCTCGAACGCATGAATGGTGTGGACGGCATCGACGTTGCCGCCCAAACCCTCATCGCCGGCGCCGGCACGCCTTTGCAGGTGGTCCAGCAGGCGGCGAGCGACAATGAACTCTTCTTCGGCGTGGATATCGGTTCGCGCGGCACGGCGACGGTGGGGGGCAACATCGCCACCAATGCCGGCGGCATCCGGGTGCTGCGTTACGGCATGTACCGGGCGCAGGTGATGGGGCTGGAAGCCGTATTGGCCGACGGTACCATCCTCTCGTCGCTCAAAGGGTTGCCGAAGGACAATTCGGGTTATGATCTCAACCCGTTGTTCATAGGGACGGAAGGGACGCTCGGCATCGTCACGCGCGCCTGCCTCAAATTGCACCCCAAGCCGAAGATCGAGCGCAATGCGTTTCTGGCGCTGCCGTCCCTGAAAGCGGCGCAGGGGCTGCTGGCGAAGCTGCGGGTCGAACTTTCCGGGCTGTTATCGGCCTTCGAGGTGATTTTCCCGAATGTCTACGATGAGACCATCGCTCATATGGGGATCCGCCCGCCTGTCGAAACGGGGGCCGGCATGTATGCGATGGTCGAAATCCAGGGGCAGGCACCGGAATACGACAACGAACGTTTCCAAGCTGCGCTGGCCACGGCGCTGGAGGAGGGGTTTGCGAGCGACATCGTGCTCTCCAACTCACTCCGTGAGTTCAATGCCTTATGGGCAATCCGGGACGGCATCAACGATTATCTCTTCAGCCTGGGCAAAATGGCCGGTTACGACATTTCCGTACCGCTCTCTCGCATGCAGGAGTTCCTTGATACCGCTGCGCACGCCATAGCGGGGATTGACCCCGATGCGGTGTCCTTCATCTTCGGCCATCTCGGCGACGGCAACCTGCACTACTGCGTGCTGACACGACACGAGAAGAGGATCGCCGAAGCGGTATTTTCAGGCATTGCTGCAGTTGGCGGCGGCGTTTCCGCCGAGCATGGCATCGGTACGGATAAGCTCAAATATCTCCGGTTCGCACGAAGTGAAGCCGAGATAGCCACCATGCGGCGGCTGAAAGCTGCATTCGATCCGAACTACATCCTCAACCGCGGTCGGGTCTTTGAAGCCCCGGTTTCGGTGCTGCAGGCGGAGCGGGCTTAGATGTCGATCCACGCGGCGCCGGACACGAACCCGATGGATCGCCAGGTGAGCCTCGACGATCGCTATACGCTGGAAAAGGGCCGGATCCTGGTATCAGGCACCCAGGCGCTGGTGCGCCTGCCGATGATCCAGCGGCAACGGGATATCGCGCAGGGGCTCAACACGGCCGGTTATGTTTCCGGCTATCGTGGCTCTCCGCTTGCCGGTTTCGATCGCGAAATGGCGCGGGCCCGGAAATATCTGGAGGCGGCGCATGTCAAATTCCAGCCGGGCCTGAACGAGGATATGGCAGCAACCGCGGTCTGGGGCACCCAGCAGACCGGCATGTTCGAAGGCTCACGTTATGACGGCGTCTTTGCCATGTGGTATGGCAAGGGTCCGGGCGTCGATCGCAGTATGGACGTGATCCGCCATGCCAATGCCGTCGGTACTAATCCGAACGGCGGCGTGCTGCTGTTGGTCGGCGACGACCATGGCGCGGTCTCCTCCACCCTGCCGCATCAGAGCGAGCATAATCTCATCTCCGCCATGGTGCCGATGCTCTCGCCCGCGGGGGTCGGCGAATATATCGAATATGGCCTTCTTGGTTTTGCCATGAGCCGCTATTGCGGTGCCTGGATCGGCTTCAAGTGCCAGACTGAGGTCGTGGAATGTTCGGCGACGGTCGATCTCGATCCGGACAGGCCGGTGATCGTCATCCCCAACGAGATTTTCGCCCCGGATGGCCTGTCCTTGCGCTGGCCGGACGGGCCGCATGCGATGGAACTCCGGCTGGAGCGCAAGATGCTCGCCGCTCAGGCCTTTGCCCGAGCCAACAGGATCGACCGCACGGTATGGGGCGGCGCCGAACGAGCAAGACTCGGCATCGTCTCGACCGGCAAATCCTGGCTTAACCTTTTGGGTGCCCTGGCGCTTCTCGGTATCGACGAGGCCCGCGCCGCCGAACTGGGTATCCGGCTTTACAAGGTTGGCTTGGTCTGGCCGCTGGAGCCGCAAGGCATCGCAGGCTTTGCCTCGGGCGTCGACGACCTGCTGGTAGTCGAGGAAAAGCGCTCGATCCTCGAAGACCAGATCAAGGCGCTGCTCTTCAACCTGCCTGACGGCCAGCGACCGCGGGTGTTTGGCAAAGTGGGTGCGAGCGGCGGCACGCTTCTTCAGGCAATCGGTGAGATCGGCACCTTGTCGGTGGCGAAGGCAATTCTTTCCCGTCTCGGCGTGCTGGACGAAGCTTTGCGGGCCAAGACGCGGTTTGTGGACGAGATGACGGCTGCGCTCGGTATCGAAGCGACGGCGCTGAAACGCGAAGCCTATTTCTGTTCCGGCTGCCCGCACAGCGTCTCGACCCGTCTCCCGGAGGGAAGCCGTGCCTCGACGGGCATCGGTTGCCACATGATGATCATCGGCAATGAGGACCGGAATACCTCGACCTTTACCCAGATGGGGGGAGAGGGCGGTTCGTGGATCGGTCTTTCGCCTTTTACCGACGAGAAGCATATCTTCGTCAACATGGGCGACGGCACCTATTTTCACTCAGGTGTGCTCGCCATCCGGGCCGCGATTGCGGCGCGAGTCAACGCCACGTACAAGATCCTCTATAACGACGCCGTCGCCATGACCGGCGGCCAGAAACATGACGGTGACGTCACGGTGCCTGGCATTGTCGCGCAGATGCAGGCCGAAGGCGCTGCGCGCGTCGTCGTGGTCGCCGAGAGGCCGGAGGTCTGGCAGGGCAATCTGCCACGCGAGGTCTCCGTCCATCACCGCGACGAGCTCGATGCGGTACAGCGGGAGCTGCGGGATATCCCCGGCGTCACGGTTCTCGTCTATGATCAAGTCTGCGCGGCGGAAAAGCGCCGCCGGCGCAAGCGCGGCGCCTATCCTGTTTCGACCAAGCGCGCCTTCATCAACGAACTAGTCTGCGAGGGCTGCGGCGACTGTTCCGCCGTCTCCAACTGCATCTCGATCGAACCGCAAGAGACGGAATTCGGCCGCAAGCGACGCATCAACCAGTCGAGCTGCAATACCGACCTTTCCTGCCTCAAGGGCTTCTGTCCCAGCTTCGTAACCGTGGAGGGCGGCAGCCTCCGCAAGCCTAGGGTTAAGTCGAAATCGATCAGGACCGACGATCTGCCGCTGCCGGTCTTTACCGCGACCTTCGAGACACCCTACAGCATGCTGCTCGCCGGCATCGGCGGAACCGGCGTCATAACCGTGAGCGCCATTCTTGCCCAGGCGGCACTTGTCGATGGGTTGGCTTTGGTGACGCTCGACCAGACCGGTCTTGCCCAGAAGAACGGCTCGGTCATCTCGCATATTCGGCTGGCGAAGGATCCAAGCCAGATTAACGCGGTGCGGATCGGGCCTGGCGAAAGTGACCTCGTGCTCGGTTTCGATGTCGTCGTGGCGGCGCAGAAGAATTCGCTCGCCTCGTTTGCGAAGAACAAGACGCGGGCGATCATCGACGACCATTTCGCGCCGACTGCTTCTTTCGTGAAAGATACCACGATCGATTTCAGGCAAGAGGCGACGCTGAAATCACTGCGCCGGGCGGCCGGGGACCAAGCCGTCGAGACGGTGGCCGCGACCGATCTTGCGGTCGCACTCCTGGGCGATGCCATCGCCTCCAATATGTTCCTGCTCGGCTACGCATGGCAACGGGGCCTCGTGCCGATCAGCCTTACTGCCATCGACAAAGCTATCGAGCTCAACGGCACCGGGGTTGTCATGAACCGTGCCGCCTTCGGCTGGGGACGCCGTGCCGCAGTCGATCTGGAGGCTGTCGCCCGCGAGGCCGGATCGGCGAAGACGGAACTGAAGGCAGAGACGTTGGAGGAGATCGTCGCCCGTCGCGTGGCCTTCCTTACCGATTATCAGAATTCCGCTTATGCGGCGCGTTATGCCGGTGTCGTTGATATCGCGAAATCGGCCGAAGCACGGGTGCGGGGCGTAGGCGGTTTTGCCGAGGCGGTGGCGAAAAACGCCTTCAAGCTGATGGCCTACAAGGACGAATACGAGGTCGCGCGCCTGCATCGAGACCGTAGCTTTGAAAAGAGGCTTGCCGAGCAGTTCGAAGGCGATTTCAAGATCAGGCATCACCTCGCACCGCCGATGATCACGAAGATCGACCAGCGTACCGGTCATCCCGCCAAGATCGCCTTCGGCGGATGGATTCGCCCCCTATTCGCGGTGCTCGAAAAACTGAAATTCCTCCGCGGTACGGTCCTTGATCCCTTCGGCCGCACCGAGGAGCGCCGCCTGGAGCGGCAGCTCGTGGAAGATTATTTTTCCCTCGTGCGAGAAATCGCCGCCGGCATGGATGCCGACAACCATGCCTTGGCGGTGGAGCTTGCCGGCCTGCCGGACATGGTGCGGGGTTTCGGCCACATCAAGCGGGCTTCCATCGAACGTTTCGAAAAGCGCAAGGCCGATCTCATGGCGATGTGGCGGGCGAGGGAGCCGCTCACCCATGTCGCGTAACCGTCATCGTATCCGAGAGTGACCAGAATGGCAGAAAAGATCATCATAGACTCAGATCCCGGTCAGGACGATGCACTCGCCATTCTGCTTGCGCTGGCGAGTCCTGAAATCGAGGTTCTCGGCATCGTCGCTGCGGCCGGCAACGTGCCGTTGTCGTTGACCGAAAGGAATATCCGCAAGATTTGCGAACTGGCCGGCCGTTCCGACATCAAGGTTTTTGCCGGCTGCAATCAGCCGATGACCGGGCCGCTGGTGACGGCCGAGCACGTGCATGGCGCAACCGGACTCGACGGTGCGGAGCTGCCCGAGCCGACCATGCCGCTTCAGGAAATGCATGGAGTGGATTTCATCGTCGAGACGTTGATGGACGAGCCCGCAGGCTCGGTGACACTCTGCATGCTCGGACCGCTCACCAACCTCGGCAAGGCGCTGACCAAGGCGCCGGAGATAGCGGGGCGCATCAAGAAGATAGTGCTGATGGGCGGGGGCTGTTTCGAGGGCGGCAATATCACGCCTGCCGCCGAGTTCAATATCTATGTCGATCCGCCGGCGGCGGCCGTCGTGTTCGGCTCCGGCGTTCCGATCGTGATGATGCCGCTCGACGTCACGCACAAGACATTGACGACCAGAGCCCGCGTGAATGCGATCCGCGATATCGGAACGCCGCTTGCCTATGCCGTGGTCGGCTGGCTCGACTATTTCGAGCGCTTCGACGTCGCAAAATATGGAAGCGAAGGTGGGCCGCTGCACGATCCGAACGTCATTGCCTACCTGTTGAAACCGGAGCTTTATTGCGGCCGCCAGTGCAATGTGGAAATCGAGACGGAATCCGAGCTGACCAAGGGCATGACGGTGGCCGACTGGTGGGGTGTTTCCGGTCGCCCGAAGAACGCACTGTTCATAGGGGACGTGGATGCAGACGGTTTTTATGCTCTGCTGACGGAGCGGCTTTCCTGGCTTGGCCGCGAGGAACTGGCGCGGCAGCCGATGCTTCGGCTCGTCTGATCATTTGCCTCTGCGCGGGATGATCAGCGCGTCGAGGATGCGCACTCCCCGTCCTTCCGGCAGGACCGCGACCGGGTTGAGATCAATCGCCTCGATATCGTCGCCGTAAACAGCCGCGAATTCGGAGAGTTTGACGAGCAGTTCGGCGAGCGCCTTGCGGTCTGCTTTCGGCGCGCCCCGATAACCGTCGAGGAGAGTGGCAAGCTTCGTCTCACCGATCAATGTTTCCGCCCGAGCCTGATCGATCGGCAGCAGGTCGAAACTGCTGTCCTTTACCAGCTCAACCAAAACACCGCCGCAGCCGACCACGAGACCGAAGCCGAACGGTTCGTGGCGGACGAGGCCGACCAATGCTTCGACGCCGCCCGTCACCATTTCCTGTACCGAGACGCCGCGCAGCTCCGCCTCCGGAGCATAAGCACGGGCGTTTGCCATGATTGCCGCAAATGCGGTTCTGGCCTCCGCTTCGGAGGCGATGCCGAGTTTTACGCCGCCGGCCTCGGTCTTGTGGAGGATGTCGGGCGATTCGATTTTCATGACGACGGGGAAGCCTTGTGCGCTGGCTGCTTCGGCCGCGGCATCGGCGCTGGTGACAAGCCTTTCCCTCGGGACCGGCAGGCCTTCGGCGGCAAACAGAGCCTTGGCTTGGCTTTCGGTAAGTACCTTGGCAGGAAGCGGCTTTTTCCCGGCAGATATGTTGCCCGGCCAAGAGACGGCGTCGGTCTGAGCCATCAGGCTGGCGATCGCCGTCAGCGCGCTTCTTGTGCCGCGTAAAACCGGCACCTCCGGCAGTCTTGCCTCCACGGCCGGGTGGTGCCCGGAGGAGAGATTGCTCATGAAGACGACGGGTGCTTGGCCGGTTTCGGCATAGTCAGATACGGCCTCTGCAATGCCAAGATATTCGGAAGCGCCGAAGTCGTCGAGACCCTGAGGGGCGTCCTGCGCTGCGACGATCATACCGATCGATGGATCTGCGGCGAGGCTGTGCAGCACATCGCGGTAAATATCGCCGTTGGCAAAAACCATGCCGGTTGTGTCGAGCGGGTTCTGGGGCGTCGCGAAGGGCGGCAGCAGGGTTCTGATTCTTGCGATGGTTTTCGGCTGCAGTTCTGGCAGCGAAAGGCCAACTTCGTCGGCGATATCGGACACATGCGCCACACCGCCTCCGGAGACGCCGATGATCGCGACACCCGGCTTGGTCGGCCTCTGCTTTAATGTCAGGCAAAGCGTCGCCGTTTCCATGAAGCTGTCCATATCCGGCACTTCGATGATGCCGACGCGGCGGAAGAAGGCGTGATAGGCTTCGTTGCTGCCGGCGAGCGAGCCCGTATGGGCGGCCGTGGCCTGGGCGCCGCGTTCGGAGCGGCCGACCCGAAGCGCTATGACGGGTTTTCCAGCGACATGCATCTTCTCCATCGCGGCAGCCAGCTTTTCCGGCTCGCGGATCGCCTCGATGACGATGCCGACGGCGCGGGTGTCGTAATCCGTGGCGAGGAAATCGAGGTAATCGGGAATGTCGGTCGCCGCACTGTTGCCGGAGGATACGATGTGGCTGAGGCCAAATCTGCCGGTATTGCTGAGCGCGATGGCGCTGGCGCCGGAATGGGAGAGGATCGCGAAGCGGCCCTTTTTCAAATTGGTGGAAAGGCTGGAGGAATAAAGGGCCGCGCCGGTGTTGAGATTGAAGAGGCCGAGGCAGTTCGGCCCGCACATCGCCATGCCGTAACGCTCGGCGATCTCGACCAACTGCCGCTGCCGCTCGCGGCCGGTTTCGTCCAGTTCCGCGAAACCGGAGGCCAGAACGACCGCCGCCTTGATCCCCGCCTCACCCGCTTCCTCCAGCGCGCCGATCACCTTTTCGGCCGCAATGCCGATGACGGCGACGTCTGCCGCGGCGTTGAGCGCAGAAAGGGAAGGGGACACGCGGTAACCAAAGACCCACTCCGCCGTCGGGTGCACCGGGATGATCTGCCCCTGATAACCGAAGCGCATCAGGTTCTTCATCACGAAGCTGGACGAGGCGTCGGCGCGTTCGGTCGCGCCAACGACCGCGACACATCGCGGCGCCATCAAGGCCCGCATTGCTTCAGGCGTGTTCGCCGCCATGACCAAAGCCTCAGTCGAGGCCCTTGAACGGATTGTCGCGGAAAGCGAGGTATTCCTTAAGCGACATCTTGGCGAGGTTGGCCATCCACTCGCGGCCCTGCTTCGTCACGTGGAGTGCGGCGATGGCCTCGATATTGTACTGGAAGGAGGGCAGCAGGCCGGCAACCATCTGCTGGTTGTTGATCGAAGCCTTCGTGTATTTCAGCGCCGGAACCGGCATGCGTGCGAGCTTGCGGGCGAGGTTTTCGGTCTTTTCCTTCAGCTGATCGGCCGGCACCACCTTGTTGATCAGGTGCATGCGCAGCGCCTCTTCCGCATCCACCATGTCGCCGGTGAACATCAGCCACCTTACGTCGCGGGTTGCGAGCAGCCACGGCATCATCAGTGCGGGAGGACCGGAATTGTGTCGCACTTCCGGCTCGCCGAACTTGGCGGTGTCGGCGGCGATCGCCAGATCGCAGCACATCATCAGTTCCAGCGCACCGGCAAGCGCATAACCGTTGACCGAAGCAATGACCGGGATCGGCGCCCGCCATATATTAAGGAGCGCCTCGGCGTTCTCGGTCATGTCGGCACGCCAGAAGTCGACATCCACATCGAAATCGTCGCCCTTCAGGTCGTAGCCGGCCGAAAAGGCTCGACCGGCGCCGGTGATGACGAGCGCGTTGACGTCCGGATCTTCGATCGCGGCCTTCAGGGCCGCATTGATTTCGCGGATCACCGTCTTGTCCATCGCGTTCATCTTCTCGGGGCGATTGATGGTGATCGTCGCGAACTTGTCGGTCTTGTCCTTTTCATAAAGGATGGTCTCATAGCTCATGGCAGTTCCCCTTGTTATGACTCACTTGCCGTGATTGCCCGTATTCTTGAGCCGATCTATCGGCCGCTCTTCTTGAGCGCCGCGTAGGCGACGGCCATCTTCGAAGCCAGGCGGGCATTGTTCTTCACCAGTTCGATATTGGCTTTCAGGCTTTCGCCCCTGGAGAGCTCGTTGATCCGCGCCAACAGAAAGGGGGTCAATTCCTTACGGCCGATGCCGCGTTCGTCCGCTTCGCGTACGGCATCGGCAATCGTCCCGTCGATGAATTCCGGTGTGAGCGCCGCGTCTTCCGGGATTGGATTGGCGATCATGAGGCCGGTGCCGGTACCGAGCTTATGGTGTAGCCACATGGCTTCGGCAATTTCTTCAGGGGTATCGAGCCGATGGTCGGCTCTGAAGCCGCTTTTGCGGGTAAAGAAGGCGGGAAAATCCTCGGTGCCGTAGGCGATCACCGGTACGCGCTGGGTTTCGAGATATTCGAGCGTCTTGGCTATGTCGAGGATCGACTTGACACCGGCGCAGACGACGGCCGTCTTGGTCCGGCCGAGCTCCGTCAAATCCGCAGAAATATCAAACGTCTGCTCGGCGCCGCGATGCACGCCGCCGACGCCGCCGGTGGCGAAGATGTCGATGCCGGCGAGATCCGCCAGCAGCATCGTGGCGGATACCGTGGTGCCGGCCGATTGCTTGTGCACCATGGCGACCGCAAGGTCCCGGCCGGAGGCCTTCACGACGCTCTTTGCCTGGGCGAGAGCTTCCAGTTCGTCTCTTTCGAGGCCGGCGCGAAGCACTCCGTCGATGACGGCGACGGTTGCTGGCACGGCGCCGTTCGCACGTACGACATCTTCTACGGCGAGTGCCGTTTCAAGATTGGCAGGGTAGGGCATGCCGTGGGTGATGATGGTCGATTCCAGCGCCACCACCGGACCGCCTTCGGCGATGGTTTCAGCCACTTCGCGGCTCAGCTTCGGTTTCAGAAGGGTCATTTCGGGTATTCCTCGGATGTTTTTCGGCCGCGGATCTATCCGGCAAGCCGGTGCATGTTGGCTTCCAGGAAGCGTTCGGAGAGTTCGGTATGGACGCTGGCGGGGCTTTCCGTCGTCAGCGTGCCGAGAAGGGCGCCGGTGCGCGCTGCGGTATAGGTGTCCTCGCCGTGAAGGATCCGGTGCAACGTGCCGGCGATCATTGCGTCGCCGGCGCCGGTGATGTCGATAGGAGTGGCGCGCACGGCGGGGAAGGTGCGGGCGCCCTCGACGCCGGCCACGGCGATACCGCGGGACCCCATGGTGACGATCGCCTCGCGGGCGCCCGCTGCCTGCAGGGCAACGGCTGCCTCCTTTGCGTCGCCGATCGTTTCGTGCGCCTTGCGGTGCAGGACGGCGTTTGCCTCGTCGATGTTCATGAACAGAAGGTCGATGCCCGAAAGATCTTTCGGCAGACGTGCGGCCTTGGGTGTCGAGACCGCATCGACCGCCAGTTTGAAGCGCGCTCCCTGTCTCTTCGCGATCAGCGCGGCGAGCGTCTCGGCCGGCAGGTTGCAATCGCAGAAGACCCAGCTGGCGGCGGCCAGATGCGGCCAGATGCGTTCAAAATGGGCGGGTAGAAGCAGATCAAAAATGCCCATGTCGGCAATGCCGAGCACGAGATCGCCCTTGGTATCGAGGATCGCAGCGTATTCCGCCGTCGGCCGTTCCGCTGTGGTAACCATCTGGCTTACGTCGATGCCACGGTCGCGCATATGCTTCAGCAGCGCCCGGCCACCTTCGTCGTCGCCAACGATCGATACGAAGCTTGTCGTCGTGCCGAGAAGCGCCAGATTTTCCGCGACGTTGCGGGCGACGCCGCCCATGGAGCGGATGCCGTCGACCGGATTGGAGGTCTCGAACACGAGATCATGTTTGGCGCGGTATTTCCGGTCCAGCACCGCGCCGCCGATGCAGACAGCGCGGGTTTCCGCCGGCATGACATAACCGCGGCCGAGGATATAGCCCTTCTGCATGAGCTGAACGATGTGCGCGGCAACCGTGGAGCGGGCCAAGCCCAACTGGGTGGCGATCTCCTGCTGTCCCGCAAAGGGGTTGTCCTTGATGATCGCCAGAACTGCCGCTTCCTGCGGAGCGAGGTCATCCATCTGATGCACGTCCTTGCGGCGAGAGCCGCGCTCAATTTCGTTAATTTGGATATGGACAACAACAGATGTTTTTGTCAACATCTGTTTGTCAAATGCAGATGGAGGTTAGGCCATGCCCGTTTCGAGCGCCAATCCCGTGTCATCCGGCCAGGCCGTTCCCGGCATACCGGTCATTGATGTCGGACCCTTCGTTCGAAAGGAGGCAGGCGCCGCTGCAGTGGTCAAAGCGATCGAAACAGCATGTCGCGATACCGGCTTCTTCCTCGTTACCGGCCACGGCGTTTCGCCGGACATCACATTGAGGCTCTACAATCTGGCCCGCGCCTTTTTCGACTATCCGCAGGACTGGAAAAAGACGATAGGGCGCGGCGCTGGCGTGATGGGCGGCGTATCGTTCTCGCCGATCGCGGAGGAAGCGCTTGCCGCCACGCTCGGCATAAAGACCCCCGGCGATTACAAGGAGAGTCTGAATTTCGGCAAGAATCTGCCGGGCGATACATGGCCCGAGAGGCCGGAAGGCCTCGAGCAGGCTTTCCGCGACTACTTCGGGGAGATGGAAGTGCTCGCAAAGCATATGCGCCGAATATTCTGCCAGGCCATCGGACTTGATCAGGACTATTTCGAGCCGTCTTTCGAGAACCATCTCTCGGCGCTGCGGGTCATCAACTACCCCGAACAGGCGGAATCGCCGCTGCCGGGCCAGTTGCGCGCCGGCGTCCACACCGACTACGGTTTCATGACGATCCTCCGTTCGGAGGCTTCTCCGGGCGGGCTGCAGGTCCGCAATCGCAACGGGGAGTGGCTGGATGCGCCCTCCATCGAAAGGGCCTATGTGATCAACATTGCCGACGCTTTCATGCGCTGGACCAATGACGAATGGGTTTCGACGCCCCACCGTGTCGCCAATCCGCCGAGCGGCTTCAAGGGCACGGCGCGCCGCCAGTCGATCCCGTTCTTCCTCAATCCTTCCAAGGATACCGTGATCGAGTGCTTGCCGCCCTTCATCAAGGGTGGCGCGAAATATGAGCCGATCACCTACGGCGAATACATAGATCTGAAGACGAAACAGGCTTTCTCGAAAGGCTGACGGACGACCGAACCTGTGCGCAGAAGCGAAAATACGCCGGCACACGAATGATCTCGATAGATCGCAACAAGGGGAACTGCACATGACGAGTTTGACAAGACGGCAGGCGCTTGCCGGAATGAGTGCTCTAGCTGCCGCAGGCCTGACCGGGCTACCCGCGCGGGCACAGCAGAAAACACTGATCGTACCCACGCTCGGGGGCGTCTGGGAGCAATACTGGCGTTCGGCGGTGGCGCCGGAATTCGCCAAACAGAGCGGTGCGACGGTGACCCTCGATGTCGGCAACGGTCGCGTCTGGGGCGCGAACCTGCGTGCGGCGGGCGTTGCAAAGCCGCCCTATTCGATCGTTATGACCAACGAGGTTTTCGCCTCCGGCCTGCGCAAGGAAGGCTTTTTCGAAAAGCTCGACCTGACGAAGCTGCCGAACTACGGCGATCTTTATCCGCTCGCCAAGAAGACCGACGGCTGGGGCGCCATCGGGGCTGTCTCCCCGATCGGTCTCGGCTACCGGACCGATCTCGTGAAAACGCCGCCGAAGAGCTGGAAGGACCTCTGGAACAATCCGGAATTCAAGGGCCGGATCGGTCTCTACAACTTCGCCAACAGCGCTGGCAAGATGGAGCTGCTGCTGTTCTCCAAGATCTTCGGCAAGGACCAGTATGACGTCGATGCGGGATTCGCCGCGCTCGAAAAGCTGGGTTCCGTCATCCAGGTGGACTTCAACATGTCGACCGGCCTTGCGTCCGGCGAGATCGTCGTGGCGCCCTTCGATTTCGGCGAAATCGCGCGGCTGCGCCGCCAGGGCCTCCCCGTCGATTGCATCATCCCGGAAGAGGGTATGATCATGTTCGACCAGACCATCAATATCCTCGCGAACGCCCCGGAAAAGGAATTGGCATACCAATATGCAAACTTCCTGCTCTCGCCGGAAGTTCAGTCGATGATGATGAAGCAGTTCTTCATCTCGCCGACCAATGCCAAGGTCAAGGTTCCAGACGATCTCAAGGCGGATGTACCGGTCTCCGGTCCCGATATGGACAAGATCCTCACCTGGGACTGGAATTTCGTCAACGAGAAGCAGGGCGAACTCGCCGAGCGCTGGGCGAAAACCGTCAGGTGATTTTCCCCGCTGCGATCATGGTCTGCCTGGGGCAGACCATGATCGCCTTTTTTGAGCATTCAATTCCGAAAGTGAAATTTCATGACAGAGGTTAGCATCGAACAGCTGACCAAGGACTATGGGCAAGGGCCTGCAGTCGACGGTATCTCGGTCAGGATCGCCGAAGGGGAATTTATTTCCCTGCTTGGTCCTTCCGGATGCGGCAAGACGACGACGCTCAAGATGATCGCCGGCTTCGAGGACGCAACGCGAGGCGCGATCCGCTTCGATGGCCGGGACGTCGTGCATGTGCCGGTCGAAAAACGCGATATCGGAATGGTCTTTCAGAACTACGCACTGTTTCCGCACATGACCGTCGAACGAAACCTCGCCTTCGGTCTGGAAATGCGGAAAATCCCGAAGACGGAGATCCGCGACCGCATCGCCAAGGTCCTGGATATGGTGCAGCTTACGGGTTATGCGGAGCGTTATCCGCGGCAGCTCTCCGGCGGCCAGCAGCAGCGCGTGGCGCTCGCCCGTGCTCTCGTTATCGAACCGAAGATATTGCTGCTCGATGAGCCGCTCGCCAATCTCGATGCGAAGCTGCGCGAGGAAATGCGGGTCTTCATTCGGGACCTGCAGCGGCGCGTCGGCATCACCACCGTTTACGTGACCCATGACCAGGCGGAAGCCATGACCATGTCCGACCGGGTGGTCGTGATGTTCGGCGGCCGCATCGCCCAGATCGGCGCTCCCTCCGATATCTACGAGCGGCCCGCCAATCTCGAGGTGGCGGAATTTGTCGGACAGGTCAACATCGTGCGCGGCAAGGTGGTCAACAGTATCGTCTCCACCCCGCTCGGGGATGTGCCGGTGGTCGGCCACTATGCTGACGGCGCCGATATAACGCTGGCGCTGAGGCCGGAAGCGGTGGAGCTTTTGCCCGTCACGGCGGGTGTTGCCGGCGTTCCTGCAAAAGTGCTTTCCAGCTATTATTCCGGCAGTCTCGTGGATTATCGTCTGGAGCTTGCCAACGGTACCATTGTCAACGTTCAGACCTTTCCGCGAACCCGGTTCCGCGATGGCGAGACCGTGCTGGTTCATGCGCCGGCAGACCGTTTCTGGCCGCTTGGGAGCGTCGCATGAGCGCTGTTGCCGGAAAACGCCTCGGGCCGCTGCTTTTGATCGCGCCGGCTGCGATCCTGCTCACGGCTTTCCTCGTGCTGCCCTATCTCAACATCGTGCTGATGAGTTTCCGCATGCCGGGGCAGGGAACGCCTTATGGGCCGGGATTGACGCTTGCGAATTACGGCAAGTTCTTCTCTGATATCTTCTACATCCAACAAGTGGTGAACACTCTTTGGATCGGTTTCGTGACCACTTTTGCCTGTCTTGTGCTCGGTTACCCCGTCGCCTGGCAGCTTGCCCGCGGAACCTCCTCCCTCCGGGCGCTCGGTTACGGCCTCGTGCTCTCCCCGCTTCTCGTCGGCATCGTCATCCGCAGCTATGGCTGGACAATCCTGCTCGGCAACAACGGCCTGATCAACCGGACGCTGATGGGCTGGGGTCTCATCGATGGCCCCTTGCCGCTGATGTACAATGCGCTCGGCATCATCATCGCGCTCGTGCATGTCTTCCTGCCCTTCATGATCCTGCCGATCATGAGCGCCATCCAGGGCATCGATCCGTCCCTTGAAGCCGCCGCCCGTTCCCTCGGCGCCTCAAAACTAACCGCCTTCCGTCGCATTACCCTGCCGCTGTCGCTGCCCGGCATCCAGGCCGGATGCATTCTCGTTTTCGTATTGTCGCTGAGTGCATATGTAACGCCCTCGTTGATCGGTGGTCTGAGGGTCAAGACCATGGCTGTAACGGTCGTCGACGCCTTGATCGACACGTTCCAATGGCCTTTCGGTTCCGCCATGGCGCTGGTGCTATCGGTCACGGGGGCGATTTTCGTCGTGCTTTTCGGAAGGCTCACCGTCATGAAATGGAAGGCATGAGCATTACGATGTCGAAACCGTTCTTCACCGTCTACTGCCTTGTCATCTACGCCTTTCTGCTGGCGCCGATCCTCGTTGTCGTTGGTGCCTCCTTCAATGCCGGCGCTTTCCTGACCTTTCCGCCGCAAGGCCTGTCCTTCCGCTGGTACGGAGTCTTCTTCAACAACGAAGTCTTCATGCGAGCAATCCGGACGTCGCTGTGGATTGCGGCCGTCACCACCGTGATCTCCGGCATCATCGGCACCATGGCGGCGATTTTCTACGTGCAGCATTCTGGCAAGCTGAAGGAGACAGTGCGGATCGCCATGCTGGCGCCGCTGCTGCTGCCGGAAGTTCTGACGGCCATTTCTTTGCTTTTTTTCGTCTATTCGATCGGTGTCGGTACCCAAACCATGGTCGGCATGATCGTCGGTCACGTGCTAATCACGCTGCCTTTCGTCTTCATAAACGTATCGGCTTCGATGGAAAGCTACGATCCCGCCTGGAGCATGGCCGCCCAGAGCCTTGGCGCCGGACGCTTCACGCGCTTCCGTCGCATCATGCTGCCGCTCATCAAGCCGGGCGTGATCGGAGGCTGCCTTTTTGCGTTCATCATCTCCTTCGACATCTTCACGATCTCCTTCATGCTGAAGAATGTCGGGACGTCCACCTTGCCGATCCAGTTGTTCGACTACCTGCGGACCAATTTCACGCCTGAGGCCGCCGCTGTCTCGACCTGCTCGATCGTGCTGACGCTTGTCGTGGTGGTCGTCTCGGAAAAGGTGCTCGGTCTGCGTATCCACCGCTTCTGATCGGGGCCGGGAGCTGCCGCCTGCAATTTCATTCAAGATCGGTTTCGATCCGGTCGTTAGCCTCAGGCGAAACCTTGAAAGGATCGCCTGATGACACCTGAATTCCTCCTCACCTCTTTCATCGTCGTCGCATCGCCGGGTACGGGCGTGCTGATCACCCTCGCTGCGGGTCTTTCGCGTGGGACAAAGGCGAGCATTGTCGCGGCATTCGGCTGCACGCTCGGCATAGTCCCGCATATGGCGGCGGCCGTTTCAGGTCTGGCGGCGCTCTTGCATGCCAGTGCGCTGGCCTTCGAGACGGTCAAATATCTTGGGGTGGCCTATCTCCTTTTCATGGCCTGGCAGGTGCTGAAGGAGAAGGGCGCGCTGACTGTAGAGCCCGAAACCACGTCCCGCTCGGCCCGCCAAGTCATCGTTTCGGCCATCCTTGCCAATGCGCTCAATCCGAAGCTTTCCATCTTCTTTTTCGCCTTCCTGCCGCAGTTCGTGAGGCCTGATGACGCCTCTCCCGTCCTGCGCATGACGGAACTCGGCCTCGTCTTCATGCTGATGACTTTCGCGATTTTCGCGATCTACGGGGTATTTGCCGCTTCGGTCCGCAACCACGTCATCTCTCGGCCGTCTATTTTGGGCTGGATGCGCCGCACATTTGCAGGCGCGTTCGTCCTACTCGGCGCCAGGCTTGCGCTTTCGGAGCGATAGTTATTACCTGCCGCGTAATTGAGACGATGCCGGTGCTCCCGCATGATCGCCCTGCCTGGAACGAGCCGGGCGATAAAAAGGAGAAGAAAATGACTGATGCAGCCACACATGCCGAACGTTACCTCGCTATCTGGAACGAGACGAACGCCGCTCGCCGTCGCGCTATGATCGCCGAAGCCTGGGCAACCGACGCTCTTTATGTCGACCCGCTGATGCGCGGAGAAGGGCATGAGGACATCAACGGATTGGTCGAGGCGGTCCAGGCCCGGTTCCCCGGCTTCCGTTTCGAACTGCTCGGCACGGCTGATGGTCACGCGGACAACCTTCGCTTCTCGTGGGGACTTGGGCCGCAGGGCGGCGAGCCGATCATCAAGGGAACGGATTTCGCCCTGCTTGAAAATGGCCGTCTGAAGGCCGTTTATGGTTTTCTCGATCAGGTTCCGGCTGCCGCATGAATACGATCGCGACCGCCCGTCCTCTCGGCGATTTCCTGCGCGACTGGCGCCGCCGCCGGCGCATGAGCCAGCTCGATCTGGCGCTGGAGGCTGAGATTTCGCAACGCCATCTCAGTTTCATCGAGAGCGGGCGGTCACTTCCAAGCCGCGACATGCTCCTGCATCTCGCCGAACGGCTGGAGGTGCCGCTCCGCGAGCGGAACCCCATGCTGCTCGCTGCGGGTTTCGCGCCGGTCTATGCCGAACGCACGCTGGACGATCCCGCTTTGGCCGCGGCGCGCAAGGCGATCGACATGGTACTCAAGGGACACGAGCCTTTTCCAGCGCTTGCCATCGATCGGCACTGGACCCTTATGGCGGCAAATGCCGCCGTGGCACCGCTGCTTGCCGACGTGGCCGACCGGTCGCTTCTGGAGGGACCGGTCAATGTCCTGCGGCTGAGCCTTCATCCGCAGGGGCTTGCGCCTCAGATCGCCAATCTTGCGGAGTGGCGGAATCACCTGCTGGAACGGCTGCACCAGCAGGTCGCCGCCACAGGCGACCGCATTCTCCAAGGGCTGCTGGAGGAGTTGTCGGGCTATCCGGCACCTGAAAGCTCTTCAAAGCAACCAGGCGACTACGCCGGGATCGTTGTGCCCCTGGAGCTGCGGACGGCGGCTGGATTGCTTTCATTTATCTCGACAACGACGGTGTTCGGTACCCCGGTGGATGTCACCTTGTCGGAGCTTGCCATCGAATCCTTCTTCCCCGCTAATGACGAGACGGCGGAGCTTCTGCGGCGGATGGCAGAAGGCGTCTGACGGATTTATTTGCGCGCCTTCAGACCGTCCATGAGAAGCCCGATCAGGCGGTGCGATCGCTCGCGCCAGTCGGGAGAATCCGTCATTGAGTAGATGCTGGAAAGTGCCTGCAACAGGTCCGCCGTGTCGATGTCGGTCCGGATCAGGCCATTCTCTCCAGCCGCGCGGACGAGGCGCTCGAAGGCGCTTCGTATATTGCTAAAACCTTCCGCAAACAGCGTGGAGTTGGAATTCATCAAGGTCTTCAGGCTGTTGGACATGCCGCGCTTGGTCGCGATATAACTCACAAAGCGCCGCATCCATTCCTCCAGCGCCACGTCCGGCGGGTATTTTTCTGCAAGTTCCGTCGCCGCGTCTGCAAGGCTTTCCAGTTCCCGGCGGTAGACCACCTCCACGAGATGTTCCCGGGTGGGAAAATGGCGGTAGAGTGTGCCGATGCCGACGCCAGCCTGTCGCGCTATATCTTCGAGCGACGTCTCGACGCCCTTTTCCGCAAACGCTACGGCGGCCACTTCCACCAGTCTATCGCGGTTGCGGCGAGCGTCGGCGCGAAGCTTCGTCGATTCCGGCGATGGTGTATTTGGTTCGGCCGGGGCCAAAATGCATGCTCCCAGACAATGAGGACTTGACGAAAGTCAGGATGCCAACTAGTTAAACGGAGGCGCCTCCGTTTGTGCGGAGTGTCATCTACCTCATAATCCAGGAAGGGGTCGGGTGTCATGCGCAAAGATGCGCCCAAGCGCCCCCGCGATTTTATTTAGCGCGAGCCGGTCGTCCGGCTAGCGGCTTCGATCCAAAAAATTCAATTCGTGACGATAGCAGGAGCTTATCATGACACGAACCATACATCTTTCACTCGACATCAACGCGAGCCGGTACGAGCTTGACGTTGAGACACGCGTCACGCTGCTTGATGCCTTGCGCGAAAATCTTGGTCTTACAGGCACCAAGAAGGGCTGCGATCAAGGCCAGTGCGGCGCCTGCACCTGCCATGTCGACGGAAAGCGCGTGCTCTCCTGCCTGACGCTCGCTGCTCAGGTGGAAGGAAAGCAGGTCATCACGATCGAGGGGATCGCGGCCGAGAACGGCGACCTGCATCCCGTGCAGGCGGCGTTCATCGAGAACGATGCCTTCCAGTGCGGCTATTGCACGCCCGGCCAGATCATGTCGGCGGTGGCGTGTATCCGGGAAGGGCATGCCGGTTCGGAAGAAGAAATCCGCGAATACATGTCCGGCAATCTCTGTCGGTGCGGAGCCTATAACAGCATCGTCGCGGCCGTCCGCGAAGCGGCGAGCGCGGTTACGACTGGTGTAGCGGCCAAGGACAAGGCGGAGGTGGCCTGATGCGCGATTTCTCCTATTTCCGCGCCGCTTCCACCGAAGAGGCCAGTCGTGCGACCCTTGACGCCGGCACTATGCTGCTGGCCGGCGGTACGACCTTGCTCGATCTCGCCAAATGTGGCGTGTTCGAACCGGATACCCTCGTCGATATCACTCATCTTGCCGGCCTCGGCGATATTACCGTCGATGCAAACGGAGCGACGATCGGTGCTCTCGCCAAGATGGAAGAGGTAGCCGATCATCCGGGAGTGAAGGCAGCATTTCCAGCCGTTGCCCAATCCCTGTCGCTCGCGGCCTCCCCTCAGCTACGCAACATGGCGACCGTCGGTGGCAATCTTCTGCAGCGGACCCGCTGTCCTTATTTCCGCGACCCCGGCGCCTTTCCTGCCTGCAACAAGCGTAATCCCGGTTCCGGCTGTTCGGCGATCGGCGGCGTAACCCGCAACCACGCGGTTCTCGGCACGAGCAGAGCCTGCATCGCGGTCAATCCGGGCGATCTTGCGGTGGCGCTGGTCGCCTTCGATGCATACGTGGAAATGGGCCGCCGCAGGGTTGCGATCGAAGACTTCTATATGCTGCCGGGGGAAACACCCGACTGGGAGACCGTGCTGAAGAAGGGTGAGATCATCACCGGCATCAGCATTCCCGCCTCCATGGCAGCGAAGAACTCGACCTATCTGAAGGTCCGCGACCGGCAGTCCTACGAGTTTGCCGCGGCGAGCGCTGCGGTCGGAATCGAGTTCGAGGCCGACGGGCAGACCGTGCGGGACATCCGCGTCGCGCTCGGCGGTGTGGCGACCAAACCATGGAGAGCCCGGACCGTCGAGCAGGCGCTGGTCGGTACCGTGCTGAACGTCGACGCCGTGGAAAAGGCGAGCCGCCTTTCCATGGAGGATGCCGTTTCACATGGCGGCAACCGCTACAAGATCGAACTTGCGCCGCGCGTCGTCGCACGCGCCATCCTGACAATGGGAGGTCTGGCATGACCATTATGGAAACCCGCAAACACGGCGATGCCGCCGACGGCATGGTGGGCGGCCGCTTTTCACGGCTCGACGGCAGATTGAAGACCACCGGCGGCGCGACCTATGCCCTCGAGCAGCCCGTGAAGAACGTCGTTCACGCGGTGCTGGTGCAGAGCACCATTGCCGCCGGCCGTGTGGTTGCGGTCGATACCGAAGCTGCAAAGGCTGCGCCCGGCATACTCTCGATCTTCACGCCGGAAGACGATCTCGGCCTCCTGGTGGCGTCCGACTGGCACGGCAATCGCCCTGAGAACGAACCTTTCCGCCCGTTGCCGCGTCAGATCAGCTTCAACGGTCAGGCGATCGCCGCCGTCGTGGCGGAGACGCTGGAGCAGGCGACGGAGGCGGCCAAGCTGGTGAAGGTCTCCTACGAGGAGGCGCAGCCCGTGACGAGCCTTGACGATCCAAACGCCGGCGAGGGCAGGCTGGTGGATATGCTCACCGTTGGCTGGGGTGATGCCGAGGCGGCCTATGCCGCCGCGGATGTCAGGATCGAGGCGGAATACCGGACGCCGCGGGAATATCATGTGCCGATCGAACCTCACGGGCTGACGGCAAAATGGGAGGGCGAGTTCCTGACGGTCTGGGAGCCGAGCCAATGGACGCATGGCATGGCACGCACCTATGCGGAATGGTTCGGCATTCCCTATGAGAATGTGAGGATCGTATCACCCTTCATCGGCGGCGGCTTCGGCTCGAAGGCCATGGGATATACCTATGGTGCGGTGGCTGCCGCAGCCGCCCGCAAGCTCGGTCGGCCTGTCAAGCTGGCGGTTACCCGTCCTCAGACCTTCACCGCCTATGGCGGCCGGGCGGCGACCAAGCAGACCATCAGGATCGGCGCTACGAAGGATGGTGTTCTCCAGGCGATCGTTCATCGCGGTGCAAGCGAAACCTCCGTCTTTGCCGACTTTCCGGAGCAGACGGGCGCTGCGACGCCCTTGCTTTATGCCGTGCCCAATCTGAGCACGCAACACCGTCTGGTTCCGGTCAATACCGTGACGCCGGGAGCCTTGCGCGCTCCGGGCAAGAACCCGAGCGCCTTCGGTATCGAGAGTGCAATCGAGGAACTCGCTTATGCGGTTGGAATAGACCCACTGGAACTGCGGCTGCGGAATTATGCCGATCACGACTACCAGTCCGGCAAGCCATGGTCGACGCGCCAACTTCGCGAGGCGCTGACGGTTGGAGCCGACGTCTTCGGCTGGTCCGGGCGCAGCCATGAGCCGCGTTCGATGCGGGATGGCCGGCAACTGGTCGGCTGGGGTATCGGTTGCGGCACCTTTCCGGTGCTCAAGGCCGCGAGCGAGGCGCTCATCCGCATTCTCGGCGACGGCAGCGTCGAGGTCGTCAGCGGCGCGATCGACATGGGGCAAGGCACCTACACCATCCTCGCACAGACGGCGGCGGAGGTGCTCGGCGTTCCGGCGGAACGGGTGGACGTCAAGCTCGGCGATTCATCGCTGCCCGGTGCGACGGTGGCTGGCGGGTCGATGCTTGCCGGAGCTCTTACCGGCGCCGTCCACAAGGCCGCCACGGCAGCGCGCGACGAGCTGATCGGTCTGGCTCTCAACGACAGCAACTCGCCGTTCCGGGATACCGGCGCCAATACCCTTGTCATCTCCGGGGGCCGGATTTCCGTGCCCCGTGGCGAAGGTCCTTCCTTGACCCTCGCCGAACTGATGTCGGCAATCGGTCGGGACCGTATCGAAACGCAGCGCAATACCTTGCCGGAAGGTGCCAACGGACCGGAGGACCACAAACGGTCGTGGACGACCATGGCCAATATCCAAGGGCCGACCGCCGGTGATCTTTCCATGCACAGCTGGTGCGCCCATTTCGTCGAGGTGAAGGTGGACGAGGATTTCGGAACCGTGCGGGTGTCGCGCGTCGTCTCGGCCTTCGACTGCGGCCGGATCTATAATCCGAAGCTCGCCGAAAGCCAGTGGCGTGGCGGTATCATCATGGGCATTGGTCAGGCGCTGCTCGAGGAAGGGTTGGTCGACGAGCGCTTCGGCCGTGTCATCAACAACAATATGGGTGATTATCTGGTGCCGACCAATGCGGACATACCGCATATCCAGGTGATCTCGGTCGGCGTGCCGGATTACGACGCTTCGGTGCTGGGCGGCAAGGGCGTGGGCGAGGTCGGCATCGTGGGGGTCGCCCCTGCGATTGCCAACGCCGTCTTCCATGCCACCGGCAAACGCGTGCGCGATCTTCCGATCACGCTGGAAAAGCTGATCTAGCTGCCTCCCCTCATCCGCCTGCCGGTGGGTGAGGGGCTTCCCATCCAGGTCTCAATCCTCCGAATACCGCTCTTCCGCCCAAGGGTCGCCCCGCATGTGGTAACCGTTCTTTTCCCAGAAGCCTGCCTGGTCCCGGGCAAGGAACTCGATCCGGTTCAGCCACTTGGCGCTTTTCCAGAAATAGAGATGCGGCACCACGAGCCGAACCGGCCCCCCGTGCTCTTCCGTCAGCGGTCGCCCTTCCCATTCGGTCACGATGATCGCATCCGGGGAGGCGAAGTCGGAGAGAAGCAGGTTGGTGGTATAGCCATCGTAGCTCGTCAGCATCACCGCCACGGCCTCGTCCTTCGGATCGACGGCATCGAGGAAGTCGTGGGTGGAGACGCCCTTCCAGTTGTTGTCGTAGCGCGACCAGGTCGTCACGCAATGGATGTCGGAGCGCATTTCGCTCTGCGGCAGGGCCTGAAATGCGGCCCAGTCGAAGGTCCTCCGGTTGTTGATGAGGCCGCGAACGTCGAGCTTCCATTGGGATGCGGCAACCCGCGGCTGCTGTCCGAGATCGAGCACCGGCCAGTTCTTGACGAGGTGCTGGCCGGGCGGCAGGCGATCGGTTTCCGGACGGGTGATACGCCCGGTGAGGAACTTGCCCTGTTCGGCCCATTTCCGTTTGGTGACGGTGAGCTTCGAATCCTCGGGCTGAATGTCGTCGGGCATGACCGGTTCTCCTTGCGTCCCTCGATAATCTGATAAACAAGGGGACCAAATCAATTGCCCGTTCTGGAAAATCATGCCTGCCTTCAATCCGCTCGTCGAAAAGCTCTCACCGCCGCCCGTGCCCTCCGTTTTTGCCTGGGGACGCGCTTACGACGGCTCCAAGGGGCCATTGATTGACCTGTCGCAGGCCGTGCCCGGCTATCCCGCTCATCCCGAAATGCTGAAGCTTCTCGGTGAAACGGCATCCTCCACCGCGTTTACCGGTTACGGACCGATCGAGGGCGAAGCGGAGCTTCGTCGCGTTTATGCCGAGCATGCATCGGAGGTCTATGGCGCGTCTCTTGGCACTGACAACATCCACGTCACTTCCGGCTGCAACCAGGCTTTCGTCTGTGCCGCGATGACCGTCGCGGGGCCCGGCAACACGGTCCTGATGACCGAGCCGTTTTATTTCAACCACGAGACGACGCTCGCGATGATGGGCGTGAAGACGGCGTTCGTGGCCTGCGCGGCGGAAAACGGCTTTCTTCCCGATCTGGTCAGCCTCGAGCGCGCGATCACGCCGGACGTCCGCGCACTGGCGCTGGTCTCGCCTAACAATCCGACAGGGGCGATTTATCCGCCGTCGTTGCTCGAAGCGATCTTCCGGCTCTGCCGTGAAAAGGGCATCTGGCTGATCCTCGACGAGACCTATCGCGACTTCATGCCGGTGGCGGGCCAGGCGCCGCATAACCTTTTCAGCCTGGCAGGCTGGGAGGAAACGCTGATCAGCCTCTACAGCTTCTCCAAGTCCTTCTGCATCCCCGGCCATCGGCTTGGCGCCATCACGGCCGGTTCACGGGCGGTGGAGCAGATCGCCAAGATCATGGACAACCTGCAGATCTGCGCGCCTCGCGCCGCTCAGGCGGCTGTTGCTAAAGCGCTACCGCTGCTTGCAGATTGGCGGGAGGAAAACCGGCAGGAAATCGGCCGTCGCGCCGATGCCTTGCGATCCGTGATGCGGGGCTTGACCGGTTGGAAACTCGACGCGATCGGGGCCTACTTCGCCTTTGTGCGCCATCCTTTTGCTGGTGTCGGCTCGGCGCAGGTTGCGGAGCAACTGGCGAGGCGAGCCGGGGTCATCTGCATTCCCGGCGCGTATTTCGGGGATGGTCAGCAGAATTATCTGCGCTTTGCCTTCGCCAATGCGGACGTGGCGACAATCGGCCGCCTGAAGGAACGTTTGCAGAACTTTTCTCTGTCTTGATGCCGCCTGTCCGTATATAAGCGGATCATGGTTCAAAGAGCAGGAAGTGCCGATCTCCCGCTTCACGGCGGCCGTGTTCCCCCCTGGCTGGGCGAGCGGATGACGAAACTCGGGGCGGTCATCGCGCAGGCGATCGTCATCCATTATGGGCGCGACGAGTTCATGCGGCGGCTGGCGCATCCCTTCTGGTTCCAGTCCTTCGGCTCGGTCATGGGCATGGACTGGCACTCTTCGGGCATCACCACCAGCGTCATCGGCGCCTTGAAGCGCGGCCTGACGCCGCTTTCCGGCGAGCTTGGCATCCATGTCTGCGGCGGGCGCGGCCAGAATTCCCGCAAGACGCCGGACGAACTGATCGCCGTCGGCAACCGGGTCGGCATCGACGGCTGCGGGCTTGCGACGACCAGCCGGCTGGTCGCCAAGGTGGATAGCGCCGCCGTGCAGGATGGTTTCGACCTCTACCTGCACGGCTTCATCGTTACCGACGACGGCAAATGGGTTGTGGTGCAGCAAGGCATGAACGGCGACAGACGCCAGGCGCGGCGCTACCACTGGCTGTCAGAAGGCATTACGAGTTTCGTGGATTCACCGCACGCGGCGATCGAAGGCCGCAGGCAGGGCGAGATCGTCAACCTCGCCGACCACCGGGCCGATGCTTCGCGAAAGGGCCAGTTGGATCTTCTTTCCTCATTGGGGCCGGACCGCATCGTTCGCGAGGTGATTGCGCTCGATCCGGCGCGCAAAGCAAAAGATCTGGCGCAGCCGATGCTGCCGCATCTCGTCATGCCGGCGCATCACGACGTCCGGGAGGACGACGTCAACATGAAGCGGCTGCATGGCACGCTCGCCGCCGCAGCCGACCGAGGACCGGAAGATTTCGAGCAGCTGCTTCTGACGCCCGGTGTCGGCGCGCGTACGGTTCAGGCGCTTGCCATGGTGGCAGAGGTCGTGCACGGCGCGCCTTGCCGATTTTCCGATCCGGCCCGTTTTTCGCTCGCTCATGGCGGCAAGGACCGGCATCCTTTTCCTGTGCCGATCAAGGTCTATGACGAGACCATCAAGGTGATGAAATCGGCCGTCGGCCAGGCGAAGCTTGGCCGGGAGGAGGAACTGCAGGCTCTGAAGCGGCTCGACGATCAAGCCCGGCAGCTCGAGCGCTATGTCACAGGTCCAGACTTGAAGGAGATCGTCGCCGGCGAATTTCGAAAATCCCATGAATGGGGAGGCCGCAGCGTCTTCGGTTTCGAACCGGCGCCCGAAGAATCGGCCGAAAAGCGCGGCGCTAAGGGGGAACGATGATGTCTCCCGATGGTTCTCGATAGAACCAAAAGGAGGATCATCATGGAACGCAATGATGCCAACCGGGAAGCCGCCCGTTTCGGCAATAGCCGTCCGAACATCGCCAAAAGCTCCGGTACCGGCGAGGAAACTTCGAAGAAGTACCCCGATCCATCGACCGCTGATCTCAACAAGGCCCGAAAGGTCTGGGATGCGGAAGGTCCCGGCAATCCGGCGGGCCGTGTTGCTGACGCGGGCGACGCCGGTCAGACAGTGCCTTACGATATCGAGACGCAGGCAGATGCGGTCGCCGAGCAGAGCGGACGCAAGGACAAGCACTGACAGTTCAGGCAGTCGCGCCGACCGTTTTCGTCTGATGGATTTCGATCAGCGACGGGCCTTCAAGCCGGCGGAAATTCTCAAGAGCCGCCGGCAATTCTTTGATGTCCCCAAGGCGCACCGAGGGCAGACCGTAAGCCTCGGCGATCTTCAGGAAATCGGGCGGAGAAGGTTTTACGCCTTCCGGCTCGATGCCGTTTTCGACCATGTAGGTCTCGATCTCCTGATAACCGTCGTTGTTCCAGACGAGGAAGATGACGTTTGACCCGGCATCCTTCGCCGAGCCCATCTCCGCCAGGGTAAACTGAAACCCACCATCGCCCGTCACGCAGACGACCGGCGTTTCCGGTTCGGCAATCGCTGCGCCCACGGCGGCCGGAGGACCGTAGCCAAGCGCGCCGTAACCGGTCGCGGCATTAAACCAGCCATGCGGCCGGCCCGCTTCATAATAGAGGTTCCCCGCATAAACAGCCTGCGTACTGTCGCCGACGATGATCGCGCCGGGCAGGGTATCGCGGACGATGTTCAGGATGCTGATCTCGACGCGCATCTTCGGTGTCAGTTCTGCCCGTGCGGCCAGCCGGGTCTCGTTTGCCCGCCCCGCTCCGTCAGACTGCCGGCGGTTGCCGGATCCGATTGCAGCCAGGAGGTCGGATGCGGCGTTTTCCGCGGAAGAGAGGATCGAAAGCGCCGCCTGCGGGCCGCGAGCCAGCTGGGCGGCGTCGATATCCACGCGGATCAGGTTCTTCAGCTCCGGAAAACCGCCGTTCCCATACATATCGTAGTCTGTCTGTCCCATCTGAGTGCCGAAGGCGAGAACCAGATCGGCATCCGCAATCAATTTCCGCACGGATTTCACGCTGGGGCTCGCCGGTACGGACAGCGGGTGATGCGCGAAAGCGCCGCGGGCATTGGTGGTTGTCACCAGCGGTGCGTCCAGCCGTTCGGCGAGCGTCAGAATGTCCTTCGCCGCCGGTACAGCGCCGCCGCCCACCAGGATCACAGGCCGGTGGGCTGCAAGGCAACGGCGAGCGGCTTCATCGATCGTCACGGCCTCGGCGCGTGGGCGGCTCGCCGCAACGTTACGCAGGCGTGGCGCCTTGATGCGCGCCGCCATCACATCGGTCGGGATTTCGATATGCACCGGCCCCGGCCTTCCCGAACGGAGGATCGCGAAAGCCCGTTCCATTACGTCGCCCAGGTCTTCAGGGTTGTGCAGCGTATGCGACATCAGCGCCAGCGTCGCCATCATGCCGCGCTGGTCCGGCAGTTCGTGAAGCCGGCCGCGGCCATGACCGAGCGTGGCGCGCGCGTTGACGCCCGAGATCACCAGCATGGGCACGGAATCCTGATAGGCCTGCGCCATGGGCGTGATGATGTTGGTCAGCCCCGGCCCGGTGATGACGAGGCACACGCCCGGCTTGCCGCTGACGCGGGCATAACCGTCCGCCATGAAGCCCGCGCCCTGTTCGTGGCGCGGCGTCACGTGACGGATTTTCGAGGCGGCGAGCCCGCGATAGAGTTCGACGGTGTGGACGCCGGGAATACCGAAGACGACATCCACGCCATTGGCTTCCAGAAGATCGATCAGCGTCTCGCCGACGGTCTTCAGGTTGCCGCTCATGCGCGCTTTTCCTTGCGTGACACCAGGCGGCTTGCGAGGTCGCCGATGCGCCCCATCGCCGTTTCGAGCACGTCATCGGGCATGGTCAGCGAAATGCGCAGGAAGCCGGCGGCCTGATCTCCGAACGAGGAACCGGGCATGACCGCGACCTTTTCTTGATGCAGCAGTTCCCAGGCAAATTCCTCGCCGCCGAGGCCGGTCGACGTCACGTCGAGAAGGATGAACATGCCGCCTTCCGGAGGCATCGGCTTGACCAGATTGCTGCCGGCAAACATCTTCGCGACGATCTCGGCACGTCGACGATAGTTTTCGCGCATGATGTCGGCGGTGTCGAAGTGCTGCGAGAGAGCCATGGCCGTCATGTCGGAGATGAAAGGTTGCACACCGAACAGCATGGTCTCCGAAACAGGCAGAAGCTTTTCGCAAAATTCCTCCGGACCCGCCGCCCAGCCGCTGCGGAAGCCCGGGGCGGCATGAGATTTGGAGATCGAGGAAACCACAATCGTCCGCTCCGCAAGCTCCGGCAGGTCGAACGGAGAGGCGAAGGGCGTGCCTTCGAAAATCAGTTGCTCGTAGACCTCGTCGCAGACGATCCAGAGATCGTGGCGCCGGCAGACTTCGCCGATCTTTACGATTTCCGCAGCCGTCAGAACTGCGCCGGTCGGATTGTGCGGCGTATTGAGCAGCAGTACGCGGGCTTCCGGAGTCACTGCCCGTTCGAGATCTTCTGCCTGCAGGTGGAACTTCTTCTCCGGCCGAAGCGGCACGGGGATCATATGCGCGCCGGTGGAGGCAATGACGCCTTCATAGGTCGCGTAAAGCGGGTCGCCGACCAGCACGCCGTCGCCGGCTTCGACAAGACCGGTCATGACGCCGTAAAGCGCCGTCTGGGTGCCGGGGAAGCAGAGAAAATTGCGTTCTGTGACGCCGGGCCGGCGCTTCGCGTATTTCTCGACCAGCGCTTCGAGCACCGGAGGTTCGCCGCGGCCGTTGGAATAACGGGTCCGGCCTGCATACATGGCGCGGGCAGCCTCGTCTAGCAGCGCCTTGTCGGGCGCGAGGTCCGGTTCGCCGATCGTGAGCTCGATAATCTCCTCGCCGGAGGCCTTCATGCGCCGGGCAGCGAGATGGAGCGCCCAACGGCCGGAACCGAGATGGGCGAGACGGTCGGTGATCGAGGCATAGCGCATCGGTTTTTCCTTTTGTTATCGTTCGTCCGCAGAAAGTTCGCCGGGTTCGAGACGCAGCAGCGCTTCCACGGATATCAGGGCATTCCCAGCCAGTTCCTTCTCGGCGAACATGTCGGCAGCCAGCGTTCCTTCAAGCCAGAGGCCGTCCACCAGCGCGTTGAGTGCAATGGCATGCGCGCGGCATTCCTTCGAGCTGACCTCCCGGTTCTGCTCCGCAAAGAAGGCGGTCAGTAGGGTCTCCAGCGCTTCCAGAAAGGCGAAGTAGTTTTCGCGGTGAATGGCGGCAAAACTCGGATCGATCTGGATATGGCTGATGAAGGCCGCCCAGAGCGAGAGGGTGCGCGGGTCCGTGACCGGTGGCGTGACGTTGGCGACGATGAAGCGGCGCAGTCGAGCCTTGGCGGTCTCGCCTTCGATCGCTGCAGTGATCGCGGTTTCCGTCATGCCCGTCATCACCTTGCGGTAGGCGGCCTGCAGCATCTGGTCCTTGCCGGCGAAATAATGCCGGATCAGCCCCCCGGTAACGCCGGCGCGCGTGGCGATCTGGCGCACCGTCGCGCCCTGGATGCCGAACTCGGCTATGCAGTCGAGCGTGGCAAGGATCAGGTCCTCACGTCGCTCGGCCTCGCTCGCCCGGTGGTAGCTGCGTCTGCTCGACGTCATTTCTGGACCTCAAGCGGCCATCCGTTTCTATCACGCATCAAAGACGTGGAGATTGCTCGAGAGCCGTAAGCGGTCATGGTGTCCATTACCTGGGAAGTCGAGTCGGACGGTGCCGCTCTTTTTCGATTTCGGTGTTATTATACGGTTGAATAATTTCCGCACAAGTGCCAGACTTCTTTCCACAAGGCCGCGTTACCAGCGCCGCGAGCCCAAAATCATAAGCTGGGGGAACAGTGCGAAATCGTGTGACCGGCCGGTTCTTGGCCGGCGGTTAAGGCTATCCATGACGGATTCGGCGCAGGCCATAGAAGTCGCGAACCTGCATAAACGTTTCGGTCCGTTGGAAGTGCTGAAGGGCGTCTCGCTGACTGCCCGTCAGGGAGACGTGATCGCCATCATCGGCGGCAGCGGTTCAGGAAAGTCCACCTTTCTGCGCTGCATCAACATGCTGGAGCTGCCGAGCGCGGGGACGATCACAATTCATGGTGAAACCATCGCGATGAAGAAGGATGGCCATGGCGGGCTGGCGCCGTCCGACCGTCGGCAGGTGCAGCGGATCCGCTCCCGGCTCGGTATGGTCTTCCAGAGCTTCAATCTGTGGCAGCACATGACGGTGCTGCAGAATGTCATCGAAGTGCCGGTACATGTGCTGGGGCAGCCGAAGGACAAGGCAATCGAGATCGCCGAGACGTTGCTGCGCCGGGTCGGGCTTTACGAGAAGCGTGACGCCTATCCCGCCTTCCTCTCCGGTGGCCAGCAGCAGCGGGCCGCGATTGCCCGGGCGCTCGCCATCCAGCCGCTGGTTATGCTGTTCGACGAGCCGACCTCGGCACTCGATCCGGAACTGGTCGGCGAAGTGCTGTCGGTCATCGGCGATCTGGCCCGCGAGAAACGGACGATGATCCTCGTCACCCATGAGATGAAATTCGCCCGCGAGGTCTCGAACCACGTCGTTTTCCTAGACAACGGCCTCATCGAGGAACAGGGGCCGCCCGAGGTCATGTTCGGTGCTCCCAAGTCGGAGCGGCTCAAGAAATTCATCAGCTCCATTCATTGACCAAAACAAGAAAAGGGGAAAATCATGAAGAAGATCATTAAGATGGTTGCCTTGGCGATTGCTGTCGGTGCCGCGGCCCTGGGCGCTGCCCAGGCGCAGGAAGTCAAGGTGGGCTTTGCGGCTGAGCCTTATCCGCCGTTCACCTCGCCGGATGCGAGCGGCAAATGGGTCGGGTGGGAAATCGATTTCATGGAGGCGATGTGCGCCGAGGCAAAACTTAACTGCATTCCGACGCCGATCGCCTGGGACGGCATCATCCCGGCGCTTACCACCAAGAAGATCGACATGATCGTCGGCTCCATGTCGATCACGGAGGAGCGCCAGAAGACGATCGATTTCTCCGACAAATACTATAACACGCCGACTGGTATCGTTGGGCCCAAGACCGAAAAGTTCGACGCCACGCCGGACGGTCTCAAAGGCAAGATCATCGGCGTTCAGGTTTCGACCGTCCATCAGGAATATGCGAACAAATATTTCGCCGCAGGGGCCACCGAGATCAAGGAATACCAGACGCAGGATGAGGCGAACCAGGATCTCGCGGCCGGACGGCTGGATGCGGTTCAGGCCGATGCCATTGCGCTCGACGCCTTCCTTGCCTCCGATGCCGGCAAGTGCTGCGACCTCAAGGGCAATGTAAAGGACGATCCGGCTATCCTCGGTGCCGGCGTCGGTGTCGGTCTGCGTAAGGGCGAGACGGAACTCAAGACGAAGATCAATGCGGCGATCAAGGCGATCCGCGCCAACGGCACCTACGACAAGTTCTCGAAGAAGTACTTCGATTTCGACATTTATGGCGGCTGAGCGGTAGCGACGGCCCATGCCGTTCAACCTCGACATCCTCGCTCTCTCGCCGCCCGGCTGGGGCGGCGTCCTTCTCGGCGGGCTGCTGGCCTCTCTTGAACTTGCCGCAGGCGGCTATCTGCTCGGCCTCGTCATCGGGGTCGGCGGCGCTTTCGGCAAGCTTTATGGCGGGCCGATCCTGCGTGATCTGCTCGAAATCTACACGACCCTCACCCGCGCCGTGCCGGAACTGGTGCTGATCCTGCTGCTCTATTATGCGGGGACGGATGCCGTGAACCAGCTCTTTCTGTTGATCGGCCTGCCGGCGGTGGATATCAGCGGGCTTGCGGCCGGCATCTTCGTCATCGGCGTCGTGCAGGGCGCCTATTCGACCGAGGTGCTGCGTGGCGCGATCAAGGCTGTGCCGTCAGGCCAGATCGAGGCGGCGTGCGCCTATGGCATGTCGCCGTTCCAGGCGCTCCGGCGCGTCACGCTGCCCGCCATGCTGCCTTACGCCATTCCAGGCCTTTCCAATCTCTGGATGATCGCTACCAAGGATACTGCGCTGCTGGCGGTCGTCGGCTTCAGCGAACTGACGCTGGTTACCCGGCAGGCCGCCGGTTCTACCAAAGCCTATATGACCTTCTACCTTGCGGCTGGCGTCCTCTATCTCCTGGTGACGCTCTTTTCGAACATCATCATCGGCTTCATCGAAAGGCATGCGCGGCGCGGCATGCCGCGCACGGTCTGACGGCATGAGTGAAGAAACGTCTATTCTGCCGATTTACATTCCGCCAAAGGCGCGCAGCCTGCTCGAGCCGCACCGGCTGTTCCTGGCGGCGGTATTCCTGATGATCGTCCTCTGCGCCGCCTGGCTTCTGCGCTGGGACTGGCTGCCGAAATACGGGCCACGGCTGGTGTACGGCGTCTGGCAGACGTTGGTCATGCTGTTCTGGACCTCCGTCATCGGTTTCCTGCTGGCGCTGCCGATCGGACTGGTGCAGGTGACGGGACCGCGTCCGCTTGCCTGGCTTGCCAAAGGCTTTTGTACGATCATCCGCGGCACGCCGCTGCTGCTGCAGCTCTGGCTCCTCTATTACGGCCTCGGTTCGCTCTTTGCGCAATATCCGGAAATCCGCTCGTCTTTCCTTTGGCCTTATCTGCGACAGGCCTGGCCTTACGGCTTCACCGCGCTGATGCTGTCGTTCGCGGCCTATGAGGGCGAAGTGATGCGGGGTGCCTTTGCCGGTGTGCCGCGCGGAGAACTGGAGGCCGCGCGGGCCTTCGGCATGAGCCGGTGGACGGTGTTTCGTCGCATCTGGCTGCCGCGTGCGATCCACCGGGCGCTGCCGACGCTTGCGGGGGAAACGGTCCTGCAACTCAAGTCGACGCCACTCGTTGCAACCATCACCGTGGTCGACGTTTATGCGGTGATATCGAAAGTTCGGCAGGATACCTTTCTCACCTATGAGCCGTTGCTTTTGCTTGCGCTGATTTATCTTTGTCTGACGGGCGCTCTCGTTGGAGGGTTTCATCTTCTAGAGCGTCGCATACCGACCCGCGGCGCCTGATCAGCGCCTTCCGCCGGCGAGCCGCAGGGAGTCGGGTCTGCGCCGCAAGACCAGCATCGAGACCGTGCCGAATATCGGTCCGACCGCAAGGACGACAAAGGCCCACCGCCAGCCGCCAAAAAAGTCCGCCACATGCGGCATCAGCCAGATCATGAAGATCGTAAGTGCAAAACCCATACCCATCTGCAGCGACAGCGCGGTACCAATGTAGCTGCGGTCGGCAAGCTCGGTGACCGCGGTCGAAAACTGCGCGGAATCTCCGATGATCGAGATGCCCCAGATGACAACCACCAGCGTCAGCAGCCAGAAGGGGCCGTCGAAGACGAGGCCGATCAGGAGCGCGCAGGAGCCGGAGACGATCATCATTCCCGCCGTCGTTGCGGTGCGGCCGAAACGGTCGGAAAGCGCTCCTCCGGCGAAGCAGCCTACGACGCCTGAGGCTACGGCTGCAAAAGTCAGTAGTGAGGCTTCGCTGTTGATCCCGCTGCCGCCGTTGCCGAATGCTGCTGTCAGATAGGCGAGAAGCCAGGCCCACATCGCATAAAGTTCCCACATATGCCCAAGATAGCCGCCGTTCACCAGAAGCAGGTTGCGGTCCTTCAACACCCGGCCGATCTGGCGCGGATCGAACAGCGCCTTGCCGAAGGGATAGGGGCCTTCTCGGGTGAAGAAGAGAAAAACGGCTGCACCGACCAGCGTGGCGCTGCTCGAAAGAACTACGACATTCTGCCAATCGACGGCCGAAGACACACCGCGGAAGAGATGCGGCAGGGAAGATCCAGCGGTGATCGCTCCGATGACACCGGCAAGCGCCAGGCCGCGGCCCGAGACGAACCAGGTCGCCACCAGCTTCAGCGCTGGCGGATAGACGCCGGCGAGCGCAAAGCCGGTCACTATCCTGCAGAAGACTGCGCCTGCAGGGCCTGGTTCCAGAAGCACGGCAGCGTTGGAGAGCGCCGCGAGAAGGGCGGATGCGGCCATCAGCCGGTTCATGCGGATGAGGTCCGGCAGGTTGAAGAAACTCGCCGAGAGGGCGCCGATGACGAACCCGATCTGGACGCCGTTTGTAAGCCATGCGGCAGCACCTTCCGACAGCGACCAGGCGCGTCTCAGTTCCGGTGCGATGGCGTTTGCCGAAAACCAGGTGGAGAAGGAGAGCACCACGGCAAGGCAGAGAACTGCCAGCATGCCCCAGCGGCCTTGTAGCTGCGGTCCAGGAGACGTGGCCGTACTCATCTCATCCAGTCGTTCGATATCTAGCGGCGACGTGCCTGTCGGGCAGCCGTGGCGATCCGAATAGCTTTTCACGAAATGTGCCTTCGCGATAGCTGGTCTTGTAGAGTCCGCGTTCCTGCAGGATCGGGATCACCAGTTCGATGATATCGTCAAAGCACTCCGGGACGACGGTGCGCGACAGATTGAAGCCGTCGACGCCGGACTGGCTCATCCAGTCGGCGAGATTGTCGGCGATCTGTTCGGCCGAACCGATCATCGGGGTCTGCCGGCTGCCGAGCACCATCTGTTCCAGCAGCTTGCGCTTGGTCCATTGCGGCCCGGCAGTCCGGGTCATCGCTTCCACATTGGAGACGATCGCGGAACTCTTGCCCGTCTCGATCGGCTCATCAAGGTCGTATTTCGAAAAGTCGATGCCGAGCGAGCCCGCGGCATGGACGAGTGCGCCCTCCGAGCTGACATAAGCCCGATAATCCTCGAATTTTTCGCGGGCTTCCTTTTCCGTCCTGCCGGTGACGATTGTCGCGCCCATGAAAACCTTCACGTCCTCGGCCTTGCGTCCGTATTCCATGGCGCGGGCACGGATGTCGTCGACGATGCCTTTAATCCCCTCGATCTTCTGGCCGTTGACGAAGACGCATTCGGCATGGGTGGCTGCAAATTGCCGGCCGCGGATCGAGGAACCGGCCTGATAGAGAACGGGCGTGCGTTGCGGCGAAGGCTCGCAAAGGTGCAGCGCGTCGATACGGTACTGCTTGCCATGGTGGTGAACCTTGTGGACCTTGGCCGGGTCGGCATAGACGTGGTCCAGCGGATCGAACACTACCGCATCATCCTCCCAACTGCCCTCCAGCAGCTTGTACATCACCTCCATATATTCATCCGCGAGGTCATAGCGATCGTCATGTGCGGCCTGCGTGTCGAGGCCGATCGCGCGTGCTGCGCTGTCGAGATAGCCGGTGACGATGTTCCAGCCGATGCGGCCGCCGGTCAGATGATCCAGCGTCGACATGCGCCTTGCGAAAAGGAAAGGCGGTTCGTAGGTCAGATTGGCGGTAATGCCGAAGCAAAGATGATCGGTGACTGCCGCCATCGCCGGCACCAGCAGCATCGGATCGTTGACCGGCACCTGAACGGCGCCTTTGAGAGCGGCCGCGCCGCTGCCGCCGTAGACGTCGTTGACCCCAACGACATCCGCGAGGAAGATGCCTTCGAACAAGCCGGCCTCGAGCCTCTTTGCATAATCCGTCCAGTAGCGAAGCTGCGTATATCGATGCGACTGATCGCCAGGATGCGCCCAAAGCCCTTGCTGGATATGCCCGACGCAATTCATATCGAAAGCATTGAACCGAATTTCGCGCGCCACGAAGTTCCCCTTATGTCGTTGCAGTCCCTGTGCGTCTCTTATAGGATTATCTCGTCTACTATAGAAGACGAGCCTGAGAAGGCAAGCGGAACGGAAGATGGAACAGGATCCGGTTCAAGCGATCGCGAAAAGATTGAAAATGGAGCGGGAGGCCCGCGCCTGGTCATTGGCCGAGCTGGCGGAGCGTTCCGGGGTCTCCAAAGCGATGATCAGCAAGATCGAACGCAGTGAGGCAAGTCCGACCGCCACGGTGCTTGGCCGGCTTTCCGGCGCCTTCGGCTTGCCGCTTTCGGTGTTGCTGGCGCTCGCGGAAAGGGAACGGGAGCGGATGGCTCCGCATCGCGAGCAGCCGGTCTGGACCGATCCCGAGACGGGTTATACGCGCCGGGCAGTTTCGCCGCCGAACTCGATGCTTGAGCTGATCGAAGTGTTCTTGCCTCCCCATGTACGAGTGCCTTACCCGGCATCGGCCTTCGCCTTCCAGCATCAGCAGATCTGGGTTCTTTCCGGAAAGCTCGATTTCCAGGAAGGGGCAGTGCTGCATCATCTCTCGGAGGGTGATTGCCTGCTTCTCGGATCGCCGGCCGATTGCTCCTTCTTTAACCCCGGAACCGAACCCACCCGCTATGTCGTGGCGCTGACGCGCCGTTAGCGCGCCACGCTCGATGGGCGTTGATCGCCCGAACCCTGAAAGCCGAACCCCCGAAAGAAAGAGGCGCCTCCCGCGGGGGAGGCGCCAAGTGGGGAGGGTACTTATGACGCTGTCGGCCGCGTGGAGGTTCGGCGCCCGACAGGCCATGAACACGTAATCGTGAGTTTTGTTCCGCCGATTTTTCAATCGCCCTTTGCGCGGAACAATCCTCAAGGGCATCGGTTTTGCACTGAGAAGACAGGGAGAAGAACACTATGAGCAAAGCCGTAGAAACCACCAGCCACAAGGAAATCCGGCAGTGGATCGAGGAACGCGGCGGTCACCCGGCCCGCGTGAAAGGCGCCGAGGAGGGCGGTATCCTGCGTGTCGATTTCGGTAAGCCGGAAGAGTCCCTGGAGGAAATCGCATGGGACGATTTCTTCTCGATCTTCGACGAGAACAAGCTCGCCTTCCTCTACCAGGAAGAAACGGAAGCGGGCAAAACCAGCCGTTTCAACAAGTTTGTCTCTCGCACGAAGCACTGACGGTCTGCAGCTCAAATGCTGCGGCTGATTGCCCGAAAGGAGCACGATATGTCCAAGCACTTCAAGACCGTTCGGCCAAGTGACGCCGATCTCAAAGCCGACCCCGGTATCGGCCAGTCGAAAGGGCTGAACCGTTTCGACGGCAATGACGAAATCATCGGGGAAAACACCGACGAGGGCGATGTCGGCAACGACACCAACCGTTTCGGCGGCGTCGACCCCAATCAGCGCGGTCGCGCCAACAAATAGCGAGGTCAGGAGGAACCGACCATGCAAGGCAACAAGACCCACCAGCAGCAGCGGGATATCCTTCAAAAGGGCGTCAATACCGCGAATGCGGGCAAGGATTTCGATCCCAAGGCAGACCTGAATCGCAGTGACGCAGCCCGCGAGGCCTTTCGAAAAGGTGACAATCTGGACATGCGGGCGGCGGATGTTTCGATGAAGGATGATCCTGCCATTATCCGCGGCCGCAACCAGGAAAGCGAACACCACAAGGGTAGCGGCTCCTGACTTTCAGTGAATGGAACCGAACGACAATCCCGGTGTTGTCCGACGCCGCCCGGTGTTATGATGACATAGGGTTGGAGGAAGCGACGGCGCGGCTGGTGGCCGCGCCACATGTGGTGGGAGGATAACATGTTCGGTTCAGGCGCAACTTTTTCCGATCGCGAGGATGCCGGCAGGCAGCTAGCGGAAGCGATGAAGGGGATGCCGCTACGCGCTCCCGTCGTCATGGCACTGCCCCGCGGCGGCGTGCCCGTGGCCTTCGAGATCGCTCAAAGGCTCGGAGCACCCCTCGATCTCCTGATCGTCCGCAGGATCGCAGCTCCCGGTCATCCCGAATACGGCATAGGCGCCGTGGTGGACGGCAAGGAACCTTATGTCGTGGTCAACGAGGAGGCAGCCCGGCATTTCCAGATCCCACCGGGTTATCTGGTGAGCGAAAAAGACCATCAGCTCGCCGAAATCGAGCGTCGTCATCGGATCTATTTCGGCGAAGACGAACCGGAGGATCACGACCATGCGGGTCAAGACGTCATTCTGGTCGATGACGGCATTGCCAACGGAGGCTCCATCCGAGCCGGCATCCATGCGCTGAAAGAGATGGGCGTGCGTTCCATCCGGGTCGCCGTGCCGGTTGCCCCGCGGGCTTTTCTGGAAATCTTGCGCGATGAGGTCGACGAGATCATCTGCCTGTCGACCCCGGAACATCTCGATGCGGTCAGGCGCTATTACCAGGATTTCACCGAAACCACCGATCAGGACGTCGTGCGCCTCTTGAAGGATGCCCGGCGGCTGACGCGGATGATCCATTGAGGGTCATATCTCGACCGTCGTCAGCAGAGGCAGGTGATCGGAGGCGCGGCGGGCAAGCGGCGCCGAGATAACCTGCGTCTCCACGGGCTTGACCTCCTGGGAGACGAATATGTGATCGATCCTCAACAGCGGATAGCGCGACGGGAATGTAGCCTTAGGTTTCGCCCCGGATCCAACCTGCACATCCGCCAGGCGGCGCGCTGCAGCCTTATAGGTGGCGGTGGACGGTATTGCATTGAAATCTCCCATCAGGATCACCGGCCTGTTATGGCAGGCCGAGTTGCCGAGCCATGAGGGCCCCAAAAGGGTGTTGATCTGCCGGATGCGTTCGCGTCCGCGCAGGCCGAGATGGGTGTTGAAGACCTGCAGGCGGTGATCGCCCAGCGCAATTTCGACCCAGACTGCGCCGCGTTGCTCGCCGATCGATGGAAGGCCGGCGCCCTTTATCGTTGTTGCCGGCAGGGCTGTCAGGATGGCGTCGCCATACCGCTCTTCCGCGACGCTGAGGGCGGCATGGAAGTGGTACTCCATCTGCAGCAGGGAAGCGATCGCGTGGGCCTGGTCGACACCGCCGGTGCGAACGCGGCCGACATCCAGCTCCTGCAGTCCGATGATATCCGGCTCTGCCGCAGCAATGACCTCCGCGATCCGCGCCGGATCAAGCCTGCGGTCGGTGCCGATGCAGCTGTGAACGTTGTAACTGAGGATTTTTAGGCGACGCCTGCGGGAAGGTGAAGGAGTTGTTCGATCGTTCATAGCGCTGGGAACACCTTTACCTAAGTTTTCGTTCCCGATGTCGGAGAACCGCAACGGGAGGATTTATGCCTGCGAAACGCCATCTGCTGAAGCTCTTAATCGGTGCAGCAATCTGCGTGGCGGTCTTCCTGCTTTACCGAAGCCTTGGTCGCTACACTCTCGACGAGATCGAGGAGTCGCTTCAGGCGATTATCGGCATCCGACTGATGAGCGCCTTTTTCTTCGTCATCCTCTCCTATTTGTGCCTTACCGGCTTCGATACGCTCGCTGTCGCCTACACGGGCCGCAGGCTTTTATATCGGCAGACTGCGCTCGCCTCCTTCACTGCTCTGTCCATCGGGCACAATGTCGGGCTGGCGGCCCTGAGCAGCGGCGCGGTGCGCTATCGGTTCTATTCGCGCTGGGGGTTGACCGCCGAAGATGTGGCGAAGGTCATCATCTTCTGCGGTATCACCGTGGGGCTCGGGCTCGCCACCCTTGCCGGCCTGGCACTTCTGCTGCAGCCCCCGGAAACGGACCTGTTCCGGCTGGATGGATGGGTGAAAGGAGCCGTCGGGATGTTGTGTCTGGCGCTTCCGTCCGCCTATCTGCTGGTATGTGCCTTCGTGCACCGGCCCCTCCATCTGAAAACATGGAGATTCCAACCGCCGCCGCTGAAGCTGGCGCTGGGCCAGATTCTCATCGGCACCCTCAACTTCGCCTCCGTCGCGGCAGCTATTCATCAGCTTCTCGCGAGCTTCACCGATACCGGCTATCTTGCCGTGGCGACGACCTATGTCACAGCCAACATCGCCGCTCTGATCAGCCATGTGCCCGGCGGACTCGGCGTACTGGAAGCCACCATGCTGAGCATTCTGCCTTCGACGGCCTCCATCGGGGCTCTCATCGCCTTCCGGGTGCTTTACTTTTTCGTGCCGCTGGGGATCGGGATCCCGACCTTGCTAGTGACCGAAGCCTATTATCGGCATCGCGCTGGAAGGCTGTCAGAGCAGACGGTGGTGTGAGAGGCGGAGGAAAAGGCGGCGCAGAGCATTTTTGATTTCCGGAATCGGCCAGAAGGGCTGTTTGGGATCGATGATTCCGGTGCCAACCAGAGACTGCGTTTCACCCTTTTCAGGATTGACGTCGAACGGCCTGAGGCCGCGCGGCTTGACGTTGAGCCGGTCGACAGAACGCACCATCGACCCAGTTTCCTCGATGAGGCGCGCCACTTCTGCCGGCTCCGCATCCAGATGTTCGGCAAGAAGGTCGTTGCGCAGCGCGTTGACGGCCGTCTGGCCCGCCGGGTCATAGGTCTCTATGGCCAGGTCACACTCGGTATCGAGGCCCTCCGAACGGTTGTTCAGATTGGAGGAGCCCACACGAACGAAGCAATTATCGACAATGATGACCTTGGAGTGGACGATCACCTCCAGATCGCCCCCCTTGCCGTTGGGCACCACGGCATAAAAGACCCGCAGGCGGCCATAACGGTCCGCACGCTTGAGGCGGCGGATCAGTCGGTTGCGGTTGTGCCCCATCATCAGCTTTTCCAGGAAGCCATGGGATTCTCGGGTCACGACGACGATAATCTCGGGGCCGTCGGCTCTGCGAAGCTGCTTGGCGAGCGTTCGCGCCAAGCCAAAGGAGGCGAGGTACTGCGTCTCGATGTACAGATGGTGCCTGGCGGCTTTTAGCGCGTCGTGCGTCAACCGGATCGCCTCGCGATGGCCGCGGCGGCCTTTCCATTTCCAGGGTTCGGTGAGTGCAAGGCCGGTATTGCAATGGGTAAGCGCCGGCTCAAGGTCCGCCGGCCAGGGCTCCTCTCCGGTAATATCCAGGGGCTCCAGAACTTCTCGTGTAGTCTTCCTCCACCGGCGGCGAGCCACATCGCCGATCAGCCTGGCAGTGTCGCCGCTGACGATCGTCTGCATGTCGTGGACCGGTCCATAGGGCGTGCCGTCGGCCGATTGCCGCAGTGGATGGTCTGCCGCATGGCTGCGATCGTCCCAGCGCCGGGCGGTAAGATCGATGCCCCCCAGGAAGGCGGTCTTGTCGTCGATGACGACGATCTTCTGGTGGTGGCTTGCCCGCAAGGGATGCTCGAAATCGAGATGAACGCGAATGCGCGGATGATCGCTCCAGGTCATCCTGCCAAACATCTTGAGGCTCTTGCTGGAATAGACCGGGCCCATTCCCCAGACGAGGATACGGACCTGCAGCGCCGGCTTTTCCTCGACAAGTCTGCGAAGCAGTTCCCCCAGCGTCTCTTCATCTCCTTCTCGGACTTTCAGACGAATGTCCGGGTTGAAGTCCCAGCCGACGATGGAGATTGAGCGTTCCGCCTGCCGAAGCACTTGGTCGAGCCGGAGAAAATACTCCTCTCCGTCGACGAGGAAAGCGAGTTTCTTCGCTCGCGCGCTGCCCCATGCATTGCGGCCCGGGCGAATGATCGGCTCCGCCTTGGGAACGGTTCGCGTCGTTTGATCGGATTGTATTTTCACGTCCACCTGCGCCACCTGATGATTTGGTGACAAGAAACGCCGGATTTTTGGCCTTTGTTCCAACAATCCGGTGGCTGTCGCAGTCTTGTACCATTTATTTGGTGGTTACAACTCCCGGCGGACGGGGCGCGACAAGTTCGGTGCCTGCATCGCCAAATATTTCGATGGCGGCGATCAGGCCCAGGAGGATGAGAGCGGCAGCGACCAGTAGCTTCCATAAGCCGGCCTTTACCGGTGTCTGGTGGTGCGTCTGTTTCATGTCCCGATGGTTCAGGTTGCTATGGCTTCGAATGTCCATGAGTATCCTTGCGGCGCTCCAGCCGCGCCATTCCCTCGATTCAGGCCAGTCTGCCGGGCGGCATATAAACTGGCGGGTTGGGATTTTCGTCCGGATTTGGCAGTGGAGATTCGTCCGGCAGGCGATCGGGTTCTGGTTCGTCGATGGGTGGTTCCGGATTCCAAATCGGCGCCGGCATTGGCGGACGGTCGCCCGGTTCGCGAGGGTCAGGTGTCATTACTACACTCCCTGTTACTCACTGAACAACCGTTCCGCATGAAGATTGTTCCTCGCAAACGACGGCATGAAAAAACTGCGAGCCATTGGGGGGCAGCCGATCAGAAGCAGCGGGCTGGCGACGAAGATTGCTGCAGCAACACGTCCGGCGTGGCATTTTTAGGTCATGGTCTTGCCCCTATGCTGTGGAATTATGCCCTTGGACAATTCGCGAACCTGCGCCATGTTTCCTTCGTGCAGGATGGATCCGCGAAGTCCTTTCGGGGATCGCTGCCCGAGCCCTGATTGTTCAGAGACCCAAAACGTCACTTTCTGGGGGCAATCTTTTGGAGGAGAGGCGAATGACACATGCCCGAGACAATTTTCTCGTGTGGCTTCGTTCCGCGCACGCGATGGAGGAGCAGGCAATCACCATGCTGACCGACCAATCGCGGCGGATAGAAAGCTATCCGGACCTCAAGGCACAGATCATCCGTCACCTCCACGAGACCGAGGGCCACGCACAGGCGCTGAAGAGCCTGCTCGACCAGTTTTCCAGTTCAGGCGGGGTGCTGACGCTCAAGGATGTGGCGGCCAAGCTGGCAGCCAAGGCCCAAGGGGTCGGCGGCATGTTGGTCAGCGACGAAATCGTCAAGGGAGCGATGGGAAGCTATGCCTTCGAGCATCTGGAAATCGCCAGCTATCGCGTGCTGATCGCTGCGGCCGACGAACTGGAGGAGAGGGAGGCCAAAGCCGTATTTGAGCGGATACTGGAGGAGGAAATAGTAATGGCGGATTGGCTGGGGGCTAATCTCGATCCGCTGACGCGCATCTTCCTGATGCGCGACGAGCGGGATTTGATGGCCAAAAGATAACGGGCCGTCGCCAGGACGGCTGCATCCGGTCAGAATTTCGAGATCTCGCCGCCATCGAGCTGAATCTCGAGTTCCTTCTCGTTCCTGATACCCTGCTGATAAAGTTGAATAATCTGCGCAGCGAGATCGTTGGCGGCCAGGCTTTCGCCGGTCAAGCCGCGCTCGGCACAAATACCGTCGAAGACGCGCTTGAGGAAAGCCAACTCACGTGGTTCGAACGTATTGGTGAGGACTGCCGAATTCATCTTTTCAGCCTCCACTGCGGGGGGCGAAAGCGCTTTCTGTCTTCCAGTCGCCAGCGCCCGTATCAATGGCTGGCAATGGCTCAAGACTACTCTTTTTGCCGTCCTTTTCAAGGCAGGAACGGTCAATGTTTCGACAGAGGCCACGTTTTGGGCCCCTCTCAACCAGACGTGATTAGGCAGCGTTTTCTAGTCATCCAGATGGTTGGCCTCATGGTCGTGAAATTGCTCGGTCTGGACTGTTTTGCTGTCCAGTCCGCGCTCCCGCGAGTGCTGTGCCTTGTCTCTGTTGGAAAGAACCATGTTCTCCGGAAGGATGTCCTTGTCGATATCCGTCATGGCGCCATTTCCGCTGCCTTTGCCAGTCGCGCCTGATCCCATGTGTTTCGAATTGGCATTGGCCATGAGTTCTTCCTCCTGATGTTTTTTCCGATCGGAGACAGAACCTCCAAAGTGCGTTTTTGATCCTGAAAAGGTGTGGGAAGCGGCAAGATCAGTCCGTCTCAAGCAGGAAGAATGTCGTCGGGCCTGCCGGCGCGTCGTTCGTAAGATCGAAACGCAGCGGTCCGTTTCCGCTGTGAAGCGGCGGATGCACCACGCCATCCAAGCCTATAGGGGAAAGCCGCCAGCGGCCCGCGCGGTTCTTGAACTCGATCGATAGCGCACCTTTGCGGATCAATACCGGCAAAGTCCCGAAGTCCTCGATCACCTTCTCCTGCGGATCTCGAAAGCGCATGCTGCTGTTGCGGGCGTCGGTGGCGAAGATCAGCAGCATGCGTCTGCTTGCCGCGAGCGAGGCGGCTCCATCGATGGCGGAAGCTGCGAAGAGCGCATCTTGGTCTCCGCCTTCGAGCCGGACGGTTCCGAGATCGACAGCGGTTTCCAAGGTAGTGAAAGCGGCGGCTTCCGTGCGGGGTGTAGACAATGTCAGGCGGAGTTTTTTGCTGTCGAGCAGCAGTTCCCCGGTATCGCTCTGGAAAATTCCGGCGGACGGATCGGTCCGACTGTTTTTGGGCAGCAGGCCGGCGCCTTTCAACGCAGCCAGCAGCTTGCCTGCATCCGCCTCGCTGCGCGGCTGGTTGATTGCAAGGGGCTCACGCAGCCCATCGGATTGTCTGAGGCCGATGCGGGAGACGAGCGACAATTTGGTCAGCGCATCTGGTTCCGCGGCCTGCATGTCGCCGCTCAGATCCTCCTCGCCCCGGACCAGGAAAGGAATGCTGTTCTGCGAGGTCTTGACGTCGCCCCGCCGGAAAAGAAGGGCTGCAAGCGTTTCGCCGGCGCGGGCTACCGGATCGAGCGCGATCGCATAAGGCAACATTGCCCGCTTGTGGGGAAAGGGTTCGCCATATTGCAGGGCGATCGGCCCATGGCCGTGGCGGCAGAGCATATCCCAGCCCTGCAGCGCTGCGTAGGCAGGCATCACAAGCCCGGCTTCATAGCGATATCTGCTCCAGAACAGGTGGTCGTATTCGGTGATGCCGAAAGGCTTGCCGAGCCAGCGGCTTGCAGCCGCGACGCGCATATATGCGCCGGCATCGGCAAGCGAGCTTTTGTTCTCGATCTTCGCGCCGGGTTCGTAGCTGTTTACGCTATCATGATAGGTGTTCATGGTGACGGCTTGAAGGTTCTGGCGGGTCAGGCCCGTCTGCACCGTCGGCCAGTTATTGTAGTCGCTGATGAGACCGCGATAGCCGAGGCCTCGCAGGACTTCCGTCATGCGGGCCGCGGTTCCGCGCTCGGTTTCGACGAAGAAGGCCTGCAGGTCGCGCAGGCGGGGGCTGTCGACATAACGATCGGTGGGCAGGCGTACGGAGGCATTTTCCAGCCGTTCGTTCGCCCGAAGGTCGGGCCATGCGGTCCGAAGCGCCTGGGTCGATCCGTAGCGCTCGCGCAGCCAGGTGTTGAACGGCTGGCGCAGGCTGTCCGGGTAGGGCCGGCCGATCCTGTCATGGACAACCGTCTCGAATTCTATGCTGTTTTCGTTGGCCAGGATCACGAGGCCGAGGGCCTCGTCACGGATCGGCGCAATGCCGGTATAGGGATTGACCCGGGTGAGGAAATCGGTGGCCAGCCTCTTCCAATGGGCAAAGGCCTTTTCCTCGTAACTCACCTCCAGCTTGAGTCCTTCGGACGGATCCCAGCGATCGTCGTAACCGCCGGAACCACCGCGCCATGAGGTCAACCCGTCGACCATCCAGTAGATGCCGTTCTTCTTCAGCGCGGCCATCAGATAATGGATACGGTCGAGGACCTCTGGATCGAAATCGAAATCCTTCTGCCGGCCGAACATCAGTGCCGCATCGGTGAAATGGAGGCGGGCGATATTGTAGCCACGCATGGCGAGCTGCCTTGCATAGACATCCGCGTCCTGATGGTTCGGAAAACCGCCGGATGCCGGGCTCCAGGCAAGGGAGGCGCAGAACATGGGGGCCGGTACGTCGGGCTTGGCGGCTTTCGCCAGATGGCCGTCCGTGCCGACGACGAGATGGTCGTTTTGGTCGATGGAGCCGTTGGGGAGCAGGTCCGAAAAATCGAGCGGACTACCGGGCTCGACGGCCAGCGATATCTCGCGGACCGGAAGCCAGTCAGCCGGCCAGGCTGCGGACGCCGAAGCCGTGAGCGCGAGTGTCGTTGCCAGAGCGCGGATCAGTCTCTTCATCAATGTCTCCGATCTCACGGCTCTCCACCCATCCACGAGGATCTCGACGCGGGGCGAAAAAGCCGAAAGGCAGCGCTGCCGTATGGAACAGCCAGGCGACGACCGTGTAAAGCCCGAGCGACACCCCGCCCTTTCGCCAGGACATCAGAGCGACGACGCATGCGAAGAGGCCCAGCACCGCCGTCAGACCGGCAAGCTTATTCGGGACGGCGATCATCAATGCGAGCGAGAGGAGAATCCAACACGCGACCAGCGCCCAAAGCTTCAGCTCCGGCAGTTCCTGCAGCATCTGCCGGAAATAGGGTTTCCCGGCCGAGGCTCGCAACAGTTCTCCGACCCCGAAGAGATATTTCGTCTGCCAGCGCCGGACGAGAAGGCGGTAGGAATTGACGCTGTGGCCATAATGGTGGACGAAGCGGCGGTCGAGCCGATACAGGTCCCAGCCGGCGCTGCGCAGCCGGATGCCGAGGTCGAACTCCTCGTAGCCGTGCAGGTTGCGGTCCGTCAGATAGCCGATGCTCTCGATCGCGCTGCGACGATAAAGGCCGCCCCCGTTCATCCTGTCGATGGCGCCCACGCGGTTTTCCGGGGCGTTACGCTGGACCCGGCGGGTATATTCCAGATTGTCGAGCATCATTTCCTCGACATGGCCGGTCACGCCGCCCGTTTTGAGATGGTTGCTCAGATACGCCGTAGCGGCCGGCAAAAACGCGGGATCGAGGTCCATGTCGCCGTCGAGCAAGCAGATGAACTCGTGCCGCGCATACTGGAAGCCCAGTTGCGGGCCGATGCCGCAACTCGGGCGGGCAGGGTTCTGGATCTGGACGATCCGGACCGGATAGCGGGATGCGATCTCTATCGTGGAATCCGCCGAGCCGCTGTCTGCAACGATCACCTCGCCTTGTCCGCCGGGCAGGCCGGCAAGCGCGAATTCGATCGTGCGGGCGATCCGCTTCTCTTCGTTCAGAGTCTTGATGATGATCGATACGCTCACAGCCGCTCCTTCACCTTCTTCCGCGTCGCAACCGAGTGATAGATTGCCAGTGTGCTTCGGGTGATTGACGGCCATGCATAGGTCTGTTCCACCTTGCGGATGCGCGACAGGGCGCCCTCCTGACCGAAAGGCTCGGCCATCTTGCGCTCCAGGGCCTTGGCAAGGGCGTCTATATCGCCCGGCGGGAAGTAGTCCTCGGGCGGCAGATCGACCTCGTGGTTGGCAACGATGTCGCTTGCGAGGACAGGCAAGCCGTAGCTCATGGCTTCAAGCAGCGAGATCGGCATGCCCTCGTGGAGCGAGGGCAGAACGAAGAGACCGGCCTGGGAAAACAGCGCGGCCAAGTCTTCACCGCTCTGGAAACCCGTCAGCACGACATCAGGCACCCGGGCTGCGGCAGCCTCGATTTCCTTGGCATAGGCCATGCCTTTGTGGTCGGCGCCCCCCACCAGAACCAGTTTCCAGTCGGTCTGCTTCAGTTTTTCGAAAGCCGCGATCAGATCCGTCTGGCGCTTTTCCGGCACGAAACGGGCGACCATGACGATGTAGCGGCGGCGCTGCAGGCCGAACCGGTCTAGCGTCGCTTTACCAACAAGGCTCGGTGTCACCGTGACGCCGTTCGGAATGTGGGCCACCTCCGCGCCATAGCGGCTCTTCATGGTTTCCGTCACGTCGCGCGACACGGCGATCCTGGCGTTCGCGAACCACATGGCAAGCCGTTCGCCGAGCTTCAGCGCTCGCTTGGCCGTCGTACTCCACTTCTCGCGGTCGTAGTCGTATCCATGGTGCGTCATCACGATCTTCAGCCCGAGGAGACGAGCCAGCGGGGCGAGCAGGCCGGGACCGACCGCGTGGATATGCAGGATGTCAGGGCGGCGAACGGCAGCGTATACGACGCCGACGAGGGTGTGAACGAAGGTTTCGAGAAGCATTGATTTCGGCGCCCAAAGGGGCGTTACGCGGATCCCGCGCCAGGCGGAGGCGGTCGGCTCGGGCAGGTATTGGCGGCGCGCGAGGACCTCGACATCCCAGCCGCGGGCTGCAAGTTCCTGGCTCAGCATTTCGACATGCTTTTCAATGCCGCCCTGCACATTCGGTATTCCCCGAAGGCCAAGCATCATGACGCGTCGGCGAACCGGTTCCCGGTCGACACGGATGCCGGGAGCGGTGCCGATATCCGGCAAGACCGGAGACAGCCGGGGTGTCTGGTTCAGGACGACGCGCTCAATCCGGCTGTGCCCGGCTTGATCGCTGTGCGGAAGAGCCTGCGCCTGCAGCAGTTGCGCAGGGATGTGTTCGAGCGACGAGATGTCCCCCGGATACGTCCGGGTGGACTGCGAATGCCGCATCTTCGGAGGATTGGTCTTCTCGTTCATTACGGGCACCAGAAATTCATTTTCTGCTGCCCGTTCTATGCAAGGAACCTTCTCATACCGGAAAGAAAAAAGCTAAGATTTTAAAGGAGTTGTGCGGTTCCTGAGCAAAGTGACGAAAAATTTTCTCGACCCGGTGACCCTTTTCGAGATTGCGGTTTTTCGCGTTCAGCGGCGGATAAGGGACTGGTAAAGATCAAACATTCGCTGCCGATAGACGGTGCGGGAGAATTCGTCGGAAATCCAGGCGCGGCCGGCTTGCCCCATCTGAGCCCGCTCCTTCACCGATCGGCTAGCGAGGTCGTCAAGTGTCCTCGCCAGGTCATCGACAGAGCCGGGGGCAGCGCTCAGTCCGGTCTCTCCTTCGCGGATCATTTCCGGTATGCCGCCGATCGAGGCTCCAATCACCGGACGTCCCAGCGCATAGGCTTCCAGAATGCTGATCGGTGCATTCTCATACCATTCCGACGGCAGGACGAGCCCGAGAGACTGGCCGATGAGGCGGAACAGGATATCTCCCGACAGATGGCCCGCAAAAACGACCTCGGCACCGGCAGATCGCACAAGCGCCTTGAGAGCGGCCTCTTCCGGCCCGGTTCCCGCTATGATCAGTTTCTGCCGGGCTTGAGCCGCGGCGCGGATCAGGGTGGAGATGCCTTTTTCCGGAGCCAGGCGCCCGGCGAAAACGAAATAGTCGCTCTCGTGCCATTTCGTCGAAAACCGGTCGACGTCCACAAAATTCGGGACATGAACGAGCTTTTCGGCCGGCCAGCCCCATTCGATCAGCTTTTCGCGGTAGAAGCGGCTCGGTACCACCACCCGGTCGACCTTGTTGCGGTAGAGCCCGAGCGAGCGATGCAGGAGGCTCTCGGCGAAGACCACAGCACTCAGCGGCAGCGAGCCCTTGACGCAGCGATTGACCACGACGTTATGGATCCGACCGCCTTTGCAGGCTTCGCAGATACGGCCGTCGCGCAGCATCTTGTAGGAAGGACATGCGAGCTTGAGGTCATGGGCCGTCATCACCACCGGGACGCCTGCATCTTTCAGGGTGGAAAAGATCGCCGGGGAAAGGTGATGATAGATATTGTGGGCATGGGCGACATCAGGCCGCGCCTTGTCGATGAGGCGCTTCAGGTTCCGCTGAGCCTCGAAGGAATAGATAACCTTGGTCGCCTGCAGGACCTTGTCCTTCAACCCGATCTCGCGGCCGTATTCGATCTCCGAGACGAAATAGTCGGACCAGGGAGAGGAGAGGTTCTTCTCGTGCTGCATGGCGAAAGGCACGACATCCCAACCGATTTCTTCAAACAGCGCCGTATGATCAAAGAAAACGGTTTCGGCACCGCCGCGCCGATAGAAGTAATTGTTGATGTTCAGGAGGCGGGGCACCGCCACGGTTGTCGCATGGACGTTCATTGGGCGGATGTCTCCCAGCCAAGGGCGCGCGTCGCCGCCTCGACGGTCAGAATGTTGCAGCCGCGTTCACGGGCATAACCCACCAGATGCTCGAACGTCGCCGGCGTGCAGCCGTATGGGGTCGGCGTTTCGGTAACGTCATGGGTGAAGAAGATGAGCCATCCCGGGTTCTTCACGGCATCGTCTATCCAGGCCGTCAGCCCGCGGGCATGGTCCTCCGGTTGGCGGATCTCTACCGACTGCAGCATCAAGGGGTCGACCGGACCGCGATTGATGGCCTCGCCTGCGCCACGACAGGTCTGGTAACGCCGGGCAAGTTCGCGGCGGGCGAGCGGCCAAGCGGCATTGTAGGGAAAGGCAAAATTGCTGGCCGGGCGGGTAATGCCGGCATCGCTGAGATAGTCGGCATTTCTCTCGAGGTCCGCTGAAAGCGACTTGCCGTAGGAGCGGACTCGGCGGTGGGTGAAGGTATGGCCGCCGATCTCATGGCCGCGCCGGAAGAGTTCAAGGCAACCGCTACGGCTGATCAGCTTGCGGTCCGGCTCGATGCGCCCTTCAAGGCCTCCGGCGATATAGAACGTGCCCGATGCGTCGTATTTTTCTAGGATGGCCGCGCCATTGGTCAAAGCGGTCTCCGGTACGTCGTCGAAGGTGAAGGAGACAATCGGCACGTCGGTTGCGACGGTACGCGTCCGTGGAGCCATCTTCCAGATAAGCCGATTGCTCACCCGGTCGATCAGTCCCTCCATTGCCTTGAATGCGTCAGCCATGCCCCCCTCTTCCTCTTCCCGACGGCCTCTCCTCGATATGAACGGCATTGGCTTCGTAGCGGATACCAAAGAGCGCCATGCAAAACAGGAACCAGCCGACAATGTAGCCGGAAGAGCTTTCGTAAAAGAGACTTTCGAGGCAGGTGGTGAATATCATGTAAAGCCAGATGCGCAGGAAAAGCCGCCCGCTGTGGGTCATCCTTCCTTGAGCGGTGATTTTCGAAAAACTCCGCAGCGGCACGGCGAAAAACCAGATCAGCGACAGCAACAGGGCGGGGATCCCACCGATGAGCAGGATTTCCACGTAGGAGTTGTGTGCATGCGACGCCGTGACTGCCCAGGTAGCGACCCCCTGACCGCCGTAAACAAGCTCTTGTGTGCGCCAGAAGGACTTCAGGCCGAAACCCGTCATCGGGAATTCCGATATCGCATTGGTCGCCAGCTGCCAGATATCGGAACGGTTGGTGAAGGTGGCATCCACGCCGAAGCTTGTCACCAACTCCCTTAGGCCAGGTGAGGTCGCAGCGCCGACGGCAAGCAGGTTGAAGGCGGCGACGCCGCCGATCGAAAGCGGGATGCGAAGGAACCGAAATTTCTCGAACAGCCAGGAGAGCAGGATAATTGCCGGCAGCATGGCGGACGCGGTTTTGCCACCGGTATGCATCAGGAACCAGGTCGCGCTTGCGAAGATGGCGACGCCCACGAGCCTCGACCAGACCTGCATGACAAATATACCGCAGAAGGCAAACAGCACCATGGCGGCGGCGGCGTTGTTCTTGTGCGGGAAATAACCGCGCCAGAGGCCGGCATGCATGGGTTCGGCAACCTCGGCTGCCGAGTGGATGGACAGGTGGGGCAGGGAAAAGATGCCATAATAGCAGAGGCCGATACTGGCGAGCGTTCCGACCGCCAGCAGTTTGGCGAAATGTGTCTCGGAACGCGGCAGCAGCACGCTCGCATTGGCGCCGATGACGACAAGTGAGGTGAGAACCAGCGCCTTGAAACTGTTGGCGCCGTGGTTCGATAGAAGGGAAACGAACAGCAGCCAGAGAAAGATCGTCAGCATCAGCCAGCGAGGCTGCAGGAAGGTGCCGCGCATGGAGGTCGCCATGCTGCACAAAACTGCGCCGAACGGCAGGAAGATGAAAAGGATCTGGTTCAGCCGGCTGGACTTGTCGGTTGCGATACTCGCCGATGAGGGTAATGTCAGATCGTAAAAGGGATCGATCGATATCGCAAAGAACAGGAACAGGCCGAGGAACAGCAGGGATCCGATCAGGGGGCGGTGATCGATATCGGCGTGGCCTGTCGCGACGGCTGAAGGGTTGCGCATGCTCAACGCCTCAGGAATATCTCTGCGTGTAAGCGAAGCGCTGGCGAACATCGCTGAGATGTCGTGCGAGCCCCAGCAAAAGGGCCAATCCGGTGCCGAGCATGAAGCCGCCGGCAGCGCCGCCTATAAGCAGGATGATCGTGCGGGGGGGCCAGCTCTTCGTCTTGGGCGGCACGGGCGGCGAGATCACACGGACATTGCTGGTATCGATTTGCTGGCGTTCGGTGATCTGATGTGTGCGGCCGAGATAGGTTTCGTAGACTGCCGCCTTGGCGCGCGCATCCCGTTCCAGTTCCCGCAGACGTATCTGCGCATCGTTGTTGGTGAAAACGGTGGAACGTTCAGCGTCGGCCTTGCCGCGGAGCTGGTTCAGCGTCGCACGCGCCTGGTCCACGTCGGTCTTGGCCGTCTCGAGGATGCGGCTCGCTTCATCGGTTATGGCTTTGTCTATCGCTGCCTTTTCCGATTGCAGTGAGACCAGGCGGGGATGACGCGAGCCGTAGGTGAGGGTCAGCGAGCCGATCTGCTGCTGCAACGTATTGTAGCTCGTCCTCAGCGTCTGCATTCCGGGAGAATCAAAGACGGTCGCGGTCGCCGTCCGCCGGTCGGCAACGGCCGAACGCATCTGATTGTAGCGAGCTTCGGCCTGGATCAGCCGCTGCTGCGCATCAAGGACCTGCGTGTCGAGGGCGCTGGAAATGCGGCTGCTTGCAAGCTCGCCGGTATTGGATTCCTGGATATTGTTGTCACGCTTGAACTGCGCGACCTTTTCCTCGGCGTCCGTCACCTGGGCGCGCAGTTCGTCGAGGCGGCTGGTGAGCGTGGCGGCAACGCGGCCGGCGCTGTCGGCTGATGATTCGAAAAGCTCGGTTTCGAAGGCGCGGACGATCGCCTCGGAGAGCCTGATCGATTTTTCCGGATCCTCGGACCACACGGAAAGCGTCACCACGAAGGACCGTTCCTCGCGGGCGGCTTTTACCCGCTCGCCGAGCTCCATTAGCACGCCGAGCTCCTTGTCGCTTGCGGGGCGGTTTGGGGAGATCAGACGGAGCAGCGGCTCCAGCGCGCTGGGCTTGGTGAATTCCGGATCTTCCGTCAGGTTCATGTCCGCGACGACCTGTTTCAGCACATTGCGGGACGTCAGCACGCGCAGCTTGCTTTCCACCTCCAGCAGTTGGGAATCCCGTTGCGGGCTTGAAGCGAACACGTCGTCGGTGACGACGTTGAGGTTTTGCGGGTCGATGATGATGTCGGTATAGACGGTGTAGCGCGGCGTGGCGGTCGCGGAATAGAGAAAGGCTGCGATCACGCCGAGGACGACGAAGAAGATGATCCAGGGCAGCCCTTTGCGCAGCCAGGAGAGGACGTCGCCGGCGCCGATCTCCGACAGGCTGCGGATTTGCGCTTCGACGACCCCGTTGAGAGAGGAAGGGTAGGTCGTCGCCGGTTCCGGCGCAGGACGCGGGGCGGGCTGCGGCTGCCGGCTCTGACGACGCCAATAATCGTCGCTTTCGCCCGCATGGCTATCGTTATCGTCCTGGTAGGGCTCCTGGAAGCGGTCGTCGTCCAGCCGATCAAGAAGCGAGCCGCGATAGGGCATGCCGCCCCGCTGGCCGGCAGGCGCGGACGATGACGCCGGGCGTCGGTTCTCGGGCTCCCTCGGCCGGTACATGCACACCTCCAGCCATGCGGCGGAAGCATCGAACCCGCCGCATTTCGCCAATATTAGGCTTCATCACTAGGTCAGTACGGTGAATATCGCGTTAATCTCTCATTACGCGAAGTCCGTGAGGAGACGGCTCCAGCTTTCGGAAGCAAGGCCGCCGACAAAGATATCGTTTCCGGTTGCCGCCTCGCGGATGTCCTTATGCCGCGTCACCATGCAGAAATAGCCGCGGTGCCGGAAGCTCATCTGCCTCTGTCGCATCAACGCGTTCATCAGGAAAGGTTGCGCCATACCATGGGCCGCGGAATAGCCGGAGGCCGAAAGGTCCGCAAACATATGCCCGACCACTTCGAATTCGTGTCCTTCCCGGCAGAGGATATTGAGGACGTGCGCCGTTCTGCCCGGTTTGCCGAAAAACAGGTAGCAGCCGATCGTCGTGCCTTTGGTATTAAGGACACGTTTGCAGCGGAGCCGGCCGAGCGAAATGTTCGAAGCGGCCGTATCCATCAGCCACAGAAGATCGTCACGCGACCAGTCGGGGCGGATCGCAAAGCACTCTGTCATCGTTGCGGCGCATGTGACGAAATCATCGAAATCCGCTTCGATCGAGGTTCCGCCGACAGGTTCCCGAGGCGTGAACGTGCCAAAAAAATGCCGCGCGAGGAAGTCCGCCGGTTTGAGCGATGTCGAAAGCGGAAGATGACTGCCGGCCGGCAGTTTTCTCCTTAATCGATCGAAACCCGCCTGAAACGGTCGGAAGGTGCGGCGCCACTCGAGGCTTTGAACGGGAAGCATGAAACCGCCGCCGGTCGTCCAGTGATCGGCGCTGACGGGGGAGGCATTGTCGGAAAAACACAGGTCCGGTTGCGAGAGGCGGATCGTGCGCGCCAGTCTTGCCGCACCGGCAAGACCGGTCTTTCCGTCCGCCATGAAGGCACAGAGAAGACGCGCGGTAATTCGCCTGCCGTAAACAAAAAAGGGCATCGGAAGCGCCAGCAATGCGCTGTCGATCCGGCCCTGGTGATCCTGATGGACGATGCTGCCGTGCTCCGGTGCGTAGCCCGGACATTTCAGGAAAACGCGGTCTAGATAATCCACCAGGTCTTGTTGCGGCGCCTCGTCCTTGTTCCGGAATGCCTTGTTGAAGAGCCGGCCGACGGCTTGAAGGTCGGCAGCTTCCATCGGACGCACGCCATGTGTGGCGTTGCGGGTGAGGAAGACGGCAGGAGCCTCCACGGCCGGATGGCTGTACGGCAGGTTCATTCGGCAGGCTCGCTCACGGCAAAACTCGTCTGCCTGCTCCTCGTCACCACGCTCAGATAAACAGCCCAGGCGGCGGCCGCCATCGCTGCCTCGATCACGTAATAGGATACGAAGGTGCCGAGCGGCGGGGCATACCAGGTCGCCCATGCAGCGATGCCTGCACCAACCAGGCTGCCGGTTCCCAGGACGGAAGCGCGCGCGCCCTGATGGCCGGCTGCGCCAAGTGCTTCAAGCGCAATCGCCCAGCAGGCGACCGGCACCACGACCCAGCAGAGGACGCGGACGAAACCTACGAGCGAGACATATTCATGACCGAAAAGAAAGGGCAGCAGCGGCGCGAATACATAGACCGTCGCGCCTGCTGCAACACTGATTGTGAATGCGACGGCGAAGATCTTCGATACCCGTTCGGCCGCATGATGAAGCCCGGCCTGGCTCGCTCTTGCGGTACCCGGGTAAACGATGCGGTTCAGCGCATCGACGGAGAGGTAGCTGCTTTCGATGATGCGACGCGCAACGCTGTAGCTCGAAACGATCTCGGCCGTGGTGACCAGGCTCAGGACCAGCAGGTCGGCATTCTGACGTGCCGCCTTGAGAATGAAGGGGATGCTGAAGAAGAGGCCGAGCCGGAGCTCCTCGCGGACAAGTCCCCATCGGGGTCGGCCGAGGCGGCGAAGCGCCTGGACGCAGAAAGCCAGCATGAGGAGATGCGCCGCGAACTGCCAGATGATCCAGCCCGAGAGCGTCGATACGCCGAAGATGAGGCAGGCGAGCACGGCTGCGGCAGTGCGGATCAGCGCGAAACCCATGACCACCTTGTTCGCTGAGCCGAAATCGGAAAAGGCGATGAAGACCTGTTCGGCGAACAGGATGCAACGGACGAGCAGAATGTTCGTCACCAGCATGAGGGTGATCTCGACGACGTTTACCACCGGATCGGCAGATACGTCGAAGAAGAAGGGCAGCGCCACGGCGCCGATCAGGATGAGTGCAAGGCCGCTCGCCGCAATCAGGATCAGGTTATGCCCGAGCATGCGAGGATAGATGGCATGGTCGCGGGCGACACGGCGCACCAGGCATTCGGTGGCGCCGAGGCCGCAGAGATGAACCGCGATCGCCGAGACCGCTGTGATTGCCACAAACAAGCTGAATTCGTGGACGCCGAGGAAGCGGGCCAGGATGGCAAAGGTCAGGAGCTGGGCGAAGGAACTGACGATCAGACTGCCGCCCGAGGCGGCATAGGACAAGAACATCGGCAGGAAACCGCGAAGGCGTGCCATCTTCTGGATTAATCCGGGCGCCGTCATGCTTTACTTCCTGCCGCCTTGGCAATGTGATCGGCACCGGCTGCGTCTCGGGCCGTAAACTTCCGCAGCCAGAGTTGTGTCGAAAGAATGCCGACAAAGGCGGCATTGTCGCGGAAACCTGAAACCGTCTGTGTCCGGCACTTCTGATGCAATTTGGCGACCGCCCGCGCATTGAACAGTCCCGTCTCCGCGACTGCCTGTTCGCCGAGCATCTCGCCGACATAGGCTTGCTCGTCGTTGCCGGCGAAGGAACGGCCGTCTGGCGCTCGATATGGCTGTTTGGGCCTCTTGGTGATCACATCCGGCAGCAGGTCCTTTGCCACCCGCCGGAGGATATGTTTCTCCTCGAGACCCTTGAGCTTCATGCTTGGATTGAGCCGGGCCGCAAATTCGACCAGGCGGTGGTCGAGGAATGGGAACCGGCCTTCGACGCCATGTGCCATCGCAACCCGATCTCCCTGGCTGGAAAGGATGTAGCCCGGCAGCAGGAAACGGCCTTCGAGATATTGCGCCTGATGCAGCGGATGCCAGCGGCGGAAGTTGTCGGGCAGGCGAGAGGCAAGCTCTTCGGCGGCGTCATAGGTGCCGAGAGTGGCGCGCAAATCGTCGGAATAGAAGATCTTCGCCGCGGCCGTGGAGCGGAAACGCGGCCGGTGCGAGAAGAGCGGGTCGCCGGCAACGTCGTTCGAGGCGCCGAAGAATGCCGCGAGGTAATCCGACGATTGCTGCTTCAAGCCGGGCAAATAAGGGTAGAGCTTGCGGAAGAGATGCGGCCTGATTTTCGAACCCGGCTGGCGGGCGCAGAAGCGCCGCACGCGCGCCTCCCGAAAGATATCGTAACCGGCAAAGATCTCGTCTGCCCCTTCGCCGGTCAGCACGACCTTCATGCCGGCGTCCCGCACGAGGCCGGAGAGGCGGTAGAGCGGGGCAGGCGCGGTGCGCAGAACCGGCCGCTCCGTAAAGTTGATCACATCCGGAAAGCTCGCCGCGATATCGGCCGAGCCGCTTGCGACTGCACGATGGTGCGTCCCGAGCGCGCGGGCAACTTCCATCTGGAAGGCGCTTTCGTCATGCTCGGCGTCGTCGAAGGTCACCGAGAAGGTGTTCAATCCATTCGGCGCCATCGGCGCCGCCAGGGCGGTGATCAGCGAGGAATCGAGGCCGCCGGAAAGATAGGCGCCGACCGGTACGTCGGCACGCATGCGAAGCCGCGTCGCATCGGCAAGGAGTGCCCTCAGCTCTTGTTCCATCGCGCCCTGGTCCGCCTCGGCCCGGTCGTCGGCATCGGGAAAGTCAAGCGACCAGTAGGGCCTGACGTCGATGCGTCCGCCTTCGGCGGTCAGCAGATGTCCTGGCTCGAGTTCACGGATATCCTTGAAGGCCGTCCGCGGCGGGATCGGCGCCCAGAGCGTGAAGATCTGGTCGAGCGCAAAGGGATCGAGTTCCGCCTCGATGCCCGGCACCTGGAGCAGGGCCTTCACTTCGGAACCGAAGTAGAGCGCGCCTTTGTGCCGGGTATAAAAGAGCGGCCGCACGCCCATCCGGTCGCGGGCAAGCATCAGCCGCCGGTCACGCGCATCCCATATGGCGAAGGCGAAGTCGCCGTTGAGGCGCGAAAGGCAGTCCTTGCCATGGAGCGCATAAAGCTGAAGCAGCACTTCCGTGTCACTGCCGGTGCGAAAGACGATACCGCGAGCCTTCAGGTCGTCGCGCAGTTCCACATAGTTGAAGATCTCGCCGTTGAAGACGATGGTGAATCGGCCGTCGACACTCGTCATCGGCTGCTGGCCGTCGGCGAGCCCGATGATCGACAGGCGCACATGGGCAAGCCCGACGCCCGGCGCGGCGAACACGCCTTGTCCGTCCGGTCCGCGATGGGCAATCGCGGCCGCCATGGACGACAGGAGAGCTTCCGGATCACCGGAGCCACATGCTTCACCAAGGAAGCCAGCAAAACCGCACATCTGTTTCCGTCATGAACAGGACCTTGAACGCCGGTCATAGACGAAAATGCTTGAGGCTCTCCTTAAGCAGTCGATAAAAATTTAGATATGTCCAAAAGAGGTTCAGGTCGGCTGCATGCCGAGGACGACCGTCGGCCAGAGTTCCGACACCGTGGGATGGATAGGGACCGCCCAGCGCAACGTATCGAAAGTGGCGCCGGCATTCATCATGTCGAGTATGCCATGAATGGATTCGTCGCCGCCGGTGCCGAGGATGGCGGCTCCCAGGATACGCCTCGTGTCGGCGTCCGCCACGATCTTCATCAGGCCCTGGGTCTCGCCCTTTTCGACCGCGCGGCCAACCTGCGTCATCGGCCGGTGCCCGACGAGAACCTTCTTTCCTGCCTTGCGGGCTTCCGTTTCGCTCATGCCGACGCGGCCAAGCGGGGGATCGATGTAAAGCGCGTACCCGAGCAGCCGGTCGGAGACTTTGCGGTCTTCTCCGTCAAAGAGGTTCGCAGCAACGATCTCGAAATCGTTGTAGGCCGTATGCGTGAAGGCGCCGCGGCCGTTGCAGTCGCCCATCGCCCAGATACCCTCGACACTGGTTGCCAGACGGTCATCGACCTTGATATAGTCCTTGCCGTCGGTTTCCACTCCTGCCTTGTCCAGATCAAGGTCGTCTGTGTTCGGCCGCCGGCCGACGGCGAGCAGGATATCGGTGCCGATCACTTCCGGTTCGCCCTCTGCGCAGTCCACCCCGACTGCGATGCCGTCCCCGTGCTTGCGGAAGCGGATGCATTCGGCGTTGGTGCGGATCTTGACTCCTTCGGCTTCCAGAATGCCGCGGATGGCTTCGGAAATCTCTTCGTCCTCGCGACCTACGAGCCGCGGCCCCTTCTCGACGACCGTGACCTCCGCGCCGAAGCGACGATACATCTGCGCGAATTCCAGACCGATATAGCTGCCGCCGACGACGACCAGATGGCCCGGCACCCGCTCGAGCATGACAATGTCGCTGTTGGTCATGAACGGCACTTCGCCGATGCCCGGAAAATCCGGGATCGCGGCGCGTCCGCCGACATTGATGAAGATCTGCGGCGCGGTCAGCAGTTCGTCTCCGACCCGCACCGTGTTCTTGTCTTCGAAACGGGCATGGCCGCGGATCAGGGTGCAGTTCGGCATGCCTTCCAGCCAGCTCTCGTTGCCGTGGCGGGAATCGAGCGTCACCTGGTGCGAACGGCGCATCACCGTCGGCATGTCGATCTTCACGGAGCTCTCGAGCACGACGCCGTATTCGCTGCCGCGGCGGGCGAGATGGGCGGCATAGGCGCTGGCGACGAGCGTCTTGGTCGGCTTGCAGCCGGTGTTGACGCAGGTCCCGCCCACATGCTTCCGCTCGATGATGGCGACGCGTTTGCCGGCATCGTTGAAACGCCCGGCAAGCGAGGGGCCGGCCTGTCCAGCGCCGATGATGATCGCGTCGAAAGCCGTCATGCGGCGACCGGAATCGGCAGGGACGCAACGATCAGATAGGCCCCGATGATAGCGACGGCGTCCTCGATCAAGGCTGCAGGCAGGTCCTTTCCGAAGCCCGCGGCGAGTTTGGCGCGGACGGCTGCGCCGCCGTAAGTTCCAATTGCTGCGCCGACGACGCCGGCGATCAGGCAGACGATCCAACCGCCATAGGGTGTGCCGATGGCGGCTCCGGTCAGGGCACCCATCAGGAGCCGGGCGCCGAACTGTTGCGGAACCTTGCGGCTCGGCGTCGAGGGCAGCTGGTCGGTCACGAGTTCCACGACTGCGAGAATGGTGAAGATGCCGACGGCCCAGACTGAGCCCATGAAGGCGAGCCAGGAACCGGAAAGATTGAGCCAGCCGAGATAAGCGGCCCAGGCGATGGCGGCAGGCGCCGTCATGGCACGAAGGCCGGCGATGATGCCGATGAGAAGCGCAAGCACGTAGACCATGAAGCCCCCTGATGCCGAGACCGGCGCCGATACCCGCTTGCCAGACTGTTCCGGCTCAGGCGGCAGGTCAAGTAAAACTTCCATAAAAGCGAGCATGTCTCCTTTATGCGTCCTACGGCTGCAGTTGAACGTTAGGGCTCATGAAAGGAAGTGATGGAAATCGCTCCACCACGGATTACAATAGCCGTGCCCCTTTTGCGGGGCGGAGAGATGGGAGGACCCGGCCTGTTGAGATATCGCCTTCTTTTGCCGCTGGTCCTCCTGGCGGTGCTTGGGCTTGCCTTGATCTTCAGGGGCAACGATATCGCGGCGCGCGGCTATATGAACGAAGCCGAAACGCAAGCCGCCACGACATTGCGGCTGGCGGTATCGGCATTGGATGGCCACCTGAAGCGTTACGAGGCTCTGCCGGCGCTGATCGCCGATCAGCAGAATGTCGAGGCGCTAATCCTCGACCCAGGAAACGACGCGCTGCGGGCAACGACAAATGCCTATCTCAAGGACGTCAACGCTCTTCTCAAGTCGTCCGATATCTATGTGATGACGATGGACGGCCAGACCGTTGCGGCGAGCAATTACGACACTCCGATCAGCTTCATCGGCGAGAACTTCACCTACCGGCCCTATTTCCAGGACGCGGCGGCTGGGCGGCAATCGCGTTTTTATGCGCTTGGCACGACATCCCTGAAACGCGGCTATTATTTCGGCTCGCCGATCGAGGTCGGCGGCGTGATCCGCGGCGTGATCGTCTTCAAGGTGGATATCGATTCCATCGAAGACAGTTGGCGCGGCGGTGACGACCGGATCTTCGTCTCCGATCCGGAAGGCATCATCTTCATGACCGGCAGTCCGGAATGGCTTTATGCAAGCATTCTGCCGCTGACTCCCGAACGGATCGCACGCACTGAGGCCTCCAGGCGGTATGCGGACGCGAAACTGCGGGAATTGCCGGTGAAGCGCGGCGCATTTGCCGATCGCGATGTCATGGTCATTGCCGACAATCGGGTTGAGAAGGAATATCTCATCGTTTCCCAGCCCATGCCGGATGCGGGCTGGACGGTCAACGTTCTGATGGACACGAGTTCCGTCCGTACCCAGGCGAAAACCGCGACCGTCGCGGCGATCCTGACGCTCTGCCTCGCCGGCCTGGCGCTTGCCGTCCTGATGCAGCGACGCGCACGCCTCAATGAACGCATGCAGCTGCAGGCGGAAGCCCGCAACGAACTGGAGCGACGCGTGGCGGAGCGCACCGCCGATCTTGCCCGCGTCAACAGCCGCATCGAGGAGGAGATCGCCGAGCGGCGGCTCACCGAACAGCGGTTGCGGCAGACGCAGGCCGATCTCATCCAGGCCGGCAAGCTCGCCGGTCTCGGCCAGATGTCGGCCGCCCTTTCCCACGAGTTCAACCAGCCTTTGGCCGCAGCCAAGACCTATGCGGAGACGACGGGTGTGCTCATCGATCTCGGCCGGACGGACGAGGCAAGGGACAATGTCCGTCGCATCTCGGCGCTGATCGACCGCATTGCGTCGATCAGCAAGCACTTGCGCAACTTCGCCCGCAAGCCGAACGAGAAGCTCGGTCCCGTGCTGATCGAGGACGTGATGCGGGATACGCTCGAGATCGTGGCGGCGCGGCTCAAGACGGCCGATGCCGTCCTGGACGTGGAGATCGATCCGATGCTGCCGGCCGTGAAGGCGGGGGCCGTGCGCCTGCAGCAGGTTCTGGTGAACATCATCACCAATGCGGCCGATGCGGTGGAGGGGCTGGAGGACCGGCGTATCACCGTTTCTGCCGAGAAGGAGGGCGACAAGGTGGTCGTGTCGGTACGCGATCGAGGTCCCGGCGTTCCACCGGCCATCCGCGAGCGCATCTTCGATCCGTTTTTTACTACCAAGGGCGTGGGCAAGGGCTTGGGGCTCGGCCTTTCGATCTCCTACAATATCATCAAGGATTTCGGCGGCAGTCTGAGCGTCGGTGAGCATCCCGATGGCGGCGCAGTCTTCAACATCGAGCTCGACGCTGCCGACGGCAATCTTCTGGAGGCAGCCGAGTGAACGGACAAAGGGTGCTGCTGGTCGACGACGAGGAGGAGCTGCGCCGTTCGACCGCACAAGCGCTGGAACTCTTCGGCCTTTCGGTCCAGACATTTTCCCATGCGGATCATGTGCTCGAACTTACGGGTTTCGGCTTCGACGGGGTGGTCGTCAGCGATATCCGTATGCCCGGCATCGACGGCATGACGCTGCTTCACCGCATCCGCGAGCTGGATGCGGAAATCCCGGTGATCCTGGTGACGGGCCACGGCGACGTCCAGCTTGCGGTGAAAGCAATGCGGGAAGGTGCCTACGACTTTCTCGAAAAGCCGTTCACGCCGCAGCATCTCGCGGGCATCATCCGCCGGGCGCTGGATCGGCGCGGTCTGGTGCTCGAAAACCGGCGGCTACGGGCGGTCGCCGGCAAGCGCGATGATGTCGAGGCACGGCTTCCGGGGCGCACCCAAGTCATGGTCGACCTGCGCTATCAGCTCCGCGCGATCGGGGCTGCCGATGCGGATACGCTGATTATCGGCGAGACGGGGGTGGGCAAGGAGGTGGTGGCGAGGGCGCTGCACGATGTCAGCCCGCGTGCCCATAAGCCGTTCATCGCCATCAACTGTGCTGCGCTGCCGGAAAACCTGATCGAAAGCGAGCTGTTCGGTCACGAGGCCGGCGCCTTTCCGGGCGCATTGCGTCCCCGTTACGGCAAGTTCGAGCACGGCCGCGGTGGCACGATCCTGCTCGACGAGATCGGTTCGATGCCGGTCGATCTCCAGGCAAAATTCCTGCGCGTTTTACAGGAGCGGGTGATCACGCGGCTCGGCTCCAACGAAACCGTGCCGTTGGATGTCCGCTTTATCGCCACCAGCAAAGTGGACCTGGAGGCAGAGGTCGCAGCGGGGCGTTTCCGCGCCGATCTTTTCTACCGCCTCAACGTGGCAACCATCCATGTCCCGTCGCTCGCTCAGCGACGAGCCGATATCCCGCTGCTCTTCCTGCAGCTCGTCCGAGAGGCGGCGGCGCGCTACGGCCGGGAGGATCCGAACGTGCCCGCCGATGTGATCTCTGCGATCGCCCAGCGCGACTGGCCGGGCAACGTGCGGGAACTGCGCAATGCCGCGGACCGCCTGGTGCTCGGTCTCGACCCGAGGCCTGGCGAGACCGCCGTGCCGGGACGAGACGGGGCAGGGCGGCTGGCTGACAAGGTCGCGGCTTTCGAGCGAAATATCATTGCCGGCGAGATCGCCGCCCATGGGGGTGCGTTGAGGCCGGTTTATGAATCTCTCGGGATTTCGCGCAAGACGCTTTACGAAAAGATGCAGAAATATGGCCTCGACAAGAAGATCTTGGGCGTGGAACACCTGCTGCAGGACGACCGGGACGGATAACGGCGAATGTAATGGGTGGAAATCCACCCATGCTTTTGGCGCCTTGTGGCCCAATCCACCCATGGTGCAACGCATCAAAGCTAGAAAAAACGATTTAGTACTTTTCAAATGATTGCACCTGCCCAGCGCATTGGCGCAGATTTCCGGCAGGTTGGCGCCGGAGGACTTGAGCGCTGACTGTGCTCTATTTCATCCTGGAGGACCCCGATGAAAACCCTGAACGCCTTTATTGGCGCTACCGCTCTTGCGGCGCTTTCGCTTTTCTCCGCTTCCGCCAATGCCGCCGGTTATCCGGAGCGGCAGATCACCATGGTGGTTCCGTTTGCGGCCGGCGGCCCAACCGACACGGTTGCCCGTCTGGTAGCTGAATCCATGTCGAAGAATCTCGGCCAGCAGATCATCGTCGAAAACGTCGGCGGTGCCGGCGGCACGCTCGGCGCGGGCCGCGTGGCCAGCGCCGACCCGGACGGCTACACGGTTCTGCTCCACCATATCGGCATGGCGACCAGCGCCACCCTCTACCGCAAGCTTTCCTACGACACGCTGAACGCTTTCGACTATGTCGGTCTCGTCACCGAAGTTCCGATGACGCTGCTTGCCCGCAAGGACATGGAAGCGAAGGATCTCAAGGGACTGATCGAATACGCCAAGGCCAATGCGGATAAGGTTACTGTCGCGAATGCCGGCATCGGCGCTGCCTCGCATCTTTGCGGCATGCTCTTCATGAGCGCGATCGAGACGCCCCTTGTCACGGTTCCCTACAAGGGCACCGGTCCGGCCATGACCGATCTTCTCGGCGGACAGGTCGATATCATGTGCGACCAGACGACCAACACCACCAAGCAGATCCAGGGCGGCACAGTAAAGGCCTATGCGGTCACGTCGCCGGAACGCCTCGACGTTCTGAAGGATCTTCCGACTGTCACCGAAGCCGGCTTGCCGGGACTGACGGTGGGTATCTGGCACGGCATCTACACGCCGAAGGGCACCCCTAAGGAAGCGATCGACAAGCTCAGCGCTGCATTGAAGGTCGCGCTGAAGGACCCGAACGTCGCCGCCCGCTTCGCCGAACTCGGCACGGAGCCCTCGTCCGAGAACGATGCCACTCCGGAAGCGCTGAAGGCCAAGCTTGAAGGCGAAATCACCCGTTGGAAGCCGATCATCGAGGCTGCTGGACAATACGCCGACTAAGCTGCACCATCGGCTGAGGCTTTCATTCGGTTCGCGTCTTTCCAATCCCTCTCCTCCACTCCGGAGGGGAGGGATTCTCTAAAGAAAAACGGTGTGAACGGTTTGGTGGCCGGCCCTTCGTCATCCTCGTCCAAGAGGATCCGTTGACCAGGTGATCTTGGCCATCCGCTCTTCGATCCATACGGAGACACCATGAATTCGCTGAAATTCGACACCACCAATCTGATCTGCGGACTGCTGTTCGTCCTGACGGGCATCTACTTCGCCTATCAGGCCTTCGAGCTCGAACTCGGTACGGCATTTCGCATGGGCCCGGGATATTTCCCGTTCATTCTCGCCTGCGCGCTGATGCTGTTCGGAGTCATCATCCTCGTTCAGGCCGCGCGCGTCCATGGTGAGCCGATCGGCCATATCGCCTGGCGCGGGATGCTCTTCATCCTGCCGGCACCGATCTTTTTCGGCCTCACCGTGCGGGGCCTCGGCTTCGTGCCGGCGCTGTTCTTCACGGCATTGATCGCATCGTTTGCATCAGGGCGGATGAAGCCTCTGACGGCGGTTGTTCTCTCCGCCGCCTTGACGGTTTTCGCAGTCGCGGTCTTCATCTACGGCCTCGGCCTCCCGTTCCGCAGTTTCGGCCCCTGGCTCGGTCTTTGAGGTGTGAGTGATGGATCTGTTCAGTAATCTCGCGCTCGGCTTCGCGACCGCAACCTCTCTGGAAAACCTGTTCTTCTGCCTGATCGGCGTGCTGCTCGGCACCCTGATCGGCGTGCTGCCGGGTATCGGCGCCACTGCGACGATCGCCATGCTGCTGCCGATCACGTTTCAGCTGGAGCCGGTCTCTTCGCTGATCATGCTCGCCGGTATCTATTACGGCGCGCAATACGGCGGCTCCACCACGGCGATCCTCATCAACATGCCGGGTGAATCCTCCTCTGCCGTCACGGCCATCGACGGCTATCAGATGGCGCGCAAGGGCAAGGCGGGTGCAGCACTTGCGATCGCGGCGATCGGCTCGTTCTTCGCCGGCACCGTTTCGACCTTCCTGGTAGCGATCTTTGCGCCGCCGCTCACCGAAATCGCACTGCAGTTCGGCGCGGCCGAATATTTCTCCCTGATGGTCGTCGGCCTGGTGTCCTCGATTGCATTGGCGCACGGTTCGATCGTCAAGGCGCTGGCGATGGTGGCGCTCGGCCTGTTGCTGGGGCTCGTCGGCACCGACATCTACACCGGAACGCCGCGCTTCACGCTCGGCATTCGTGAGTATGCCGACGGCCTGAATTTCGTTGCCGTCGCGGTCGGCGTCTTCGGTATCGCGGAAATTCTCCGCAACCTTGAAAACGAAAAGAGCCGGTCGGTGCTGGTGTCGAAGGTCAGCGGCCTGCTGCCGACCAAGGAGGACTTTCGGGCGATGGTCGCGCCGGTTTTGCGCGGCACTGTCATCGGCTCGATCCTCGGTATCCTGCCGGGCGGCGGTGCAATCCTTGCGGCTTTCGCCTCCTACACGGTGGAAAAGAAGGTCTCAAAGAACCCGCAGGAATTCGGCCAGGGAGCTGTAGCGGGCGTCGCCGGACCTGAATCAGCCAACAATGCCGGTGCGCAGACCTCCTTCATTCCGCTTTTGACCCTCGGCATTCCGGCCAATCCGGTCATGGCGCTGATGATCGGCGCGATGATCATCCAGGGCATCGTGCCGGGTCCGAATGTTGCTGTCGAGCAGCCGGCCCTCTTCTGGGGCATCATCGCCTCCATGTGGATCGGCAATCTGATGCTCGTCGTCCTCAACCTGCCGCTCATCGGGCTGTGGGTGAAGCTGTTGACCATCCCTTACTACGTGTTGTTCCCGATCATCATGGCCTTCTGCTCGATCGGGGTCTACAGCGTCAATTCGAACGTCTACGATCTCTACTCCGTGGCCTTCTTCGGCTTCATCGGCTACGTGCTGGTCAAGCTCCGCTGCGAGCCCGCGCCGCTGCTGCTCGGCTTCGTGCTCGGGCCGCTTCTGGAAGAGAATCTGAGGCGTGCGATGATCCTGTCGCGCGGCGATCCGACAACGTTCGTCACGCGTCCGATCAGCGCCGGCCTTCTCTTTATCGCAGCGCTGGTCCTGGTCGTCGTCTTCCTGCCGAGCGTCAAGAAGAAACGCGAGGAAGTCTTCGTCGAAGAGGATTGAGATATCATTGGGTGCCCCGGACCTCAGACGGTCTGGAGCACCTGCATTTCGTCGATAGGTTGGGGGCCGCCGATACGCTTCAGAAGCAGGCGGCCCATCAGCAGCCCGGCCTCCGCCAGGTCCTCGTAGATGGTTTCGACCCGCGGCCTGATCTGGTCGAAAAGGCCGGAGGTTTGTTTGGCCACCAGGCGCACATCCTTCCCCAGTTCGAGATGGTGGTCGTAGGCTGCGGCCATGACCGAAAGGGCGGAAACCTCGCCGCCGCAGATAAAGCCATCCGGCCGTTCCGCTTCGCCCATCCGGCGGAAAAGATAATCGCGGATATCGTCCGATCCGCTGTCGAGCGTGACGTCTCTGGCGATCTCGAACGCGACCCCTTCCTCCCGCACTGCTGTCATGAAACCGTGCCGCATGTGATGGGCAAATGTGAAGCGTTCAGGCGGCAGGATGATGAACAGCTTCCTGCAGCCCGCCGCGATCAGTTTTCGCGCCGCCAGATAGGCAAAACCATAGTTGTCGTAATCGACGTATGGATGGGCGGTCGCCAGTTCCGTCCGACCGTGACAGATAAATGGAAAATTGTTTTCCATCAGCAGTTTTACGCGTTCGTCCGACGGTTCGGTCCGGGTGAAGATAATGCCGTCGGCCATGCGGTTACGCATGATATGCCGGACCGGGTCGGCCTGCGGCGTGTCGGAGAAATGCGGCGTGATGACAAGGTGATAAGGTGTGCCGCGGAGCGCTTCCGTCAGCCCTTTGATCATAGAGGTGGCATAGCTCAGGATTTCCTCGTGAGGATCGAGGACGAGGCTGATGACGTTGGTGCGGCCTGTACGCAGGCGTTGGGCCGCACGGTCGGGCAGGTAACCGATCTCGCTTGCCACCTGCCGCACACGCTGGCGTGTCTCCAGGGCTATCTGCGGCGCATCGGCGAGCGCACGCGACACCGTGGTGACGGCAAGTCCCGTCAATTCGGCGATGGTTTTCAGGGTGGGCTTCGCGTTGCCGCCGGCTTGCCCGGATTCCCGCTCCGGCTTCGCCCGCCGACCCTTCTCCCCCAGGTCTCCCAGCGACATCTCCTTCTTCCTCCGTTCCCGCCCAAAAAACCAAGGCAAGCTTCATCTATATCGTTACAAATTTTTTCGGCTACGCGGGAATTTTTTCTCGATTCCGGAGAAAAATTTCGAGTTTTGGGGAAATTCGCATTGAATTCAATCTGTTATCGGTATGTCCGATTGCTGTAGAAATCTCCGTGTCCGGGTTGACACCCACCGCATTTATATCGTTATAAATCGAAATATCCGGAGAGGAGCCCGGATGCAAAGGGAGAATCTCAATGAATATTCGAATGATCAGCAAACTCGCCGCCGGTGCGGCGATTATCGCTCTGACGGCCGGTGCCGCCAAGGCAGCCGAAAGCGTCGAAGTCCTTCACTGGTGGACCTCGGGCGGCGAAGCGGCGGCGCTCAACGTCTTGAAGGAAAACCTGCAGAAGGAAGGCGTTGCCTGGAAGGACATGCCGGTTGCCGGCGGTGCAGGTTCTGCGGCGATGACCGCGCTGCGCGCCCGCGTTACCGCCGGCGATCCGCCGACCGCCGTTCAGCTCCTCGGTTTCGACCTGAAGGACTGGGCGGAAATGGGTGTTGCCGCAAACCTCGACGAACTCGCCACCAAGGAAGGCTGGGACAAGGTCATTCCGGCTGCACTCCAGGACTTTTCCAAGTATGACGGCCACTGGATCGCGGCTCCGGTGAACATCCACTCCACCAACTGGCTGTGGATCAACAAGGCCGCCCTCGACAAGGCCGGCGGCAAGGTTCCGACCAATATCGACGAGTTCATCGCCCTGCTCGACAACTTCAAGGGCCAGGGCCTTACCGCGCTCGCTCATGGCGGCGTTCCGTGGCAGGACGGTACGCTCTGGGAAGCCGTCGTTCTCTCCGTCGGCGGTCCGGACTTCTACAAGAAGGCCGTTCTCGACCTCGATCCGGCTTCGCTTTCCAGCGACACCATGAAGAAGGTCTTCGACACCATGTCGAAGCTCAGGACCTATTTCGACCAGAATTTCTCGGGTCGCGAATGGAACCTCTCGACTGCCATGGTCATCGAGGGCAAGTCCGGCGCCCAGCAGATGGGCGATTGGTCGAAGGGCGAGTGGCTGCGCGCCAACAAGAAGCCGGGCACCGACTTCGTCTGCATCCGCTTCCCCGGCACGCAAGGGTCCGTTCTCTTCAATGCCGACCAGTTCATGATGTTCGACGTGGGTGACGATCAGCGTGCCGCACAGCTCAAGATGGCTTCGGCCGTCGAAAATCCGGCATTCCAGATCGCTTTCAACACGGTGAAGGGTTCGGTACCTGCCCGCACCGACATCTCGGACGAGAAGTTCGACGATTGCGGCAAGAAGGGCATGAAGGATCTGGCCGAAGCAGCCACCAAGGGCACGATGATGGGCTCGCTCGCCCATGGTTATGCCCAGCCGGCCGCCATCAAGGAAGCCATGCTCGACGTCATCACCCAGCATCTCAACGGCCAGCTCACGACCGACGCGGCGCTGAAGCGCCTGCCGGAAGCGGTTGCTGCCGCCAAGTGATGGCATAGTTGAACGCCAAGGTGAGGGGGTTGCCGACGGCGATCCCCTTACTTGTAATTCAGCATCTTAGCCAAAGGCTAGGTGCCAGATTTTGTTGGTGAGAGGATAGGTCACGCATCCTCGGAACTGATATTTCTCCCGCCCTCATCCGGAGGTCATGATGACGACAATCGAGCCGGTGCCCGCCCTGACGCCCAATGGGATCCCAAAGAGACAGGGCCGATCACTTGCGGACGGATTGCGCAACGCGCTGCCGAAGATCGTCCTGGCGCCGTCGTTCGCGGTCATCCTGGTTTTCGTCTACGGGTTCATCCTCTGGACGATCTATCTGTCGTTCACGACCTCCCGCATCATGCCGGTCTACAAATGGGGCGGGTTCGACGCCTATTTCCGTCTCTGGTCGCAGCCCAACTGGTATGTGGCCATGCAGAATCTCGCAATCTTCGGCATTCTCTACATCGGCATCTGCATCGCGATCGGTCTGTTCATCGCTATCTTGATGGACCAGCGGATCCGCGCCGAAGGCGTGCTACGGCCGATCTTTCTCTATCCGATGGCGCTCTCCTTCGTCGTCACCGGCACGGCCTGGAAATGGTTTCTGAACCCCGGTCTCGGGCTTGAAAACACCATGCACAATCTCGGCTGGGAAAGCTTCAAGTTCGACTGGCTGGTCAATCCCAATATGGCGATCTACACCGTCGTCATCGCCGGGGTCTGGCAGGCATCCGGTTTCGTCATGGCGATGTTCCTGGCCGGTCTTCGCGGCATCGACGGGGAGATCATCAAGGCCGCCCAGATCGACGGCGCCTCGACGATATCCATCTATCGCCGCATCATCATTCCGCTCTTACGCCCCGTTTTCCTGTCCGCCTTCATCGTGCTCGCGCATATGGCGATCAAGTCCTACGATCTGGTCATTGCGCTGACCGGAGGCGGGCCGGGCAATGCGACCGAGCTGCCCTCCACCTTCATGTATTCCTATACCTTCACGCGCAACCAGATGGCCGTCGGTTCGGCGAGCGCCGTCATGATGCTGATGGGCATCACCGCGATCATCGTGCCCTATCTCTATTCGGAACTGCGGGAGAAGCACCAATGAGCGCGGCCAACGAAACCGTCAGCGCCGGCCAGGCCCGCGCCGCCCGCTATTTCATCTATGCGGCCCTCGTCGTGCTCGCACTCGTCTACCTCCTGCCGCTTTATGTGATGCTGATCACCTCGCTGAAGTCGCTCGACGAGATCCGCGGCGGCGACATGCTGGCCCTGCCGGGCTCCCCTTCGATCGCCGCCTGGGTCAAGGCCTGGGGCGAGGCCTGCATCGGGGTCAGCTGCGTCGGCATCAAGGGTTATTTCTGGAACTCCATCAAGATGGTGGTTCCGGCCGTGCTGATCTCGACGCTGCTCGGCGCCCTCAACGGATACGTGCTGACGAAATGGCGATTCCCCGGTCATAAACTGGTTTTCGGCATGATGCTGTTCGCCTGCTTCATTCCGTTCCAGGCGGTTTTGATTCCGATGGCGCGTCTTCTCGGTCTCCTCGGCCTTTCGAATTCCACCACGGGCCTCGTCATGGTGCACGTGATTTACGGCCTCGGCTTCACGACGCTGTTCTTCCGCAACTATTACGAAGCTTTCCCAGACGAGCTGGTGAAGGCAGCGATGATCGACGGCGCCGGCTTCTTCCGTATCTTCTGGCGCATCCTGCTGCCGAGTTCCGGGCCCATCATCGTCGTCACGATCATCTACCAGTTCACCAATATCTGGAACGACTTCCTGTTCGGAATTTCGTTTGCGGGCGGTGAGGCCTCACCGATGACGGTGGCGCTCAACAACCTCGTTTCCTCCTCCACCGGCGTCAAGGAATACAACGTCGACATGGCCGCGGCCGTGTTCGCGGCATTGCCGACGCTGTTCGTTTATATCGTCGCCGGACGCTACTTCGTGCGCGGTCTGATGGCCGGCGCAGTCAAGGGCTGACTTAGGGATAACCGTCAATGAGCTTTCTTGAAATCAAGAACATTCGCAAGAAGATCGGCAATGTCGAGATCCTCAAGGGTATCGATATCGATCTGGAAAAGGGCGGCTTCCTGGTGCTCGTCGGCCCTTCAGGTTGCGGCAAGTCGACCCTCCTGAATGCCATCGCCGGTCTCCTGCCGCCGTCGTCCGGCGATATCGTCATCGACGGCCAGGTGATCAACGACCTGCATCCCTCGCAGCGCGACATCGCCATGGTCTTTCAGTCCTACGCGCTTTATCCGAACATGACGGTGGAACAGAACATCGCGTTTGCGCTTGAAATGCGCGGCATCGAGAAGGCGCAGCGCGAGGCCGCGGTAAAGCAGGTGGCTAAAACCCTGCAGATCGAGCACCTGCTGAAACGCCGTCCGAGCCAGCTTTCCGGCGGCCAGCGCCAGCGCGTCGCCATGGGCCGCGCGCTCGTTCGCCAGCCGCGGGTCTTCCTATTCGACGAACCGCTATCGAACCTCGATGCGAAGCTTCGTGTCGAGGTGCGGGCCGAGATCAAGGCGCTTCACCAGAACACCAACGCCACCATCGTCTATGTTACCCACGATCAGATCGAGGCGATGACGCTCGCCACCAAGATCGTCGTCTTGAAGGAAGGCATGGTCCAGCAGGTCGGTACGCCGGCGGAGATCTACAATCACCCGGCCAACCTGTTCGTCGCCGACTTCATGGGCTCGCCGGCAATGAACATGCTGAAGGGCAAAGTGATGTCCGCCGCCGGCGCGCAGGGCATTTCGCTCTTCGGCAACGAAGGCGTCAAAGTCGCCATGCCGCCATCGGTTACGACAATCCTACCCGACGGCAAGGAAGTCATTCTCGGCCTGCGTCCGGAAACGATCACCGATGCCGGCCTGGTGGATCCCGAGGCGCGCGCCACGGCCCAGATCGCCGCCGACGTCATCATGGTCGAGCCGACCGGTTCGGATACTTTTGTCACCGGCAAGCTGGACGGCGCGAGCTTTACCGCCCGAACCCGCTCCGACGTGCAGGTGAAACTCGGCGAGAAGTTTCCCTTCTCCTTCAACCTGGACAAGGCCGTCGTCTTCGATCCCGAAAGTGGCAGCCGCATCGGCTGACGCGCCCGTCATTGACGTTTGCGCGATCAATCGGACGTGGCTCCGTCCGGGGCTGTTTCTCGCGAAGCCGCACTCTTGTCGACCACCGAATTCGAGGGCTTGGCTCCGCGAAAGCCCGGAACAATCCGGAGGAGGCTGCGTTCGGTTTGTGTTCCGTTTGGAACGGAACCAACCAGGTCGAGGAGACAAACAATGGCTAACGGAAACTATTCTCAACCGGGCCGGTATCGAAACGACCGGATGCGAGGCGAACGCGATTTTCCTCGCGAGCCGTCCGGTGATTATCGCCCGGGAGACACGGGGTACGTCCGCGGTTTTGGCGACAATCAGCGAAGCGGCGACAATTTTCCCGGCGATCACGAATACGGCCGGGAGGATGGCGATCGCTCGCGGTTCTCCCGCTATGGCCGGGGCGAGCAATGGGCCACCGACGACTACGGTTATGACCCCGGCTACGGTGATACGGAGCGCTCGCGAATATGGGCGCGCGACTCCTACCGGGGCAGACCCTCTTCATTCAGCTATGAACCCGGCCGCGGTCGCGTGAACCAGGCCTATGGCGAGCAATACGGTTCGGACTATGGTTACGGCGGCGAGAGCCGGCCGCGCTACGGCCAGGAGCACCGGTTCCGCGAAGAAGAGGACTATGGCCGCAAACGTGGCTTCATGGAGCGGGCAGGCGACGAGGTCGCTTCCTGGTTCGGCGATGAGGAGGCCGAACAGCGTCGCGCGATGGATGAACATCGGGGAAAGGGACCGAAGGGTTACCAACGCTCCGACACCAGGATCGAAGAAGACGTCAACGACCGTCTGAGCGATGATCCCATACTGGACGCTTCGAACATCTCGGTTACCGTGAAAGGTGCGGAGGTCACCCTCGACGGCTTCGTTTCCAGCCGCTGGGACAAACGCCGGGCCGAGGATCTCGTGGACGGTGTTTCGGGTGTACGGCATGTGCAGAACAACCTGCGCGTCAACAACGCTCCGACCGACACCTTGACAGGTTCGACGACCATCTGATCCGGTCGGCAGGCGCCACTGGACCGCTTTGCGGAGGGGTCCAGTCCTCGAAGTCGATGATAAAACCCCTTTCGGCGAACCCTCGCGGAAAAGACACATTGTCAGCAATCAATCCTTGGCCCGACTTCCAAAACCAGTTAGAAGTCCTGTGCTGCATATATTAGTAGATGGCGGGATACATAAATGAACATGAGGGCGGACGGCAGGCCACGTGCGCCGTCTTTTCGGGTTAACTCCAGGAAATGTTAAGAATTTCGCGGTTTTTCCCGATTGCGCCCATTGGCGCGTATCTGGTTGCGCTCGCAGCCGGTGTGGCTCTGCCCCTGCTGATCTTCGTCGGTTATCTGATGATGGAGCTGGAGGCGAACGAGCGCGAAATCCTTGCCAACGACACGGCTGAGGACGCACAGCTCATTGCTCGCGCCGTCGATCGCGAGCTGCAGGATATGGCAACGACGCTGCGGATCCTCGTGACGTCGCCGGAGCTTAAAAACGGGGACCTGAAGTCATTCCACAACAGGACCCAGACCAGCCTGCGCTCCAATTCGCTGTATGTGCTGGTCGTCGATGCGGATGGGCAACAGAAACTCAATACGCGCGTGCCCTTTGGAACTCCCCTCCAGAAGGTTTCCAATCCAACGGCGCTTCAGTCGGCGCTGCGCAGCGGCGTGACCGAAGTTTCCGGCGTCTTTTTCGGGGCAACCAGCGGCAAGCATGTGTTCAACATCACCATGCCGATGCCCACCGAAGTCTCCGGCGCCGGTGCGGCGATGGTCATCACGCAGAATGCCGAGGATCTACAGAAGCTGATTTCCGTGGAGAGGCTTCCCGCAGGCTGGTCCGTCGCCATCGTCGACGGCCTGGGAAATGTAGTTACGTCCGTCGGGGCCGACACATTCGCCTCAGGCTCTGCCTTTCCCGCAAATACCCTGAAGCTGATGACAGGTTTCAAGGGGACCATCGAGGACATGAGCGGTGACCGCAGGCAGATGTATGGTTATGCGCAGATCACCGGCTGGACCTGGAAGGCGGTCGTCTGGGGCCCGATCGATACGGCGCAGGCGAGCATTCTCACCACATGGCGGCAGTTGATCGGGGGCGGCGCGATCTTTCTCGCCGTCGGCATGTTGATCGCCTGGCTGGTCGGGCGTCAGCTTCGGATTCCCATCCGGCAGCTCGCGCAAATGGCTGAACGGATGGGCAGGGGCGAGATCGTTTCGCCCATCGAAACGAAAATCCGCGAAGCCAACCAGGTTGCGGTGGCTCTATCGAACGCATCCTTCGACCGCAGCCAGGCGGAGGACCGCATCCATCTGATCCTGCATGAGCTCGTACATCGCACGAAGAACATCCTGACTCTGGTGCAGGCCATGATGCGTCAGCTGGCGCGCAAGGACACCACCATGGAGGAGTTCCAGAGGGCTATCAGTGGCCGGTTGCAGGGGCTCGGCAAATCCATCGAAGCACTTGCGAAAGAGCAGTGGTCGGGGGTTTCGATTCGGCGAGTCATCGAAATCCATCTCAGTACCTTTGGAGAAGTGGCCGAGCGGGTCGAACTTCAGGGAGCGGATTTCACGCTCAAAGCCGAAGCGGTACAGAATCTGGGCCTCATCCTGCATGAGCTTGCGACCAATTCCGTCAAGTACGGTGCGCTTTCGGTGCCGCACGGCAAGGTCCGGATCGCCTGGAAGGACGTGGTCAAGGATGATGAGGACGAGGTAAAGCTGCGCCTGGTGTGGGAAGAAAAGAACGGGCCGCCGGTTCATGAGCCCTCACGCACCGGCTTCGGCACCACCATCGTCAAGCGCCATGCGGCAGCGGCTTTTGGGGGGGAGGTCGAAATCGATTTTAATCCCGGAGGGCTTTGCTGGAGGTTGACCGCGCCGCGTGCCGCGTTCGAGCGAGGCGAGGGCGCCGACGATCTGAGGGACATAGCGATTTAGCCGACAACCGGAACGAAGGCGTCGCTTTGCCGTTAATCGGCCATGGACGCCATGCTCACCACAATCGACATCGATCAGGATACCCTTCAAACAATCGGCCTTACCTATGTCAGCGATACGGAACCCGGCATCCGCAGGCTCCGGCGCGGCAAAGGGTTCTGCTACCGCCTGCCGGACGGAGCGCTGCTGACTGACGAGCGGGAGCGGCGAAGGATCGCAGCGCTCGGGCTGCCGCCTGCCTACGAGAATGTCTGGATCTGCCTCGATCCTCGCGGCCACCTGCAGGCAACAGGGTATGATTCCCGCGGCCGAAAGCAATACCGGTATCATCCCGACTGGCAGAGTTTCCGCAGCGAACGAAAGTTCGACCAGCTCTTGAAGTTCGGAGAGGCGCTGCCGCGGATTCGCAGCCGGGCGAAACGGGATCTGGCACTTGGTCTGGATAAAACCGAGGCCGTGATTGCTGCGCTGGTCGCGCTCCTGGATGCGACGCACCTGCGGGTGGGAAACCAGGCCTACGCAAAAGAGAACAGGACCTATGGAGCAACGACGCTCTTGAAGCGTCATATGACCCTGTCGGACGACGCGGTCCTCCTGCGCTTCACGGCGAAGGGCGGGAAGAGGGTACGGCACACGCTGAAGCATCCGCGCCTGCAGCGCATCCTGGAGGAGATAGCGGATCTGCCCGGACGGCAGCTGTTTTCCTGGCCAGATGAACAGGGCGTGCCTCATTCGGTGGATTCAGGTCGCTTGAACGCCTACCTTGCCAAGGCGGCGGGTTTTCCGGTGTCGGCAAAGACATTCCGGACCTGGGGCGGGAGTCTCACCGCCTTCAACGCTGCCTGGGACTTCATGGAAAGGGAAGGAAAGCCTCCAAAGATAAAATTGATGGCTCACGCGGCTTCTGACGCGTTGCACAATACCCCGGCGGTTTGCCGCTCCAGCTATATCCATCCAAGCATTTTGGAGCTTTCTGAAAACACGGCGCCACTGGAAAAGATAATGACAAACAAGGCGGAGCTGAATGTTCCGAGGGGCTTGAGGGAAAGCGAGGGCCGATTGGTGGCCTTTCTCCGGGAGGTTTCCCCGGAGAACCCGCCGATGACCGCCCGCGAAGCACTGCGGGCGGCTGTTGGAGAGCTGGCGAAAACTTAGGCCGCGCGGCGATCGTGGGGACCTTCTTGAATCTCCTCGACGATCTTTTCCACGAACTGGGGAAGATCCTTTGGCGATCGAGACGTGATGATCCCGTTGTCGACGACCACCGCCTCGTCCTTCCAGGACGCGCCGGCATTGCGGATGTCGGTGCGAATGGAATGGTAAGAGGTAGCCTTGCGGCCGCGAAGCGCATCCGCTTCCACCAGCAGCCAAGGGCCGTGGCAGATCGCGGCAACCGGCTTGCCGCTCTTGACGAAGTCTCGCACCACCTTCACGGCTTCTTCATTAACGCGCAGAAGATCTGGGTTGATCTGCCCGCCGGGCAAAACCAGGGCGTCGAACTCCTCCGTCTTCACATTCTTCGCCTCGAGATCGACGGACACGGTATCGCCCCAATCCTTCTCGTCCCAGCTCTTGATCTCGCCGGTTTTGATGGATGCGATCTTGACGGTGGCGCCTCGCTTCTTCAACTCCTCCAACGGAACCCGAAGTTCCGATCGTTCATAGCCGTCGGTGGCCAGAATAAGGATGGAAGCGGAATCGATAGCGGTCATTCATTACTCCTTCGGTCGATTTCGTCCGGCTCCTTCACAAGCGGCCTGAGGAAAGGTCACGGCCGTTGATCGACGCCGGAACGCTGATTTCATCGCGGGGCGACTTAGGTAGAGGCAGAACCACGGCCTCCGGCACCATAACCTGAAGCTCTTCGGGGTGTTCCACGGCAAAAGTCTTCTTCTCGTGCCGGATTCCGGTCAGCCTGTTCCTGAGCATCTTGAAAAAGTGTCGCATGTTGATTTCTCCCGTCGCGAGGCAAGGGCGTCCGGCCCTCTCACGAAGGAGCAAACCCATGCGGTAGGGAATCGTTCCAACTTTTTCTCAGAACGTTACAGAAAGTTATCGGGGGCCTGGAACAAAAGCGGGCAAGCCGCGTTCTTGGCCGGATGTTCGCGGCGTTGCCGCAAAACACTTGCCAGGTATCGGCCGAAATGAATGATGACCGCTTGGCTGCCTCCGGCCGGCCAATTCGATCAGGACCAAGCCTGGGCCGCCACGGCGTCTGTCGACGCCATCACCTCCTCCTTTTCGTTTTTCCGCCGCTCGCGTCATGCTCGGGAGCGCAATCCGCGCTGGATCCCGCAGGACCCGAGGCGGCAGGCGTCGCCACGCTCTTCTACACGATGCTGATCGGCGGGATCGTCATCTGGTGCGGCGTTGTCGGTCTGCTCTTTTACGCGGCACGCAAGCGGCGGGCGCATTCGACGAAAAGTGCCGGCCAGTTGGTCCTGTGGGGTGGAGCCGTTTTTCCGACCGTGGTGCTTGCGGCGCTTCTGACCTATGCCGTCTGGCTGATGCCGGTCATGCGGCCCTGGTTTCAGGATGATGCAAGCGGCATGCGGCGCATCGAAGTGACCGGCGAGCAATTCTGGTGGCGGGTCCGGTATCTCGGTGAGGACAGCGGGCCCGTCTTCGAGACGGCAAATGAAGTGCGCATACCCGTCGGCGAGCGGGTGGTTTTCCTGTTGAAGTCGCCGGATGTCATCCATTCCTTCTGGATCCCGGTGCTCGGGGGCAAGATGGACATGATCCCCGGGCGCGAAAACCGGTTGACGCTTGTCGCCGAAAAACCGGGCACCTATCGCGGGGTCTGCGCCGAATTCTGCGGGCCGTCCCACGCGCTGATGGCTTTTACGGTGCATGCCATGGAGCCACGGGCTTACGAAGCCTGGCTTTCGGCGCGGAAAAACTCGTCGGGTGCTGACGCGGAGGGCTTGGCACTTTTCCTGAGGCACGGCTGCGCCGCCTGCCATGCTATTTCAGGCACCGAGGCGCGCGGCACGATCGGTCCGGATCTTACCGCCTTCGGAGAACGCGGCAGCGTCGGCGCCGGGTCGCTAGCCAATACGGCCGAACATATTGCGCGGTTCATCCGCTACCCGGACGGCGTCAAGCCCGAGGTCCGGATGCCTCATTTCTCCATGCTGCCGGATGCGGATGTCGAACGGATCGCAGCTTACCTGAAAGGGCTACGATGACCCCAGAGCTCGGCAATTTCTCGGCCGAAGAAAGGGCGGCCCAGGAAGAACGGCTCCGCAAGGTGTGGGAGACGCCGAAGGGGCTCCGTTACTGGACATCGGTCAACAATAGCGAGATCGGCCTCTGGTACGGCGTGACTGCGTTCGCCTTCATGCTGTTTGCCGGTCTGCTCGGGCTTTTGATGCGCCTGCAGCTCGCGGTGCCCAACAACGATCTCATCTCGGCGGATCTCTTTAACCAGGCCTTTACGCTGCACGGCACAGTGATGATGTTTCTGTTCGCGGTGCCGATTTTCGAGGCGATCGCCATCTTCCTGTTGCCGTCGATGCTCGGCGCCCGCGAATTGCCGTTCCCGCGTCTCTCTGCTTTCGGCTTCTGGAGCTTCCTCATTGGCGGGATCTTCGTCTGCGGTTCGATCTTCTTCAATGCGGCGCCGAATGCCGGTTGGTTCATGTATCCGCCGCTCGCGACCGACAAGGAATATTCGGGCATCGGTGCGGATATCTGGCTGCTCGGCCTCTCGTTCATCGAGGTGGCGTCGATCGCCGCGGCCGTCGAGATCATCGTCGGCATCATGAAATGCCGGGCTCCGGGTATGCGCATCAACCTCATGCCGATGTTCGCCTGGTATCTCTTGATCGTCGCAGGGATGATCCTGTTTGCCTTCCCGCCGCTGATCGCCGGTGACATCCTGTTCGAGATGGAGCGGATGTTCGACTGGCCGTTCTTCGATGCCAAGAGGGGCGGCGACCCGCTCCTTTGGCAGCATCTCTTCTGGATCTTCGGCCATCCGGAGGTCTATATCATCTTCCTGCCCGCGATCGCGTTGATGGCGATGATCGTGCCGACCTTCTCGCAGCGGCCGATCGTCGGTTATTCCTGGATCGTGCTGGCGGCCGTCGGCACCGGCTTCCTGAGTTTCGGGCTCTGGGTGCACCATATGTTCGCGACCGGCCTGCCGCAGATTTCGCTGGCCTTCTTCTCCGCTGCGTCCGAGGCCGTGGCGATCCCGACCGGAGTGCAGATCTTCGTCTTCATCGCCACGATGCTTGCCGGCCGGGTGATCTTTTCGGTGCCGATGCTGTTCGGTGCCGGCGGCGTCATCATCTTCGTGGTCGGCGGATTGACCGGCGTGATGGTGGCGCTGGTACCTTTCGACTGGCAGGCGCACGACACCTATTTCGTCGTCGCGCACCTTCATTATGTGCTGATCGGGGGCATGCTGTTTCCGGTGGTTGCCGGCATCTATTATTATTTCCCGTTCGTAAGAGGCAAGAAGCTCAGCGATGCCTGGGGCAAGGTGGCGTTCTGGCTGATGTTCTCAGGCTTCAACATTGCCTTCTTCCCCATGCATTTTTCCGGCCTGCGAGGCATGCCGCGTCGCGTCTTCACCTATCCGGAGGGCATCGGCTGGGATTGGTTCAACCTGGTCTCCACGATCGGCGCCTTCATCTTCGCCTCGGGTGTGGCAATCGTCGTCACCGATATTCTGAGGCCAAAGCCAAAACCGACGGCGCGTAATCTCAATCCCTGGAATTCCGGCACGCTGGAATGGACGAACGATCCTGACGAGAGCTGGGGCATGCGCTCGGTGCCGGTCATCACCAGCCGCTATCCGCTCTGGGACCAGCCGAACCTGCAGCGCGATATCGAGGCGGGCCGCTTTTATCTGCCGGATGCGAAGTCGGGCAAGCGCGAAACCCTCGTCACCTCGGTCCTGGATGCCGATCCGATCCAGTGCCTGCGGGTCGGCGGCGTTTCCTATGTGACGATCATCGCGGCGCTTGCGCTCGGCGGGGTCTTTATCGCGCTCACCTTCCATTGGTGGATCACGACCATTGTCTGCGCGATCATTACGTTCGTGGCCATCGTCGTCTGGCTGTGGACGGGGACGGCGCCGATCCCGGAGGAGCCGGAGATCGATGTCGGGCTCGGGCTCAAACTGCCGATCTATGTCTCGGGTCCGGCGTCGGTCGGCTGGTGGGCGATGTTCATCACCATGGTGGGTGACGGAACGGCCTTCGCCAGCCTGATCTTCGGCTATTTCTTCTACTGGACGATCCATGCGGATTTCACCGCCGCGGCACAGGGGCCGGGCATCTTATGGCCGATGATCGCGCTGGCGCTCTTCGTCGTCGCGTGGGCGCTGACGGTGCTTGCGCGGGAGCTCAATGAAAAGGGGCCGGTCGGGGCACGGCTCGCGCTGGTCGCGGGCTTCGTCGTCACGGTCGCAGCGTCGCTTGCAGGTCTGGCGGGTCCCTATTTCCACGCCATGGATCCGACCGCCAACGTCTATCCCGCCACCGTCTGGATCCTGGCAATCTGGACGGTGACGCATGGCGCCGTCGGCGCGATCATGCATCTCTACTGCCTGGCCCGCAGTTTTGCCGGCAGGATGACGGCGGAATACGATCAGGATATCCGCAATGTTACGCTCTACTGGCACTTCATGGCCGTCACCGCCGTGACAACCTTCGGCGTCATCGGCCTCTTTCCGATGGTGATAGAATGAAGAGCTTCATCCCGCGCGAGGTCGAAACCCTCTGGACGCTGTTTACCGCGCCCACCGTCTGGGCGCTGCATTTTGTCGTATGTTATGCGGCGGTCGCCATCTTCTGCGCCAAGGGGCTGGCCGAAGAGATTACCTTCGGCACCCTGCGGTTCGCGTTGGGGGTCTTCACGCTGCTGGCGCTGGCGATGATCGTGCTGTCCGCCTATCTCGCCTGGCGGCAATGGGGTTTCGGATCGGGAGATCCTCCGCACGACGCGGCGACGCGGGAAGATCGAAAGTATTTTCAAGGTTTTGCGACGCTTCTCCTCTCCGGCCTCAGTTTCGTCGCCGTCGTCTATGCCGCCATTCCCTTGATCTTCATCGCGGAGTGCCAGCGTTGAAGCGGGCGGCCTGGGTTTTCGGCCTTGTCCTGCTTCTCCTGCTCTGGGCGTTCCTGCTCCCCTTTGCCGACCGGGGCTCCTTTTCCGTCCACATGATTGCGCATATGGGTGTGGTGGCAGGTGCTGCACCGCTGATTGCCGTCGGCCTTTCGGGAACCCGCCTCGACTTCACCGCCGGGCGGGCCTGGTTGACACCCGTGCTCGCCTCGCTGATCGAGCTGGTCGCTGTATGGGGCTGGCATGTGCCGGCCGTGCGGGCTCTCTCGGAAACCTCTACCGTCGTCACGGTGCTGGAACAGCTTGTCTTCGTGGCTGCGGGATTGACGCTCTGGCTGACCTGCCTCGGCGGCGCCACCGGTGGCCGTGAAGAGCGGCGGCTTGCCGGCACGGTCGGGCTTCTCTTCACATCGATGCATATGACATTGCTTGGCGCGCTTCTGGCGCTTTCGCCGCGGCCGCTTTACGGTGACGGGGAGGTAAGCTGTTTCGGTGTCGTGCTGAATGCCGGGACGGACCAACAGATAGGTGGCGTGGTGATGCTGCTCGTCGGCGCGGTCGTCTATCTGGCCGGTGGCGTAGCGCTCCTGGCTCGCACGCTGAACATTGATGCGCCAAAGCCTTTGGGGAGGAGGGGCCGATGACGATCCCGAGGAAATACCTGATTGCCCTTGTCGTGGTACTGCCGTTGCTCGGCATGGTTTTCGCCTGGTCGGGACTGATGAGCGTCAGGGCGAGCACGGGCCACTGGGGCGTGACGGACTGGTTCCTCCACTGGGTGATGAAGAATTCGGTGCGCACCGCCGCACTGTTCGTGGAGGTTCCGCCGCTCGACGATCCGGCGCTTCTGCCACCAGCCGCCGGCCACTTCGAGACCGGCTGTGCTATCTGTCACGGCTCGCCGGCGCAGGGGCGGTCCGATGCGGTGCTCGCCATGCTGCCGCGGCCGCCCGACCTGAAGATGGTCGTGCCGACCTGGACCGATGCCCAGCTTTTCGAGATCGTCAAACATGGCGTGCGCTTCACCGGCATGCCGGGCTGGCCGACCGGGCTGCGCGATGACGAGATCTGGGCGATGGTCGCTTTTCTGCGCAAGCTGCCGGAGATGGACGCAAACGCCTATCTGCAGGTGTCCGGCCTGCACGGCATCGGCCATGCGGGCGAGGTCTCGCCGCTGCCGATCACCTGCGAGAGCTGTCATGCGGAAAAGCGGCTTACGGAAGGCAGTATCGTTCCCAGGCTTGCCGGCCAGTCGGAGGCGTATCTGCTCAACAGCCTCAAGGCTTATGCGGAGGAAAAGCGTCCGAGCGGCATCATGCAGGTGGCAGCCGGCACCTTGCCGGAAGAGAGCCTGCCGGAGCTTGCGAGTTATTACGCCAAGCAGGCGCCGCCTGCACGACAGATCGGCCAAGGCGATCCGCAATTGGTCGAAAGGGGGCGGGAGCTGGCAGAAAGAGGAAGGCCGGCTGACAAGGTGCCGGCCTGTCTGAGCTGTCATGAAAAGGCCGGCGGCAACCCGGCCTATCCGCGCATATCGGGTCAGACCGCTCCTTACCTGGAGCGTCAACTTCGCCTCTTTCATACCGGTGCCAGAGGCGGCGGCCCATTCAGTCACCTGATGACCGAGGCAGCCAGAAGTCTAAAGGAAGAGGATTTTGCCGCTCTCGCGGCCTTTTTTGCCAGCCGCGAGAGCAGGGGCCCTTGAGTTCAGGCCACTCTCTCCTCCCCAGGAGCTTTCAAAATCAGACTGGAATGACGAGCATGTAGCATGCCGCGATCACAAGAACGAAGCCTGCCGCCTCTACCCATTCCCTGACCATAGACGCCTCCATCGCTTCCCTAGCAAGTGAACGAGAAAACACCATTCTAGTTCCACGAAATGGCCATAAACGTGGCGGGATTGCCATAAATGTGAAGCGCTACGGTTAACGACGTTTCAACGGTCGTCCGCCTCTGCCCGGGCGCGGGCCGCTTCGAGTATGGCGCGCACTTCACGCGCGGCGGAATTTTCTATCGCAAAGGTATCTTCGGGCATGACGCCCGGATCCTCCTCATTGTCCTTGAAGGTGGCATCGTCCCTCAGCCGCCTCAGAAACGAGGAGATGGTGACCTCTCCGCCGATCATTGCCGCCAGAAGCTCGATCATCAGCTCCCGGTGTGCGTTCAGGCGTCCTTCCAGTTCCTCGGGTGTCAGCGCCGACATCTCAATCCTCCTGACGAATTCCGTTGCTCAAGGAGATAGGGGACCGTTTGACGGAGGGAACAATCGCCCGGACCGAAAGTTCATCCCTTAACAAAGATAGGGAGAACGACCATGGCGGACTTCGTCAGATCAGGGGCAGGACATGGAGAACGGGACGTGCGCGACCGTCTGATCCTTGCCCTTTACGCCCAGCTGAAGGCGGAGCGGCAAACCCGGGAAGCGCTCGAATATGTGATCCGCGAAGGCGCGATCTCTCCTGAGGTATTGGAAGCGATCGCCAGTGATCCGGTTCCCGTCGCAGCGGCGGAAGATGTTGCCGCGGTAGAGAAAGTCATCGCACTCGATGCCCATCGGCGCCGGGGTTCCGTCAGCAATCTCGATGGAGAAGAGAAAAAATGAAACGCCTGATCCTTGCCCTTTCGACGGTGGTTCTTTTGAGCGCGTGCAGCGACAACAACGAAAAACAGAGTGACCCGATCAACAACACGCCGCCGCAGCAGCCAAACAACACGGCACCCGCGGACAAGGATCCCACGCCGCAAACAAGCACCGGCGGCCAGAGCCCTGCCACATCCCCGTCCGGGACAACCAGCAATCCACCCGTAACCCCTGCGCCGGCAGGCTCCGGCAATCCATAGATTTTGAAGCCCTAGGGAACGATTTGTTGTGCGGCACCATTATCAGGCGGAAACTTGGAAGGGTGCCGCATGGACACGAAATCGAACCATTTCACAGTGGAGCCGGGATACTGGCATCAGCTCGGCGCCAATTACGACGGCGAGGGGGTCAACTTCGCGATCTTTTCGGCCCATGCCGAACGGATCGAGCTATGCCTGTTCGACAATAGCGGCAAGATCGAAATCGCGCGGCTGGAGCTGCCGGAATATACCCACGAGGTCTGGCACGGCTATGTGCCGGGCCTCAAGCCTGGCGCGCTTTACGGATATCGCGTCCACGGCCCTTACGATCCGGAGAATGGCCATCGGTTCAATCCCAACAAGCTGCTGATCGATCCCTACGCCCGCGAGCTTGTGGGCGACGTCAAATGGAATGAGGCCCATTTCGGCTACGATCTCCTGCACGAGGATAAGGATCTTACCTTCGACGAGCGCGACAGCGCACCGTTCATGCCAAAGTGTCGAGTGATCGATCCCAACGAGTTCGACTGGCAGGATCAGAACCGGCCGAACATTCCCTGGCCCGCCGCCGTCATTTACGAGACGCATGTGAAGGGCTTCACTCAGCTCAATCCGGCGATCCCGAAGGAATTGCGCGGCACGTTCGAAGGAATGGGCCACAAGGCTTCGGTGGACTACATCAAAAGCCTCGGCGTTACCTCCGTCGAGCTGATGCCCGTTCACGACTTCCCGGACGACCAGCATCTGCTCGACAAGGGTCTCAAGAATTTCTGGGGCTACAATACGCTCGGCTTCTTCGCGCCGGCCTCCCGTTATTACGGCCCGAGAGGCATCCAAGGCTTCCGCGACATGGTGCGCGCTTACCACGACGCGGGAATCGAGGTCATTCTCGACGTGGTCTATAACCATACCGCCGAAGGCAACGAGCTTGGGCCGACGCTTTCCTTCAAGGGCATCGACAATTTTTCCTATTACCGGACGATGCCGGACCAGCACCGCTACTATATCAACGACACAGGCACCGGGAATACCGTCAACACGTCCCACCCTCGCGTGCTGCAGCTCGTGATGGATTCGCTTCGCTACTGGGTCGAATTCATGCATGTCGATGGCTTCCGCTTCGATCTCGGGACGATCCTCGGGCGCGAGCCGCAGGGTTTCGACCAGCGCGGCGGCTTCTTCGACGCCATGACGCAGGACCCGGTGCTGTCGAAGGTGAAGCTGATCGGCGAGCCTTGGGATATTGGGCCTGGCGGCTACCAGGTCGGCGGCTTCCCGCCGGGCTGGGCGGAATGGAACGACAAGTACCGCGACACGGTACGCGAATACTGGAAGGGAACGAATGTCTCGACCGATTTCGCTGCCCGCCTGCTTGGCTCCGGCGATCTCTACGACCAGCGCGGTCGCCGGCCTTGGGCGAGCGTCAACTTCATCGCCGCGCACGACGGGTTCACCCTTAACGACCTTGTTTCCTACAACGAGAAGCACAACGAGGCGAACGGCGAGGACAACAACGACGGCCATAACGACAACCGCAGCTACAATTACGGTGCCGAGGGGCCGACCGAAGACGAGGACATCAACGCGGTCCGCGACCGTCAGAAGCGCAATTTCCTCGCGACGCTGTTCTTCTCGCACGGCACGCCGATGCTGCTTGCCGGGGACGAATTCGGCCGCAGTCAGATGGGCAACAACAACGGCTATTGTCAGGACAGCGAGATCTCGTGGGTCCATTGGGAGGATTTGCCGGAGACCTGCGAGGCGTTGCGCGAATTTACGCGCCACATCATCAAGCTGCGCAAGGAGCAGCCGCTTCTCAGGCGCGAGAACTGGCGCGACGGACTGGAGATCAAATGGTTCAATGCCGGCGGCGGCTTTCAGACGCCGGAACAATGGGACGAGGGCTCGACGCTCGGCCTCTATATCGGCCGGCCTGATCTTCGGGAGGAGGAAGGCATCTGGCACGACGTGTTGCTGCTCTTCAATCCGTTCGAAGGCAATGTGCCGTTCCGCATCCCACAGTTCGGCGAGGGCGGCTGGGTGCTGGAACTCACCACCTCCGATACCGCCAGGCATGGCCAGGTGATCACCAAGGAAAAGGATTTCGAGCTCGAAGGCCGCAGCCTGGTGTTGTTCCGCAGACCGTAAAGGAAGCGGCCGATCGGCAACAGAAAACCGGCCTCGAAGGCCGGTTTTCGCGATCTGTGATCAGAGTATCGCCCGGTATCGATCCGAGGCCGATCCCTGGCCGGACTTCTTCACCAAGTTGGCATAGACCGCCGCATATTGCAGGGCGCTGCGTTCCCAGGAAAACTTTGCCTTCATGCCCTGGTTCTGCAGCCGTGCCCACATTTTCGGGTCCTCGTACGCATGCAAAGCGCGCCGAAGCGCCAGGCGCAGGCCGTCGGTGGTGACCGGGTGGAACTGAAAACCCGTCGCGACGCGGGCCGACATCGCGGCATCATTGGCGTCGATGATGGTCTCCGATAGTCCGCCTGTGCGGGAAACGACGGGTACGCAGCCATAACGCAGCGCATAGAGCTGGGTCAGGCCGCAAGGCTCGAAGCGCGAGGGCTGCACGATGGCGTCCGAGCCTCCATGGATCAGATGCGCCGTCGGTTCGTCATAACCAATGTGGACGGCCATTCGACCGGGGAAGCGTGAGGCCGCGTCGAGGAGGGCCCGCTCGATCCCGTGATCACCCTGGCCGAAAACGATGACCTGTCCGCCGCGATGGATGATCTCGTCCGCCGTCTCGGCGAACATATCGAAACCCTTCTGCCAGGTCAGCCTGCTGACGGCGGAGAACACCGGGCCGTTTCCAGTCGTGTCCAGGCCGAACTTCTCCAGCAGCGCCCGGCGATTTTCCCGCTTTCGGCGCAGGTTGGTGGCATCGTAGTTGCGCGGCAGGTGCGGGTCCGTCAAAGGATCCCATACCTCGAGGTCGATGCCGTTGACGATGCCGCGCAGAATGGAAATGCGCGCGTTCAGAACACCGTCCATCCCCATGCCGAAACGGGGTGTGAGAATTTCCCGTGCATAGGTCGGGCTAACCGTGGTGATCGCATCGGCCGTCTGCAATCCGCCTTTCAGGAAACTGATATCACCGAAATATTCCAGCCGGTTCATGGAATAGGCCTGGGGCGGCAGACCGAGGCTGTTAAGCAGGGTTGCAGGATATTGCCCCTGGAAAGCCAGGTTGTGAATGGTCAGGACAACAGGTGTCATGCAGCCGCGTTCGCGCATGTAGACGGAGGTCAGTGCCGTCTGCCAATCGTGGGTATGGACGAGGTCCGGAACCCAGCCGGGCAGGGCACCGTCGGCAATTTCGGCCGCGGCGAGGGACAGGGCGGCAAACCGTTTCCAGTTGTCGACATGATCTGCACCCGTGTCGTCGACATAGGGACCGCCCGGTCGGTCGTAGAGGCTTGGGGCATCCAGTACGAAAAGGCTCAAACCCTCGATCCGGGTGTGGAGCAACGAGGCGCGCTCCCCCAGAAGGCTCTCGAAGGTGACGAGCGGCATGGCGCTTTTCAGCTGCTGCATCACCCGCGGATACCCGGGGATCAGTGTGGTGGTCTCAATACCCGAGCCGGCAAGTGCTTTCGGCAGGGAGCCGGTCACGTCAGCAAGCCCGCCGGTCTTGACAAGCGGGTAGATCTCCGAGGTGACCGAAAGAACTTTCATATGCGGCAAAGCCCGCTTTCCGGGAACGATCTCAGCTTCATGGCCGATCACGCTGCGCGGATTGTGATGGCCCTCGTCGACCGGAAGGTGGGCGTTCATCATGCGTCTCTCCGCCATAGCCCGTTCAGTTCTTCCAAAACAACCAAGCCCTGGCCAACGTTCCCTCTCGGGGTCGGCTCCAGGCGGAATTCGGATGCAGATGTCATGTCATTTCCCGGAACAAAAAAATCTTGCCGCCGCGACGATGGCACTCGTCGCGACCGGTAAACTTGGTCCTTGCTGTTTTTCCCGCCCCCGGAACTATTTGCCCGGCGGTACCTTTTTGGAACGTTTCTTGGCAGGTTCGACCGCCGCGGTGATGGCCGCCGGTGGTTTCGACGCGGTTTTTGCGGATGCGGCCTTGGATGCGACTGTCTTAGGCGCCGCCTTAGGGGAGACTGCCTTGGGAGCCGCGGCCTTCGAGGCTGCTTTGGGAGGTTTGACCGCCGCTGCCGCCTTGCCACCCGAAGCCTTGGCCGACGCTCCGTTCAGCGCCGCGGGCTTCAACGTCGCATATTCCAGCTTAGCCTGTTCCCAGTGCTCTCTGTCCTTGCCGGTAGGATAGCCTTCCGCTTCCCACAAAGCGTAGGCCCGCTTCTTGATCCAGTCTTGTTCGGATTCCGCCATTATTTAGTCTCCATTCGCCCGATTGCCCCAACGGATTCGCGGGAGCAAAGTTCCATGGTCAAAAACGAAAACTCACAATTCGGCCAACAGGCACACGGCCAATTCAAAAGTCTGCCCGACGGAACTTTCGGCAGCCCAAATATGTTTATTCCGCCGGGAAGGAGACACATCGAAATGGAAAAGTACTGCGATATCATCCCGCACGCAACCGGCTGGGTCTATGTCATAGATGGGGTGCAGTCCGCGTCCTATTATCACACCTATGATCTGGCTATGGATGCTGCAAAAGCCCAGCTCGCCCGCTCCGGTTCCACCCGGGACAAGGTTTTCCGGCGGCAAGCGCTGAACGGCGAAATGCTGCCGGTGCAGATCCTGGCGCAAGGCATGGCGACTTCGAGACCGAGCGGCTCGTTCCGTCACTGAGCCCGAATAAAGGGAGGAAATGAAAAGCCCGGCCAAGCCGGGCTTTTCCGTCTCGTCAGGGGCGCAACCTGATGTCGCGCCCCTTAGCTTTTCACCTCACGCGGCCTTTTGAGCCGCTGCATTGACGGCGGACTCGGCAAGTGCGGTCAAGGCTTCGTCCGTCTTGCTTTCTTCCGCAAGGGTCTGTTCAAGAAGCGTGACTGCCTCTTTCAGCCCGAGCTGCTGAGCCCAGCTGCGCAGGGTGCCGTAGCGGCTGATCTCATAGTGTTCGACGGCTTGTGCGGCGGCGAGCAGGCCGGCGTCGAGTGCAGGATTGCCCTTGAATTCGTCAAGAATTTCCTCGCCTTCTTCGATAATCCCGTCGATCGCCGGGCAAGTCTTGCCCTGCGCGCGCTTGCCGATGATCTCGAAGACCTGTTTCAGGCGCTCGATCTGACCTTCCGTTTCGTCCCGGTGTTTTTCGAATGCAGCTTTCAGCTTCTGGTCCTGAGCACCGCGCGCCATCTTAGGAAGGGCTTTCACGATCTGGCGTTCGGCGTAGTAAATGTCCTTGAGGGTTTCATAGAAAAGGTCGTCGAGGGTCTTGGTGGCCATTGCTCTCTCCTTGGATTTTTATGAAAATGTTCGAATGGCTGTTGCGAGACATAGAACGACGAGGCGGACTGAAAGTTCCTCGCTCTCAGTGACCGCCCGGATGCGGCTCGCGCCCGCCCGGCGGTTTATCGTAGAGGCGTTCGATCGCCTCCTCCTGCTTGCTTTCCTCGCCGCTCGTCAGGCGGCGACGCTGCAGCAATGCGTAGGCGATCGCTCCGCCAAGGAGGATCGGGCCTAGCGCCACGACCACAAACCAGAAATTGTCTGCCATCGCTTTCTCCTTTCAGGCAAGGTCCCTGCGGGCCGTGCCGGGGCAGCCCAAGGGGCTGCTGATTGTGGGTTTCCCTCGATCACAGAGGCGTATCTGGGAAACAGCCGTTTGCCGCAAAAGGTTCCGGAACGGGCCTATCCCTGCCACCACTGCAGCACCTCGTCGGCGCCGGCGATCCGCAGCTGGGTCGAAAAGCGCCTGCCGAAAAGGGCGAGGGAGGCGTCGTGGGTTTCGTCGGAGGTGCTGCAGATCGCATCCTTGACGAGGATGATCGCATAACCGAGGTCGACCGCTCCCAGAATGGCCGCGAGGACGCAGACATCCGTTTCTCCGCCCGATATAACGAGCGTGGTCACGCCCTGATCTTGCAGGAAATGATGGAGCCGACCGTCGAGCCAGGGTGAATAGACCGGTTTGTCGAAGACGAGTGCTGGCGGAACAAAGGCTCTGAGCTCCGGCAGGATGTCGACCATCTCGTCGCCGAGCCGCTCGCGCGTCATCATCGCCCATTTCTCGTAATAGCTGCGCCAGCTTCCTCCTGCTTCGGCGGATGTTCTCGGAGGCACAAAGCGGGTGAAAATCGTCTCGGCGGGATGAGTTCCTGTAAGTTCGGCGACCGGCTCCCGTACCCGCGGCATCCAGGGAATATGCCAGGGGGTATCTTCTGCGAACATCCGTTGCATATCGACGCAAAGATGTCGGCAGCGGTTCGGGTCTTCCATGGCGCATTTACTCCGTCAGCGTTCACGAACGGCGGCCCGCGGGCAAAAGTTCCGGCGAAGAGGAACTTGAGGTGCGCGGATCGCGTTGCCTGTTGGGAATGGAGATGACTGCCGAAGGGAAGAGAAAATGCAGGACAGCCTTAAGATCTACCGCCTGGTGCCGATCGCGCCGCCCCATGATCCGAACTGGCAGAACTCGCCTCCGCAGGGCGAAGTGATCGTCCGCGCAAGGACGGCAGGCGACGCCCGTCTCGTTGCGAGCGAAGCGGAACTCGACTTTACCGAAATCGACGCCTTGCCCTCAGAAGGCAATTCCACACAGATGGCCAGCGCCTTCCGCAGCGAAAAACTCTATACGGTGATCGAGGACGAGAGCGGGCGGTTTGATGCGAAAGGCCCGCGAGGCGTGGTGGAGGGACAGGTCAGGATCGACAATCTGATATCGACCCAGCTCTAGCCGATATTGACCGGCTCAAGGTCGTCAGTCGGCCCCATTGGTCTTGCCGTTGAGCGCCTTCTGCAGCTCGCGGGCCAGTTCGAGCAGGCGGTCGGGAATTTCCTCCTTCTCGATTTCGGTGAGCAGGACCGAAACCCGGCGATTGACGCGCCGTCCCATCCTGACTTCCTGTTCCTCAACCGGACTATTCTGCTTCGCCATCCCGACCTCGTCATCGATATCCGGCCAATCCAAGCCGAAGTTGCCCGCCCCGCCAAAATTTGCAGTATTCCTCCTTACCGCAATATGCTTGGCTTCGGATATCCCGAAAAAGTCACAGGCCATAAATCAAATCAGGCGACTTCCTATCCAGGAAGCCGCCTGATTTGTTCCAGGACCCTGCCGAGAATCGTCTAATGCTTGGGCGGTTTCGGTGTGCCCGCGGGAATGGACGTCACCGTGGTCGAAACCGGATCGCTTGCCGGGAAGGTATCTTCCAACCCTTCGTTCAGCTGTTCTTCCAGTTCCTGGCTCTCGTGTTTCGAGCGTGCGGAGCGTTCGGCCGTCTTCTTGTCCCACTCCTTGCGGGGAGCGTTCGGGCTGTTGTTCGTGCTCATGGAAATACCCTCCTGTGCTGCGTCTGGAAGAAAACGGCTTCTCCTGCCGTTTGTTCCGGAACCAAGCCGGTGCGGCATGGGTTATCGCCGCAAAAGAAGGAGGTTCTCCGTGGCACCGCGCGTCTTCTGGAAAGGCTATCTGAAGCTTTCGCTCGTCACCTGCCGCGTGACGATGACGCCGGCCATCTCGGAAGGGGCGAAGGTGCGGTTCCACAACATCAACCGCAAGACCCAGAACCGGGTGCTGAGCCAATATGTGGATGCCGAGACCGGCGAGGCGGTCGAAGACGACGACCAGGTGAAGGGTTATCCCAAAGACGAGGAAAACTACGTGCTCTTCGAGGATGATGAGCTCGAGGATGTGGGACTGGAAAGCACCCGAACGATCGATATCGAGAGGTTTGTCCCGGCGGGTTCCATCGGATGGATCTGGTATGACAGACCGCATTATCTCGCCCCGGACGACGAGGTGAGCGCGGAAGCCTTCGCGGTCATCCGGGAGGCAATGGCCAAGACGAAGACTGGCGGGATCGCGCGGCTCGTAATGTATCGCCGCGAGCGCGCGGTGCTGCTGCTGCCGAAGGACAAGGGAATTGTCGTCTGGACGCTGCGCTACGGAGACGAAGTGCGCGATGCCGACGAGTATGCGGCGGAAGCGCTGCGAGAAAAGCCCGAAGCCCGGCATCTGACGATGCTGAAGAAGGTGATAGAGGAACGGACGGAGGCCTGGCAGCCTTCCATGGTCGACGATCCGGTCCAGGACCGGCTGCTGGAAATCATCGCCGAGCGCAAGAAAGGCCGCAAGGCGAAGAAACGGCCCGAAGAGAAAACCCCAGAGCGGACGAGCAATGTCATCGATATTACCGCCGCCCTGAAGAAGAGCCTCGAGGCGGAGCGCAAGTCGACGCGAAAATAGAAGCTATTTCTTCTTCTTCTCCTTAAATTCAATCGGCGTCTCCGCTCTGCGGAAATCGCCCCAGGGGTCGCTTGTCTGTTGAGAGATTCGGGCGGGCGCGTTGTTGACGGTGAAATAATTCGGGCCGATCGCGCCGCCGAGTTCTTCCCAGGCGACCGGCATGGAGACCGGGGCGCCAGGGCGGGCACGAGTGGAGTAGGGAGCGACGGCGGTCGCGCCGCGGCCATTGCGCAGGTAGTCGATCAGGATCTTTCCCTTGCGCTTCGATTTGGTGATGGTCGAGACGTATTTGTCCGGGTCGTCGCCGGCCATGCCGTCGGCGAGCGCCTTCATTGCGGCTTTGACTTGGGGCCATTCCGCTTTCGGCTTCACGGGCGCCACGACATGCAATCCTTTGCCGCCCGATGTCTTGACGAAGGCGGTGAGCCCCATGTCCTCAAATCGCTGCTTCACCTCGTGTGCCGCCGCGATGATTTCCGTCCACGAGACGCCGTCGCCGGGATCGAGGTCGATATTGACCATGTCCGGCTTTTCCCAGTCGTCGAGATTGGAGCCCCAGGGGTGGACCTCGAGCGTCGCGCCCTGGACCAGGCCTAGAAGGCCGTCTAGGTCGCGGATGGTGATATCTTCCTCGCTCGGATCGGCGGGATCCTTCACCAGGACGGCGTTTTTCGTCATGCCCTTCCAGCCGTGCTTCTGGAAGAAGAGCTGGCTGTTGATGCCGTCAGGGCCACGGATGAGCGCCAGCGGCCGGTTGACGACGAAAGGAGCCATCAGGCGCCAGACCTGCGTGTAATAATCCGCCAGACCGGCCTTGGTCACGCCTGCATCCGGCCAGTAGAGGCGGTCGGGATGGGTGAGATTGACCGTCCGTTTCGGCGGCTTTTCCTCCTCGGTAGCTGTCACAGGGCCGCCCTCCCGGACGATTTCGTTCGGATCCTTGTCTTCCCGCAATCCTCGGAACGCCGCATGCCGGATATGCGCGTCGGCCGTCCAGCCGCGGAATTCCACCTCGGCGACCAGCTCCGGTTTCAGGAAAACGACATCCTTCTTTTCCACCGCGGCGAGCTTTTCGTCAAACGGGCTCTTGTCGATGCGGATCTCGTTCAGCCGCTTGAAGAGGGATTGCGCCACCGCGCCGGAATAACCGGTGCCGACACGTCCGGCATGGCGGAGTTTTCCCTTCTCGTAATAGCCCATCACCAGCGAGCCGATCGCCTTGTTGCTGACGGAGGAGGGGACGTAGCCCGCTACGACGAATTCCTGCCGGGCGGAACATTTCGACTTTACCCAATCGCGCCCGCGCCCGGGGCGATAGGGTGCGTCGGCTATCTTCGAGATGATGCCTTCGAGGCTGAGCCGGCAGGCATGTTTGAGCACCAGCCCTCCCTCGTCGCCGAAATGTTCGCTATACCGCAGGGCAGGGCCGCTGCCGGCTAGAAGCCTCTCCAGCGCCTCCTTGCGCGCGAGCAACTTTGCCCCGGTCAGATCGTAGCCGTCGAGATGGAGGAGATCGAAGGCGTAGAATGTGAAGCGATCCGAGCGCCCCTCGCTCAGATCCTGCTGCAGCAGAGAGAAGTCTGTCGCACCGGAACCGGCTTCAACGGCAACCTCGCCGTCGATCACGGCGCTCGACAGATCGAGCTTTGTGAATGCCGAAACGATCTCCTCGCCGAACTTGTGGGTCCAGTCGAGGCCGGTGCGGGTGAGCAGCCTGACCTTGCCGTTCTCCACCCGCGCCTGCAGGCGATAACCATCGATCTTGATCTCGTGCAGCCACCGTTGTCCGGAGGGCGCGGCTTTCACCAATGTCGCAAGCTGCGGCTCGACGAATTCCGGCAGGTCGGCCTTTTTCGCGCCCTTAACCCCGGCGACCGCAACCTCCGTCGCTTCGGGCTCCGGAGCCGTCGGCCTGTTTTTCCTGATCGCCTTCTTCTTCTTGGGCGGCGTGCGGCCCCAGATTTCCTCGAGCGTCTTTCCGGTCTTCACCGAAAGCGGCATCTCCTCCAGAATGTCGGCATCGCCCTCGCTGCGGGCAAATTCGTCCTCACCCTTGATCAGCAGCCAGTTCTCGCGCTTTTCCCCTTCACGGTGGCCCATGCGCACCAGATGCCAGCGGCCTTCCAGCTTCTCGCCCTTCAGCTCGAATTCCATATGGCCTTTCTTGTAGGCCTTATGCGCATCGCCGATCGCCTCCCAGGAGCCGCGATCCCAAAGGAGGACGGCCCCGGCGCCATAATTGCCTTCAGGAATGGTGCCTTCAAAACCGCCATAGTCCAGCGGATGGTCTTCCACATGTACCGCAAGACGCTTTTCGCCGGGAACGAGGCTCGGGCCGCGGGTGACGGCCCAGCTTTTCAGAACCCCGTCCATCTCCAGTCGGAAATCGTAGTGGAGCCGGGTAGCGTCGTGTTTCTGGATCACGAAGCTGTTGCCGGTGGTCTTGCCCTTGCGGGTGCGGGAGAATTTCCCCTGAGGCTCCGGCGAGACCTTGAAATTGCGTTTCTGATTATAGGTTTCCAACGCCATGGTCAGCTAGCCTTTTTCTGCGGAGCGGCGGTCTTGCGAGATGCGGTTTTACCGGCGGTCTTCTTGGGCGCGGCCTTCTTCCTTGCTGAGGGTGTGCCGGCACTCTGACGCAAGGCGTCGAGCAGGCTCGACACTTTTTTCGGTTCCGCTTTTGCCTTCTTCTTCAGCTTGCGGCCTTCGATCTTGGCGCGGATCAGTTCGGCAAGGGCCGTCTCATAGCGGTCGTCGAATTCGGTGGGGTCGAATTCGCCGCGTTTGGTGTCGATGATGTGTCTGGCGAGATCGAGCATTTCGCCGTCGATCTTGAAGTTTTTGATGTCCGAGAAGATCTCCTTGGCCGGCCGGACCTCGTAATCATAGTTGAGCGTGCTGGCGATCAGGCCCTGCTCGCCCGGCCTGATCAGCAGCGTCCGGAGCCTCCGGAACAATACGGTCCGGGCAAGGGCTGCGACGTTCTTTTCTTCAAGTCCTTTGCGGATCAGGGCGAAGATCTCCGCCGACGGTTTGTCGGCCGGCGCCAGATAATAGGGCCTGTCGAGATAGGCGGTGTCGACACCGTCACAAGGGATGAAGGCTTCCAGCTCCAGCGTCTTGTCGGCCTCGGGCACTGCCGCCTTCACCTCGTCCGGCTCAAGGAAGACATATTCGCCGCTCGATATTTCGTAGCCTTTGATGATGTCTTCGTTCTCCACCGCCTTGCCGGTATCGGCATCGACCATCTGGCGGTGGACGCGGTTGCCGGTTGCCCGGTTGATGATGTGGAAGCTGACGCGATCGGACGTGGAGGCGGCGGTATAAAGCGCCACCTGACAACTCAATTCGCCAACCTTGAGATAACCCTTCCAATTTGCACGCGGTGCCACGATCAGAACTCCGTGAGAGTCCTATCAACAGGGGTATGGGCCGGTTTGTTCCGCGAGCAAGATGAACAAGCTATTCATCTTACTGGAACCAAACACGCAAGGCGTGCGTTTGCCACCGAAATTCCAGCCCATCGAGTTCGGAGAGGTAGGCAACGGTGTCTGAATCACAGTTGAATAGTGATCCTGCACGTGCGGACATAGTCAGGCTCATCCCGGCCCTCCGCGCATTTGCCCGCACTTTCTGCCGCAACCCCAGCGATGCGGACGATCTGGTGCAGGAGACGCTTGCCAAGGCGCTCGCCAACCTCGACAAATTCGAGCCGGGCACCAAGCTGAAGAGCTGGCTGTTCACGATCATGCGCAACACGTTCTACACCCGCGTCAAGGTGCTCGGCCGCGAGGCGCCGGGGGTCGAGGAAAATGTTTCCGGCGACACCGCCATGGCGGCGACCCAGGAGACCGCTGCGCGGGCAAAGGAGGTGCAGCGGGCGCTGCAGAAGCTTCCGCCGCACTACCGCGAAGTTCTGACCCTCGTGGCGATCCTCGGCGAAAGCTACGAGTCCGCTGCCGAAATCTGCGACTGCGCCGTCGGCACGGTGAAAAGTCGGCTCAATCGCGCGAGGCATCAGATATTGCAGGAACTGGGAGAGGATGCGAGCTGAGCTGTCGGTTGAGGCCAGTCGCCTTGGGGGGATCATCCATGAAATTCACGTTGATTGCCGTGGCCGTCATCGTTGCGACGATCGCGCCGGTTTTCCTTTTTATCTGATCCCGGTTCGGCCCGGATCCTGGTCCAATTCCGGATAATGCCGGAATATTCCGGACTGGTTGAAGGCGAGCCGACGATCGGACTTGAGATAGGCGTTGAGGTTTGGCCGATCGCGGACCATGTCGCGCAGTCTGGCAACACGCGGAAAAGAGCTGTCGAAGTTCTTCATGGCGCGGGGGAAGGCATAGGCGAGCCCTTCCGAAACATGAAACAGCGACAGATCCACGTAGCTTAGCGCACCGCCGATCGCGTAGCCGCCGCTTGCCGGATTGCCCTCGATGATCCGGTCGAAGTAACCCATGAACTTCGGCACGCGGTTTTTGAGGAAGGCCTCCGTACGCGCCTTGGCCTCGTCCTTCTGGTCTTCGTAATAGTCGTCGGTGCTGATCGGATGGTGCGTGTCGTGCGCTTCCATCACGAAATCGGCGATCGTGAGCTGCAGGCCGTGCGCAAAGATCCGGTACTTCTCGTCCTTCGGAACCAGATTCAGTTTCGGGCCGAGATAGTGCAGGATGTTGGCCACATGGGAGACGATGATGTCGCCATCCTTGAGAAACGGCGGAGCAAAGGGCGTGCAGAGATAACCGTGTTTACCACGCAGATATTCCATCATGGCGGACATCCCGTGGCTGGTTCGCACCACGTCGAGATATTTGGCGCCGGCTTCCTCGAGAGCGAGGCGCACGAATTCGCCCCGGCCGGGAATGCCGTCCCAGTAATAAAGTTCGTATGCCATGCCTACTCCACAAAATCCGCGATCTTCCTCAGGTCCTCAACAAACCGGGCCCTGTTCATTTCCGCATCCGGCTGATCCATGGTCCGCAGCAATGCCGAGGGATGGATGGTGACGAGGACCGGCAGCCCGTCTGGCGAACGCAACACGGTTCCCCGGTCGCGGGTGACCTTGGCCTGCCGTCCCAGTAAGGAATAGAGCGCCGTCGCGCCCAGCGCCACGGCAAGTTTCGGCTTCACCAGCCGCAGTTCGGCCGCCAGCCACCAGGCACAGGCCTGCACTTCGCCGGCATTCGGCTTTGCGTGGATGCGGCGCTTGCCGCGGGCGGCGAACTTGAAATGCTTGACGGCGTTGGTGACGTAGCAGAGGTCGCGGTCGACGCCCGCTTCGTCGAGGCAGCGGTCCAGCAGCCTGCCGGCCGGCCCCACGAAGGGTTTGCCCGCTAGGTCTTCCCTGTCCCCCGGCTGTTCGCCCACGAACAGGATCCTTGCCCGTCCGGGCCCTTCACCGAAGACGAGATGGGTGGCGTTTTTATAAAGATCGCAACGGGTGCAATTTTCCGCGTCGTTCCTGACGTCGGAAATGTGGTCTCCGTCTGCGCCCGTCGTTTCGAAAGCGGGGCCTTTGCGGGAGGTCAGCATGCCGGAACTCCTTGATGTGGCAGAACCAGCTCGACTGCCGCAGGTTCCGGAAAATCGAGCGGGGGAATGTCCGGTCGTGCTGGAACCTTTCCGCCAAGCTCGGGTTAAAGGCGCAGAGCGCGGATTGTTCCCACGCGGCTTCATATCTTTTTTGCGGACAGGGTTTTTCAAAATGGCCATCAAGATCACCGCGATCCTCTTTACGTTGATCGGGATCGCGCTGGCCGTCGGCGGCGGCCAGTTGGTGCTGCTCGGCGGAAGCGCCTATTATCTTATCTGCGGTCTGGGTTTCGTGCTGACTGCAATTCTTCTTTTCCTCAGGAAGTCCGTGGCGCTCAGGGTCTATGCGGTCCTCGTGCTGGCGTCGCTCGTCTGGGCGATCTGGGAGGTCGGCTTCGACTGGTGGCAGCTTGGACCGCGCGGAGGTGTCATCATTCTTTTGGGCCTTTGGCTGCTCACGCCCCCGATCCGGCAGCCGCTTGGCTTTCTCAGCCCTACCGGCGCACGTTATGGCGCAAGTGCCACGCCGCTTGCGATCTCGCTGGCGATTGCCATTGCGGTCGCCGTCCTCTCGATGTTTATGGATCCGCTCAGCAAAACCGGCGAATTGCCGACACAGTCGGTGGCGGCGGCGCCCGCCATGGGCGGAAACGTACCCCCCGGCGAATGGCATCAGTATGGACGCACGCCTTTCGGCCAGCGTTATTCGCCTCTCGACCAGATCAACCTGGACAATGTTGCCAACCTCACGGAGGTCTGGCGCTACCAGACCGGCGACGTCAAGCTTCCGGAGGATGTGGGCGAGACGACCTATCAGGTGACGCCGCTCAAAGTCGGCAACTCCCTCTATCTGTGCACGCCGCACAACTGGGCGATCGCCCTGGACGCCACCACCGGCCAGCAGAAATGGAAATATGATCCCAATGCCGGCCTCAATCCGGACAGGCAGCACCAGACCTGCCGGGGCGTGTCCTATTACAAGGATCCGGCAGCGGCGGCCGGAACGCCCTGCGCGGAACGCGTCTATCTGCCGACTTCGGATGCACGCCTGATTGCGCTCGATGCGGCAAACGGCCAGGTCTGCCCATCCTTCGCCGACAACGGCACGCTGCGTCTCGAGGCCGGCATGAAATACAATCCGGCCGGCTATTATTATTCCACGTCGCCACCCGCGATCGCCGGCAACAAGATCATCATCGGCGGGGCGGTCAACGACAACTATTCCACTCAGTCGCAGTCGGGCGTCATCCGGGCCTTCGACGTCAATACGGGACAACTGATCTGGAACTGGGATTCGGGCAATCCGGGGCAGACGCAGCCGCTTCAGCCCGGCCAGACCTACACGACGAATTCGCCGAACAGCTGGTCCGTCTTCAGCGTCGATGAAGAACTGGGGCTCGTCTATATCCCGCTCGGCAACCAGGTTCCCGACCAGCTGGGCATGGGCCGCAGCGAAAGCGTCGAAAAATATTCATCCTCCATCGTGGCGCTCGACCTCAATACCGGTGCGGACCGCTGGGTGCGCCAGACGGTGCATCACGACCTCTGGGACATGGACGTTCCCGCCCAGCCGGTGCTTCTCAACATCACCAAGCCGGACAACAGCGTCGTACCGGCGCTGGTCGGACCGACCAAGCAGGGCGATATCTACGTGCTCGATCGGCGCACCGGCGAGCCGATCATTCCGGTGACGGAAGAACCGGCGCCGGGAGGGGCGATCCCTGAGGATTTCACCGCTCCGACGCAGCCGACATCCGCCTTGACCTTCAAGCCGGAGCCGCTTGAGGAAAAGGACATGTGGGGCGTCACCATGTTTGACCAGATGGTGTGCCGTATCCGCTATCACCAGTACAACTACCAGGGCCGTTACACGCCGCCGTCCCTCAGGGGCACAATCGTCTATCCCGGCAATTTCGGCACCTTCAACTGGGGCAGCGTCGCGATCGACCCGGAACGGCAGGTGATGTTCGGCATGCCCACCTATCTCGCCTTCACTTCGCGCCTGGTGCCGCGCTCCGAGATCCCGCCGAAGGAGCAGGATCAGAAGGGCAGCGAACAAGGCCTTAACCGCAATGAGGGGGCACCCTACGGCGTGTATATGGGACCTTTCCTCGGCCCCTTGCAGATCCCCTGCCAGGCGCCGCCCTGGGGTTATGTCGCCGCTGCCGATCTGCGGACAGGCGAGATCGCCTACAAGCGCCGCAACGGCACCGTCTACGATATGACGCCGCTGCCTCTGCCTTTCAAGGTCGGGGTGCCCGGCATCGGCGGTCCGATGATCACCAAGGGCGGCCTGGCATTCCTCGGGGCGGCCGTCGACAACTATTTGCGGGCCTATAACCTCACCACCGGCGAGGAACTCTGGAAGGCGCGGCTGCCCGCCGGTGGGCAGGCCACGCCGATGACCTATGCGGTCGACGACGGCCGTCAATTCGTGGTGATGGTGGCCGGCGGCCACGGCTCGGTCGGCACCAAACCGGGCGACTACGTCATCGCCTACGCGCTGCCGCGCTGACGAATGGCCTGGAGTGCTCGAAGGCCCGAAGGTCTTGCCTTCGGGCCTTCGCCGTGATCGCTTCAAAAGCCCGCAAGGCCCTTGGCGCTGATCTCGTTTCGGACGTCTGTGACGCCAGCGACGCCGCGTGCGACTTCCCCGGCTCGGGCGATCTCGCGTTCCTGCAGGACAGTGCCTGCCAGCGTGACGGTTGCACCATGGGCCGTCACAGTCACGTCGGAGGCGTCTATGCCGCCGGCGGATGCGAGCGCATCGGAAACGGCGCCTTCCAGGGTGGCGCTCGGCGGAAATTCCGCTTCGACTTCCGGCGGTGTCTCGTGAAAATGCTGATGTTTGAAAACCATTGATCGCTCTCCGTTCCTGTCAAGGTCCGGCCAAACAACGTTTGTCGTAGCGAATTGGTTCAGGCTGCGCCCGCCAATACCGAGGCGATGGTTTCCTGAAGCTGGTTCTGCGAGAATGGCTTCGGCAGCCTTGGCAGACGGTTGTCGCCGCCCGAAGGCAGTTCGGCGTAACCGGTTGCCAGGACGACCGGAAGCCCCGGCCATTCCTCGCGGATGGCGGCTGCAAGTTCCGAACCGGTCATGCGCGGCATCGAATGATCCGTGATGACAAGGTCGACTTTGTGAGCGCCGCTTTTCAGCTCCCGGAGCGCGTCGACGCCGCTGTAGGCTTCGATCACGGTGTGACCGAGGTCCTCCAGCATCAGCGTCGTGTTCATCAGCACGAGAGCGTCGTCATCGACAGCCAGGATGGTCAGATTGCCTTTGGGAGGGTCGACAAGCGCGGACATCGCCGTCTCAGAAGGTGGAGGGCAGTCGTTGACATCGGCGACGGGGAGGAGCAGCGAAACGGTCGTCCCGTGCCCCTTTTTGCTCTCGATCAACAGCTTGCCGCCGGATTGTTCGGTCAGGCCCTGCACCATGGAGAGCCCGAGACCGGTACCTTTGCCGACACCCTTGGTGGTGAAGAACGGTATGGCGGCCCGTGAGATCGTCTCGCTGTCCATGCCTTCCCCGGTATCGGCCACGGACAGCCGGACATAGTGGCCGGGCTTCAGCTGCTTGTGATGTTCGTCCGCGACATAGTCTTCGGCAGCAATCGTAATCAGGCCGCCGCCGGGCATGGCATCGCGGGCATTGACGACAAGATTGAGGAGGGCCGTTTCGAGCTGCACAGGATCCGTGACGACCGGAGCCACATTGCCTGAAAATCGCGTTTCGATGCGCACCTCGGCGCCAAGCGACCGCTGAACGAAGTCCATCATGTTGCCGATCAGCGCGGGGGCATCGACCGTCTGCATGTTGAGTTGCTGGCGGCGGGAGAAGGCCAGCATGCGCTGCGTCAGCGCGGCACCCCGCTCGGCGCCCTGGATGGCGTTGTCGAGCAACGGCGTGATCGAAGGGTCCTGAGGCAATCGCTTCTTCAGAATTTCAAGGCTGCCGAGGACTGCCATCAGGAGATTGTTGAAATCATGGGCGACGCCGCCGGTGAGCTGGCCGATCGCCTCCATCTTCTGGGCTTGAAAGAGCTCTTCCCGGGCCTTTGCAAGTTCCTTCTGCGCCTCGATCTTTTCGGTGATGTCGCGGGTGATCTTGGCAAAACCGATAAGCTCGCCGTTGTCGTCGTGGATCGCATCGATGATCACATGAGCCCAGAACCGGGTACCGTCCTTGCGCTGCCGCAGGCCCTCCCTCTCGGTCCGCCCTTCTTTCCTGACCATATCGAGGCTGCGCTGCGGCTCGCCGCGTTCGCGGTCTTCCTCCGTATAAAATTGAGAGAAGTGTTTTCCGACGATTTCCTCGGCCTGGTAGCCCTTGATGCGTTCAGCGCCGACGTTCCAGCTGCTGACGTAGCCGTCGGGATCGAGCATGTAGAGCGCGTAGTCGGAGATGCCCTGAACGAGAATCTGGAATTGCCGCTCGCTCCGCCTGAGCTCGAGTTCGGCCTGTTTCCGCTCCGTTAGATCGCGGGTTACCTTGGCGAAACCCAGAAGTTCGCCCGATCTGCTCCATATCGGATCGATGATGACATGAGCCCAGAAGCGGTTGCCGTCCTTTCGCACCCGCCAGCCCTCGCTTTCGAAGCGGCCTTCGCTCGCCGCCGTCCGCAAGGCCTTTTCCGGCAGACGGGCTAGGCGGTCTTCGGGGGTGTAAAAGTGTGAAAAATGCTTTCCAAGCACTTCCCAGGCTTCGTAGCCTTTAAAGCGTTGCGCTCCCGGGTTCCAGCTCACGATCCGGCCGTCCGCATCCAGCATAAAGATCGCATAATCGGTAATTGCGTCCACGAGAAGTCTATAGCGCTCCTCATCAAGCAACGAGACGTCGTAACTTTGCGTCATACTCATTAATCGTCCCCAGCGCCGGCGGATCGCGCGGCGCGACGTAGCGTAACGTGCAACGCCCGGAATGGTTCCCGCCACGGTGCGACCTTAACACGATTCGCCCCTTTCGGCGGAGTCGGCGTTGACAAACACATGTGATGAGTTTACGACTGACGAAATATGAAATTCGTCAGTCGTAAACAGAAGGCCGCCAGCAAGATGGATTCCATGGAGCAGACCCTGGAGACAACGAAGCAGGAGAACGTCACCCGCATCCTCGATGCGGCAGAGCGTCTCTTCAAGCACTACGGCTACACAAAGACCAATGTCGCCGATATCGCCCGCGATCTCGGCATGTCGCCGGCCAACATCTACCGTTTCTTCTCCTCGAAGGCGGACATCCACCAGGCGCTCGCCCGGCGCATGCTGGAAGCAAGCCAGGCCGTCGCGCTTGAAAACGCAAGGCGCCCGGTAAGCGCGACAGAACGGATCCGCGACCATTTCCTGCAGCAGCACCGCATCACGGTCGAAACGTTTCTCCATGAGAACAAGGTGCACGAGATGGTGGTGATCGCCATCGAGGAGCAGTGGGGGGCCGTGCAGGACCACATCGAGAAGATGCGCGTCATCGTCGCCGGCCTCATCCGCGAAGGTATCGAGACTGGCGAATTCCGCGAGCAGAATCCGGACGTGGCGGCGGAATGCTGCTGCTCCAGCATGGTTGTGCTCTGCCATCCGCAGATCGTTGCCGAGTGTCTGGTCGAGAACCGGCACAGTACCCCTGCCGATATCGTGGAATTCGTTTTGCATGCATTGAAGTGATCGGCGCCGGACGCGCCTTTTTCGTTACCCGCTATTAGGAGTGCGGACCATGTTTGTCGTGACGCCCAGAAATCACGTGTCTTTTTTCTCCAAGGCTCTGGCGCTTGCTGCAGCGCTCGCCGTCCTCACCGCCTGCTCGGAAGAGAAGAAAGCCGAAGCGCCGGAAGTGGTGCGCCCCGTGAAGGTGGCTGAAATTGCCGCTCCCGATCAGGGGCGGCGGCTTGAATATTCCGGCTCCGTCAAGGCGCGCACGGAAATGAATCTCGGCTTCCGCGTTGCCGGAAAGGTCACCGAGCGGCTTGTAGATGTCGGCGACCGCGTCAGCCATGGCGAAGTCCTGGCGCGGCTGGATAACGTGGACTACGAATTGGCGGTTCGTCGCGCCGAAGCAGATCTGGCCTCCGCACAGAAGCAGGTGGAAATCTCCGAACTTGCCTATCGCCGCGCCGACTCGCTTCACTCGAAGAATATCACCTCGCAATCGGAACTGGAGCAGGCGGCGCTTGCCCGGGACCAGGCCGTTTCCGCCCGCCAATCCGCTCAATCCGCCCTCGATCAGGCGCGCAACCAGGTGGCTTATACCGAGCTCAAGTCCGACCAGAACGGCATCGTCACGACGGTCAGCGCCGATATAGGCCAGGTCGTCAGCATCGGCACGCCGGTCATGGCCGTTGCCGTCGATGGCGGCAAGGAAGTGCAGGTTGCCGTTCCGGAAGTAGAGGTTGGTCAGTTCAAGCCCGGCAAGACGGTCAAGGTCCGCTTCTGGTCCGCCGCCGATCTCGTGCTCGACGGCAAGGTCCGCGAGGTGGCCGGCAGCGCCGATGCGCAGTCGCGCACCTTCGCGGTCCGCGTAAGCCTGCCGGAAGACCCGCGCGTGCTTCTCGGAATGACTGCCACGATCGAAGCCGCCGAAGACAACGCGGTGCAGACCTGGTCCATTCCGCTTGCGGCGCTCGGCAAGAAAGAGGGTCATCCGGTGGTCTGGATCGTCGATCGCGAGAAGGGGACCGTCAGTTCCCGCGCCGTTACCGTCGCCGATTTCTCCGATGACGGCGTACGTGTCCTGCAGGGGCTCGAAAAAGGCGATCTCGTCGTTTCGGCCGGTACCCAGTTCATGCAGGAAGATATGAAGGTGAAGCTGCCCGAAACCGTTGCGTCCCGCTTCGGCTCCGTCAGCAGCATCAGCACCGCTTCGATTGCGCCCTGATTTCCGGTTTCAAGGACCACGACCATGAACTCCTCGCATCAGGCCGATCCCTCGGAAAAAGCCTCATTCAACCTGTCGCGCTGGGCAATCGCCCATCCAAGCATCGCGCGCTTCCTGTTTGGCCTCATCATCGTCATGGGCGCGCTCGGCATCATGAACATGGGCCAGAAGGAAGACCCGGATTTCACCTTCCGCGTCATGGTAGTTCAAAGCGTCTGGCCCGGCGCCTCGATCGACGAGATGCAGAACCAGGTGGTCAACAAGATCGAGCGCAAGCTGCAGGAGACGCCGCATCTCGATTTCGTGCGCTCCTATACCCGCGCCGGCTTCGCGATCACCACCGTCCAGATCAACGGCGATACTGATGGCGAGGAAGTCGCCGACGCCTTTTATCAGGTGCGCAAGAAGATCGGCGATATCCGGCAGGAACTGCCGTCCGGCCTGCTCGGCCCCTATTTCAACGACGAGTTCGGCGATACATTCATCACGCTGCACGCGATCACCGGCGAAGGCTACAGCTTTCCCGAGCTCAAGCAGTTCGCGATCCAGGCGCGTGACATACTGCTTGCGACGCCCGGCGTGGAAAAGGCCGTCATCCTCGGCGATCAGCCGCAGAAGATCTTCATCGACGTCTCGTCCAAAGCTCTTGCCGAGCGCGGTCTGACCGTTCTCAACATCCGCGACGCGCTTTCCGGCCAGAATGATGTCGATCCTTCCGGCAGTGTGGAGACCGCCGACCATTCCGTGCGGATTTCTGTCGAAGGCGGTGTTACGACGCCGGAAGACATTCGCGAATTGCGGTTGCGCGCCGGCGATCAGGTGATCCGGATCGGCGATATCGCCACCGTCAAGGAAGGTCTCGAAGATCCCTTCCAGCGCAAGTTCCGCTTCAACGGAAAGGACAGCGTCCAGCTTGGCGTCGTGATGGCCAAGGGCTTCAAGGTCACCGATGTCGGCCACGAGCTTGAAGCCGCCTATCACCGCTTCGAACAGACCCTGCCGGTCGGCGTTTCGGTCGAGCAGATCTCCAACCAGCCGGAAGTCGTGACGGAGGCGGTCGGCGAGTTCACCCAGGCGCTCCTCGAGGCGTTGGCGATCGTGCTCGTCGTCTCGCTGATCTCGATCGGCTGGCGCTCGGGAATCGTGATCGCGATCGCCATCCCGCTCGTGCTCGCGGCCACGCTTGCGATCATGTACTACCTGGGCATCGAGCTGCAGCGCATCTCGCTCGGCGCGCTGATCATCGCGCTCGGGCTCCTCGTCGACGACGCGATGATCGTGGTCGAGATGATGGAGCGCAAGCTGGAGGAGGGGCTGCACCGCATCGACGCCGCAAGCTTCGCCTATTCCTCCACCGCCTTCCCGATGCTCACCGGCACGCTGATCACCACCGCCGGCTTCATTCCGGTCGGTTTTGCCGAGTCGACCGCCGGCGAATATGTCCGTTCGCTGTTCTTCGTGGTCGGTATCGCGCTCGTCGTATCCTGGTTCGTGGCGGTCTATTTCACGCCCTGGCTCGGCTACATGATCCTGAAACAGCGGGCGCATGCCGGCACCCATCATGATGTCTATGACACGCGTTTCTACCGGCGGCTCCGCTCGACGGTCGGCTGGGCCGTCCGGCACCGGATCATCGTTCTCCTTCTGACGATCGGTGTCTTCGCCGGCAGCCTCTGGTCTTTCCAGTTCATCCCGCAGAGCTTCTTCCCGCAGTCGTCGCGGCCGGAAATCCTGGTCGACATGTGGCTGCCGGAAGGCACGGCGATCGAAGAGGTGGAGCGCCAGGCCAAGGCGCTGGAAAACAAGATCCTGCCCGATGAGGACAAGACCTTCGTTGCTACTTTCATCGGCGAAGGAGCCCCGCGCTTCTTCCTGCCGCTCGACCAGCAGCTCCGCAACCCGAACTATGCGCAGCTCCTGATCATGTCGAAGGGTGTCGAAGAGCGTGAGCGGCTGATCGTCAAGCTGAGGGACATCCTCGCGAAGGATTTCCCGACCGTGCGCGGCAAGGTCGACCGTCTCTTCCTCGGTCCGCCGACCGGCTGGCCCGTGCAGATGCGCGTGGTCGGTCCCGACAAGGCCGAGGTCCGCCGTATCGCCGATCTCGTCAAGGAACGCTACCGGCAGCAGCCGCTGTTCGGCGCCATCCACGACGACTGGCTGGAGCCGGTGCCCGCGATGAAACTGGTCGTCGACCAGGATCGCGCCCGCGCCCTCGGCGTTACCTCGCAGCGCGTTCGCCAGATGCTGCAGGCCTCCGCCTCAGGCGCGCCGATCAGCGACTTCCGAGACGGCGAGGAAACGGTGTCCATCGTCGTGCGTGAACCGGAAGCGACCCGCAATCTGCTTTCGGCCGTGCAGTCGGTCTATGTGCCGACCGATTTCGGCGGCTTCGTGCCGGTCTCGCAGGTGGCCAAGGTCGTGCCCGTGCTCGAACAAGGCATCGAGTGGCGCCGCGACCGCCTGCCGACGATCACCGTCAAGGCGACGCTGCCGGATGGCATCGAGCCCACCCAGGTTTCGCTCAACCTCTACAACAGCATGGCCGATCTGCGGGCCAGCCTGCCGGCGGGCTACAAGATCGAGATCCAGGGCGGGGCTGAAGATTCTGCCGAAAGCCAGGCGTCGATCGCCGCCAAGGCGCCGATCATGCTGCTTGTCATCCTGCTCCTGCTGATGGTCCAGCTCCAGCATTTCGGCAAGGCCATGCTGGTGCTGGCGACCGGCCCGCTCGGCATCATCGGCGCCGCCATGGCGTTGTTGATCACAGGCGCGCCCTTCGGCTTCGTCGCCATCCTCGGAGTGATCGCGCTGCTCGGCATCATCATCCGCAACTCGATCATTCTCGTCGACCAGATCGATCAGGATATCGCCGCCGGCATGGACCGGATGGAAGCGATCGTCGGCGCCGCCGTCCGCCGTTTCCGACCGATCACGCTGACGGCATTGACTGCGGTGCTTGCGCTGATCCCGATCTCGCGCGGCCTGTTCTGGGGACCGCTCGCCTATGCAATGATGGGCGGCATTCTCGTGGCCACCGTGCTCACCATCCTCGTCCTCCCCGCCGGCTATGCGCTCTTCTTTGGTCGCGAACGTAAGAAGAAGAGCGATGATGACCTCCAGCCGGCAAATCAAGGCGACCTGTTCGAAAGCCGTGAAACACCCCTGCCCATGGCTGCCGAATAATGTCGCCCGCCTTCCTCCGGGGCTTGGAATCCCCGGAGGAAGGCGTTTTGATTGTGCTTGACGGCGTCGAAGATGTAGTCCGTCACCATGCGCACCCGCGGTATGTGGCTCAGGTCCCGATGGCAGACGAGCCAATAGTTGCGCCGCAGTTCCACCTCGTCCGGCAGGACGATCTGCAGATCCGGCTGCGTGCGGGTGATGAAATGCGGCAGCACGCAGAGCCCGAGCCCGTTCAAAGTGGCCGTCATCTGGGCGAAGATGCTTGAACTCTGGAACCGCGCCTTGATGCCCGGATGCACGTCGCCGAGGTAATCCAGGCCGGGAACGAAGATCATATCCTCGATATAACCGATGAAGGGATGCTCGAGCAGATCCTCCCGGCTGCGGATTGGAGCGGCCTTGGCGAGGTAGGATTTCGACCCGTAGACGTTCAGGTTATAGTCGGTCAGCTTTTCGGTGAGATAGGGGCCTTCCTTGGGAGGATCGAGCGACACGGCGATGTCGGCTTCCTTGCGCGACAGCGACATGATCTGCTGGATCGTCACCAGTTCGAGCGAAATGTTCGGATGGCTGTCGCAGAAATCGCGGATCTTGTCGGCAAAGAAGAAGTTCGCAAATCCTTCCGGCGCGCTCAGGCGCACCACGCCCCGCTGGGCGGTCGTCCCGGAGGTTATGTCTGCGGCAAGTCGATCCGCCTCCGCCTCGATCCGTTCCGCCGCCTCTATGAAGCGCTGGCCGAGCGCGGTCAGAACATAGCCGCGCGGATTGCGTTCGAAGAGTTTTACCTTGAGCGAAAACTCCAGCCGGTCGATGCGGCGCGAAACGGTGGCGTGGCTGGTGCGCAACTGCCGGGCAGCCGTCGAGAGCTGGCCGGTGCGGGCCACCGCCAGGAAATATTGCAGGTCGTCCCAGGTGAAGTTCGGATTTCCGGTCATGATCCCCCCAAGCATCTGTTCAAAAATGCACAGATGCTGTTTGCAATTAATTTGATGTTCCAGCTTGCGTCAATGGCGGTTTTACTAAAGCATGAGGTTGGGAATGGTCGCTTTGAGGAGAGTGGCTCACCAATTTTGAACAGACTCGCACTCTGGCATCTCTGGGAGGAGAAATCATGCGAAAGACAATTCTGACGTCCCTGGCGGTTCTTCTGGCAAGCGGCGCGGCCTTTGCGCAGAGCCCATCGGACGGCAAGGTCAAGATCGGCGTCCTGAACGACCAATCGGGCGTCTATGCGGATTTCGGCGGCAAGTCGTCGGTCGAAGCCGCGAAGATGGCGGTGGAGGATTTCGGCGGCAAGGTGCTCGGCGTGCCGGTCGAGATCGTCGACGCCGACCACCAGAACAAGCCTGACATTGCCTCCAACATTGCCCGCCAGTGGTACGATACCCAGCAGGTCGATGCGATCATGGAGCTGACCACTTCGTCGGTTGCGCTCGCCGTGCAGGCGATTGGTAAGGAAAAGAAAAGGATCAATATGGTCACCGGCGCGGCGACCACCGATCTTACGGGCAAGGCCTGCAGCCCCTATGGCTTCCATTGGGCCTATGACACCCACGCTCTCGCCGTCGGCACCGGCGGAGCGCTCGTGAAGCAAGGCGGCGACACCTGGTTCTTCCTGACCGCCGACTACGCCTTCGGTTACTCGCTGGAGCAGCAGACCAGCGATTTCGTTAAGTCGAGCGGCGGCAAGGTTGTCGGCGCGGTCCGCCATCCGCTGGCGAGCACCGACTTCTCCTCGTTCCTCCTGCAGGCGCAATCTTCCGGCGCCAAGGTCATCGGGCTTGCCAATGCCGGTCTCGACACGGCAAACGCCATCAAGCAGGCGGCCGAATTCGGCATTACTGCCGGCGGCCAGAACCTCGCGGCCCTGCTCTTCACGCTTGCCGAAGTGCATGGTCTGGGCCTTGAAGCTGCTCAAGGCTTGACGCTGACGGAAGGTTATTACTGGAACCTCGACGACAAGAGCCGCGAATTCGCCAAGAAGTTCTTCGCCCGCACCAAGAAGATGCCGAACATGGTCCATAGCGGAACCTATTCGGCGGTGACGCAATATCTGAAGGCGATCCAGAAGGCCGGAACGGACGACGCGGACGCCGTCTCCAAGGCGCTGCATGAAATGCCGGTCGACGATTTCTTCGCGCGCAACGGCACGGTCGCCAAGAACGGCCGCATGATCCATGACATGTACCTGCTGCAGGTCAAGAAGCCGGCCGACAGCAAGGAGCCGTGGGATTACTTCAATGTTCTCGCTACCATTCCCGGCAAGGAAGCCTACATGGATCCTGCAAAGAGCGGCTGCGAGCTGGTGAAGTAATGGCGGTTTCCGCGACAGCAACGCATGAGGAGCCGCGGGTGGTGCTTTCCGCCCGCGGCCTCACGAAACACTTCGGCGCCTTCGCGGCGGTGAAGAATGTCGATCTCGACGTCGAACATGCGCGCGTCCACGCCCTGATCGGCCCGAACGGGGCGGGGAAAACGACCGTCTTCAACCTGCTCACCAAGTTCCTGCAGCCGACATCCGGCTCGATCACCCTGCTCGGCACGGATATCACCAGGACCGCGCCGGACAAGGTGGCGCGCATGGGGCTGGTGCGCTCGTTCCAGATCTCCGCGGTCTTCCCGCATCTGACCGTGCTCGACAATGTCCGCGTCGCGCTGCAGCGGCCGAACAGTCTCGCAACGCAGTTCTGGCTGCCGATGTCCTCGCTCGATCGCCTGAACGCCCGCGCCGACGAGCTGATCGAGGCAGTCGGCCTCAAGCGGGAGCGTAACTCGCTGGCCGCCGATCTTTCCTACGGCCGCAAGCGTGTGCTGGAGATCGCCACGACGCTGGCGCTCGATCCGAAGGTCCTGCTGCTCGACGAGCCGATGGCCGGCATGGGGCAGGAGGATATCGGCACCGTTTCCAACATCATCCGCGAAGTCGCCAAGACCCGGGCCGTGTTGATGGTGGAGCACAACCTTTCCGTCGTCGCCGACATCTGCCACCACGTCACCGTGCTCCAGCGCGGCGAAATCCTCGCCGAAGGCGACTATGCCACGGTCAGCCAGGACGAACGCGTGCGGCTCGCCTATATGGGTTCGGAGGACGCATGACCCCTCTGCTGCAAGTTTCCAACCTCAATGCCTGGTATGGCGAAAGCCATGTGCTGCACGGCGTTGACATGACCGTGGGCGAGGGCGAGACGATCACCATTCTCGGCCGCAACGGCGTCGGCAAGACCACAACGCTGCGCACCATCGTCGGCATCATCCGCGAGCGGAAGGGCGAAATCCGCTTCGCTGGCAAGGACATGCTCGGCGTGCCCCTGCACAAGACCGCACATGCCGGTATTGGCTTCGTGCCGGAAGAGCGCGGGATCTTCTCGACGCTGACCGTCGAGGAAAACCTGATGCTGCCGCCGGTGGTGGCGGAGGGCGGCATGTCGCTCGACGAGATCTACGAACTTTTCCCGAACCTGAAAGAACGCCGCGCCAGCCCCGGCACGAAACTCTCCGGCGGCGAGCAACAGATGCTGGCGATCGCCCGCATCCTGCGCACGGGCGTGAAGTTGCTGATCCTGGACGAGCCGACCGAAGGACTTGCCCCGGTCATCGTGCAGAGGATCGGCGAGGTTTTGAAGAAACTCAAGGAGCGCGGCATGACGGTGCTCCTGGTGGAGCAGAATTTCCGCTTCGCAAGCCGCATCGCCGATCGCTTCTACTTGATGGAGCATGGCAAGATGGTCGCGGATTTCCCGGTCGGCGAACTGCCGGGCAAGATGGACATGCTGCATAAAGTGCTGGGGGTGTAGGGATGGTGATCGCTCTCAGGAAACCTCGGCATTTGGATATGGAATATGGGCGGTGCGGCAGGCTCCCGATCTCCCCCCTTGTGGGGGAGATGTCACCGGAGGTGACAGAGGGGGGTAGTACGGCAAGTTCGACTGAAGAGGGTGTGGCGCCACCCCCCTCTGCCCTGCCGGGCATCTCCCCCACAAGGGGGGAGATTGGCACGCCGCGCCGTCTTCCTCAAATCGCGACGACATTGGTCAGGAGGAGCCTCGCCCCATGACGATGATCTTCGGAATCCCGCTCCAGGCATTTCTCGGGCAGCTCCTGATCGGGCTGATCAACGGCTCCTTCTACGCGATGCTGAGCCTCGGCCTCGCCGTCATCTTCGGGCTGTTGCGGGTCATCAATTTCGCCCACGGCGCGCAATATATGCTCGGCGCTTTTGCGGCGATGCTGATGCTGCAGTATTTCGGCATCAACTACTGGTTCGCGCTGATCCTCGCGCCGATCGTCGTCGGCCTGTTCGGCGCATTCATCGAACGCACCATGCTGTCGAGGCTCTACAATCTCGATCCGCTCTACGGCCTGCTGTTCACCTTCGGCCTGGCGCTGACGATAGAGGGCACCTTCCGTTATCTCTACGGTTCATCCGGCCAGCCCTACGCGGTACCGGCGCAGCTTGCCGGCGGCACGAATCTCGGCTTCATGTTCCTGCCGATCTATCGGGGCTGGGTCGTCGTGGTATCGCTTGTCGCCTGTATCGGCACATGGCTGCTGATCGAGAAGACCAAGCTCGGTTCCTACCTGCGCGCGGCGACGGAAAACCCGGTTCTCGTACAGGCCTTCGGCGTCAACGTGCCGGTGCTCCTGACGCTGACCTACGGGATCGGGGCGGGGCTCGCGGCCTTCGCCGGCGTGCTCGCGGCCCCCATCTACCAGGTCTCGCCGCTGATGGGTTCGAACATCATCATCGTCGTTTTCGCGGTGGTCGTGGTCGGCGGCATGGGTTCGATCATGGGCGCGATCGTCACAGGCTACATGCTCGGCATCGCCGAGGGCCTCACCAAGGTATTTTACCCGGAAGCCTCGAATATCGTGATCTTCGTGATCATGGCGATCGTGCTTCTGCTGAGGCCCGCCGGCCTCTTCGGACGGGATGCGTAAGATGAGCGACATGACCCATACCGCAGCCAAACCGCGCGCCGAACGGTCGGCCACCGCGTCGATGACCTACGCGATCTTCCTCACCACGGGATTGATCCTGCTCCTTCTCGCGCCGCTGTTCTTCTACCCGATCTTCCTGATGAAGCTGCTCTGCTTCGCCCTGTTTGCCTGTGCCTTCAACCTGCTGCTCGGTTATACCGGGCTGCTCTCCTTCGGCCACGCGACGTTCTTCGGGGGGGCTGCCTATTTCACCGCCCATGTGGTGAAGGAATGGGGTTTCCCGCCCGAGCTCGGCGTCCTGACCGGCGTCGTCGGCGCAGCATTGCTCGGCCTCGTCATGGGTTACGTGGCAATCCGCCGGCAGGGCATCTATTTCGCGATGATCACGCTTGCGCTGTCTCAGATGTTCTTCTTCTTCTGCCTGCAGGCGGAATTTACCAAAGGCGAGGACGGCATCCAGTCGGTGCCGCGCGGGCATCTCTTCGGCTTCATCGACCTCAGCCAGTCGACCAATATGTATTACTTCGTGCTGGCGGTGTTCCTGATCGGCATGGTGGTGATCTGGCGCTTCATCAACTCGCCCTTCGGGATGATCCTGAAGTCGATCCGCGAGAACGAGGCGCGGGCCACCTCGCTTGGTTATTCCGTCGCACGCTACAAGCTCGGCGCCTTCGTGATGTCCGCGGCGCTGGCGGGCCTTGCCGGCGGCGTCAAGGCGCTGGTCTTCCAGTTCGCGACGCTCACCGACGTCGCCTGGCAGATGTCCGGAGAAGTCATCCTGATGACGCTGCTCGGCGGCATCGGCACGCTGATCGGGCCGATCTTCGGCGCCGGTCTGGTGGTCACCCTGCAGAACTATCTGGCGACCTCGGATTTCCCGGTAACGATCATCACCGGTGTCGTCTTCATGGTCTGCGTCCTCCTGTTCCGGCGGGGCCTTATCGGCGAATTCTATGCCTCCCGCCTCGGCCGCAAGCTCGGCTTCGAGCATCGGCGCTGAACGGTCACAAGCAATGGAAAATTACGATTACATTGTCATCGGCGCCGGCAGCGCCGGATGCGTCCTCGCCAACCGGTTGTCGAAGGACCCGGCAAATCGCGTCCTGATCCTGGAAGCGGGCGGCAACGACAATTACCACTGGGTGCATATTCCGGTCGGCTATCTCTACTGCATCAACAACCCGCGCACCGACTGGTGCTTCACGACTGAGAAGGAAGAGGGGCTGAACGGCCGCTCGCTCTCCTATCCGCGCGGAAAGATCCTCGGCGGCTGCTCCTCGATCAACGGCATGATCTACATGCGCGGCCAGGCGCGGGACTACGATCTGTGGCGGCAGATGGGCTGCACCGGCTGGGGCTGGGACGACGTGCTGCCGATCTTCAAGAAGAGCCAGGATTTCTATCGAGGCGCCGATGAGATGCACGGTGCCGGCGGCGAGTGGCGGATCGAAAAGCAGCGTCTCCATTGGGCGGTGCTCGATGCCTTCCAGAAGGCGGCGGAAGAGGCCGGCATCCCGATCGTCGAGGATTTCAACCGGGGCGACAACGAGGGCTCCAGTTATTTCGATGTCAACCAGCGCTCCGGCATCCGCTGGAATGCGTCCAAGGCCTTCCTGCGTCCGGCGATGAAACGTTCGAACCTCACCGTGCTGACGAAGGCGCATGTGCGGCGGCTGATCATCGAAAACGGCGAGGTCAAGGGCGTCGAATTCCAGCACGACGGCGTCACCAAGAAGGCCTATGCGGCAAAAGAAACCGTGCTCAGCGCCGGCGCGATCGGTACGCCGCATATCCTCGAGCTTTCCGGCGTCGGCCGCGGCGATATCCTGCAGAATGCGGGGGTCGATGTGGTCAAGGAGGTCAAGGGCGTCGGCGAGAACCTGCAGGACCACCTGCAGCTGCGCATGGTCTACAAGGTGACCGGCGTTCCGACGCTGAACGAAAAGGCATCGAGCCTGGTCGGCAAGGCCGCGATCGGCCTCGAATATGCATTCAAGCGCTCCGGGCCGATGTCGATGGCGCCGAGCCAGCTTGGCATTTTCACCAAGTCCGGACCGGACAAGGAAACGGCGGATCTCGAATATCACGTGCAGCCGGTCTCGCTCGACAAGTTCGGCGACCCGGTGCATGCATTTCCGGCCATGACTGCCAGCGTCTGCAACCTTCGCCCGGAAAGCCGCGGTTCGGTGCATCTGAAAAGCCCGGATTTTGCCGCTTCTCCGGCAATTCATCCGAATTATCTTTCCGCGCCGGCCGACCGGCACGTTGCCGTGAAGTCGATCCGGCTAACCCGGGAAATCGTCCGCAAGCCCGCATTCGCGCGCTATCATCCGGAAGAATACAAGCCTGGCCCGAGCTACGAGACGGAAGCCGATCTCGAAAGAGCCGCGGGCGATATCGGCACGACCATCTTCCATCCGGTCGGCACCGCCCGCATGGGCGCCGATCCGGAGAGTGTCGTCGATCCACGGCTGAAAATGCGGGCGCTTGGGAAATTGCGTATCGCCGATGCCTCGATCATGCCCAATATAACCTCCGGCAACACCAATTCGCCGACGATCATGATCGCCGAAAAGGCGGCCGAGATGATTTTGGCGGATAACAGGTAGGGTGGGATGTCGAATGTAGAGAGTTTGGACGGTGCGATGTTACCTTCTCCCCCGCGGGGAGAAGGTGGCCCAAAGGGCCGGATGAGGGGGCAAAGTCCTCGGTCTCGAAATGGGCGTTCTGCCGTGCGCTTCCTCATCGCCTCGCATTCGCTCGGCACTTCTCCCCGCTGGGGAGAAGGGAAAATCTCCCGCGCCGAACACCCAAAGGAGAAGGAAGCAGCATGCCCGATACCGCAAACCACACCGATGAAATCCTGCTCAATCGTATCGGCTCGGCCGCCATTATCCGGCTCAACCGGCCGAAGGCGTTGAACAGCCTCAATCTTTCCATGGTACGGACCATGAAGGCGGCAATGGAGCAGTTTGCGGGCGATCCGGACATTTCCTGCGTAATTTTGAAGGGGGAGGGCGAGCGGGGCCTGTGCGCCGGTGGAGATATCCGCGTCATCCACGAGATGGGCAGGACCAGGGACGCTGAGATGACGCGTTTCTGGCGCGAGGAATTTCCGCTCAATTACGCTATTTCCCATTACGGCAAACCCTATGTCGCGTTGATGGACGGCATCGTCATGGGCGGTGGCGTCGGTGTCGCCTCGCACGGCAAGCATCGCATCGTCACCGAGCGGACGAAACTCGCCATGCCGGAAACCGGCATCGGCTATGTGCCGGATGTCGGCGCCACCTGGCTCCTGCCGCGCGCTCCGGGCGAAACAGGTACGTGGATGGGGCTGACGGGCGAGATGATCGGTGCGGCTGACGCAATCTATGCCGATCTTGCCGATGTTTGCGTACCGTCCGAACGGCTCGATGCGCTGGTCGAAGCACTCGGCGAACTGAAGGGTGGCGCTTCGGACGAGCAGGTCCGCGCGGTGATGGATCGGTTTGCGGTCGTGCCGGGCGAGAGCCAGCTTCAGGCCAATCGCGATTTGATCAGCCGCTGCTTTGGTTTCGATACCGTTGAGGAGATTGTCGAAGCTCTGAATAAGGAGGATGATGCTTTCGCGGTGAAGACCCGCGAAGTGATCGCCAAACGCTCGCCGACGAGCCTGAAACTGGCCTTGCGGCTGCTGCGCCTGGGGCGTGGAAGCTCGAGCCTCGTCGAATGCCTGGAGCGCGAGTTCACGGTCGCTTCGGAACTGTTGCACAACCATGACTTCTACGAGGGGGTTCGGGCGGCTGTGATCGACAAGGACCGGAACCCGAAATGGCGGCCTCTAACGCTCGAAGAGGTGGGCGAGGCGGAGCTCGAAAAATATCTCGCCGTGCGGCATCCGGTTCTGTTTGCGGACCATCGGCTATAGATCGGGCCGCGCCCCGAAAATGGAAGCGGGTTTCGGGATAACGACCAAACGGCAGGAAGAAGAACAGACGGGAGGGAAAGATGACCAAGATCGCGTTTGTGGGCCTTGGAAATATGGGCGGACCGATGGCCGCCAATCTGGTGAAGGCGGGCCACGAGGTTCGCGGCTTCGATTTGTCGGAGGCTTCCGTAAAGGCCGCAACAGCAGCCGGTATCAAGGCCGCCGGCGCACTTTCGGAAGCCGTCAGCGATGCCGAATGCGTCATCACCATGCTGCCGAAAGGCCAGCATGTCACGGCGGTCTGGAGCGATCTGACGACGCTTTTGCCTGAGGGCACGCTGGTCATCGACTGCTCCACCATCGATGTGGAAAGCGCCCGCAAGGCGCACAAGCTGGCGGAGGTGATGAACTGCAGCGCGCTCGATGCGCCGGTCTCGGGCGGCACGGGCGGAGCGGCGGCCGGGACGCTGACCTTCATGGTCGGCGGTTCGGAAAAGGCTTTCGCAATGGGAAAACCCATATTGGAAGCCATGGGCAAGAAGATCGTTCATTGCGGTGCCCCCGGGGCCGGGCAGGCGGCGAAGATCTGCAACAACATGATCCTCGGCATTTCGATGATCGGCGTCTGCGAGGCCTTCGGGCTGGCGGAAAAGCTCGGTCTTTCGCATCAGGCGCTGTTTGACGTCGCCTCCACCTCGTCCGGGCAGTGCTGGTCGCTCACCAGCTATTGCCCGGTTCCGGGGCCGGTGCCGACCTCGCCCGCCAACAACGATTATAGACCCGGCTTCGCCGCCGCGCTGATGCTGAAGGACCTGACGCTGTCGCAGGAGGCAGCCAGGCAGACGGGGGCCGCCACGCCGCTCGGGCGTCACGCGTCCGAGCTTTATGCGGAGTTTGAGAAAGCCGGGCATGGCGGCGACGACTTTTCCGCGATCATCCAGATGCTGCGGGAGAAGGCGGGTGCCTAGGGTGGATCCGATCTTCTGATGCAGGCGGGCTTCGCCAACACGTTTGGCCACGCCGGCAGCACCGGCATGGTCGGGAACGGGGCAGGCAGTGGGTGATGCGGGTAGAAGGTAGATTTTGTCTGCCTGCCCCGGCCGCTTCGGCGATCATTCGAGGATTTCCCAGCCCTCGTCAGACCACTTTTCACGACCATCACCGGAACCGAGCCGAGAACCCGAGGAGGAGGCCGGTTCGCGAACCCGGTTCCCATCCGATGACGGGATGATTGTGGCGCGGCGGCGAGGGAGGGGGACGAAAAGAGCGGCTCGTTCGACGGAAGTCATTGAAGGGGTGGAGGATTATTTTTTGAGAGATCTTCGAATATCCCCGTGGGCATCTGCGGCTTATTTCGTGGACGAAATGGGAAACGCTTCGGGATACTTCGCCGACCAAAAAGGTTGATCCGGGTTGGGGATTGCAATCGATAGCCGATCAGCGCTGGACTTTTTCAGAGCAATCATAAAGAGGGGATGGCCGCTTCCGGGCGCAAACCGGAAGCGCCGTCTCGGCAGTCTTGAGGCCGCTTATTTTATGCACGGAGAAATAATATGAAAGTTATCAAGCTGATTTCGATCGCCATGATCGCACTGATTGCCGTCATCGGCTTCCGTTGGCACAGATACGTGACCAACAGCGAAACGGCGTATGAGGAGATCGGCATCGAACTGAACAGCCGGATGCCGGGGCCCATCAATAAATGGGGATGCGACAGGCTGCACGAAACCTTCGGCAATATTCTGCCCCCTTACGGCTGCCAGAGCGGCGCCGACGGCCGTCAGTGGCGCTAAGGTACCTGTCCGCCGAGAGCCCGTGGCGCATTCAAGCCCTGGGCTTTTCGGCGCGGGCCAAAGGGGGCATTGTAAAACAGGGGTAAAAGCTCCGCCAAATGATGCTGAAATGGAGAAAAATTTCCAAGCTCGCCATCTGGCGGGGTCCCCCCTTCCTCGCGGTCCGTCGTGTCTCCCGGTAGTTTCTCCGTCAGTCTCGAACACCGGAGAAATCCATGCACCGCCTCCTTATCCTCGGCACCGCGCTTGTCGCCCCCCTGGCCGCGCTTTTCGTAACGCCTGCGCTCGCCCAGCAGCCGAACAAACTCCTCAATGCCTCCTATGACATCGCCCGTGAAATCTTCGCGGCAGAAAACGAGGCCTTCATCAAGAGCCATCCGGGCGTCACGATCGATCAGTCGCATGCCGGTACCTCCAAGCAGGCCCGGTCCATCGTCGAAGGGCTGGAAGCCGATGTCGTAACCTTCAACCAGGTGACGGACGTCGATTTCCTGGTCAAACAGGGCTTTGTTTCGGCCGACTGGCAGAAGGAATTCCCGAACAGCGCCTCGCCCTTCTATTCCTTCCCGTCCTTCCTGGTGCGCGCCGGCAATCCGAAGAACATCAAGGACTGGGGCGATCTGGCGCGTGACGACGTGCATGCCGTCTTCCCGAACCCCAAGACCTCGGGTAACGCCCGCTACACCTATCTCGCGGCCTATGCCTGGGCCAAGGAAGCCTATGACGGCGACGAGGAAAAGATCGAAGCCTATATCGCCAAGATCTTCGACAATGTTCCGGTCTTCGATACCGGCGGTCGCGCCGCCACGACCACGTTCGTGGAGCGCGAGACGGGCGACGTGCTGATCACCTTCGAAGCGGAAACCCGCGGAATCGCCAAACAATACGGCGCCGACAAGGTCGAGGCCGTCACGCCATCCGTCAGCCTGCTTGCGGAATTCCCGGTTGCCATCGTCGACAAGGTCGCCAAGAAGCACGGCAGCGAAGCGCTCGCCAAATCCTATCTCGATTTCCTCTATTCCGAGGAAGGCCAGCGGATCGCCGCGCAGTTCGGCCATCGCATCAACAACGAGAAGGTGGCGGCAGAGTTCAAGAGCCAGTTCCCGGAAATCCGGCTCGTCAAGGTGGACGACGTGTTCGGCGGCTGGCAGAAGATCCAGTCGGAGCATTTCGCGTCCGGCGGCACTCTCGACAAGCTCTACGGCAGCCGTTAATCCGGCACCCTGACATTATTTGATCCTGCCCGGCGGATTCTCTTCGCCGGGCTTTGCCGTGAAAAAAGGAAGTAGCTGCGTGAGACGCAATGTCCTGCCCGGACTGCCATTGTCGCTGGGCGTGACCCTGTTTTATGTCGGGCTGATTGTCGTGCTCCCGCTGGCGGCGCTCGTCTTCAAGGCGGCGAGCCTCGGGCCCGAGGATTACTGGAGGATCGTCTCATCCAGCCGGGCGCTCGCGAGCTACCGCGTCACCGTGCTTTCGGCGCTGGGCGCCACAGTCTTCAATCTCTTCTTCGGCCTCGCACTCGCCTGGGTGCTGACCCGCTATCGCTTTCCCGGCTGGCGCATCGTCGACGCCATGGTCGATCTCCCCTTCGCGCTGCCGACGGCGGTGGCCGGCATTGCGCTGACGGCGCTGTTTACCACCAACGGCTGGTTCGGCTCGATCCTCGGCGATCTCGGCATCAAGGTGGCCTATACGCCGCTCGGCATCATGATCGCCATGTGCTTTACCTCGCTGCCTTTCATCGTGCGCACGGTGCAGCCGGTGCTGGAGGATCTCGATCCGGCGCTGGAAGAGGCGGCGCAATCGCTCGGCGGCTCGGACTGGGCGATCTTTCGCAAGGTCATCCTGCCGCTCCTGACGCCTGCGCTTCTGGCCGGCGTCTCGCTCTCGTTCGCGCGGGCGCTTGGTGAGTTCGGGGCGATCATCTTCATTGCCGGCAACCAGCCGATGTCGACGGAGATCACTGCCCTTTTAATCTTCATCCGGCTCGAGGAATACGACTATCAGGCCGCTGCTGCGATCGCGTCGGTCCTCCTCCTGACAGCGTTCTTCATGCTCGCGCTCACCAACTGGATGCAGTCGCGGGCGCTGCGCTACACGGCGAGGGGTTGACGATGAGCACTCCCGCTACCCGCCGCAAGCCGCCGCGCGTTGGCGACCAGCCGCTCTTTCGCCGATTGCTGATCGGCGTGGTGCTCGTCCTCGGCGCCTTCCTGATCCTCGCACCGCTGATCATCATCGGCGTCGAAGCCTTCGCCAAAGGCTGGGCGGTCTATCGCGATACGATCACCCATCCCGATACGCGCCACGCGATCATGCTGACGGTGCTTGCGGCGCTCGTCGCCGTGCCGGTCAATACGGTCTTCGGCATCGCAGCCGCCTGGGCGATCACCAAGTTCGATTTCTGGGGCAAGCGTTTCCTGCTCGTTGTGATCGAGATCCCGTTCTCCGTGTCCCCGATCGTCGCCGGCGTCGCCTATCTTTTCGTCTATGGCCTGCAGGGCATATTCGGGCCGGTGCTGGACGAATATGGGGTCAAGATCCTGTTCGCGATCCCCGGCATCATTCTGGCCTCGATGTTCGTAACCGCACCCTTCGTCGCGCGCGAACTTATCCCGTTGATGCAGGCTCAGGGGCGCGATCTTGAAGAGGCGGCGACCTCCCTCGGCGCGTCCGGCTGGCGGACCTTTTTCTCGGTGACGCTGCCGAACATCAAATGGGCGCTGCTTTATGGCGTCGTGCTCTGCAATGCGCGCGTCATGGGCGAGTTTGGCGCCGTCTCCGTCGTTTCGGGCAATATCCGCGGCCAGACCAATACGCTGCCGCTCCATATCGAGTTGCTCTATCACGACTACCAGGCGGCAGGTGCCTTCGCCTCGGCTTCCATCCTGGCGCTGATCGCCGTCTTCACCATCATTGCCAAGGTGGCGCTGGAGCGCCAGGGGGCGGGCCGGATCCGACGTCCGGCACTTGCCGCCAATACTGCGGAGAAAACCTCATGAAAATCCGCCTCGACCACGTCGTCAAAACTTTTGAAACCTTCCGTGCGGTGAAAGATGTTTCGCTGGAGATCGAAAGCGGTGAACTCGTCGCGCTGCTCGGGCCATCCGGTTCCGGCAAGACGACGATCCTGCGCATGGTCGCCGGCCTCGAATATGCGGATCAAGGCCACATCTATTTCGGCGATCAGGATGCGACCGATATTCCCGTGCGCGATCGCGGCGTCGGTTTCGTCTTCCAGCACTATGCGCTTTTTCCGCATATGACGGTCGCGGAAAACATCGCCTTCGGCATGAAGGTGTCCAGGGTGAAACGCGAAAAGGCGGCGATCGACGCCCGCGTTTTGGATCTGTTGCGTCTGGTTCGCCTCGAAGGCCTCGGCGATCGGTTTCCGGCGCAGATTTCCGGCGGCCAAAGGCAGCGTGTGGCGCTTGCCCGCGCACTTGCGGTCGATCCCAAGGTGCTGCTGCTCGACGAACCGTTCGGCGCGCTCGATGCAAATGTCCGCCGCGACCTTCGCCGCTGGCTGCGCGAGATCCATTCGGAACTCGGCATCACCACGCTCTTCGTCACCCATGACCAGGAAGAGGCGCTCGACCTTGCCGACCGGGTTGTGATCCTGAAAGACGGCCAGATCGTCCAGCAGGGCACCCCGGAAGAGGTCTGCCGTGATCCGAAATCGTCCTTCGTCATGAAATTCCTCGGCGATGCCAACGTGATCGCTGCCGAAGTGCGCGACGGCAGGGCCTATGCCAGCGGCGCCGCGATCGAGGTTTCCGGCCTGGCGAACGGCAAGGCCGAGCTTTATGCGCGTCCGACCGATCTCGACTGGTCGCTGCAAGGCCCCGGCATTCCCGCCAGCATCATCCGCGTACTCGACCGCGCCGACGGTCGCCGGGTGTTGGCGACGGCCGAGACTGGCGAGCATCTGGAATTCGATGTCGAGCCGGAACGCCTCGTGAAAGCAGGGGATGGCGGCTTCGTGACATTGCGGCGGGCGAAAGTGTTCCTGCTTACTTAAAGTTGTATTAAAATTGCATTTGCAATTATTGATACTGTATGCGAAGGTTGTTGCGTAAGCATACCTGCCCCGCATGTCGTCAGCTATCGTTGTCACCCTTCTGGAGGTCGCCGGCTCGCCGCGCGCCAGGGTTCTCCTTTGCGTGAGCGATCCGACTGCCGGCGTTCACGGGGCGCCACCTACGCTTGGAGGGGCGCATGTCGTTTTCAATCGCAAACCATAAACTTGTTTCGCAGGGCGTCGATATTCTCGATGAGGGCACGACCAAAATGGGCGGGGCGCTCGATCCCCGTTTTCTGGTCATCCACTATACCGCCGGGGCCTCTTTCGATGGAGACCTTCAGTCGCTTGCCCGCGACAAGGAGACCCAGGCGTCGGTCCACCTCCTCATCGGGCGGGACGGAAAGGTGGCGCAGATCGTGCCGTTCAATCGTGTCGCCTGGCATGCCGGGCGGAGCCAGTGGGGAGAAATCGCCGGCCTCAACAGTCATTCGATAGGCATTGAACTTTCCAACGGCGGTGTTCTGACAAAACTTGCGAACGGCAAGTTCACGACGTGGTTCGGCAAGGAAATCCCGGATGGCGAGGTCATGGAGGCAGCTCACGAGCGGGGAGGGCCTGTGCGCGGCTGGCATACATATCCGCAGAAGCAGCTGGACAGGCTGATCGAGGTCGCCCACGCACTGCATGCAAAATACAACTTCCTCGACATTTTGGGCCATGACGACATCTCGTGGCCGCGAAAGTCGGACCCCGGTCCGGCCTTCCCAATGAATTCCGTACGGTCGCGTATCCTCGGGCGCCATACCTGATCCGGGACTGGCAACTGCGTCAAGGCAGAAGTTCGAAGCTGCTCGTTGCCAGAACCTCGCCATTGACGATGAGTTCGACCGGGTGCCGCCCGGGATAGTGCACACGCGTGGTGAAATTTCGGATGGCGCGGCTGATCGAAAGCTCGCAGGCTGCTCCGGACGCAAGCGTGATCTCCTTCCACTTGAAGACCTTTTTCGACGTGCCGCCGGCCTTCTTCACATAATGGACGGCGTAGTCGATGACGAGCTTCTGCGGTTCAGTGGCGGTCGACGTGAGCCTTGCTGCGATCTTTACCGAACCGCCGAGCTTCACTGCGGGGGGCGTTACGGCAAAGGCATCGACCGTCACCTCCGCTTTGTGGCCCGCGCCGAAAAGATGGAGGGCGCGGGAATCCCCCTTTTTGATCAGCGTTCTGAGTGCCTGCTTGATGATCCAGCCGGTGCGGGGATCGTTCTGATCCCAATGCGCGATCGTGTCGAAAACCCATTCCGGGTGGTCTTTGGTGATGTCGTTCAGGTGGTTGGCGACGGATTTGCGGACATAGAGGCTTGGATCGCTCTTCAGGTTTTCGAGGATCGGCGCGACCGGTGAGGGGTCGGCGATCAGCGCCTTCAACTGGAAAGACCAGGGCAAGCGAGGCCGGCAGCCTTCGCTCGAAAGGCGTCGCACATGCTCATTCTCATCGAGCGACCAGCGCTGCATGACCTTGAGCGTCCGCTCGAGGTCCTTCAGGAGGAAATGCCTCACGGCAAATTCCGAGGAGCCGAAGCGGGTGAAAAAGGCGAGTGCATCCATGGAGAGATCGAAATGGTCGTGGCCGTAGAGGGCCACGTATTCCGGCAGGGTGATGGAGGCGAAGCCGTGGTCTATGCGCGGCGCGAGCGCGCGGAGAATTTCGAGGTTTCGTTCGAAACCGCCGGGCAGGACATGGTGGTAGGCGACCGCGATCTGCCTGAGCCGTTGCATAATGCTGAGGCCGTCGAGACCTTCCGAGGCCAGCGCGAGAAACTTCTCGCAGTCGAATGCGGGATAGATTGCGGCGGTTTCGGCTGCAAAGTGTCTAAGGCGTTCGCGATTGAAGATTTCCTTCAGCAGCGGAGCTGCTTCGGCTTCAGTCTCGGCCATGTCCTCACCTTCAGATGTTCCCTTTTTGTTTTGCTATTCGACTCGTCTGGGGGAGGCAAGGGCAAAAGAAAACCGGCCGATGCTTGAGGCGTCGGCCGGTTGTGGTTGGTTTGTCGGCGGGTGCGCGTTCAGCTCATCTGGCTGACGAAGCGGGTTTCGAGGTAGGCTTCGACCGCTTCCGAACCTCCTTCCGTGCCGTAGCCGGAATCCTTGATGCCGCCGAAGGGCACTTCCGGAATGGCAAGACCGTTATGGTTGATCGTCAGCATGCCGGCTTCCATCTCGCGCCCGAGGGCGTGAGCGGTCTTGACCGAGCCCGTGAAGGCGTAGGAGGCGAGACCAAAGGGCAGGCGGTTGGCTTCCGCGATCGCGTCCTCGAAATGCGAGAAGCGGTTGACGATTGCAAGCGGGCCGAAGGGCTCGTCGTTCATCACCTTCGCCGAGGTCGGCACGTCGGCAAGCACGGTGGGCTCGAAGAAATAGCCCTTGTTGCCGATGCGTTTTCCCCCGGTCTTCAATTCGGCGCCGTTCGATACCGCATCATGGATCATCTCTTCCATGGCAGGAATGCGGCGGTCGTTGGCAAGCGGCCCCATGGTGACGCCGTCTTCCAGGCCGTTGCCGACCTTGATTGCCCGCGCGGCCTTGACGAAACCTTCCATGAACCTGTCGGCGATGCCGTCCTGCACGAGGAAGCGGGTCGGCGCGACGCAGACCTGGCCGGCATTGCGGAACTTCGCCGCCGCCGTTACTTCGATCGCCTTTTCGAGATCGGCGTCATCGAAGATGATCGCCGGGGCATGACCGCCGAGTTCCATCGTCGCGCGCTTCATGTGCCTGCCGGCGAGCGCCGCCAGATGTTTGCCGACGGGCGTGGAGCCGGTGAAGGAAATCTTGCGGATGACCGGATGCGGGATCAGGTATTCGGAAATCTCGGCCGGGATCCCGTAGACCAGATTGACGACGCCTGCCGGAATGCCGGCATCGGCAAAGGCGCGGATCAGTTCGGCCGGGGAAGCCGGCGTTTCTTCCGGTGCCTTGGCGATGATGGAGCAACCGGTGGCGAGTGCCGCGGAAAGCTTGCGGACGAGCTGGTTGATCGGGAAGTTCCAGGGCGTGAAGGCGGCCACCGGACCGACCGGCAGCTTGATCGCCATGTTCGAGACGCCGCTGAAGCGGGCCGGGATGATCTGGCCGTAGGTGCGGCGGGCTTCCTCGGCGAACCAGTCGATCGTGTCGGCCGCACCCATGACTTCCATCTTCGACTGGGCGAGCGGCTTGCCTTGTTCGCGCGTCATCATATAGGCGATGGTTTCCACGCGCGAGCGCATGATGTCGGCGGCCTTGCGCATCAGTTTCGAGCGCTCGAAGGCCGAGGTATCGCGCCAGATCTTGAAGCCCTTGCCTGCCGCTTCCAGCGCCAGATCGAGATCGGCCTTGCGGGCATGGGCGATCTTGCCGATCACCTCTTCGGTTGCTGGATCGACGACGGACAAGGTCTCGCCGCCGATGGCATCGCGCCATTCGCCGTTGATGAAAAGCTTTACGTCAGGATAGGTCTGCATGAGGTCCACTTTCATGATCAAAGGGGGATCGGCGTAGTCGGGATCGCCGAGGCAGATGGAAATTCCGGTGCTGACGTAAGATAAAAGCCGTCCCCAATCAATGGGCTGGCGAAAAAGTAATACTAATAAAAGCGCAGGCGCGGGAAGCCCGCGCCTGCGCTCAAATGCCGGTTGAAAGCGGATCAGAAGAAGGCCTGTATGCCGGTCTGGGCACGGCCCAGAATCAGCGCGTGGACGTCGTGGGTGCCCTCGTAGGTATTGACGGTTTCCAGATTCTGCGAATGGCGCATGACGTGGAATTCGATCTGGATGCCGTTGCCGCCGTGCATGTCGCGGGCCTGACGGGCGATATCCAGCGCCTTGCCGCAGTTGTTGCGCTTGACGATTGAGATCATTTCCGGGGCCATCTTGTGCTGATCCATCAGCTGGCCGACGCGCAGGCTGGCCTGCAGGCCAAGCGCAATCTCGGTCTGCATGTCCGCGAGCTTCTTCTGGTAGAGCTGCATGCCGGCGAGCGGCTTGCCGAACTGCTTGCGGTCCAGGCCATACTGGCGGGCGCGGAACCAGCAGTCTTCGGCAGCCCCCATGACGCCCCAGGAAATGCCGTAGCGGGCGCGGTTCAGGCAGCCGAACGGACCCTTCAGTCCCGAAACGCCAGGCAGCAGCGCATCCTCGCCGACTTCGACGCCATCCATGACGATCTCGCCGGTGATCGACGCGCGCAGCGAGAGCTTGCCGCCGATCTTCGGCGCCGAGAGGCCCTTCATGCCCTTTTCCAGCACGAAGCCGCGGATTTCGTTGTTATGGGCTTCCGATTTTGCCCAGACGGCAAAGACATCGGCGATCGGGGCGTTGGAAATCCACATCTTGGAGCCGCGCAGGCGGTAGCCGCCTTCGATTTTTTCCGCGCGCGTCTTCATGCCGCCCGGATCGGAGCCGGCATCGGGTTCGGTCAAGCCGAAGCAGCCGATCAGCTCGCCGGAGACGAGGCCCGGCAGGTATTTTTGTCTCTGTTCGTCGGAGCCATAGGCGTAGATCGGGTAGATGACCAGCGAGGACTGGACGCTCATCATCGAGCGGTAGCCGCTGTCGATGCGCTCGATCTCGCGGGCAACGAGGCCGTAGGCGACGTAGGAGGCGTTGGCCGCGCCGTATTCTTCCGGCAGCGTGACGCCGAGCAGGCCGGTCTGGCCCATCAGCCTGAAAAGCTCGGGCTCCGTCGTTTCATCGAGATAGGCCTCCTGGACGCGCGGCAGGAGTTCGGATTTGGCAAAGGCGGCCGCCGCGTCGCGGATCATCCGCTCCTCGTCGGTCAGCTGGTCTTCGATGAGAAAGGGATCGCTCCAGGAAAAAGCCAAGGGTCTGCCTCCAATTTCAAAGTTGAAGGAATTATCGCCGCAGCGGGGCTGAGAGCAAGCACCGTTTACTCAATCCGCCATGATCTATAGTAATAGCACCATGGTGAACCTTTCGAGAAAATTCCTTCCTTCCACCTCGGCTCTCGCCGCCTTCGATTCCGTTGCACGGCTAGGCAGTTTTTCCGGTGCGGCGGACGAGTTGTCGCTCACGCAAGGGGCGATCAGCCGCCAGGTTTCCGGGCTGGAGGAGCAATTGGGCATCCTGCTTTTCGACCGCACCAGCCGCGGCGTGGTGCTGACCGAAGCGGGCGCAGACTATGCCAAGGCGGTTGCCGGCGCACTCGCGCAGATCCGCTCCGCGTCGCTGGCCGCCATGACCAAACGGCATAGCGACCAGCTGAATATCGCGATCCTGCCGACCTTCGGTACCCGCTGGCTGATGCCGCGTATTCCGCATTTCGTCGCGCGTCATCCGGAGATCACGCTGAATTTCGCGACCCGCATCGGCGTCTTCGATTTCGATCGGGACGGCATCGACATGGCGATCCATATCGGCGAGCCAGACTGGCCGGGCGCCGAATGCACCTTCCTGATGGAGGAGATGGTGGCGCCGGTCGCTTCACCCGCCTTTCTCAAGACGCATCCGATCGGCAAGGGGGAAGACCTCCTGCGTCTGCCGCTCCTGCACATGGCCTCACGACCGGGTGCCTGGAGCCACTGGTTCGAAAGCCTCGGCATAACCGGCACGCCGTCGCAGGGCATGCGCTTCGAGCAGTTCGGCAATGTGGCGCAGGCGTGCATCGCCGGGCTCGGCGTGGCGCTGATGCCGCTTTTCCTGATCGACTCAGAGCTCGCGAGCGGGCAGTTGGTCGAGGCGTTTCCGCATCAGGTCAGGAGCCCGAGCGCCTATTATGCGGTGGCGCCAATGAGCAAGAAGGATTTCCGGCCGGTGGTGGCCTTTCGGGCGTGGTTGCTGGAAGAGGTCGGGCGGTATCGGGAAAAGGAAGAGGTGGTGGGGTGGTAAGGCGCTGAGGTGGCCTTAATCCTCCCCGCAAGGGCAGAGGCTTAGGCTCAACCGGTTGAATCAAAAGGGCTGAGCAAGGCAAAGCGGTGCGGCATGTCGATCTCCCCCCTTGAGGGGGAGATGCCCGGCAGGGCAGAGGAGGGTATGGTGGCATACTCCCTCTGCTGTTGAGTTTGCGGCGGCACCCCCCTCTGTCACGTTCGTGACATCTCCCCCTCAAGGGGGGAGATTAGAGGGAGCCCGTTGCGCCCTCGCGGCTAAAGCCTCGGCCTCATATCCAACCAATCCGTCCCAGCTTCATAAGCAAGTGCCATTTCCAGCACCGCCTTGTCCGCCCGCGGTCGGCCGATGATCTGGATGCCGGTCGGCAGGCCCTTTTGCGAAAAGCCTGCGGGCATGGCGGCGACCGGCAGCCCAGCCATCGAGGGGCCGATGACCACTTCCATCCAGCGGTGATAGGTATCCATTGTGTGGCCGGCGATTTCCTTGGGCCAATGAATGTCCGCATCAAAGGGAAAAACCTGAGCCGACGGCAGGATCAGGTAGTCGTAGCGCTCAAAAAGCGCCAGCATATATTGATACCAGGCGCTGCGACGTTTCGAGGCGAAATGCACCTCGCGTCCGGTCATCTCGAGGCCGCGTTCGATTTCCCAGATGATCTCCGGCTTCATAAGCGCGCGCTTTTCCGGATCGTCGTAGCTGTCGCGCATGCCATTGGCGGCGAGCCAGCTTCGGAGCGTCGTCCAGGACCGCCAGACATCCGCCATGTCGAAATCCGGCACGAGATCATCGACCTTGCAGCCGAGCCGTTCGAAGAGGGGCAGGGTGGCGCTGCAGAGTTCCAGCACGCCGGGTTCGAAGGGCAGGTAGCCGCCGAGATCGCCGAGCCAGGCAATGCGGGTGCCGGAAAAGTCATGGCGGATTTCAGGCGTCAGGTCTTCGGTCGCCAGCGAATGCGGGTCGCGGGGATCATAGCCGGCCTGGGTGGAGAGCAATGCGGCGGCATCGCGCACGGTGCGCCCCATCGGACCGAGTACCGAAAGCTGACCCATGAAGAGTTCGAGCTTCAGCGACGAGGGGATGCGGCCGTAGCTCGGACGGAAACCGACGACATTGTTGAACGCCGCCGGATTGCGCAGCGACCCCATCATGTCGCTGCCATCGGCCACCGGCAGCAGATGCGCGGCAAGGGCTGCGGCTGCGCCGCCGCTCGAGCCGCCAGCGGTCTTGGTCGCATCGTAGGGATTTTTCGTCGTGCCGTGCACCGGATTGTAGCTCTGCGAGCCGAAGCCCTGTTCGGGCGTGTTGGTCTTGCCGATGATGATCGCGCCCGCCGCGCGGATCCGCTCGACCATCACCTCGTCCTTATCAGGCACGAAATCGGCAAAGAGCGGCGAACCGTAGGTGCAGCGGATGCCCTTTACCTCGCAGAGGTCCTTGATGGCGATCGGAAAGCCATGCATCCAGCCGCGCGAAGTCCCTCCGGCCAGTTCCGTGTCGCAGGCGGCCGCTTCGGCAAGCAGGGCGCCAGTGTCGCGAAGGCTGACGATGGCGTTGATCGCCGGGTTCAATTTCCCGATCCGTGCGAGATAGGCTTTCATTGCATCGATGCAGGAGAGCCGGCCATCATGGATCGCCTCCGAAAGCTCAATGGCGGAAAGCCCGGTAATTTCCTCGTCCTGCATATCTGTCTCCCGATGGCGGTCTGGATTTCCTTCCGGGAAGCTGAAAAAGTCAAGAAGCCCGGGACAAGTTGCGAGAGGCCTGTAAACGACTCGACAAAACAGTACGGCCCCTCTATCCTGATTAAACGTTTAAGCAGGGTCCCTGATGAAGGCTGTCCGAACCGGATCGAACATGAGCGCGATTGCGGCCGCACTGGGTGTGTCGGCGGCGACCGTGTCGAATGCGCTTTCCGGCAAGGGGAGGGTATCTCCGGAACTCGTCGAGAAGGTCCGCGCCAAGGCGGCGGAGCTTGGATATGTGCCGAGCCTGACGGCGCGGGCGCTGAGGACCGGCCGCACCGGAGTGCTCGGTCTGGTGCTGCCTGACATCGCCAATCCGCTTTTCCCGCAGATCGCCCAGGCGATCGAAAATGCCGCCTCGAATGCCGGCTTCGGCGTGCTGATTGCCGACTCCCGCGGCGATATCGGCCAGCAGACCGAGGCGATCAACCGGCTTCTCGAACGCGGCGTCGACGGCATGGTCATCGTACCCCGGCGCGGCACGCGGATCGCCGATGTCGGTTGTCCCGTCGCGGTCATCGATACGCCGTCGACCCCCGGTAACACCGTTTCCGCCGACCATTGGGATGGCGGGGCGCAGATGGGCCGGCATCTGGCCGCATTCGGACATCGAAAGGTCCTGCTGATCGGGACGGGCAGCTCCTCCAACGTGCAGAACGACCGGATCGGCGGGTTGAAGGCGGGCCTCGGCGCCGAAGTCGAATGCGAAACCCTGTGGATCGAAAAGGTGGAGGCTCTTTCAGGCAAAGGCTGTCCTCTCGGTCTCGTGGCCAAGGCGAGGGCCGGGTTTACTGCGTTTGCGGCGGTTTCGGACCTTTCGGCGCTGAGGGCGCTTACCGAATTGCAGCGCGCGGGCATTCGCGTGCCGGAAATGGTCAGCGTCACCGGCTTCGACGATCTCGTCTGGTCGCCCGTGGTCACTCCGGCGTTGACCACCATGCGCATGGACATGGCACAAATCGCCGATCTGGCGGTTGCAGCCCTTACCGGCGCCATCGAGGCTGCCGGCGGCATCGAGCCGGAGACGGCGGAAAAGGTCTCGTCCGCCCGGGACCGCGTGCCCATGCAGCTTATCGTCCGCCAGTCGAGCGGCGTTCCGAATTCGCATGCCCAAACCTCAACGATAAAACCGACAGCAGGAGAACTTACGCGATGAAAAAGGTCATTTTTGCATCGGGCGCTGTTCTGATGCTCGCCACAGGGGCGGCTCAGGCCCAGGAAAAGACGCTGACAATCTCCGTCTATGCGCTGGCGCAGGACGAATACAAGCAGATCATCTACGATCCCTTCGAAAAGGTCTGCGGCTGCAAGCTTGTCGTGGAGACCGGCAACAGCGTCGAGCGCATCGCCAAGATGGAAGCCAACAAGGCCAATCCGGTGGTCGATATGGCGGTCGTCTCCATGGCCGATGCGCTGGCCGCTTCGCGCGCCGGGCTGATCGACAAGGTGGACACGTCCAAGCTCTCCAACTTCGACAAGCTCTACGACATCGCCAAGGATCCGAACAAGGACGGTATGAGCGTCGGCTACACGTTCTACGCCACCTCGATCGCCTATCGTTCCGACAAGATGAAGATCGAATCCTGGGCAGATCTCCTGAAGCCGGAATATGCAAGCCATATCGCCTGGCCGAACGTCACCACCAACCAGGGGCCGCCGGCGCTCTACATGCTGGGGCAGGCGCTCGGCAAGGATACGCCGGACCTGAAGGCGGCGATCGCGGCGGTCGGCGAAAAGAAGGACGAGATCGTCACCTTCTACGAAAAGTCCTCGCAGCTCGTGCAACTGATGCAGCAGGAGGAAATCTGGGCAGCGCCGATCGGCCGCTTCACCTGGGCGCCGTTCACCAAGCTCGGCATGCCGATCGCCTGGGCCACTCCGAAGGAAGGCCAGACCGGCGGCATGAACGTCATGGTCGTCACAAAGGGTTCCAAGAACCGCGACCTGGCGTTGCAGTTCATGGACTTCTGGCTCTCGGCGGACGTTCAGACCAAGGTGGCTGAAAAGATGATCGACAGCCCGGCCAACAAGGAGGTGAAGCTGTCGGAAGCCGCCGCCAATAACCTTACCTATGGCGAGGAAACGGCGAAAAGCCTGAAGCTCATTCCATCCGCCGTCGCACTCGACAACCGGGCCGGCTGGATCAAGAGCTGGAACGAGGCGGTCGGTCAATAAGCAATCCATAAAGTAATTACGAGATAGCCTCCCAAGGCTGAGGGATGCGGGCAGCGCGCGAATGCCTGTCCGCATCCCTACTTTCTGCGGAACAGGGTCACTTCAGATGTTTCAAAACAGGGCCGAAGCGCTTGCACTTGCGTTGCCCGCCGCGCTCTTCGCCGCGGCGGTCTTCCTCGTGCCGGTGGTGATCCTGCTTTCCGACGGATTTCGCAGTTCCGCTGGCGGCTGGACGATCTCGGCCTATACGGATTTCTTTTCCAATTCTCTGAACCAGACCGTTTTCCTGCGCACGCTGAAGCTCGGAGCGCTGGTGACGGTGGTCTCGGCGGTGATCGGTTATGCGGCGGCATTCGCGATCGTCAGCCTGGAGCCCGGCGCCAAGGGCCGGATGACGGGGCTCGTCGTGCTGCCGCTGATGATCTCGCCGGTGGCTCGCACCTACGCCTGGATCGTCATCCTCGGCCGCACCGGCATCGTCAACCAGGCGTTTCAGGCTCTGGGGATTACTGAAGTGCCGCTGCGCATCCTGTTCTCCGAGACGGCGATCTTCATCGGCCTTCTGCAGCTCTTCCTGCCGCTGATGATCATCTCGCTGATCTCGGCGCTCGAAAACATGCCGAAGGACGCCATTCCTGCCGCCCGGGTACTCGGCGCGAACTGGTTCCAGGTGTTCTGGAAAGTGGTGCTGCCGCTGACCAAGGAGGGTCTTGTCATCGGCGGCACGCTGGTCTTCACCGGCTGTCTGACGGCCTATATCACGCCGGCCATCCTCGGCGGCTCCAAAGTGCTGATGCTGGAAACGCTGCTCTACCAGCAGGTTTCGGTCTCCAACAATTTCGTCTCGGCGAGCGTCATCGCCTTCATCCTGATCGTCATGAGCTTTGCCGCCAATATTCTCCTGAAGCGCGTTGCGACCGCGAGGAACAAGATGAGGAGCCGGCCATGAATGCGCGCAGCCTCTTCATCCCCATTACATTGGTTCTGGTGCTCGGCTTCCTGATCGGGCCGTTCCTGATCATCGTGGCAGCCTCCTTCTCGGCCGGCGAGACGCTCAATTTCCCGCCGCAGGGCTTCTCCCTCCGCTGGATCGCCAAGGTCTTCACGGTCGAGAGTTTCCAGGCAAGTTTCGCCATGTCCCTGTTTCTGGCGATCGGCGGCACAGCGGCGGCGCTGGTGCTCGGCATTCCGGCCTCCTATGCCCTGTCGCGCTACAAGCTGCCGGGCGCGGAAATCGTCCGCACCGTCGTTTCCGCGCCAATCATTGTGCCGGGCATCATCGTCGGCCTGGCGCTCCTGCGCTATATCGTGGTCCCCTTCCAGGTGGGCATAACGCTGGCGCTGTTCGTCGCCCATACGGCTTTGGTGCTGCCCTATGCGGTGCGGGTCGTTTCCGCCAGCCTCGACAACCTGCGCTCCGATATCGAGGAGGCCGCCGTGCTGCTCGGCTCGTCGCGGCTCGGTGCCTTCTTCCGGGTGGTGATGCCGAACATCCGCGGCGGCATCATGTCGGCCTTCATCCTCGGCTTCGTCACCAGCTTCAACCAGGTGCCGGTGTCGCTCTTCCTTTCCGGGCCGGGCGTGCGCACTCTTCCGGTGGACATGATCGCCTATATGGAGATCGTCTTCGATCCGTCGGTTGCCGCACTTTCCTCGCTGCTCGCCTTTCTTTCCATCGGCATCGTCTTTGCCGCCGAACGTTTTCTCGGATTTTCCCGCTATGTCTGATGCGTCCTACCTCTCGCTCGAAAAGCTGACGCTCGCCTATGGCGACACGGTCGCGGTCGCCGATCTCGATCTCGACATCAGGAAGGGCGAACTGATCGCGCTTCTCGGCCCGTCCGGCTGCGGAAAGACGACGACCATGCGCGCGATCGCCGGCCTGCTGCCGGTGAAAAGCGGCCATGTCCGTCTCGACGGTGCCGACATGACCTGGGTGCCGGCCAACAAGCGCGCCGTCGGCCTGGTGTTCCAGTCCTATGCGCTGTTCCCGCATCTTTCCGTCTATGAAAACGTCGCTTTCGGATTGAAGCTCAAGGGAATGCGGGGTGCCGATCTCGATGCCAAGGTTCAGGCCGGCCTGAAATCCGTCGGCCTGTCGAGTTTTGCGAACCGCAAGCCGGCGGAGCTTTCGGGCGGCCAGCAGCAGCGCGTGGCGCTGGCCCGGTCCATGGTCATGGAGCCGAAGGTGCTGCTGCTCGACGAGCCGCTCTCGAACCTCGACGCCCGCCTGCGTCTCGAAATGCGCACCGAACTGCAGCGCGTCCAGAAGGAAACAGGGGTGACGATGATCTTCGTCACCCACGACCAGGCCGAGGCGCTGGCGCTCGCCGACCGGATCGTGGTGATGAAGGGCGGGGCGATCGAGCAGATCGGATCACCGGAGGACATCTACAACCGCCCCGTCTCGTCTTTCGTTGCCGATTTCGTCGGCTTCGAAAACATCTTTCCTCTTGAAGGCGGCAGGCTCAGGACGAGCGGCGGCCTGATCGAACTCTCAGGCGAGGCCCCTTCAGCGGCGGGTCTCGCCTGGCGGCCGCGTATGGTGACCCTGGGAACTGGTCCTTTCCGGGGCACTGTGCGCGGCACATCCTTTGCCGGCGATAGCCGGGAATATCTGCTGGATACTTCGCTCGGCCCGATCAAGGCGGAGGTCGAGGCAGGTCTGTCCGCTCACCCGCTCGGTGCCGATCTTCTCTTCGACCTGCCGGCCGAAAAGGCCGCGCTCCTTTCCAAGTTTTCGTAAGGCGTCGCTGACATGGGCATCTGGATCGATACCGACATGGGCTTCGACGACATAGCAGCGGTCATGGTGGCTGCGCATGCGGGACTTGCGATCGACGGTGTTTCGCTCGTCTTCGGCAATGCGCCGCTGGAGCGTGTCCGCCACAACGCCGCCGGCGCAGCGTCAGCCTTCGTCTGGCCGTTCCCAATTCATGCCGGACGCGCCGCTCCCGCACTTGGCCGGCTGGAAACGGCGGCCAACGTTCTGGGCGATGCCGGCATGCCGACGACTGGTCTCCACCTTCCCGAGTTCGCCGATACCTTCCACAACGATGCCTTTAAAGCGCTTTGCGCCTGGCTGGAGAAGGATGAGGGAGAACGGCGCGTCCTGGCACTCGGCCCGCTTACCAATATCGCCGCCGTGGCGCTTGCCCGGCCGGATCTAGCCGACAGGATCACCGATCTCACCTGGATGGGCGGTGGGGTGACTTCCGGCAATCACACGGCTTCCGCCGAATTCAACGCCTTCGCCGATCCCGAAGCGCTGGCAATCCTTTTGGCGCACGGGATCCCGTTCCGGATGATCGATCTCGATCTCTGTCGCCAGGTTCTCTGTGCGCCCGAGGACGTGGCGCCGATCCGAGCTGCGGGAGGGCGCAATGCGGCGCTGCTCGCCGATCTGCTCGCCGGGTTCGTCGCCATTGCCACGAGCCGGGGCCGCCCGGCCATGCCACTCTACGATGCAGTGGCGGCGGTCGCCTTCGCTCATCCCGAACAAGTCATCTGGCGAAAGGCTCGCCTCGACGTGGAGCTTGCGGGAACATTCACGCGCGGACGCACCGTCATCGAGACGCGGGCCGGCCGTGGGGAATTCAATGCAGCCTTCGGCGTCGAGATCGACGTCGAGAAGGCAAGAACCGTTATCCTCGAAACATTGCGCGCGGAGGCAAGCTGGTGAAGAGCATCATAGCGACCGTACAGGAGTTTACAGAGCCCGGGTTGCGCGACCGCGCGGTGGCGGCCGCGCGAGGCGACGGTCCGTTCGACATCCTGATAACCGGCGGTACCCTGGTCGACGTGGTGACCGGCGAGCTACGCCCTGCCGACATCGGCATCATCGGCCCGTTGATCGCCAGCGTTCATGAGGCCGGCAGCCGGTCCGATGCGGCTGAGATCGTCGATGCGTCCGGCACCTTCATTTCGCCAGGCCTCATCGATACCCATATGCACATCGAGAGTTCGATGGTGACGCCTGCGACCTATGCCGGCACCGTCCTGCCGCGCGGCGTCACGACAGTCGTCTGGGATCCCCACGAATTCGGCAATGTGCACGGCATCGACGGGGTCGGCTGGGCGCTGGATTCGGTCAAGCTGCTGCCGCTTCGGGCCGTCGTGCTGGCACCGTCTTCGGTCCCTTCCGCTCCCGGTTTCGAGGTGGCAGGAGCCGATTTCGACGTCTCGGCCATCGAGGAGATGCTTTTCTGGCCGAAGATCGCCGGGCTTGCCGAGGTGATGAACATGCGCGGCGTCATCGACCGCGAACCTCGCATCAGTGCCATCGTGCAAACCGCGCTGACCTCGGAGAAACTCGTTTGCGGCCATGCGCGCGGCCTCGCGGGACCGGATCTCCAGGCATTCATGACGGCAGGCGTGACCTCCGACCACGAGCTCGTCTCGGGCGAGGATCTGATCGCCAAACTGCGCGCAGGCCTTACAATCGAGCTGCGCGGCTCGCATGACCACCTGCTGCCGGAATTCGTCCAGGCGCTCAATGGACTCGGCCAGCTGCCGCAGACCGTGACGCTCGCGACGGATGATGTCTTTCCGGACGATCTCGCCAAGAACGGCGGTCTCGACGATGTGGTGCGCCGGCTCGTCCGCTATGGGATGAAACCGGAATGGGCGTTGCAGGCGGCCACCTTGAACGGTTCCGTCAGGATTGGTCGTGCCGACCTCGGCCTCATCGCCGCCGGTCGGCGGGCAGACATCGTGCTGTTCGAGGATCTCAAGGATTTCCGCGCGCGCCAGGTCTTTGCAAGCGGCACCTTGGCCGCGCGGGCCGGGGCCATGACGATCGATCTGTTTGCCGCCGACCCGTCGCTGCTTCGCGACTCGGTCAAGCTTGAGCCCCTCCAGGCCGAGGATTTCAGGCTTCCCGCGACGGGCAGGAAGGTGCGGCTCGCGACCATCGATCGCCCGCGTTTCACGAACTGGGGGCAGACGGATGCGGATGTCGTCGACGGCTATGTGGTACCCCCGGAGGGCGCGACGTTGATCGCCGTGACCCACCGCCACGGCCGCGCCGACAGCCGCACCCGTCTTGGGTTCCTCACCGGCTGGGGCAAATGGAAGGGCGCTTTCGCAACCACGCTCGCCCATGACAGCCACAACCTCACCGTCTTCGGGTCCGATCCCGCCGACATGGCGGCGGCCGCCAATGCGGTGATAACCGCGGGCGGCGGAATGGCGGTGGCAATCGGCGGAAAGATCGAAGCCTTGCTGCCTCTTCCGCTTTCCGGCCTCGTCTCGCAGGCCTCGATGCAGGAGGTTTCCGCGAGCTTTGAGAAAATCCGCGCGGCCATGGACCGCGTGGTGGACTGGCAGCCGCCCTACCTAATCTTCAAAGCCTGTTTCGGCGCGACGCTTGCCTGCAATGCAGGTCCGCATCAGACCGATCGCGGCATTGCCGATGTCGCCACCGGCACGCTCATGGAATCGCCGATCCTCGAAGTGCTCGAATAGGAAACGCGCATGCAGCCGCACGATTTCTGGCAGGACGTCCACCCGGCGGGCACATTCGATCGTGGTGGACCGTTCTCCGGCTTTTTTCCCGCCACGCTCGACGACGGCCGCCAGATCAGGCTGCCGATCCGTCCTCTCGCCGATGGGGAGCATGCGCTGGCGTCGCTGATCATCAACCAGGCCAGCTTCGACGTTCAGGACGCGCTTGCCGCAGATCTTGCTCCGAAGCTTGCGGCGCATCGGCCGGAGGTAGTCGTCGGCCTGCCGACGCTCGGGTTGACACTGGCGGCGGCCGTCGCCCGGTCTCTCGGTTTCGCCCGCTATGTGCCGCTCGGGACCTCGAAGAAGTTCTGGTACGACGAAGGCCTGTCGGTGCCGCTATCCTCGATCACGACGCCCGAACAGCAGAAGCGGCTTTACGTCGATCCGCGCATGCTGCCGCTCATTGAAGGAAAGCGCGTCGCCCTGGTGGACGACGTGATATCAAGCGGCGCGTCGATCGTCTCCGGCCTTTCCCTGATGGCATCGCTCGGGATCGAGCCGGTGGCAGTCGGTGCCGCCATGCTGCAATCGGAGCGCTGGCAGGACCGGCTCGACGGCTTCGGCCCTCAATGGCGCCCGCGCGTCGTCGGGGTCTTCAGGACGCCGATGCTGAAGAAGGCGGGCGAGGGGATCTGGACCGCCTGAGGCGTTTTGTGCCTTGCGAAAGGCTGATGTCTGAATAGGATCGACAGATCACTCACCGCGGGATTCTCACAAAATCGGGAATAGCTTCATGGAACTGGTGTTCGATGGCCATAACGACGTGCTTCTACGCCTCTGGCGAACCATGAAGGCGGGTGGCGACCCGGTCTCCGAGTTCATGAACGGTACGCCCAGCGGCCATATCGACGGCCCCCGCGCCAAGGCCGGCGGCCTCGCGGGCGGGCTTTGCGCCATCTATATTCCGTCAGGTGACCTCGTTCTCAAGGAGCCCGACGCTAACGGCCGCTACGAAACGCCGCTTTCCGCGCCGCTCGATCACCTTCCTTCGCTGGCGATCGCGCTGGAGAAGGCCGCGATTGCGCTCCGTCTCGATCGTGCGGGAGCGTGGCGCCTGTGCCGTTCGTCCGCCCAAATCCGTCAGGCAATGGAGGACGGCATCTTTGCCGCCGTCATGCATATGGAAGGCTGCGAGGCGATCGATCCCGACCTCGACAATCTGGAGGTTTTCTACGCCGCCGGCCTGCGCTCGCTCGGACCCGTCTGGAGCCGGCACAACATCTTCGGGCACGGCGTACCTTTCGCTTATCCGATGTCGCCCGACACCGGCCCGGGGCTTACCGATCTCGGCTTTGAACTCGTCAGGGCCTGCAACAGGCTCGGCATCCTCATCGATCTTGCGCATATCACCGAAAAGGGCTTCTGGGATGTGGCGAGGACCACCGACCAGCCGCTGATCGCCAGCCATTCCAACGCTTATGCGCTGACGCCGGTCGCCCGCAACCTGACGGACAAGCAGCTCGACGCGATCAAGGAGAGCGGCGGCCTGGTGGGGCTCAACTATGCGGTCACGATGTTGCGCCCCGACGGGCGCGACAATGTATCGACGCCGCTTTCCGACATGGTGCGTCATGTGAACCACCTTGTCGACCGCATGGGCATCGATCACGTGGCACTTGGCTCGGACTTCGACGGAGCGTCGATTCCCGAAGAGATTCAGGATGCTGCGGGCAATCAGAATCTGGTTGCGGCCCTCAAAACTGAGGGATACGCTGACGACGAACTCATAAAGATGTGCCGGGAAAACTGGCTGAGAGTTTTGGGGAAGGCCTGGCACGAATAGGTTGCTTCTCCAGGGGTCCAAAAAAGGAAAAACAGGGAACAACGACCATGATTCATTCGCTGAACAAAAGCCTTCGCGTGCTTACGACCGGCGCTGCCCTTTCCGTATTGCTGATGGCCGCACCGCAGGCCTTCGCGGTGACGCCCGCCGACACGCTGGTCGAAGGCTTCGCGATCGACGACATCATCAGCCTTGACCCCGGCGAAGCCTTCGAACTGTCGACCGCGGAAGTGACCGCCAACAGCTACAGCAAGCTCGTCATGCTCGATCCGAGCGACACGTCGAAGGTGGTCGGCGAACTCGCCGACAGCTGGACCGTTTCCGACGACGGGCTCACCTATACCTTCAAGCTCAAGTCGGGCCTGAAATTCGCGTCCGGCAACCCGATCACGGCGGACGACGTCGCCTTCTCGTTCGAGCGTGCCGTCAAGCTCGACAAGTCGCCGGCATTCCTTCTCACCCAGTTCGGCCTGACCGGCGACAACGTGGCCGAAAAAGCGAAGGCATCCGACCCGAACACCTTCGTGTTCGTGGTTGACAAGCCCTATGCACCGAGCTTCGTGCTGAACGTGCTGACCGCGACGGTTGCGTCCATTGTCGACAAGAAGGTCGTGATGGAAAAGGCCAAGAAGGTCACGCCCAGCGCCGAATACAAATACGATACCGATTTCGGCAACGAATTCCTGAAGACCGGTTATGCCGGTTCGGGACCTTACAAGGTGCTTGCATGGCGCGCCAACGAGGCGGTGATCATGGAAGCCAACCCGAATTACTTCGGCGAGAAGCCGACGCTGAAGCGGGTGATCTATCGCCATATGAAGGAAAGCGCGGGCCAGCGGCTGGCACTTGAAAACGGTGACATCGACATTGCGCGCAACCTCGAGCCGGGCGACCTCGATGCGGTTACCAAGAAGCAAGGCATCTCCACGACCTCGGCTCCGAAGGGCACGCTGTACTATTTCAGCCTTAACCAGAAGAATCCCAACCTTGCCAAGCCGGAAGTGGTCGAGGCGATCAAATATCTGGTCGACTACGATGCGATCGGCGCCACGCTGATCAAGGGCATCGGCGAAATCCATCAGACCTTCCTGCCGAAGGGACAGCTTGGGGCGCTTAACGAAAATCCGTACAAGCTGGACGTCGCCAAGGCCAAGGAGCTGCTGGCGAAGGCGGGCCTGAAGGACGGCTTCACCGTCACCATGGATGTCCGCAACACCCAGCCGGTTACCGGGATTGCCGAAAGCGTGCAGCAGACGCTCGCCCAGGCGGGGATCAAGATGGACATCATCCCCGGCGACGGCAAGCAGACGCTGACCAAGTATCGCGCCCGCCAGCACGACATCTATATCGGTCAGTGGGGCTCGGACTATTTCGACCCGAACTCGAATGCGGAGACCTTTACGATCAACCTGGACAATTCCGACGAAGGCAAGAACAAGACGCTCGCATGGCGCAATGCCTGGGACGTGCCGAAGGAGTTGAGCGACGCCTCAAAGGGCGCGCTGCTCGAGAAAGATAGCGCAAAGCGTGCCGCGACCTACGAGGATCTGCAGAAAAAGGTGCTGGCCCAGAGCCCGTTCGTGATCGTTTTCCAGCAGACGGAAGTCGCGGGTTATTCCTCCAAGCTCAAGAACTTCAAGCTGGGCCCGAGCTTCGATACCAACTTCGTCTATACGGTCTCCAAGGAATAACCGGAAGGGCCGGTTCCTTGACCCTCACCGATTCGACAATCGCGACACGGCGCAACAGGCGCCGTGCCTCGTCGTTGCTGACCGCCGTGCTGCGTTTCGTGGTCACCGCGGTCACCACCTTTTTTGGTCTCCTGGCCGTCACCTTCTTCATCGGCCGCGTCGTGCCGATCGATCCGGCGCTCGCCATTGTGGGCGATCGCGCGCCTGCCCATGTGGTCGAGCGCGTGCGGGAGGAGCTGGGGCTCAACCTGCCGCTCTACCAGCAGTTCTACCTCTATGTGAAACAGGCCCTTTCGGGCGATTTCGGCACGTCCGTGCTGACCACCAATCCGGTGATGACGGATATCGCGAGGGTTTTCCCGGCGACGATCGAACTTGCAACGATCGGTACGCTAATCGGAGCCTTGCTTGGCGTTCCTCTCGGAGTGCTGGCCGCCGTCAAGCGCGGCAGCATCGCCGACCAGGTGGTGCGGGTGATCGGACTGATCGGCTACTCGGTGCCGATCTTCTGGCTCGGGCTCCTGTCGCTGGTGCTGTTCTATGCGCGACTGAACTGGGTTGCCTATCCGGGCCGCATCGACATCGTCTACGAATATACCTTCACGCCGATCACCGGCTTCTACCTTCTGGATGCAGCCTGGCAGGGACAATGGGATGTGTTCTGGGACGTGTTCCGGCATGTCATCCTGCCGGCATCGCTGCTCGGTTATTTCTCGCTCGCCTATATCAGCCGCATGACCCGCTCCTTCATGCTGAACGAGCTTTCGCAGGAGTATGTCGTGGCCGCGCGGGCGAAGGGGCTTTCCGAGGCCCGCATCATCTGGTTTCACGCGCTGAGAAACGCAGCGGTGCCGCTGGTGACCGTGATCGCCCTTTCCTACGCCAACCTGCTGGAGGGTTCGGTGTTGACTGAAACCATCTTCTCGTGGCCGGGGCTCGGCCTTTACATCACCAATTCGCTGCAGAATGCGGACATGAACGCGGTGCTCGGCGGCACCCTGATCATCGGGTCGGTCTTCGTCGGCATCAACATCTTCTCCGATCTCCTCTACCGCACGCTTGACCCGAGGACTCGCAACCGATGAGCATCGTGGAACCCGAAACGAGACCCTATAGCCGCGAATGGCTGCTCTCCGACCGCCCGACCTCGCGCAAGCAGGCGCGGCTCGGACGTGCCTATATCGTCTGGCGGCGGTTTGCGGAAAACCGGCTGGCATTGGTGGGGCTCGGCATCCTCATCCTTCTGCTTGTGGTCGCGGCCTTGGCTGACGTGCTGGCGCCTTACAATCCGGTGCAGGGGGACCTGCGCAATGCACGCCTGCTGCCGCCTGGAACAGCAGGCTATCTGCTCGGAACCGACGACCAGGGGCGCGACATCCTCTCGCGTCTCATCCACGGCTCCCGGTTGACTCTGCTCGTGGTCGTGCTGGTGGCGGTCATCGCGGCTCCGATCGGGCTGATCGTCGGTACGGTTGCCGGTTATGCCGGCGGCTGGATCGATGCGGTGCTAATGCGCATCACCGATATCTTCCTTGCGTTCCCGAAACTCGTGCTGGCGCTTGCGCTGGTGGCGGCCCTCGGCCCCGGCATCGAGAATGCCATCCTCGCCATCGCCGTCACGTCCTGGCCGCCCTATGCCCGCATTGCCCGTGCCGAAACGCTGACCTTCCGCCATTCCGAGTTCATCGCCGCGGTGAAGCTGATGGGCGCGTCGCCCTTCCGCATCGTCCTGCGTCACGTCATGCCGCTCTGCCTCTCCTCGCTGATCGTCCGCGTCACGCTCGACATGGCGGGCATCATCCTGATCGCCGCCGGCCTCGGCTTCCTCGGGCTCGGCGCCCAGCCGCCGCTTCCCGAATGGGGGGCGATGATCGCATCCGGCCGCCGATTTATTCTCGACCAGTGGTGGGTCGCCGCCATGCCGGGCTTTGCGATCCTGATCGTCAGCCTCGGATTCAACCTTCTGGGCGACGGCTTGCGCGACGCGCTGGATCCGAAGGAGGCCGGCCAATGACCGGATCACCAAGCCCGCTCCTGACGGTCGAGGATCTTCGCGTCACGTTCCCGACGCGTACCGGTGAAGTCAACGCGGTGCGCGGCGTCTCCTTCACGCTCGGCAAGGAACGGCTCGGCATCGTCGGCGAATCCGGTTCCGGGAAGTCGCAGACAGGCCGCGCCATCATGGGGCTGACGCCGGGCCACGCGAAGATCACCGCAAGGAAGCTCGCCTTTGGGGATCGGGATCTTCTGGCCATGCCGAAGACCGAGCGCCGGGCGCTCAGGGGCAAGCGGATCGCGATGATCCTGCAGGACCCGAAATATTCGCTCAACCCGGTTTCGACGATTGGCCGGCAGATCGTCGAAACTCTCAAGACCCATGAGAAGGTAAGCTCGGCGGAAGCGAAGAGCCGGGCGCTCGCCATGCTGGAGGCGGTGCAGATCCGCGATCCGGAACGGGTGTTCGGCCTTTATCCGCACGAGGTTTCCGGCGGCATGGGACAGCGGGCGATGATCGCCATGATGCTGATCTGCGGCCCCGAGCTGCTGATTGCCGACGAGCCGACCTCGGCACTGGACGTCACCGTGCAGCTCGAAGTCCTGTCGATCCTCGACAAGCTGGTGGCCGAGCGCGGAATGGGGCTGATCTTCATCTCCCACGATCTGAGGCTCGTTTCCTCCTTCTGCGACCGCGTCATCGTCATGTATGCCGGCAAGATCGTGGAGGAGCTGCCGTCCGCCAACCTTGCCGATGCGCAACATCCCTATACACGCGGGCTTTTGAACTGCCTGCCGACCATCGGCTCCGACCGGCACCCCTTGCCGGTGCTTGATCGCAAGCGGGAGTGGGCGCTATGACCTCTGCGATTTCCATCCGCGACATGCTCGTCAGCTATGACGGCTTTCCGGCGCTCGACCATGTCAGCCTGGATGTCGGCGTGGGCGAGTCCTTCGGGATCGTCGGCGAGTCCGGTTCCGGCAAATCGACGCTGCTGCGGGCCGTTTCGGGTCTGACAGCGTTTTCCCAAGGTACGCTCACGGTCAACGGCCGCTCCTATTCCGGGCGGCGGCGCGACAAGGACTTCTACCAGACCGTCCAGATGGTCTTTCAGGATCCCTATGGCTCCCTGCATCCGCGCCAGACGGTGGACCGCCTGCTGCTGGAACCCCTCGTCATCCACGGTTTCGACAATATCGAGGCGAGGATCACCCGGGCGCTCGACGAGGTGGGATTGGGATCGGGTTTCCGTTTCCGCTATTCGCACCAGCTTTCCGGCGGCCAGCGGCAGCGCATCGCGATCGCCCGGGCTCTCATCCTGGAGCCGAAGATCCTGCTCCTCGACGAGCCGACCTCGGCGCTCGACGCCTCGATCCAGGCGGAAATTCTGAACCTTCTCGAGCAGGCGCGGCGCGACCGGAACCTCACCTTCGTCATGGTCAGCCACGATCTCGGCGTCATCAGCCACATGTGCGAAAGGCTGGCGGTGATGAAGACCGGCAAGGTGGTGGAAACCATGCCGGTCGAAGCGCTGGAAAAGCGCGAGTTTTCCGCCGATTATACCCGCCAGCTGCTTGTTGCCAGCGAAGGTTTCCGCCGCGGCTGACAGGGCAGGTTTGACAGGACAAGGGTCGCATGCAGCTTCGCGCGCTTATGTATTTCGATGAACTGGTGCGGACGAACTCCATGCGGGCGGCGGCAGAGAACCTCAATGTCGCTGCCACCGCCGTGTCGCGGCAGATCGAGAACCTCGAGCATTATTTCGGGACGCCGCTCGTCGAGCGCAGCAATCGCGGCATCAAGCTGACCGCCGCCGGCGAGCTGCTGGCGGCAAGGGCAGGGCGGACGCTGCGGGAGCTGGAGCATGTGCATCAGCTCATCGACGACCTGCAGGGGCTTCAACGCGGGCGGGTGGTGATCTATGCCAATGGAGCGACGGTCGCCAATCTCCTTGCGCCGGTTCTGGCGGAGTTCAGCCTAAAATATCCGAAGCTGAGGTTCGAGGTGACGATCACCAGCGCCCGCGAGGCGGTGGAGGCGCTGGCTGCCGCCGAAGCCGATCTCGTCGTGACGCTTTTTGCGCCGAAGATATCCGGCGTGAAGGTGCGGCTGCGCTCCGAAATCACCTATGACGTCATCATGGCGGCCGATCACCCGGCGGCCGGAGCCAGGGAAATGACGTTGCGCGATCTCGCCCAGATGCCGCTTGCGCTGCCGGACAAGAGTTTTGGCGCGAGACAGGCTTTCGAGGAGATCTTTTCCAGAGACGGACTGGAACTTGACCCGGTCTTCGTCACCGGGGCGTTGGAAATGCTCAAGGAACTGGTGCTGCGCCGCGCCGCGATAACGCTGTTGCCAGCGCTTGCCGTGCAGCGCGAGATCGATACGGGCCAGCTCGTCGCCGTACCGATTGCGGCCGGCAAGGGTGTGCGTACTCCGATCGATCTCTGCGTCGCGCCGGACCGGCAGCTTTCCTTCGCGGCCGGCAAGCTCGTCGATTTCATCGAAGGGTTCATGCGGGGCGCCGGCAACCGCAAGCCGGCGGCCCGCAAAGCGGCGAGCTAAACGTGTTTGTGTATCGATTTCGGCTACACAGAGAACACAAAAATCTGCATTGTGTGTGCACCTGCGAAATGACACACTCCGGTTAAAGAGCGATCCTGCAGGTGCCGATCAGGCCGGATCGTGAACCAAAAGGGGACATTGATGGGCAGGATGACGTTCTTGAACTCGGCTACGATTCTGAAAGGCGCGACATTCGCGCTGGCTGTGGCCGCGGGTACTTTCCTCGCGGAAAGGGGTGCTGAAGCGGCGCCCAAGACTGCAATCACGGTCGGCATGACGATCGAGCCGGCGGGTCTCGACCCGACCATCGCCGCACCGGTCGCCATCGGCCAGGTGACCTGGCAGAACATCTTCGAAGGCCTGACGACCATCAATAGGGCCGGCAAGGTGCAGCCGCAGCTTGCCGAAAGCTGGCAGATCTCGCCGGACGGCCTCACCTACACGTTCAAGCTGCGTCAGGGGGTCAAATTCCACAACGGCGCCGCTTTCGATTCCTCCGTCGCGAAATTTTCGATCGACCGGGCTCGCGGCGCAGATTCCGTCAATCCGCAGAAGCGCTATTTCGCCTCGATCGACACGATCGAGACGCCGGATGCATCGACACTGGTCCTCAAGCTCAAGCAGCCGGCTGGCAGCCTGCTCTACTGGCTGGGCTGGCCGTCCTCCAGCATTGTGGAACCGAGATCAGCGGCTGAGAACAAGACGACTCCGATCGGTACAGGCCCATTCAAGTTCGTAAGCTGGGCAAAGGGATCGAAGGTCGATCTCGCCAGAAATTCCGACTACTGGAACAAGGCCGTGTCGCTGAAGCTCGACACGGCCGCATTCCGCTTTATCAGCGATCCGCAGGCCCAGGCGGCTGCGCTCAAGGCCGGCGATGTGGATGCGTTTCCGGAATTCGCTGCACCGGAACTCATCAAGTCCTTCGAAGGCGACAAGACGCTTGCGACCGTGATCGGCAATACCGAGCTCAAGGTGGTTGCCGGGATGAACAACACGCGCAAACCGTTCAGCGACAAGAAGGTCCGGCAGGCGCTGATGATGGCGGTTGATCGCGCGACCGTGGTGGAAGGAGCATGGTCCGGCTTCGGGACCCCGATCGGCAGCCACTACACGCCGAACGACCGCGGCTACAAGGATCTGACCGGCGTCTATGCCTATGACGCGGAAAAGGCGAAGGCGCTGCTTGCGGAGGCCGGTTATCCTGATGGATTTACCTTCACCATCAAGGCGCCGCAGATGGCCTATGCGCAGCGGACCTCGCAGATACTGCAGGCGATGTTTGCCGAAATCGGCGTGACGATGAATATCGAAACGACCGAATTCCCCGCCAAGTGGGTGGCGGACGTGCTGAAGGCCGCGGATTACGACATGACGATCGTCGCTCATGCCGAACCGATGGACATCGATATCTATGCCCGCGATCCCTACTACTTCAACTACAAGAACCCGATCTTCAACGAGGTTCTGAAAAAGGTGGAGGGGACCTCGGACCCTGCCGAGCAGGAAAAGCTCTACGGCGAGGCGCAGACCATTCTCGCCAGTGACGTGCCGGCGCTCTACCTCTTCGTGATGCCGAAACTCGGCGTCTGGAACGCCAAGGTGAAGGGGCTCTGGGAAAACGAGCCGATCCCGTCGAACGTCCTCACGGATGTTCATTGGGAAGAGTGAAGCCTGAGCGATGAGTTGGAGTGGGGTGCGTGCGGCATATCGATCTCTTCCCTTGAGGGGGAGATGCCCGGCAGGGCAGAGGGGGGTAACCTCTCAGCATATTCTTGAGCCATCGTGTTTGCCGCGCCGTTGCTACCCCCCTCTGTCACCTTCAGTGACATCTCCCCCTCAAGGGGGGAGATCGGTGGGAGCTTGCCGTACCGCTTCCCGTACCCTCGTCGCTATGACAAACACAGGAATGAGGATCGTTCAAAATCGGGAGGTCTCCCCATGATCTCCATCCTTATCCGCCGCTTTCTCAGCCTCGTCGTGACGCTTCTCGTCGTTTCCCTGATCATCTTCACGGTCATGGACCTTTTGCCCGGCGATCCGGCGGCGATCATGCTCGGCACGTCGGCCAGTCCGGAAACGCTTGCCGCGCTCCAGAAACAGCTCGGCCTCGACCAGCCGCTGCCGGTGCGATACCTCGCCTGGCTTAGCGGCGTCCTGCAAGGCGACCTCGGCCAGTCCTATACCTACGGGGTGCCTGTCGCCGGTCTGATTGCCGAACGGCTTGGCGTCACCCTCCCGCTGGCGCTGATCGCGATCGTCATCTCCGTTCTCGTGGCCGTTCCGCTCGGCGTGCAGGCGGCACGCAGGCATAACGGCGCCTTCGATTTTGCCGCCGGGCTGTTCTCCTATATCAGCATTGCGGTGCCGGCCTTCTGGGTCGGGCTGATCCTCATCATTCTCTTTTCCACCATGCTTGGCTGGATGCCGGCGGGCGGCTTCCCCGGCTGGGAGGCCGGATTGTCCGCCGGCCTCAAGGCTCTCATCCTGCCGGCGGTGGCACTCGCCTTGCCGCAGGCGGGTGTGCTGACGCGGGTGGCACGGGCGGCGGTGCTTGAAGTGATGAACGAGGATTTCGTCCGCACTGCGCGCGCCAAGGGCCTGAGCGACGGCACCGCCATCTGGCGGCATGCGGTGCCGAACGCGCTGGTGCCTGTCGTCACCATGCTCGGCCTGCAATTCACCTTCCTGATTGCCGGCGCCGTGCTGGTGGAAAACGTCTTCAATCTGCCGGGGCTCGGACGGCTTGCCTATCAGGCGCTTTCCCAGCGGGATATCGTGGTGATGCAGGATGTCGTGCTGTTTTTCTCAGGTCTGGTGATCCTCATGAATTTCGTGGTCGATCTCGCCTACCTGGCGATCGACCCGCGCCTGAGGGCGGGTGCGCGATGAGGAAAACGCTTAGCCGTCCCGTCCTGCTGATCGGGCTTTTCATCTCGTTGGGGCTGTTTTCCGTGGCACTCCTCTCGCTCGTCTGGACGCCGTTGCCGCCGACCAAGATGAACATCGTCCACAAGCTCAAGGCGCCGCTCGAATTCGGCTTGCTCGGTACCGACCAGTTCGGCCGCGACGTGGCCTCCGCGCTGATGGTCGGCGCCTGGAATTCGCTGTCCACCTCCATTCTTGCCGTGGCGCTCGGCGCCAGCATCGGCACCATGGTCGGCGTCGTCGTGGCCATGCGGCGCAGCTGGCTCGAACTCATCGTCATGCGCGGCTGCGACATCATCTTTGCCGTGCCGCCGATCCTGTCAGCCATGATGCTCGGCGCTTTCATCGGCTCCGGCCGGTTCACCGCGATCGTCGCGATCGGCGTCTTCATGGTGCCGGTCTTTGCCCGTTTGACGCTGAGTGCGGCGCTGCAGATCTGGACAAGGGACTATGTGGCCGCGGCGGTGGGAATGGGACGATCGAAAGCCAAGATCACACTCGTCCACGTGCTGCCGAACATCTCCAACCAGATCATCGTGCAGGTGACGATCCAGCTCGGGCTTGCGATCCTGACGGAGGCGGGGCTTTCGTTTCTCGGTCTCGGCATGCCGCCGCCGGCGCCGACCTGGGGCCGGATGCTTGCCGACTCCCAGACCTTTCTCGGCCAGGCACCATGGCTGGCCCTGATGCCGGGCCTTGCCATCGCGCTCGCCGTCCTCGGCCTCAACATGCTGGGCGACGGGCTGCGGGACCTTCTCGATCCGCGCGACAATTCCTGATTTCAAGAACGAAGATATTGCGATGAACGACCTCCTGAAACTGACCATCCGCGAGCTGCAGGGCCTCTATGCGGCCAGCAAGCTCTCTCCTTCCGAATATTGGCAGGCGGTCGAAGACCGCATTGCGGCTTTCGAGCCGCATGTGCAGGCGCTTTATCTCTACGATCCGGACAGCGCGCGCGGCCAGGCCGCCGCCTCCACCGAACGATGGATGAAGGGCGAGACGCTCGGTCCCCTCGACGGCGTGCCCGTCACGCTCAAGGAACTAATCGCCACCAAGGGCCAGCCGGTACCGCTCGGTACGGCTGCGGTGGAACTCGTGCCGGCCGCCGAGGACGCGCCGATCGCCGCACGCTGCCGGGAAGACGGCGCGGTGATCTTCGCCAAGACCACGTGTCCGGACTACGGCATGCTCTCCTCCGGCCTTTCGAGCTTCCATCACCTGAGCCGCAACCCCTGGGATCTGACACAAAATCCGGGCGGGTCGAGCGCCGGAGCAGCGGCGGCCGGTGCGGCCGGTTTCGGACCTTTGCATATCGGCACGGATATCGGCGGGTCGGTGCGTCTGCCGGCCGGCTGGACCGGCCTTTTCGGTTTCAAGCCGAGCCAGGGCCGGATCCCGGTCGATCCCTATTACGTCGGCCGCTGCGCCGGTCCGATGACCCGAACGGTCGAGGATGCCGCCATGTCCATGGCGACACTTTCGCGGCCGGACTGGCGTGACGGCACCAGCCTGCCGCCCAACGCCTTCGACTGGCTCGACCTCCACTTGGATGTGAAGGGCATGAGGATCGGGCTGATGCTCGACGCGGGTGTCGGTCTGCCGCTCGACGACGAGGTCCGCGATGCGGTTGTCGCGGCGGCCAAACGTTTCGAGGAGGCGGGCGCCATCGTCGTCCCGGTCGACCCGGTGATGACCCGCGTCATGCTCGATGGGCTCGACAATTTCTGGCGCTCACGCTTCTGGGGCGATATCGAGAAGATGCCGGAGGAGCGCAGAGCCTTGATCCTGCCCTATATCTATCAATGGGCGGAAGGAGGCGCTTCTGTTTCCGGCGTCGAGGCAGTGCGCGGCTTCAATCAGACGATCGAGATGCGCAAGGCCTGCGGCAGGCTGTTTACAACCGTCGATGCGGTCATCTCGCCTACCAATCCGATCGTTTCCTATCCGGCCGAATGGGCGTCACCCACTAACGATCCGGCGCTGCCATTCGAGCATATCGGCTTTACCGTTCCCTGGAACATGTCGGAGCAGCCGGCTTCGTCCATCAACTGCGGCTTCTCGAAATCCGGCATGCCGATCGGCCTGCAGATCGTCGGGCCGCGCTTCGACGACATGCTCGTCCTCAAGCTCTCCCGAGCCTTCGAAGAATGGACTGGCGGCATCGCTCGCTGGCCGGAGCCGCCCGCCACGAACTGATCCTACGATTCATCGGCAGGTCTTCTGCTCCATACCTTGTCTCGGAACAATCACGTTTCTGCCGCGTTCAACGCGGGCAGTCCGAAACGGGACCGCAAAGCCGCGCGCTCGTCACGTATTTGTCGAGGAGGGGTGAAGATGAGAGGTATATTCCTGTGGCCTTGGATGACCGGATTCCGGTGACCGATCTGCTCACCCACTTCTGCGTCATTTGATTTTTCGCAAAGCCGGATCGCGGCCTGAGTGCTTCAAAGAACCGATAAACCGAGGAGATCGAATATGCCCACTGCCAATCCGACCAGCGAATTCGCCCGCAGCGGCAACGGCCAGAACTCTGCCGCTTCGAAGGACATCGAAGCGCAGCTGCAGCAGCTTCGGGAGGACATCGCCTCGCTCGCCCGCTCTGTCGCCACCGTCGGCAACGAGAAGGCAAGCGAAGTGCGCGGCAAGGCGCGCCGCGCTGCCCACGAGGCGGCCGACGCATCCATGCATATGGTGGAGGCCGCCCGCGAACAGGCCGTATCGCTGGAGCGCGACCTCGAGCGTCAGATCCGGACAAACCCCATTCAGGCCGTCGCGATCGCCGCAGGCGTCGGATTCCTGTTCGCACTGATGACGCGCCGCTGATGATGACGGGACTTGGGCCTCTCCTGGCTTCGCTCGCCGCGATCGACATCGCGGCGTTCATGAGCCGGTTCAGGCGAAACGCAATTCTTTATGGTTTCGCACTGCTGTTCCTGCTGACGGCCTATGCGCTGGTGGTCGCGGCGCTCGCCGTCTATCTCGGTGGCCTGTGGGGCATGCCGATGGCCTTGCTGGTCGTCGCAGGCGGCGCGCTCGTCCTGGCTCTCATTATGTATTTCTGGGTCGCGACGGCAAATCGGGCTGAGGCGAGGCGCAAACGCGAAGCAGCGGCAGCCAACAGCAGCAAGGCGCTGATGGCAACCGCGGCACTTTCGGCACTGCCGTTGATCGTAAAGTCGCGGCCGCTCCTGTTTGTTTCGGTTGCGGCCGGCCTTGGTTTCCTGTTGACGAGACAGATGGCGCCGGCCAAGCGTCATGCTGACGAACCGGCCGAATAATAAAAAGCGGCCCCCGGTTTCGGGGGCCGCTTTTCCTTGTTGATCAACCGCTTGATTTTCAGCTGCCGAAGGCGCGGGCGGTGATTGCGGCGTGGTCCGGGTCGGGACCGAAGTCGCCTTCGCCGGAGACGCCGAGCAATTCCTGAAGACGGGTACGGGCCCGGCTGACACGGCTCTTGATCGTGCCGACGGCACAGCCGCAGATCGTGGCGGCCTCTTCATAGGCAAAGCCGGCAGCTCCCACTAGAATGATCGCTTCACGCTGATCGTCGGGCAGCTTGTCGAGAGCCTTGCGGAAATCCTGAAGGTCGAGGCGGCCATACTGCTCCGGATGCACCGAAAAACGCTCGCTGAAGAGGCCGTCGCTGTCCTGGACCTCGCGGCCGCGCTTGCGCATCTGGCTGTAGAATTCGTTGCGAAGGATCGTAAACAGCCAGGCCCTCATGTTGGTCCCGGCAGTGAAGCTGGACTGGTTGGCCCAGGCCTTCATGATCGTGTCCTGCACCAAGTCGTCGGCTTTGTCGTGCCGGCCGGTCAGGGATACCGCAAAAGCGCGCAGATTGGGCAGCGACGCCAGGAGGTCGCGCTTGAAGCCGCGATCGTCGATCTCGTCTTCTTTGCTCATTTTACTTTCACCGGCTTTGCGTTTCTCTCGGCCTGCTCCAGGCGCTCAAGAAGGTCGAGAAAACGGTCCGGAATTCCTTCCTCTTGCACGGCATCGTAGAATTCGCGCAGTTTGCGAGAAATGGAAGCGTTAGGCTGCACCGCTCCAGGTCTGACTTCGTGGGGTTGAATTGTCGTCATATCATCTTTTTTTCTATCTTCTTCTTCACTCATCACGCGGGCAGCCTGTTGCGATATCTCGGGCATGAGAATTCCTGGGAGGAAAATAAGTTCCCCCTTCCGGAACTTTTTTTACTTGCCCACGTTCATAATGGGTCAATTGCCCGTCGGGCATCAGGGGAGATTTTGTATGTCACTTACCACACGCGTTGCGTCTCACCTTCCTTATCTGCGTCGATATGCAAGGGCAGTCACCGGATCTCAGACCTCGGGAGACGCCTATGTCGCTGCGGTCCTGGAAGCGCTGATCGCAGACGTTTCTATATTCCCGGAAACGTCCAAGGACCGTGTCTCGCTTTATAAACTATTCGTCACGATTTTTGGTTCCACCAACATCGAAATCCGGCCGATCGAGTCGCCTTTCGCGTGGGAGCAACGTGCGGCATCCAATCTGTCGACATTGCCCTCGCAGGCCCGGCACGCTTTCCTGCTGATATCGGTCGAAGGTTTCAGTATCGAGGAAACAGCCGAGGTGCTGGATGTCAGCGTCAGCGAAGTCAACCGCCTGCTCGATGAAGCGACCCGCGAGATCTCCCGCCAGGTTGCAACGGAGATCATGATCATCGAAGACGAACCGCTGATTGCGCTTGATATCGAGCAGATGGTGCAGGACCTCGGACACCGTGTCACGGGCATCGCGCGCACCCACAAGGAAGCGATTTCGCTCTTCAATACGTCTCATCCGAAGATGGTGCTTGCCGATATCCAGCTTGCGGACGGCAGCTCCGGTATCGACGCCGTCAATGAAATCCTGAAGTCGTCCAGTGTGCCGGTCATCTTCATTACCGCTTTTCCGGAGCGGCTCCTGACCGGCGAACGCCCGGAGCCTGCCTTCCTCGTCACCAAGCCGTTCAATCCGGACATGGTGAAGGCACTGATCAGCCAGGCGCTCTTCTTCAACGAGGCGGTGAAGGCGGCTGCGTGATCTGCGCGACGCAAGGAGAACAGCGGTCGTCGCCAGCTGGCGCGACCCTGCCTACTCCTTTAGCGGCAGCTGATGTCGTCGCTGCCGGGTTGTTCCAGCACTTGCGACGTCCTATAAATGCCAAACTTGCAAATCCGGGGTCTCTCCAGCGGGCACCCCGGTTTCCCCGGAAGTCCGCAACGGAGTGAGGAAATTGTCGCATCCCCTGACATGGCAGCAGGCTGGTCAGAGCGATGACAAACTGCGTGAATTTTTCATGCCGGCACTCGTGGATCTCGGCGTGAGCGTCATCATCCAGGATTCCCGCCTCAATTATCTCTTCGTCACAAACCTTCCGGAGGTCTGGGCAACCGAGCACGTGACGACGCCGAGCGATATCAGCCTCTTTGGCGAAGACGTAGCCGCCAAGCTTAAGGCTCTCAAGTCGGCCATCACCGAGCCGGGCAAAAACGGCCATATCGAAATCACCGTCGGAACCGAGCAGGTCTACGAATTTCGCGTGCAGGCGGTGGAATTTTCAAAGCGCGGCATCCACCTCGTCACCACCATTATCGACCGGTCGGAGGAGCGCCATCGCGAGCGGCTGCTGCGGGCGCTGTTGAGAGAAGTCAGCCACCGCTCCAAGAACCTGCTTGCGATCATCCAGAGCATTGCGCTGCAGACGGCCCGTTATTCCGGCTCTCTCGAGCTTTTCCTGCACAAGTTCCGGGGGCGGCTCTATTCGCTTTCGCAATCCCAGGACCTGATTACCGATTCCAGCTGGCGCGGCGCTTATTTCTTCGAGCTCGTGCAGCAGCAGACGGAAAAATACCTGCCGGAAAACAAACATCTGGTGCGTGTCGAGGGCGACAACGTGCTGCTGACGCCGAATGCATCGCTGCATCTCGGGCTCGCCTTGCACGAACTGATCGTCAATGCGGTAAGCCACGGGTCGCTTCTGCGCAGCGGCCGCGTCATCAATATCACCTGCGGGCGGATGCAACTCGACGGCCATGACGTGCTGGAGATCGTCTGGGACGAGGTTTTGGAAGCAGCCGTCAACTCGCAGGAGCATGAAGAGGCGTTGAAGGCGCATTTCGGCAGCACAGTGCTGGAGCGCGTCGTCCCGGCTGCCGTCAACGGCAAGGCTCAATATGTCATCGCCTATGACCGCATCAGCTACAGGCTCGTTTTCCCTCTGGAAGGCGCCAACGACTGAGAAGATAGCGGAGATTTCGGCGCCCAGCCTGCCGTCGTGATGGAGGCCACCGGCTACCCATTGTTTGCCCACAAAACTGAGCTGGCCCGGTTCCGATTGACGGAGCCGAGCCAGTTCGTCTCTTCGAGGGGGATTGAAGAGTATGTCCGAAGGCTTTTGTAGGGCGGGGGACGGGGGGTTGCCTTCGAACACTGCTATAACGAGTGGTCCCGGAATAGGTTCCGGGACCCTCGAAAAAAAATTCAGTGCCGGCGGAGCCAGTCGTCGACTTCCCGATCGGCCTCGTCCTGTGCCTTGCCGTAGCGTTCCTGGATCTTGCCGGCGAGCTGCTTGCGGTTGCCCGCGATGACATCCAGATCATCGCCGGTCAACTTGCCCCACTGGCTCTGAACTTTGCCTTTGAACTGTTCCCAATTTCCTTCCACCTGATTCCAGTTCATCGTCTTGCTCCCGTGTTTGTGGGGTGGGTCATTCCACCAAGCAATTGAACGAGATGATCCCTGAGCTGGTTCCGACGGAGGATGAAACAAAAATGGCGGCCGAAGCCGCCATCTGGGTGCATGGGGGCGGATCAGTGTTTCAACGCCCTTGGATCCAGCGCGTCGCGGATTGCGTCGCCCATATAATTGACGCTGAGCACAGTGAGCGAGATCGCCAGGCCCGGCCAGAGCACGCGCGATGGTGTGAGCTGCAGGAAATTTGCGCCGTCGAACAGGAGGCGTCCCCAGGTCGGGAAATCCGAGGGGAAACCAAGGCCCAGGAAGCTAAGAGCCGACTCCGTGATAATCGCCGAAGCGATGCCGAGCGTGGCCGAGACCATGATGGAACTCAGCACGTTGGGCAGGATATGCCTCAGGATGATCCGGTACTCCCGCATACCGCTCGATTTCGCCGCCAGGATGAATTCCTGGCTTTTTACCGCCAGCACGTCGCCGCGGACGATACGGGCGGTATGCATCCAGCTGGTGATGCCGATCACGAAGACGATCAGGATGAAGATGCCGGTTTCCGGTCCGAAGGCGGCGCGGAGCGTGTCGCGGAACAGCATGATGATGACGAGCAGCAAAGGCAGGAGCGGCAGCGCCAGGAACAGGTCGGTGATCCGCATCAACGGGCCGTCGAGCCTTCGGATATAGCCGGAGACGACACCGACCAGCGTTCCGAGGAAGAGCGCCAGCAGCATGGCGGTGATGCCGACGGCAAGCGAGATGCGTCCGCCGGCGAGCACCTGGGCAAGCATGTCCTTGCCCAGATTGTCGGTGCCGAACGGGTGAGCGAGCGACGGCCACTGGTTCTTGTCGCGGATGTTGATGGCATTCGGGGCCACCCGGTGGATATACGGGCCGACGAAGACCGCCGTCACGATGAACGTGAAGACGATAAGCCCGACGACGCCGCCTCTGTGAGCGCGAAACTGTCGCCATATATCGACGAGGGCGGAACGAGCGGGCGAGGCGGCCTTGGCGGGCGGTGCGGTTACGATGGTCGCATCAGTCATAACGGATCCTCGGATCAAGAATGCCGTAGAGTACGTCGGCGATGAGGTTGAAGAGCACGATCAGCACCGCGAAGATGAAGGTGAGCGTCTGCACGAGCGGGATATCCGCCCCCTGCACGGCAGTGATCAGCAATTGGCCGAGGCCATTTACGCGAAAGATCTGCTCCGTGATGATGGCGCCCGAGAAGATCGTCGGGACGCCGAGCGCAATGACCGTCACCACAGGGATCAGGCTGTTGCGCAGCACATGGATGAGCAGGACGGACTTTTCCTTGACGCCCTTGGCGCGGGCGGTCCGCACATAGTCCTGATGCAGGTTGTCCAGCATCGAGGCCCGCACGAAACGGGTGATCTGGGACGCGTTGAAGAGAGCCAGGACCGTGACGGGCAGTATCATCTGCTTCATTTGCGCAACGAAACTTCCAAAGTCCGTGACCCTCAGATTGGTGTCGTAGACCGAGGGAAACCATTGCAGATAGGAGGAGAAGATGACGATCAGGAGGACGCCGGTGAAGAAGGTCGGAACGGAATAGCCGACCATGGCCAGGAAGGTGCCGATCTGGTCGAAGATCGAATATTGCTTGTAGGCGGAAATGACGCCGATCGGGATGGCGATCAGGACGCCGAAGAGATAGGCGAGACCGACCACCCAGAGGGTCTGCGGCAGGCGCTGGACGATCAGATCGACCACCGGGCTTCGGGTCGCCCAGGAGAGCACCCGCATGCGCTCGCCGTCGCCGACCTGCCAGCCGGTGAGGCTTTCGAAAATGTTGAGCGGTTCATTGATGAAGAATTGCTGCAGCCATTTCAGATAGCGGATGAGGAAAGGCTGATCGAGGCCGAGAGAAGCGCGGATCTGTTCGCGGACTTCCGGGGGGATCGTCAACGGCAGATCGCCGGTCGGATCGCTGGGCGCAAGATCCAGCAGCGCAAAGATGACGAAGCTGATAACCAGCAGCGTCGGGATTGCAAAAAGCAATCGCCGCAAGGTGTATGTGAACATCGAGAACTCTCCGAACTGGCGCGGAAGGAAGGGCGTTCGCCGGGCCTGCGCTCAAAGGCGAGGCCCGGCGACCGTCGTTACTTCTTGCGCGACCAGTCGGCGACGTTCCAAAGTTCGGAATCCCAGGCGTTCATGCGAACGCCATCAAGCTTCACGGAATGCGAGGAGACGCTGCCGCGGTGGATGAGCGGGATATGCGCACCTTCCTCGGTCAGCATGTCGTTGAGCTGCTTGGCAAGCTCTTCACGCTTGGAGATATCGGCGGTCTTGGAGAGCTCGCCGACGAGCTTGTCATAAGCCGGGTTGCAGTAACGCGGGATGTTCTGACCCTGCCAACCGTTTTCCGGGCTCGGAACCTTGTCGCAGAGCCATTCGGCCAGGTACTTTTCCGGGTCGGTGCCATCGAAGTTGTTGGTGTACATTTCGACGTCGGCATAGAACTTCTGGAAGGTGTCCGGGCTTGCAGGATCACCGCCGAAGAAGACCGAGGCGCTGACGTTGCGCAGTTCGGCACCCACGCCGATCTGAGACCACATGTCCTTGACGAGTTCCTGTGTCGCCTGACGGACGGAGTTGGTCGAGGTCTGGTAGAGGAAAGACAGTTTCACGCCGTCCTTGGCGCGGATACCGTCGCCGCCCTTCTTCCAGCCGGCATCGTCGAGCAGCTTGTTGGCCGCATCGATGTCCTGCTTCAGGCACCAGCTGTCGTTCTTGGTGGATGCATAGGCTTCCGGTGCCGGGACGATGTTGCAGGTTGGCTTGCCAGCTTCGCCGTAACCGGCCTCGTCGATGATGCTGCGATCGATCGCCAGCGAAAGCGCGCGGCGGACAGCCGGGTCTTTCAGGGCCGGATGCGGGCCTGCTTCCTTGGTGGAGCGCTTGTCGCCGAGCTTCGGATCCGGGTTGTACCAATTGAGGTTGATACGTTCGACCTGGGTGCCGAAGGAGGTCACGAGCTGACCCTTGCCGGCTTTCAGCATGGTGGCCAGCACTTCCGGCTCGACCTGCATGTTCCAGGCATAGTCGAACTCGCCCGTTTCCAGAACGGCGCGTGCGGCCGAAGCGGCATCGCCGCCGCCCTTCAGGGTCGCGGTTGCAAACGCCGGCTTGGCGGGATCGCGATAGTTCTTGTTGGCCTCGAAGGTGATGACGTCGTTCGGCTTGAATTCCTTGACGACGAAGGGACCGGTACCGATCGGACCGAAGTTGGCCGACGTGCAGCCCGGAGCCTTGGCGCCGACGCAGTTTTCGAACTGCTTCTTCTGAATTACCGGGGACTGGGCACCGACGAAGGCGCTGTAGGGATAGGGCTTCGGTTCGGAAAAAGTGATCTTGACGGTCATCGGATCCGGAGCTTCGACGCTCGTGACGCCTTCATACTGGGCTTTCTGCGCGCAGCCGCCATCCGGCGCGACGCAATATTTCCAGGTGAAAATGACATCTTCTGCCGTAAAAGGCGTGCCATCCGACCACTTCACACCGGACTTCAGCTTCCAGGTCATGCTGAGCAGGTCCTTGGCGACGCCACCGTTCTCGATCGTCGGGATCTCGGTGACCAGCATCGGCACGAGTTCACCCTTCTCGTCGTAACGGGCGAGCGGTTCGATCACCATGGAGGATGAATAGACTTCCTTGGTACCGCCTGAGAGGTACGGATTGAGGGTGGAGACGGCCTGCCAGAAGAGGATCTTCAGGTCGCCGTCGGTGCCTCGCTCGGCATGGGCGGCGGAGCCGGCGAAGGCAAGCGCGGCAACCGTGCCAGCCAGAAGAAGTTTGCGGTTTTTCATGCTATTATTCCCCTTGTCGTTCTCTTATGAGTTGTGTTGACGGCCTTCCGGTCATGCCGGAATTTGGAGCCTGGGGTCCGCGAAGGCTTTTTGTAACTTGTTGACTTCGCAGGACGATTTTTCCTTCTATCCTCCTCGAAAATTATCTTCAAAACAAGTTAAACCGTGTCGCCTGACGCGAGCATGATCAAAATTTGAGCCATCTAAGCATAGGCCTATTTTCCGTTCAAGTCGGAAAATTGAAGCTTGCAAAACCTGCTTTATGCGTCGCAATATCCGCCCCGAACAGAGTGGGAAACAGAGAAAGACAACGAGGTCTCGATCATGCCAGTCATCAATCGCGTCGCGGAAATGCAGGATCAAGTCGCCGAATGGAGGCGCCATCTGCACCAGAATCCGGAGCTGCTCTACGACGTTCACGAGACCTCCAAATTCGTTGCCGAAAAGCTGAGATCCTTCGGATGCGACCTTGTCGAAACGGGCATCGGCCAGACCGGAGTCGTTGCCGTCATCAAGGGTAACCAGGGCGAGGGGCCTGTCATAGGCTTCCGGGCCGACATGGATGCGCTGCCGATCCTCGAAACAAGCGGCAAACCATGGGCTTCCAAGACGCCCGGCAAGGCACATTCCTGCGGTCATGACGGCCATACGGCGATGCTGCTCGGTGCTGCCCAATATCTCGCCGAAACCCGCAATTTCAAGGGTTCGGTGGCGGTAATCTTTCAGCCGGCGGAGGAGGGTGGCGCCGGCGCGCTGGCGATGATCAACGACGGCCTGATGGAGAGGTTCGGCATCGCCCAGGTATTCGGCATGCACAACGAGCCGCGCTTGCCGGTCGGCAGCTTTGCGATCCGCAAGGGTTCGACCATGGCGGCTGCCGACACGTTCGAGATCACCGTCCATGGCCGCGGCAGCCATGCCGCGCAGCCGCATCTTTCGATCGATCCGGTGCTCGCGGCTTCGCATATCGTCGTTGCGCTGCAGTCGATCGTCTCACGGGAGACCGATCCTCTGAAGTCGCTCGTGGTGACCGTCGCATCGATCCACGGCGGCGAGGCGAGCAACGTCATTCCCGCCTATGTCAAGCTGGCCGGCACGGTGCGTACCCTGCTTCCGGAAACCCGTGATTTTGCCGAAAAACGACTGACGGAAGTAGCCCAGTCGACCGCAATCGCCCATGGCGCGACCGCGGAGATCGTCTATAGCCGCGGATACCCCGTCACCTTCAATCATGACGAGGAGACCGATTTCGCGGTGGAGATCGCCAGCAAGGTTGCGGGCTCCAGAGCCGTGCACACCAATGTTCCGCCGCATATGGGAGCGGAAGATTTCTCCTACATGCTGGAAACCCGTCCCGGCGCTTTCATCTTCATCGGCAACGGCGATACCGCAAGCCTCCACAATGCGGCTTATGATTTCAACGACGAGGCCATTCCCTACGGCGTCAGCTATTGGGTGACGCTCGCCGAAACAGCACTCGCCGCCTGACATCCGAACCTCAAGGAGAATTTTCCATGCTGCTTTCGGGAACTGCAATGGAACAGGGCGGCGGTTCGGTGACCCCGGTCCTTTCGGTGCGTAATCTGTCAACCTCGTTTCGCGTGAACGACGAATGGCGCACGGTGGTCCGCAATATTTCCTTCGACGTGGCGCCGCGTGAAACGGTGGCGATCGTCGGTGAATCCGGCTCGGGAAAAAGCGTCACGTCGCTTTCGATCATGCGGCTCCTGCCGAAGAATTCGAGCCGGATCGAAGGACAGGTCTTCCTCAACGGCCGGGAGCTTCTGTCCCTTCCCGAAGAGCAGATGCGGCAGGTGCGCGGCAACGACATCTCGATGATCTTCCAGGAGCCGATGACCTCGCTCAACCCGATCTTTCCGATCGGCAAGCAGATCGCCGAAGCTCTCACCGTCCACACGGAGATTTCCAAGGCCGAAGCCAAGGCGGAGGTGATCCGCCTGCTCGAAAAGGTGCGGATTCCGAACGCGAAAAGCCGTTTCGACGAATATCCGCACCAGTTTTCGGGTGGCATGCGCCAGCGCGTGATGATTGCTATGGCGCTCGCCTCCAAGCCGAAGCTTCTGATCGCCGACGAGCCGACCACGGCGCTCGACGTCACCATCCAGGGCCAGATCCTCGACCTCATCAAGGTGCTGCAGGAAGAGGAGGGCATGTCGGTTCTCTTCATCACCCACGACATGGGTGTCGTCGCCGAAGTCGCCGACCGGACCATCGTCATGTATCGGGGTGACGCCGTCGAGACGGGGGAAACCGACGATATCTTCCATCGCGGCAAACACCCCTATACGCGGGCGCTCCTATCTGCCGTGCCGCGGCTCGGGTCGATGGGCGAGCGTAAGCTTCCCTTGCGGTTCCCGATCATCGACGTGAAAACCGGCGAACAGCAGGCGCTAGCGGATGTCTCGGACACGGTCGCCAAGGGAAAGACGCCGATCCTCGATGTCAAGGATCTAACCACCCGCTTCGACATCCATTCCGGCCTTTTCGGCCGCAAAAGCGGCGCCGTGCACGCGGTGGAGAAGGTTTCCTTCAACCTCTTCGAAGGCGAAACGCTGTCGCTCGTCGGCGAATCGGGCTGCGGCAAGTCGACCACCGGCCGCTCGGTCACGCGTCTCATCACGCCGACCAGCGGCGAGGTGATGCTCGACGGCTATGAGGTGATGAAGCTCGACCAGCCGACGCTGCGCAAGATGCGCCGTTCGATCCAGATGGTCTTCCAGGATCCCTTCGCCTCGCTCAACCCGCGCATGAGCATCGGGTCGGCGGTGATGGAGCCGTTCATCGAGCACAATCTCGGGACCAAGCAACAGGCGCGCGACAAGGCGGCGAGCCTGATGGACAAGGTCGGCCTTTCCGCCGACATGATGAAACGCTTTCCGCACGAATTCTCAGGCGGCCAACGCCAGCGCATTGCGATCGCCCGGGCGCTGATGCTCGATCCGAAGGTGATCGTGGCGGACGAGGCGGTCTCCGCACTCGACGTGTCGATCAAGGCGCAGGTCTGCAATCTGCTTTTGGACCTGCAGCAGAGCTTGAACCTCGCTTTCCTGTTCATTTCCCACGACATGGCGGTGGTGGAGCGGGTCAGCCACCGGGTTGCCGTCATGTATCTTGGCGAAATCGTCGAGATTGGCCCGCGGGCGGCGGTATTTGAAAATCCGCAACATCCCTACACCCGCAAGCTGATGTCGGCCGTGCCGATCCCCGATCCCTCGCGCCGCAGGGTCAAGCGCAACATGTCGACGGACGAAATCAAGAGCCCGATCCGCCCCGTCGGCTACGTGCCGCCGAGACGGGAATATCGTGAAGTGGGCGAGGGGCATCTGGTGCAGGTGGCTTGAGGTTTCCTATCGCCTTTACACCCGTTTGACAGAAACTCGCAAAACGTGGCAGCAACGCGCGGAGGAGATTTTCTGCCATGGCAAAACGGTCTGATACGCAAGGACGGCTCGATGATGCGGCGCGGGCCGGGTGGCTCTATTATGTTGCGGGGCGCACCCAGGACGAGATTGCCGCGGCCATGAGCATCTCGAGGCAATCGGCACAGCGGCTGGTCTCGCTCGCCGTTGCCGAACGTCTCATCAAGGTGCGTCTCGATCATCCGATAGCGGCCTGCCTGGAACTTGCCGAAGCGCTGCGCAAGAAATACGGCCTGCGCCATTCGGAGGTCGTGCCGAGCGATCCTGCCGGCGTCTCCAGCACGGTCGGCATCGCCGAAGCGGCTGCTGCCGAGATCGAGCGCTGGCTCAAGCGTCCGGACCCGATCATCATCGCCATCGGAACAGGCCGTACGCTGAAAGCGGCCGTCGACCAATTGCCGCCGATGGAATGTCTGCAGCACCGGATCGTCTCGCTCACCGGCAATATCGGCCCGGACGGCTCGGCCGCTTACTACAACGTCATCTTCTCCATGGCGGACGCGATCAAGGCACGGCATTTCCCGATGCCGCTGCCGGTCCTCTGTTCGTCGGCGGCGGAGCGCGAAACGCTGCACGGCCAAGCGCTGGTTCGTTCAACACTGGAACTCGGCGCTCAGGCGGACGTCACATTCGTCGGCATCGGCGAACTGGGCGTCGACGGTCCTCTGTGCATCGACGGGTTCCTCGGCAAGGAGGAGATGCTGGACCTGGTCAAGAGCGGCGCTGCCGGCGAGATCTGCGGCTGGATTTACGATCGCGAAGGGCAGTTGCTCGGCAATTCCATCAATGATCGCGTCGCCAGTGTGCCGATCCCATCCCGCGAAAGGTCCTCGGTTATCGGAATCGCCCTGGGCAGAAAAAAGTTTGCGGCAATTTCCGGCGCCCTGAAGGGCAAAATCATCAATGGCATCATCACGGATGAAGCCACTGCAGAGCAATTGCTCTCCGCTTGAGCAAAATTATCCACTGTTGAATCAATGGCATGTCCCGTCTCCGCTGCAGTGCAGCGACGAAAGGCGATTGACTTTCTGTGTGGGTTGATGAGTAATTGCCCACGAGCAAAGCGAATGCTCGTTACTCATCTTCTGGGAGGAAGATATGACATTGAAGACGGTTTTGCTGGGCGCCTGCTCGGCGCTGGCGTTTGCCGGCATTTTCTCCACCGCGGCTTCGGCTGAAACTCTCACGATTGCTACCGTCAACAACGGCGATATGGTCCGCATGCAGGGCCTGACTTCGGAGTTCACCAAGGCCAATCCGGATATCGAGATCAACTGGGTCACGCTGGAAGAGAACGTGCTGCGTGAGCGCGTCACCACCGACATCGCCACCAAGGGCGGCCAGTACGACATCCTCACGATCGGCAACTACGAAGTGCCGATCTGGGCGAAACAGGGCTGGCTGCTGGAGCTCAACAAGCTCGGCGACAAATACGACGCCAACGACATACTGCCGGCGATCAAGGGCGGTCTGACGGTCGACGGAAAGCTTTACGCCGCGCCGTTCTATGGCGAGTCCGCGATGATCATGTACCGCAAGGACCTGTTCGACAAAGCGGGCCTCAAGATGCCGGAAAACCCGACCTGGGAATTCATCGGCGATGCTGCCCGCAAGATCACCGACCGCGCCAACGACATCAACGGCATCTGCCTGCGCGGCAAGGCCGGTTGGGGCGAGAACATGGCCTTTGTTACGGCACTAACCAATTCCTTCGGCGGCCGCTGGTTCGACGAAAAGTGGAACCCGCAGTTCGACCAGCCGGAATGGAAGGCCGCTCTTCAGTTCTACGTCGATCTGATGAAGGATGCCGGTCCGTCGGGCGCTTCCTCGAACGGCTTCAACGAGAACCTGACGCTGTTCCAGCAGGGCAAGTGCGGCATGTGGATGGACGCCACGGTTGCGGCTTCCTTCGTTTCCAATCCGAAGGATTCGACCGTTGCCGACAAGGTGGGCTATGCGCTCTTCCCGAGCAAGGAAGGCGTCAACAACCACGGCAACTGGCTGTGGTCCTGGAACCTTGCCGTCCCGACCTCCTCCAAGAAGGGCGACGCGGCTCAGAAGTTCATCTCCTGGGCGACCAGCAAGGAATACACCCAGCTCGTCGCGTCCAAGGAAGGCTGGGCGAACGTTCCTCCGGGCACCCGCACCTCGCTCTACAACAACGCCGAATACAAGAAGGCCGCAGCCTTCGCGGCTCCGACGCTTGCAGCGATGGGTGCGGCCGACATCACCAAGCCGACTGTCAAGCCGGTGCCCTACACCGGCGGCCAGTTCGTCGCGATCCCTGAATTCCAGGCGATCGGCACGAATGTCGGCCAGCTCTTCTCCGCGGTGGTCGCCGGGCAGTCCTCGGTGGATGATGCGCTCGCACAGGCCCAGTCGGCCACCAAGCGCGAAATGACCCGCGCCGGCTACATCAAGTAACCTCCCGAGCATCGGCCGCCCGGTCCTCTTTTCCACCGGGCGGTCAAGCTACAATCCGTCACTGATACAACAAAGGCAGCGATGTTCCTGCGCCGGTCTCCTTCCCAAAGAAAAAAGGCGCGGGGCAACAGAGGGAGGGCGTCGATATGGCAACGCAAAACACGAAAACGTTGGCGCGCCTGATGATGGCGCCCTCCGTCTTGCTTCTTCTCGTCTGGATGATCGTTCCCCTGGCGATGACATTGTGGTTCTCGTTCCAGAACTACAATCTGCTCAATCCCGCCAATGTGAGCTTCACCGGTTTCTTCAACTACGAGTATTTCTATACCGATCCGGCCTTCTTCCAGTCGATCTGGAATACGCTGGTCATCGTCGGCGGGGTGCTGCTGATCACCGTGGTGGGCGGTATTGCGATCGCGCTTCTGCTCGACCAGCCGATCTTCGGCCAGGGCATCGTCCGCATCCTGGTGATCTCGCCCTTCTTCGTCATGCCGCCGGTCGCGGCGCTGATCTGGAAGAACATGATCATGCATCCGGGCTATGGTGTGCTGGCGGATATCGCCAAGTTCTTCGGTCTCCGGCCCGTCGACTGGTTCGCGCAATATCCGCTGTTTTCGATCGTCGTCATCGTCGCCTGGCAATGGCTGCCTTTCGCCACCCTGATCCTGCTCACTGCGCTGCAGTCGCTCGACGGCGAACAGAAGGAAGCGGCGGAGATGGACGGGGCCAATTTCTTCAACCGCTTCATCTATCTGGTGCTGCCGCATCTCGCCCGCGCCATCACGGTCGTCATCCTGATCCAGACGATCTTCCTGCTTGGGGTTTACGCGGAAATCCTCGTCACCACCAATGGCGGCCCGGGTTATGCCTCCACCAACCTCGCCTTCCTGATCTACCGCACGGCGCTTCTCGGCTACGACGTTGGCGGCGCCTCGGCAGGCGGCATCATCGCGGTCGTTCTCGCCAATATCGTCGCCTTCTTCCTGATGCGCGCCGTCGGCAAGAACCTGGATCGATAGGAGACGGATATGGCTCGCAATGTCACGACAAGACACAAGGTCACCGCCACGGTTTTTGCCTGGATCGTCGCCCTCATCATCTTCTTCCCGATCCTCTACACGCTGATCACCAGCGTGAAGACGGAGCCGGAAGCGATCGCCGGCTTCAGCCTGATCCCGTCCGGCACGTTCGAGAACTATGTGACGGTGCAGACGCAACGCGACTATTTCAAGCCGTTCATGAACTCGGTCGTGCTGGCGGTCGGTTCGACCATCCTGGCGCTGATCATCGCGATCCCGTCGGCCTGGGCCATGGCATTCTCGCCGACCAAGCGGACCAAGGACATCCTGATGTGGATGCTCTCCACCAAGATGATGCCGGCGGTGGCGGTGCTGGTGCCGATCTACCTGATGTTCCGCGATTTCGGGCTGCTCGACACTCGCATCGGGCTCACCGTCATGCTGACGCTGATCAACCTACCGATCGTCGTGTGGATGCTCTACACCTATTTCCGCGAGATTCCGGGCGAGATCCTGGAAGCGGCACGCATGGACGGCGCTGGCCTCTGGCAGGAGATCGTCTACGTGCTGACGCCGATGGCGGTGCCCGGCATTGCCTCGACGCTGCTCTTGAACATCATCCTCGCCTGGAACGAAGCCTTCTGGACGATCCGGTTGTCGACAACCAATGCGGCGCCGCTGACGGCCTTCATCGCCTCGTTCTCCAGTCCGCAAGGCCTCTTCTGGGCGAAACTATCGGCGGCCTCGACCATGGCGATCGCGCCGATCCTCATCCTCGGCTGGTTCAGCCAGAAACAACTCGTTCGCGGCCTGACCTTCGGCGCGGTTAAGTAAGGAATACGGATATGGGCAGCATCACGCTCAGACAAGTGTCGAAGGTCTTCGGCGAAGCGAAGGTCATCCCTTCGATCGACCTCGAGATCAACGACGGCGAATTCGTCGTTTTCGTAGGCCCGTCGGGCTGCGGCAAGTCCACGCTGCTGCGGCTGATTGCCGGTCTCGAAGACGTTTCCGGCGGCCAGATCCTGATCGACGGCAAGGACGTCACCCACGCAGCACCCGCCGAGCGCGGCCTGGCTATGGTCTTCCAGTCCTATGCGCTTTATCCGCATATGAGCGTCAGGAAGAACATCGCCTTCCCGCTGAAGATGGCGAAGATGGAGCAGTCGGCGATCGACAAGAAGGTAGAGGCCGCCGCCCGCGTTCTGAACCTCACCGACTATCTGGAGCGCCGCCCCTCGCAGCTTTCCGGCGGCCAGCGCCAGCGTGTCGCGATCGGCCGCGCCATCGTGCGCGAACCCTCTGCCTTCCTGTTCGATGAGCCCCTGTCGAACCTCGACGCGGCCCTGCGCGGCACGATGCGGCTCGAAATCAGCGATCTGCATCATCAGCTTAAGACGACGATGGTCTACGTCACCCATGACCAGGTGGAGGCCATGACCATGGCCGACAAGATCGTCGTCTTGAACCGCGGAAATATCGAGCAGGTCGGCTCGCCGCTCGACCTTTACAAGTCGCCGCGCAACCTCTTCGTCGCCGGCTTCATCGGTTCGCCAAAGATGAATTTCATCGACGGAGCCTATGCCCAGTCGAGGAGCGCCAGGACCGCCGGCATCCGTCCGGAACACCTCGGCCTCTCGAAGGACAGTGGCACCTGGCGCGGCACCGTGAAGGTCGCCGAACATCTCGGCGCCGATACGTTCCTGCACCTCGATGTCGACGGCATCGGTCCCATCACCGCGCGCTGCGACGGCGAGTTCGGCGCCTATCATGGCGATACGGTCTACATGACCCCGGACGAGTCCAAGCTGCATCGTTTCGACGACAAGGGGCTGGCGATCCGGGGATAAGATTGCGACGGGGGCGCTGTGTTCTCCACCGTCATCCTCGGGACAATCCCGAGGATGACGGCGAGGGGAGTGCAAGACGCCTGCCGACCGCGGCTTTCAATCGGGGTCCAGGTCTTGGTCTGAATTATTGGCTTGGGATTTCTCAGGCCATACTGGAGTTAAGATAATGACGGTAAAACTTTCGCTGGCGAGCTTGAAAGACGTGGCGCGCACCGCCGCCGTGCCGGCCTATGATCCGAAGAGTTTGACCCCCGGCATCCTGCATTTCGGGGTGGGCAATTTCCACCGTGCCCATCAGGCGATCTACCTCGACGACCTGTTCAACACCGGCAAGGCACATGACTGGGCGATCATCGGCGCGGGCGTCATGCCATCCGATGCGGCGATGCGCGACAAGCTCGCGGCCCAGGATTTCCTCACTACCGTCGTCGAACAGGACAACAACAGGACCGCCGCCCGCGTCACCGCGCCAATGACCGATATCATCGCTCCGGGCGAAACCGCGGCGCTGATCGAGAAGCTCGCAGACCCGACGATCCGAATCGTCTCGATGACGATTACCGAAGGGGGCTATTTCATCGATGCCGCCGGCCACTTCAACCCGGCCCATCCGGCGATCGTCGAGGACAGCAGGAATCCCAATAGTCCGAAAACCGTCTTCGGCCTCATCCTTGCCGGCCTCAGAGAGCGGAAGGCGAGGGGTATTGCGCCCTTCACCATCATGTCCTGCGACAACATTCCCGGAAACGGCGAGGTGACGGAGAACACCGTCATCGGGCTCGCAAAACTTGCCGATCCGGACTTTGCCCGCTGGATCCACGACAACGTCGCGTTTCCCAATTCGATGGTCGACCGCATCACGCCCGCGACCGGCCAGCGCGAGATCGACATCCTCAGGAACGATTTCGATATCGACGACAACTGGCCGGTCTTCTGCGAAGAGTTCAAGCAATGGGTGATGGAGGACAATTTTCCCTCCGGCCGGCCGCGGCTGGAAGAGGTCGGCGTCCAGTTCGTGCCCGATGTTGCGCCCTACGAGCTGATGAAGATCCGCATCCTGAATGGCGGCCACGCGGCAATCGCCTATCCGGCAGCACTTCTCGACATCCATTTCGTGCATGAGGCGATGGAGCATCCGCTGATCCGCGCGTTCCTCGCCAAGCTGGAAAAGGACGAGATCATCCCGATCGTGCCGCCGGTGCCCGATATCGATCTCAACGACTATTACGGCCTGATCGAGCGCCGTTTCCTCAACCCGAAGATCGGCGACACCATTCCGCGGCTGGCGCAGGACGGTTCCAACCGGCAGCCGAAATTCATCCTGCCGTCCACCCGCGACCGGCTCGCCAAGGGCCTCGATATCGTCGGCCTGTCGCTCGTCTCGGCGCTCTGGTGCCGCTACTTTGCCGGCACGTCGGATAGCGGCCGGGAGATCGTGTTCAACGACGCCAGCGCCGACAAGCTGCACGCGGCCGCGCTGAAAGCCAGGGATAACCCGGACGCCTTTCTTGTGTTCGACGAGATCTTCGGCGAGGTTTCGAAGTCCGAGCTGTTCCGGAAACGCTTCGCCCATGCGCTCTCGACGCTCTGGAGGGAGGGGACGGCCAGGACGCTCGAACTTTATCTTCGGGACGAACTTGTCAAATAACGGGTTGGCAAAGTGCTTCAAACGGCGGGACCACTGGTGATCTTCGATTGCGACGGGGTTCTCGTCGACAGCGAACCCGTTTCGGTCCGCGTTCTGGTCGATGCCCTTCGCCGCAAGGGCCTCGACATGGACGAGACGGAAGCCTATCGCCGCTTTCTCGGCCGCAGCCTCGCCACCATTACCAGGACCATGCGCGAGGAATTCGCCGTCGAGGCGGACGAGAGCTTTCTGGAAGACATGCGCCACGATCTCTACGCCCGCTTTCGCAGGGAGTTGCAGCCCATGGCCGGCATTGCCGATGCGCTTGATGGTCTTGATCTGCGTCGCTGCGTCGCCTCGTCCAGCCAGCCGGAGCGCATCCGGCTGTCCTTGACGCTGACGGGCCTCATCGACAAGCTCGAACCGAACATCTTTTCCGCCGCTATGGTTGCACACGGCAAGCCGGCGCCGGACCTCTTCCTGCATGCGGCAAGCCAGATGGGGACCGATCCGGAAAATTGCATTGTCATCGAGGACAGTCCCGCCGGCATCGAGGCGGGCCACCGTGCCGGGATGGCCGTTTTTGCCTTCGTCGGCGGTTCGCATGCCGGCACTCCGGGCTACCGGGAAAGGATCGACGCGCTTTCGCCCGAAGTGGTGTTTGACGCGATGCCGGATTTGATCCACCTTGTCCGAAAATATGTCGAGGGCCGCAATGGCTCCGTTTCGCAGCAGGCTTAGGCTTGCAGCGGCATATGGGACAGGCACAGGGACAGGAAACAGATCCGGATGCGTGATCACCTCGTTGCGGTCGATATCGGCACCGGCAGCGCACGCGCCGGCGTCTTTGACCGCAACGGGCGGCTGCTTGCCAAGGCAAAGCATCCGATTTTGATGTTTCGGCCGAAGGAAAACCACGCCGAGCACGATTCGGAGGATATCTGGGCCGCCGCCTGCCGCGTGGTGAAGGAGGCCCTGGGCGAGGCCGGAATCACGCCGGACCGGATCGCCGCGATCGGCTTCGATGCCACCTGTTCGCTCGTCGCCCGTGATCGCGATGGCAATCAGCTCAGCGTCTCGACGACCGGCAGGGACGCGCAGGACACCATCGTCTGGCTCGACCATCGGGCAATCGAGGAGGCCGATCTGCTTTCGGCCACCGGCCACAAGGTGCTGGAATTTTCGGGCGGCTCGCTGTCGCCCGAGATGGAAATGCCGAAGCTGATGTGGCTGAAGAAACACCTGCCCGGGAGCTGGGCGAGGGCGGGTTATTTCTTCGACCTTGCCGATTTCCTCACCTGGAAGGCGACCGGTTCGGGTCATCGCTCACGCTGCACGCTGACGGCCAAGTGGAACTATCTCGCCCACGAAAATCCCGGCTGGAACGCCGATTTCTGGGCGCTTGCCGGGCTGGAGGACCTCAAGGAGAAGGGCGGCCTGCCGGAAGAGACCGTCGGCGCCGGAACCACGATGGGCAGCCTCAGCGCGAAGGCAGCTGAGGAACTCGGCCTCGATACCGGCGTCCAGGTGGCGCCGGGTCTGATCGACGCCTATGCGGGCGCTTTGGGCGTGCTCGGCGGTGCGTCGGGAAGAGCAGAACTCGAGGCGAGCGTTGCCCTGATCGGCGGCACGTCGAGCTGCGTCGTCGCCTTCGCGCGGGATGCAAAGCCTGGGCGAAGCCTCTGGGGCCCCTATTACGAAGCGGTCCTGCCGAACCATTGGGTGGTCGAGGGTGGCCAGTCGGCGACCGGCGCGCTGCTCGACCATATGGTACACATGCATGCCGCCGGCGGCGAACCGACAGCCGAGCTGCACGGGCGCATCATCGCCCGCATCGACGAATTGCGCGCAGAGACCGATGGCGACATTGCCCCGAACCTTCACGTCCTGCCGGATTTTCACGGCAACCGCTCGCCGCTTGCCGATCCGCATGCGACGGGCGTCATCAGCGGGCTCACCCTCGACACCTCCTTCGACGGGCTTTGCCGGCTCTACTGGCGCGCTTCAGTCGCCATCGCGCTCGGCATCCGCCACATCCTCGAAACGCTCGCCGATCACGGCTATCGTTTCGACACCCTGCATGTCACCGGGGGCCATGTGAACAACCCGCTGCTGGTCGAGCTTTATGCGGACGTGACAGGATGCAAGGTGGTGATCCCGCAAAACCGAGACGCCGTTCTGCTCGGCACGGCAATGACCGCGGCGGTCGCCGGCGGCGTGCAGCCGAGCCTGTTCGAGGCGGGGCGGGCGATGGACGGCGGCGGCAGCGAACGGCTGCCGGATTCGGCGCGTGCGGCGCAATACGCCCGGGATTACCGGCGGTTCCTGGCGATGGTCAGGCATCGGGAGGAATTGCGGGGGATTTGACCATGAACAGCCCGGACCTCGACGAAATATATCGCGAATACATTGCCTGCCTGAACAGCCAGGACTGGCAGAATCTGGCTTGCTTCGTCAGTGACGAGGTTGTCCACAATGGCAGACGGCTTGGCCTGTCAGGCTATCGGAGCATGCTGGTCCACGACTTTGAGCAGATTCCCGACCTGCATTTTTCCATCCATCTGCTCGTCTGCGAACCACCTCATGTGGCGGCGAGGCTTGCCTTCGATTGCGCCCCAATGGGCACGTTTCTCGGCCTCGACGTTAACGGAAGGCAAATTTCTTTCACCGAGAATGTTTTCTACCGATTCCAAACGGGAAAGATCACGGAGGTCTGGTCCGTCATCGACAAGGCCGCCATCGAGGTTCAGCTTAAACAATAGGCCTCCCTTGCTCGCGATGCCACATGCCTACCTCCGCTCGTCATCCCTCTGCTCAGACGTTGCGTCTCACATAAGGCAGTGCAAACATATAGAGCCCGCTGAACAGCAGCAGAAATAGGGGAGGCAGTGGGGAGTAGACGATCCAGGCGGGCGGTTCGCCGAATGCCATGGCGGCGAAGTTGGCGGCGACGGTCAGCGTGAAGATGATCGACAGCCAGCGGTGGGACTGCCGGATTGCGTTGCTCCAGGTCATGGTCTTTTCTTTCAAAATCGGTCGTTGATGGTTGCCGGCTTGTCCGCCGGATGGCCGGATGCGGTTCCCATGACGGGCGGTTTTCAGGCCTGTGCGTCCAAAACCTTCTCCAGCGTCTCCAAAAAGCCCTGCCAGCCATGACGGGCGCCGTGAAAGGCCTGTTTCTGCTCCGGCCGGAAGCCGGTCTGCTCAATGCGCAGATGCGTTCCCTTGGCGGTCGGCGTGAGGGTCAGGGTCACCACGCTTTTCAGGTCGTAGGCCGCATCGTCATGCGCAAAGTTCCAGGTGTAGGAGAGCCGTTCGTTCGGCTCGACGATCAGGACTTCGCAATCCAGCACGCCGCCCCATTCCCCGCGGAGATTGAAACGGTGTCCGACGACGGGTGCGAAATCGTTCTTCATCAGCCATTCCTGGATCAGGTGCGGCTGGGTAAGCGCGCGCCAGATCTTTTCCGGCGGGTGAGGGATCTCCCGTTCCACCATCACGGTGCGGGCCTCAGGCGATACTTCGTTCATTGGTCCATCCTTTTAAGAAGATCTTCGAGAGCATCGAACTTCTTTTCCCAGAAGCTGGTCATCTCGTTTGCCCAGTCGACCAGGGGAGCAAGCGCGGCGAATTCCGCGCTGTAATGCGTCTGCCGTCCCTCGGGGCGGTCGCGCACCAATCCGGCCCGCTTCAGGGCCGCAAGATGTTTCGAAACGACCGGCTGCGAAACTCCGGCCCGGGCCGTCAGGGCTCCGACCGTCTTTTCTCCTTCCCGGCACAGGCGTTCGAAGATCGCCCGCCGGGTGGGATCGGCAAGCGTTCTGAAGATCTCGTCATGGGCGGCTGTCACGTCAATTCATACCTCGTCGGCTATGAATTGACGTATAGCTGGTGAGCTATGAATTGGTCAAGCGGGAAACGCGAAGTGGCATTTGCATAATTTATTACGGTGTTCCGCCCTGGCCGCCGCCGGTGAGGAGGGGCGCTCGTGCTTGTTCGCGCGCACTCTCCCACCTACATCTTGGCGGCAACCGGAGACCTTGCATGATCCTCGACGCAGCACGCCTTTCGCTTCTCAATCTTTTCGCGCCGGAAACACGCAATGTCTTCTGGAAGACGCTGGGGTTGACGATCCTGGTCCTGGTCGGTCTCTGGTTCGGGCTGCGGGAACTCTTCGCCTTTTATGCCTGGCCGTGGATGGCGGCATTTTTCCCGGATCTGCCGGACTGGACCGGCTGGCTCACCTTCATTGCCGCCATCGCTGCCAGCATCGGGCTCGCGCTGGCGCTGGCGCTCCTGATCGCGCCGATCACCGCACTGATTGCCGGCCTGTTTCTCGATGATGTCGCCGAAGTGGTCGAGAAGCGCGATTATCCCAATGACGTGCCCGGCAAGGCGATGCCGCTTGCCGAGGCGATGGCAAGTTCGATCAAGTTTCTGGGCGTCGTCATCGTCGGCAACATCATCGCATTGTTTCTGTTGTTCATTCCCGGCATCAACCTGATCGCCTTCTTTCTGGTGAACGGTTATCTGCTCGGGCGGGAATTCTTCGAGTTCGCGGCGATGCGGTTTCGCACGCCGACGGACGCTCGCGCCTTCCGCTCGAAACATTCCTCGACTGTGTTCATGGCGGGCCTTCTGATCGCTTGTTTTCTGGCCGTCCCGATCGTTAACCTTCTGACGCCGCTTTTTGCCGCGGGCCTGATGGTGCATCTCCACAAGGCGATCTCGAAGCGCGATCCGGCGTTCAAGGGTTAGGCCGGCAGAGCCAAACCATCGTACATTGATGCAAACTCGGCACTTGGCGGGATAGGCTTGATGACGTCGATCAACACGCCGTTGGGGTCTGACGTGATGAAATGCCGCTGGCCGAAATCTTCGTCGCGGAGATCGAGCCGGATCGGCAAACCGGCTGCTTTGAGACGTTCGTAGACCGCATCGACATCCTCAACCTCGAAGTTCAGGAGCAGGCCGGAGGCTTTGCCGCGACTGCTTTCCGGGATGGTCTCATGGCTCCCGTCGAGGATTGCCAAGGTTACGTGTTCGCTTTCCCTGGATTGCAGATGCACATACCAGTCTGCCGAAAACAGCGCCTCGAAGCCGAAATGCCGAATGTAGAAATCGGATGTGCCGGCGACATCGCCGGTCATAATGACGGGATAATAGCTGCTGACCTTCATGGCTTTCCCTCCAAGGAGTTTGCGGATACATTCAGTCTGTATGTAAATTTATAGATACATTCAGTCTGTATGTAAATAGCGAGATTAAGATGGCGCGCAGCAACCGCGAACGTACCGATGCGACCCGCACCGCTCTTCTGGAGGCGGCCAGACGCTTATTCGTGGAAAAGGGATATGCCGAGACGGCGACGCCCGACATCGTCGCGGCCGCCGGGGTGACGCGCGGCGCTCTTTACCACCACTTCCCAGATAAAAAAGCGCTGTTCTGGGCGGTGGTGGAGCGTGAAGCGGGGGAGGTCGCTGCGGATATCGAGGCGCGGTCGGCCGAGGCTTCATCGGCACGGGAGGCTCTTTTGCAAGGTGCCTGCGCATATTTCGATGCCATGGCCGCGCCCGGGCGAACGCGGTTGCTGCTCAAGGAGGCTCCGGCCCAGACCGCCGTGGATTCCGGGAATGGCGAAGATCCAGCGGAATCGAGCCTCAAGGTGGGGCTCTCGCATCTCCTGGAGGGCGCCGCGCTTCTTCCGCTTCTCGATCCTTTGACCGTGCTGGTCTCGGCGGCTTTCGAACGGGCGGCGATCGCCATCGATTGCGGCGGCAACCGCAAGAATTACGAAGCGGCGATCGCGGCTTTAATCGACGGCCTCAGCCCCAATAAATTGAGGCGGTAGCTCGACCAGCGGCGCCGGCACGTCGCAGGTCTTTTCCGGCGAGCGACAGAGATCGGCGATGACGCAGCGCTCGCATTCCGGCTTGCGGGCCTTGCAGGTATAGCGGCCATGCAGGATCAGCCAGTGATGGGCGTGATAGAGATACTGCTCCGGGATGACCTTGAGAAAATGCTCCTCGACCTCGTCCGGCGTCTTGCCCGGCGCCATCAGCAGGCGGTTGCCGATGCGGAAGACATGCGTGTCGACTGCAAGTGTCGGGATCCCGAAGGCCATGGACATCACGACGTTGGCCGTCTTTCGGCCGACGCCCGGCAGCCGGATCAGTTCCTCGCGGCTCTTCGGCACTTCGGAGCCGAATTCCTCGATCAGCATTCGCGAGAGCGCAATCACGTTCTTTGCCTTGTTGCGGTAGAGGCCGATCGTTTTGATGTATTGGGTGACACCTTCCTCGCCGAGCGCCAGCATCTTTTCCGGCGTATCGGCGATCTTGAAGAGGGCGCGTGTCGCCTTGTTGACGCCGGCATCCGTCGCCTGTGCGGAAAGCGCTACGGCCACCACCAGCGTGAAGGGGTTGACATGCTCCAGCTCGCCCTTCGGCTCGGGCCGCTGCACGGAAAAGCGGCGGAAGATCTCCTCCATCTCCGCTTTGGTATAGGCGGATTTGTAACGCCTGGGCTTTCGCGCAGAGCCGTGATTTGACTTTTGCAAAGTGCTGGTGCTGGATTTGGTCTTGGAAGTCGCCATATGCGTCTATAGCCAGCCTGCATGAAGGAATGCAACGTGGACATGCCAGAAGATCGGCCGGTTTTCGCAGCCGAACTCACGCCCCATCGTTCGCTCGGCAAGACCGGGTTCCGTGTCGTGCTGGCGTTGTCGGGTGCGGTCTGCCTGATCTATGGTGGGTTCTTCCTGGTTACCGGCGCCTATCCGATCGGCCTCTTCTTCGGGCTCGATTTTCTGGGCCTCTATATCGCGCTGAAGATGAGCTACCGCTCGGGCAAGGCGCGGGAGGAAGTCACCGTCACGCGCACCAATCTTTCGATCCGCAAATTTTCGCCGGCGGGGCGCATGGTAGAGCATCGCTTCAATCCGTTCTGGGCGCGATTCCGGGTGAAGCGGCATGAGGAATTCGGCATTACCGGCATGTTCGTGACGGGCGAGGGGCGGTTTACCGACATCGGCTCTTTTCTCAATCCGGACGACCGGGAGAGCTTCGCAAAGGCCTTCAAGGGCGCTCTCGCCACGGTGAAACGAAAAGTCTGATACTGCAAGAAACGGGTGGTTTCGGCAGAGCCGAAGGAGCATCTATGGGTGAAAGGAGAGATGTCATGAACGCTTTCGCTCAGATTGCTCAACCCGTCACCGACGTGACGCCTGAAGGTTCCGATTATGAAACCGTCCGCTGCGTCATCGAAATGATTACGCTGGATTACCGCGACCAGCCATCGCTGGAAGTGATTGCCGCCGAACTCGGCCAGTCGCCGACCCAGTTGCAGAAGGTTTTCACCCGCTGGGCAGGGCTCTCGCCCAAGGCCTTTCTGCAAGCGGTGACGCTCGACCATGCCAAGCGGCTGCTCGGCAAGGAAGAACTACCGCTGCTCGAAGCCTCCTACGAGCTCGGCCTGTCCGGCCCCGGACGCCTGCACGACCTGTTCGTCACCCACGAAGCCATGTCTCCCGGCGAGTGGAAGGCGCGCGGCGGCGGGCTGACGATCCGTTACGGATTCCACCCGTCGCCCTTCGGCATCGCGCTCGTCATGGCAACGGACCGCGGACTGGCGGGCCTCGCCTTCGCCGACCAGAACGGCGAAAAAGCCTGCCTCGAAGACATGACCTGCCGATGGCCGAATGCCGAGTATGTGGAGGACCGCGAGATCACGGCGCCTTACATCACGCGCATTTTCGACCGTTCGAAATGGTCTGGGGACCAGCCGCTCAAGGTGGTGCTGATCGGCTCGGATTTCCAGGTGCGGGTCTGGCAGAGCCTCTTGAAGATACCATTCGGCAAGGCCGTTACCTATTCGGATGTGGCCAACGATATCGGCCAGCCGACCGCCAGCCGCGCCGTGGGTGCCGCGATCGGCCGCAACCCGATCTCCTTCGTGGTGCCCTGCCACCGGGCGCTCGGCAAAAGCGGCGCGCTGACCGGCTATCACTGGGGACTGACCCGCAAGCGGGCGATCCTCGGCTGGGAAGCAGGAGCGGCGTGACCGGCCAGGATCGTTCGGCCGAGCATGGATCGGGAATGAAGCTGTTCTATATTGCCGTCACGTTGGGCAGCTTCAGGGGATCTACATGCACATCAATCCATCGTTTGGAGAGAGAGTCCGCGGCGCGCTGCGGTTGCTGAAGGGCAGAGGTGACGATGCCGTGGTCTGCAGTTTCTGCGGAGAAGACCGGCATGCCAATGTAGGCAATATCGTTAGCGGCCCGGGCGTGGCGATCTGCGGCGCCTGCGTCGATATCGCGATGAATTGGAAAACGCTGGCATCAGCCAAACCGGACGAAGGGAAGGAATTGGATAGCTTTCCCCTGTTCGAGCATCCGGCCTCGCTACTGCCGGAGAGCCGGGCAACCCTCAACGACCTGATCGAAGATTGCGCCGCAGAGCTTTCCTCCTCGCTCATAGGCTGGTCCTATGCGCGAGGCTACGGAGACTTCACCGACGGCATTTCCGTCTTTGTTCAGAGGCCGCAAGGCGCCAATGGCCTAGTCTATCAGCAGACGTTCACCCGGATGCTGTTCTGGCCATCGCAATTCGAAAAGACGTCTTCCTGACGGTTTGTTGGGTTTCAAGGTCAATGCGCAGGCAATGACTCCTCGCCCAGCCTCAACAGCTCCCTTGCCGCCGTCTCGTCGGTGATCAGCGTATTGCAGCCGATGCGGCGGATGGTGGCGCGGATTGCAATGGCGCGATGGGCGCCGCCTGAGGAAAGCACGATGTGCTTCGCCTTTTTCAGCGTATCGAGATCGATCGACATCACCCGCTCGTTGAGCGCGTGATCGACGGAACGACCTTCCTTGTCGAGGAAATTGAACATGGTGTCGCAGACGCAGCCGGCGGCAATCAGCCGGTTCAGTTCCGCCTTGGAGATGAATCCTTCCGACAACGAGGTGGAATGCGGGCCGATGTCGCCGCAGCTGACGATCGCGAGATCGAGGTTTTCGGCAAGATCGTAGATGGTCTTCAGCCCGCACTGCTCGATCAAGGCTCGTTTTGTCTTGATGGAATCGACCAAAAGCGGTGCCAGGAACATGTAACATTCGGCGCCAAGCTGGCCGGCGAAGCGCCATGTATAGTCGATCGGGTTGGTCTGGTGGACGGCGACGATGCCGCCGAGCAGCGAAACGACCTTGCAGTTCTCGCGTCGCGGCGGACGAAAGCTCGACAGCGAGGCGGTCATGGTGCGGCCCCAGCCGACTCCGATCGTCATGTCGTTCTGCACCACTTCGGAAAGGAACTGCCCGAGCGCCAGGCCAACCGCGCTCGCCATCGCGGTCGTGCTATCGTCCCGCGGCGCCGGCACCACGACGGCCTCGTCCAGGCAGTAAAGCTTTTCCAATCGGGTCGCGAGTTCGACGCAGGTGTCGATCCCCTCGCTGATCCAGATCTGCACCTCCGAGCGTTTCATCGCTTCATCGAGCATGCGGATCACGGTGGAGCGGCTGATGCCGAGACGCTCGGCGACATCTTTTTGCGTTAATCCCTGGTTATAATAAAGCCATGCAGCGCGCAGCCTGAGGGACGCGGCTTCGGAAAAGGCGGTATGGGTCTCGCGTCTGAGCTTGGTCAACGGGGCTCCGAAAGGATCGGGAACGGGTGTTCCGATAATTGGCTCATATGAAACATATGTCAATTCGGAATGACAAATGTCTTGACTTCCTGACCACGGAAGGTCGATAGTCTCTCTACGCGCCGGAGGAGCAAATTCCCGCGACAGGCGTTCAGGTTATGAGTGGATGACCTAAGTTTCCAACGAGGAATATTCGGATGACGTCGAAACTAGAGCAGCTTCGTTCCATGACCACGGTCGTTGCCGATACTGGCGATATCGAGGCGGTTGCCCGCCTGAAACCCGTGGATTGCACGACCAACCCGACGATCGTCTTAAAGGCGCTCGGCACGCCGATCTTCGCCGACAAGGTGAAGGAAGCAATCGCCTGGGGCCGCAAGCAGGGCGGCCAGGACGATGCGGTCGTGTCTGCGGTGGCGGACCGTCTGGCCATCGATGTCGGTGCGGCACTTGCCGAACTCGTTCCGGGCCGCGTCTCCACCGAAGTCGATGCCGATCTCTCCTTCGATACGGAAGCTTCGATCGCCAAGGCTCGTTCGATCATCGCAGCCTACAAGGAGCGCGGCATCGAACGCGACCGCATCCTGATCAAGCTTGCTTCCACTTGGGAAGGTATTCGTGCCGCCGAAGTCCTGCAGACGGAAGGCATCGACTGCAACCTGACACTTCTCTTCAGCCAGGCCCAGGCAATCGCCTGCGCCGAGGCCAAGGTCTTCCTCATCTCGCCTTTCGTCGGCCGCATCCTCGACTGGTACAAGAAATCGACCGGCCAGGACTATACCGCCGAGACTGACCCCGGCGTGCTTTCGGTCCGCCAGATCTACAATTACTACAAGGCGAACGGCGTTTCGACGATCGTCATGGGCGCCTCGTTCCGCAATGCGGGCGAGATCGAAGCCCTTGCCGGCTGCGACCGTCTGACGATCAGCCCGGCCCTCCTCGACGAACTCGACAAGGATACCGGCAAGCTGGAGCGCAAGCTTTTTCCGGAAACCTTCAAGGCCGAGCCTTTGCAATCGCTGAACGAGAAGCAGTTCCGCTGGATGCTGAACGAAGACGCCATGGCGACCGAAAAGCTCTCCGAAGGCATCCGCGCCTTTGCCAAGGACCTGACGGCGCTGCGCGAACTCGTCCGCAAGGAACTGACTCTCGCCGCCGCCTGATATTCCACCGCCTGCATGAACAAAAGGCCCCTCCCGCGACGGGCCTTTTTGCCTTTCATGCCCGCTTTCTGCTGAGAAAGAGGCCGGTTTGCTTGCCGACTTCCAGCACGCCGTTGCCCGCTTCGAAAGCCCTGGCGATCGCTTCGCGGAAGGCAGCAAGCTGGGGTTCGCTCGATCGGTCTCCCGGCGGGTAGGAGGTCAGCGCCAGGAAAACGTCTTCCGGCTCGGTAATCCGCATCCGGGCCGGATGTTCGGAGAAGGCGACATTGCCGAACTCGGCATGCATCATCGCCTCGGCCTTTTCGTAACCGAAGGCAGCACCGCCCGGATCGACCGGCGGGCTGCCGAGCACGGCGGTCAGCGCGTAGATTTCGCGCATGTTGCCGACGCCGTTGGTCGTCACTGCAAGCACGCCGCCGGGCTTCAATACGCGGGACATCTCGGCAATCGCGACGGCTGGATCGGTAAGGTGATAGAGCATGTGCATGGCGATGACGGCGTCGAAGGAGCCATCTTCGAAGGGCAACGCTACCGCGTCGGCCTGATAGCCGGTCACCGATCTGAAGGGCAGGGTGCGGCAGCGGTCGACCGCTTCCGCCACCATGCCGTGGGATTGATCGGCAAGCGTCAGATCGAGGTTGTCGGGGATTTCCTCAACTACCGAGGCCCAGAACCAGGCCGGGCCGCAGCCGATGTCGAGGACACGGTCGCCAGGGCGGAGAGGAATCTGCCGGGCGACCCAGGGAAACCAGCCGGTTTCGGCGATCGTGTATTCCCTGTTGAGGCGACCGCGGGCCGCCAGCTTGCGGCTATCGGCATATTGTTCGGAATTGCCTGAGGTAATCGACGACATGATGCCTCCCATCGAGAAAGTTCGACCATGTCAATATCCCGTGCGATCTGCATCTTGCAAATGCGGCTTCCCGGCGGCCATAGAGATTGGCCGCCGGGTGGATTATCTGTGGATTAGGCCGCTTGGGGCACCGGCATTGCCGAGCCGGGCTTCCGCAGCAAGAGAACCGAGACGGCGGCGATCATGCACATCACGCCGGCGATCTGAAGCGCGGGCATATAGGTGTTGAAGTCGCTCTTGAAGAAACCGGCGCCGAAGGCTGCGGTTGCCGCGCCGATCTGGTGTCCGGCGAATACCCAGCCGAAGACAAGGCCCGCCTTTTCCCGGCCGAACTTTTCGGCAGCGATCTTGACGGTCGGGGGCACGGTCGCCACCCAGTCGAGGCCGTAGAAGATCGCAAAGACCGACAGTTCCATGAAGCTGAAGCCCGAAAGCGACAGGTAGATCAAGGACAGGCCGCGCAGGCCGTAGAACCAGAAGAGCAGCCATCGGTTATCGTAGCGGTCGGAGAGCCAGCCAGCGAAGATCGTGCCGAAGAAATCGAAGATGCCGATGACGGCAAGCGTGCCCGCAGCCGTTACGGCAGCCATGCCGAAATCGCCGCAGATGGAGATCCAGTGCGTCTGGATGAGGCCGTTGGTCGACAGCCCGCAGACAAAGAACGTGCCGAACAGCACCCAGAAGGTGGCGCTGCCGGACGCCTCGCGAAGAGCCACGAGCGGCGAGACGAGCGTCGCCAGAAACTTGTGATCCTGCTTCGGCGCCTTCGACACCGCTGTATCGCCGTAGGCGGGCAGGCCCACGTCGGCGGGATAATCGCGCATCAGGAGAAGCACCAGCAGCATAGCCGCAGCGATGACGGCGACGGTGAGCGTGAGTGCCGCGCGCCAGCCATAGGCTTCGGTGATTGCGGCAAGGAGAGGCAGGAAGACGAGCTGACCGGTGGCATTGCTCGCCGTCATCAGGCCGACGACGAGGCCGCGGCGCTTGGAGAACCAGCGGGTTGCAACGGTGGCACCAAGCACCAGCGCCGTCATGCCGGTTCCAACGCCGATCACCACGCCCCATAGAGCCACGAGCTGCCAGACCTCGGTCATGAACAGGGAGACGACGAGGCCGCCCATGATCAGGGCGAGCGCGAAGGATACGACCTGCCGGACGCCGAAATGGTTCATGAAGGCGGCGGCGAAGGGGCCGAGCAGGCCGAAGAGGACGAGACGAACGGCCATGGCCGAGGAGATGTCGGCGATGTCCCAGCCAAATTCCTGGTGCAGCGGCTGGATCATCACGCCGGCCGAGCCCATGGCGCCGGCGGTCGCCAACATGGTCAGGAAGGTGGTGGCGGCGACCACCCATCCGTAGTGGAGGTTTCTGCCGGCCATCCATCGGGCGGCGCTGGTGGAGATCATGTAACTGTCCCTTTCCTGATCGTCGCCGCGGCTGCGGCGTTTTATGGGTATATGCCCGCTTTCGGGCAAGAAATCAGAGCTCTTTGAGCAGCTCCAGAAGCTGCTTGGTCTTCTCCGGGCCGAGCCGGTCTTCGATATCCTCCTGAACGCTATCCCACAGTGGCGCGCCTTCCTTCAGCAGGTCGCGGCCTTTTTCCGTCAGCGTCAGCATCGCTTCCCGCTGGTCCTCGCCATGGCCGATCGCAACCAGCCCCATGCGCTCCAGCACTTTCGTGTTGCGGCCGACCGTCGAGCGGTCGAGCTCGACCTTGCCGGCAAGCTCGGTGAGCGAGACCGGTTCCAGCCGTTTGATGTTACGCAGCAGGCTGAATTGACCGATATTCACCCCGAGCGGCGCCAGCGCCTCGTCGTAGTAAGACGAAACCTTTCGGGAGGCCTGGCGCAGCATGATGCAGTGGCAAGTGTCGTTAGGCATGGCTGCGGGTATATACCCGCGACGTGGGTTGCGCAAGGGCAAAGTTCAGACAGCGGCGCGCGGCGTCAGTGTGGTCTTGAGGAAGGCGATGATGAACAGCGCAGTCATCAGCAGCACAATGGTCGGGGCGGGGGCGCTGTCGATGAGGAAGCTCAGGTAGATGCCGCAGACTGAGGCCCCGACCGCGATCGCCACCGCCGTCAGCAGCATCGCCGTGAAGCGGCGGGTGAGCAGGAAGGCGATGGCGCCGGGCGCGACCAGCATGGCGACCGAAAGGATGATGCCCACCGCCTTCAGCGCGCCGACGACGGTCAGCGACAGCACCGCGAGCAATCCGTAATGCAGCAGGCGCGTCGGCAGGCCGATCGCCTTGGCATGCTGTTCATCGAAGGAATGGACCAGCAGGTCCTTGCGCAGGATCACAAGGAACAGGGTCGCGGCAAGCGAGATCAAGCCGGTTTCAACAAGGTCGGAGGGCAGGAGGCCGAGCATATCGCCGAAGAGGATGTGGTCGAGATGCACGTCGGACTGCACCTTCACATAAAGCACAAGCCCCAGCCCGAACATGCCGGAAAAGACGATGCCGAGGACCGTATCCTCCTTGATCCGGCTGTTCTCCTTCAAAAAGCCGGTGGCGAGCGCGCAGATCATGCCGGCCGCGAAGGCGCCGACGGAGAGCGGAATGGCGAGAATGTAGGCGACAACGACGCCCGGCAGCACCGCATGGGAGACGGCATCCCCCATCAGCGACCACCCCTTCAGCACCAGGAAGCAGGAGAGGATCGCCATCGGCACGGCAATCATCAGCGTCACGATGAAGGCCGATTGCATGAAGGGCAACTGGAAGGGCAGGATCGCCAGTTCTAGGATCTCGCTCATGCGGTTTCCTCCAGCGTCTTGCGCAGCCGCCTGCGGGCCGCGAGCATTCCGTGTTTCGGAGCGAACAGGAAGGCGGCGAGGAAAAGTGCTGTCTGCAGCACGACAATGATGCCGCCTGTCGCGCCGTCGAGGAAGTAGCTCAGATAGGCGCCGACGAAACTTGTTGCGGCGCCGATCACGAGCCCCATCAGGACGAGCCTGTCGAAACGGTCGGTCAGCAGATAGGCGGTTGCGCCGGGCGTCACGACCATGGCGATGACGAGGAAGGCGCCGACGGTCTGGAGTGCTGCGACGGTGGAAGCCGACAGCAATGTGAAGAACAGGATTTTCAGGAGGTCGGGTTTCAGGCCGATGGTGCGGGCATGGTTCTCGTCGAAGAAAGTCACCATCAGGTCCTTCCATTTCAGCGCCAAGATCGCAAGGCTGACGCCGCCGATGATGACGAGTTGGATCGTGTCCGCGGGTGTGATGGCGAGAATGTTGCCGAGCACGATCGTCTGGATATTCACCGAAGTCGGCGACAGTGACACCATGAAGAGGCCGAGACCGAAAAAGGAGGTGAAGATCAGGCCGATGATGGCGTCCTCCTTCAACCGCGTGCGCTGGTTGAGGAAGAGCATCGCGCCCGCCGCCAGTCCGCCCGACAGGAAGGCGCCGATCGAGAAGGGCAGGCCGAGCATGTAGGCTCCTGCCACGCCGGGCACGATAGAATGGGAAAGCGCATCGCCGATCAGCGACCAGCCTTTCAGCATCAGGTAGGCGGAGAGGAAGCCGCAGACGCCTCCAACCAGCGCGCTGACCCAGATGGCGTTCAGCATATAGCCATAGGTGAAGGGCTCAAGGAGCGTCTGGAGCATCTGTCTTCACCGAAGCCTTTTGTTGGCCGTTGCCGTAGGTCACGAAGGGCCGTTCGTCGTCGCTGATAACCTTGACCCTGCGTTCGTCGGCATCGTCGTGGAGATCGGAGCCGCCGAGGATGAAGTGGCGCAGCACGCCGCCGAAGGCCAGTTCCAGATTGGCTTCCGTGAACGTGTCCTCGGTCTTTCCATAGGCGAGCACTGTGCCCTTCACGAAGACGGTGCGGTCGCAGAAGTCCGGCACGCTGCCGAGATTGTGGGTCGAGACCAGCATGACGCGGCCTTCGTCGCGCAGGGCCCGCAGAAGTTCGACGATCTGTTCCTCGGTCGTCACATCCACACCGGTAAAAGGCTCGTCGAGCAGGATCACCTGTCCCTCCTGCGCGAGCGCCCGGGCGAGGAAGACGCGCTTCCTCTGTCCGCCGGAGAGTTCACCAATCTGGCGCTTGCGGTAGTCCTCCATGTTCACCCGCTGCAGAGCGCGGGTAACCATGTCGTGGTCGTGGCGCGAGGGGATCCTCAGAAAATTCATGTGGCCGTAGCGGCCCATCATCACCACGTCCTCGACAAGCACCGGGAAGTTCCAGTCCACCTCTTCGGCCTGCGGCACATAGGCGACGAGGTTCTTGCGGAGCGCTTCCCGGGCGGGCATCCCGAGAATTTCGACGGAACCTTCGGTGAGCGTGACGAAGCCCATGATCGCCTTGAAGAGGGTGGACTTGCCGGCGCCATTGACGCCGACCAGTGCCGTGATGGTGCCCTTCGGCACGACGAAGCTCGCATGCCTGAGCGCAGTCAACCCGTTGCGATAGGCGACAGTGACGTTGTCCAGTTTCAGTCCGGCGCTTGTCGGCGCCGTCTTGCCCATCATCATTGCGAAAGACCTTTTGCGATTGTTTCGGTGGTCACTCGAAGTAGGTCGAGATAGGTCGGCACCGGTCCGCCTTCCTCGCTAAGCGAGTCGACATAGAGGACGCCCGCATATGTCGCGCCGGTTTCGGAGGCGATCTGCTTCGCCGGCTTGTCGGACACCGTGCTTTCGCTGAAAATGACCTTGATCTGATGCTCGCGCATCGCGTCGATGACTTCGCGCACCTGCTGCGGCGTGCCCTGGCTGTCGGCATTCACCGGCCAGAGATAGAGTTCCTTGAGGCCGAAATCGCGGGCGAGATAGGAAAAGGCCCCTTCGCTCGTCACCAGCCAGCGGTGATCTTCCGGCAGTTTGCCAAGTATATCGCGGATCGGCTGGACCGCAGCCCGGATCTTGTCCGTATAAGCCTTGGCATTGGCGGCATAGGTGTCGGCATGCGCCGGATCGATTTCGGAAAGACCCTTGCGGATGTTCTCGACATAGATCACCGCGTTTTCCGGCGACATCCAGGCATGCGGGTTCGGTTTGCCCTGATAGGCGCCTCCGGCGATCGCCATCGGCTCGACGCCATCGGAGACCGTAACGCTCGGCACCTTGCCGAGATTGGCGAGGAATTTTTCGAACCATTGCTCGAGGTTCAGTCCGTTGCGAAGAACGAGGTCCGCGTCGCGGGCGCGCAGAATATCTCGCGGGGTCGGCTGGTAGTTGTGAATCTCGGCGCCCGCCTTGGTGATGCTTTCCACGTCGGCTGCATTGCCCGCGACGTTCTTTGCCATGTCGGCGATGACGGTGAAGGTGGTCACGACCTTCGGCTTTTCCTGCGCATTGGCAAACGCGGGCACCGCCAGAACGGCTGCGATGAGGAGGAATTTTCGGAAAGACATGCGGCGACGGATCCCTAGCTGCAATTCATTCGCAATCTAACCTAGTCGGGATTTTGCTTCTGTCAATGCTATTGCAAATCATTTGCAACTAGACATGTGGTTGAGCGATGGAAAAGGCAGGGCCGGTTTCGGATGATCGGTCGAAACATCCGCGCGGGCTTAAAGCTTCTTCAAGGAGAATGACCGATTATGCCGCCGATATTCCCTCGGTTGTTTTGCGTAAAGTGGGGTTGACCATGCCGGAGTTCGGCAAGTGAAGGGCCTGGCGTTCCGGGTCTCGAAAAAGCTCATCCTGATCATGGGCGGCATTGTCGTGCTGGGTGGCGGCAGCGGCGCGGCAGCGGTCTTCGTTGGTGCGGACAAGCTTCTCGGCCCGTCCTATCTGGAGATGAACGGGTTCGAATGCACTGCTCTGGAGACGATCAAGATCAAGCGCGACCAGCGCTATTGGGTCCGCAAATACGTTACCACCGAAGAAGCGGGCGACGGCATGGCGCGTATCCGCACGGCGCTCCGGGTCGCCCGCGCGGTGCAGGAAAAGGAGAAGGCGGATCTCGTCCAGGTGGCGCTGATCGACAAGGCCGGCCCGACGGACCGAGCCTTGATGCGCGGCCGGATGATCGGCGCGCAGGTCATCTATATTCCTGATCCCGGCAAGATGCCGAAGGGGACTGCCGCGGCGGTCTACTCCGCCTATTATCTCGACGGTTCGGCCAATGCCAGCGGCGAATATTACGGCATGCGCATCGACCTGCCGGCCGAAGATGTCGAGGCGGTCACGGCGCGGCTGACCGATCATGCCGATTGCGTCGAACCTGCGGCTGCGGTTCCGGAGGGCGCGCATGGCGCACCTGCCGGCGGGCACGGCGAGACGTCAGGCGGCCACGGTGAAAGCAGTGGCGGACATGGCGAAGAACCGGCGGCCGAAGGCCACGGAGCTCCCGCCGAAGGGCATGGGGACGAGGTCGCAGCCAAGGATGGCGGTGGTTTGCTGGGTTCCATAAGCGGCATGATCTTCGGTTCCGGCGAGAAGGCGCCGCCGGCGGAAGGTCATGTTACAGAAGCTGCGGACCACGCGCCGGTTCCGGCCGATGGTCATGGGGCGCCTGCAGACAACCACGCGGCAGCCGAGGATCACGGCGATCAGGCCTCTGCCCCGGCTGCAAAGCCAGGCCCGCACGAGCCCGCTCCGGAGCCGAGGACTGCGGCAGAAGGCGGCAAGCGTTGGTCGAAGGCGACCGGTGCGGATGAAAAACGGGCAGAAACCGTGCATGGCGAAGCGGCCCCGCAGCCGACCGGCGGAAAAATGGATGCCGATGCGGCAGGCGCTGCCTGGCTTGCCAAGATGCGCGGTGAAGAGGGCCAGCAGCCGGTGAAAGGCAAGGAACCGGGTCAAGTTCCGCCCGCTGCAGCCAAGCCGGACGAGGAAGCGTCCGTAAAGCCGGCGCATTGAATTTGGAGGGGATCCCTCCCTTGCGATTTCCCTGCAAGAGGAGAGGCTATAAAATCCATGGTCTTAGCTGAAGCTAAGACCATGGATTTCGTTGGTAAGGCTTGCCTATCCGAAATCAGCAGAGCTGCTCAATCCGCCTTCGCGCGGCGCGCCGGGAAGAGGATCACGTCGCGGATGGATGGCGAATCCGTCAACAGCATGACAAGACGGTCGACGCCGATGCCCAAGCCGCCGGCGGGCGGCATGCCCTGATCCATCGCGTCGAGGAATTCGTCGTCCAGCTGCTTGTCCTTCTCGCCGCGGGCATGTGCCTGCTCGAGCTGCTCCACCATGCGCCGGCGCTGCTCTTCCGGATCGTTGAGTTCGGAAAACGCGTTGCCGAGCTCCCAGGTATTGCAATAGGTCTCGAAGCGCTCGACGAGGCGCGGTTCGCCCGGCACTTCCTTGGCAAACGGCGAGATGTCCTTCGGAAAATGGGTGACGTGGCTCGGCTGGATCAGCGTCGGCTCGACCTTTTCCTCGAAGATGAAAGCGAGGCATTCGCCCCAGGTCCAGTCCTTCTCCACCTCGAAGCCGGCGGCTTGTGCCGCGGCGCGGGCTTCCTCGTCGGTCTTGATCGACAGAAAGTCGATGCCGGTCGCTTGCTTGACGGCGTCGGGCATGGACACGCGCTTGAATGGGCCCTTGAACGAAAGCTCCTTGTCCTGGAACTTGAACTCGGTCGAGCCGTGGATGCTCAAGGCGAGCGTCTGGAACATGCGCTCCACGAGATCCATCATGTCTTCGTAGTCGGCATAGGCCCAGTAGCATTCCATCATCGTGAATTCGGGATTATGGCGGGTCGAGACGCCTTCGTTCCTAAAGTTGCGGTTGATCTCGAACACCTTGTCGGTGAGGCCCGAGACCAGCGTGCGCTTCAGATACAGTTCCGGCGCGATGCGCAGATACATGTCGAGCTTCAGCGTGTTGTGATGCGTCTTGAACGGTTCGGCGGTGGCCCCGCCGTAGATCGCCTGCAGCATCGGCGTCTCGACTTCCATGAAGCCATCGTTTTCCATGAAGCGGCGGATGCCGGACACGATCTTCGAACGCTGCTGGAAACGAAGCTTGGATTCTTCGTTGGTCATGATGTCGAGATGGCGCTTGCGGTAGCGCAGCTCGATATCGGAGAGGCCATGCCACTTTTCCGGCATTGGCAGCAGCGACTTGGTGAGCATGATGATCGACTGGGCGTTGATCGTCAGCTCGCCCCGCTTGGTGCGGCGCACGACGCCGGTCACCCCGACGATGTCGCCGATATCGATAAGCGACAGAAGCGCACGGGCATCCTCCGGGGTGGTGTCCTTGTGCGAGAAGATCTGCACCTTGCCCGAAGCGTCATGGATATCCATGAACATGCCAGAATTGCGCGAGGAATAGACACGGCCGGCAACGGTGACGATATCCTGCGTTTCCACGTCCGCCTCGAGGTTCTTGTATTTCTCGGCGAGCTCCGCATTCGTCAGCGTCCGGTGGAAATGCGCCGGATAGACGTCGCCGACCTTGTCGCGAAGGATGGCGAGCTTCTGGGCGCGCACCTGCGTCGCGTCGGAGGAGAGGGCGGTTTCAGTCGTGTTATTGTCGGTCATCGTGTTTGCCTTTTCGGCGATATCGCCGCAGATCAATTTGCTATGCGGAGCCTTTGGCCCCCTCACCCCACCCTCTCCCCGAGGGGAGAGGGAAATTAGAGTATGCCGCCGGTGCCGCAACTTTCTTCTCCCCCTCGGGGAGAAGGTGCCGGCAGGCGGATGAGGGGGCTGCGGACTAGGCCGCGCTTCCCACCATCGAAGCCACCACCGTGGCGGCGATCTTCAGGCGCTGGCGCACCACTGATCGGCCGAGCAGCGCCATGGAGTCAAACAGCGGCAGCGAGCGGGACGAACCCGAGACGGCGACGAAAAGCGGCGGCGTGACGACGCGCAGCTTCTTGCCGAGCTTGTCGGAGATTGCGCGCAGCTCCGCATCGATCGACTCGACGTTCCATTCGATCATCTTTTCGAGATCGGCCTGGACCGTCTGCAGGATTTCAAGCGTCTCGGCCGGGTTGGTCTTGAGGCCGGCGAAGGAGGCGGGCGTCAGGCCGACATCGTTGGAAAGCAGGAAGCCGGCGAGGCCCGGCAGTTCGCCGAGCTTCGAGATCCGGCTCTGGGAGAGCTTCAGGCCTTCCGTCAGGCGGCTGTTTTCCGAGGCCCATTCGAGCGTGCGGGCAATAAAGTCTTCCGGCGAAAGCTTCTCGCGGATCCAGCGGCCGTTCAGCCAGTCGAGTTTCTGGATGTCGAAGATCGCGCCGGCCTTCGAAAGGTTGTCCGGATCGAACTTTGCCGTCAGCTCGTCCATGGTCAGCATTTCTTCGCCTTCCGGGATCTGCACGAAGAACAGACCGAGGAAGTTCATCAGTGCTTCCGGCAGGTAACCGAGCGCGGAATAATAGGAGATCGAGGTCGGGTTCTTGCGCTTCGACAGCTTCGACTTGTCGGCATTTCGCATCAGCGAGAGATGCATGAAGACCGGCTGCTCCCAACCGAAATAGCGATAGAGCAGGATGTGCTTCGGCACGGACGCCAGCCATTCCTCGCCGCGTGCCACATGGGTGATCTTCATCAGGTGGTCGTCGATGACATTCGCCATATGATAGGTCGGCATGCCGTCGCCCTTGATCAGCACCTGCATATCGACCGAATCCCATGGGATCGACACGTCGCCGTAGACGCCGTCGTGGAAATCGCAGGAACCTTCCGTAGGGATCTTCATGCGGATGACCGAGCTTTCGCCCGCCGCCATCTTGGCGGTCACTTCTTCTGCGGTCAGATTGAGGCAGAGGCCGTCGTATTTCGGCGGCTTGCCGGCGGCGCGCTGGGCCTCGCGCATCTGTTCGAGGCGTTCCGGCGTGCAGAAGCAGCGGAAGGCATGGCCCTTGTTCAGAAGCTCCTGGCCGTAGGGCTGATACATCGCCTTGCGGTCCGACTGGCGGTAGGGGCCGTAGGGGCCGCCGACATCCGGACCTTCAGACCAGCTGAGGCCGGTCCATTTCAGTGCATCCAGCACCTTCTGTTCGAATTCCAGCGTCGAGCGCGTCGCATCGGTATCTTCAATGCGGAGAATGAACGTACCGCCGTGCTTTTTGGCGAAGAGGTAGTTGAAGAGAGCGATATAGGCGGTGCCGACATGCGGCTCGCCGGTGGGCGAGGGGGCGATGCGGACGCGGGGGCCGGTGATTGTCATGAATACTGCTCGATCTTTGCGCCTTCAGCGGCGCGAACCTGCTTATCGGGACTAAGGATTTGAGGCAGGCCTTAGCGCATATTCAGCCGCAGGCGTCAAGGTTCTTGGCCGCAATCCTACCTCACGGGCCAGACATAGAGCAGCGCCGGGACGCTGACGAGGACGATCAGGAACGAAAGCGGCAGGCCAAGGCGCGGATAGTCGGAGAACCGGTAGCCGCCGGGGCCGAAGACCAGCGTGTTGCACTGGTGGCCGACGGGTGTCAGGAAATCGCAACCGGCGCCGATCGCCACCGCCATCAGGAAAGCCTCGGGCCTGAAACCGAGATTGGTCGCGAAGCTCGCGGCGATCGGTCCCATGACGAGTACCGTCGCGGCATTGTTCAGGAAGGGTGTGACGGCCATGGCCGTGATGGTGATCAGCGCCAGCGCCCCCCATGCTGGCAGGCTTGCCGCCACACCGCCGAGCCAGCCGGCGATCAGTTCGCTGCCGCCCGTGGTCCGCAGCGAATCCGACACGGGGATCAGGGCTGCCAGCATAACGAGGATCGGTCCGTCGACCGCCTTGTAGAAGTCCGCAAGCGGTATGGCGCGAAACACGACCATGCCTAATGCTGCTGCGAAGAACGCGACGGGCACGGGAGCGATACCCACCGCGGTCGCCGCCATGGCGAGCGCCAGGATGATCAGAGGCACGAACGCGCGCCGGTGGGTGCCGAGCAGAATTTCGCGCTGGGCAAGCGGCAACAGGGAAAAGTCCTGCAGCACGCCGGGCAGGTTCTTGCGGCTTCCTTGCAGTACCAGCACATCGCCGGCCATCAGCGTCAGGTTCCCCAGCCGTTCCTTGAGCCGCTCGCCGCGGCGGCTGATCGCCAGGAGATTGACGCCGCGCGTGTAGGATAGGGCCAGTTCCTTGGCGGAAAGCCCCCTCAGCGTCGATTCCTGGCTGATGACGGCCTCGACGGAAATCACATCCGGGCGGGCCTGGCCCTTGCCGCTCAGCGGTTTGCCAGAAAGTTTCAATCGACCGCTGGAGACGATCCGGTCGAGCTCGTTCGAGGGACCCTCGAGCAATACGGCGTCGCCCTCGCGCAACTGGAGATCGGGAAACGGCGACATGCGGGCCGTGCCGCGCAGAACGGCCGTGGCGATGACCTCGCCGTCGCCCAGCTTCAGCAGATCGCTGATCGGCTTGCCGAGCACGGCGGATTGCGCAGTGACCGATACTTCCGAGGTGTAGTTCTTGATCTCTATCGCTTCTTCGATCGAGTTGTTCTGCTTCGTCCGGCTGGGCACCAGCCAATGGAAGAAGAGCAGGAAGGTGATGCCGACGACGGTCAGCAGCGCACCCATCGGCGTAAAGTCGAACATGGTGAAGGAACTGCCGGTGAGTTCCTGCCTCAGCCTCGAGACGACGATGTTCGGCGAGGTGCCGATCTGCGTCATCAACCCTCCGAGAAGAGCCGCAAAAGCCATCGGCATCAGGTATTTCGAAGGCGATGCGCCGGATTTCTTGGAGAACTGGAAGGCGACCGGCATCATGATAGCCAAGGCGCCGATATTCTTGATGAAGGCGGAAAGCAGTGCCACCGCGATCATCAGCAGCGCCAGCTGGGTGTGCAGCGTGTTGAGGTTCGGGAAAAATTTCTTGACCGCCATGTCGACGATGCCCGAGCGGGCGACGCCGGCGCTGACGACGAGTGCGCTGCCGACGATGATGACGATATCGTCCGAGAAGCCGGAAAATGCCTTGTCGACCGGCACGACGCCCAGTGCCACCGCCAGCACCAGTGCACAACAGGCGACGACGTCGTAACGGAACCGATCCCAGATGAAGACCGCCATCATGACGGCGATCAGGGTGAAGGCGAGGATCTGCTGTGTGGTCATGCGGCTCCGCAGCTTTGAGAGGTCGGCGAATGAGTTTCCGCTTTTGGAGGAAATCGCCGCTCCGAGGTAGCGCATCAATTCCGCCGGCAGTCCAAAGTTCCGATAAAGCAGGTTCGAATGCTAAACAACCCTGGAGCAGGATATTGCTCCGCAGGGGGTGCCGCATGGAGACAGTCTCGCCGGGGGGGCACAATCGTATACCGCGGGCAAACGAAAAAGGGCGCCGCGGGCGCCCTTTTCATATTCTCCGGTCTCAGTGCAGCGTTTGCTGCCCCGCCTTCTTCTTCCGGCGGGCGTTGCGGGCGATCATGTTCAGGATTTCGACCAGCGCCGAGAAGGCCATGGCCGAATAGACGTAGCCCTTTGGCACGTGGAAGCCCATGCCGTCGGCGATCAGCGTCGTGCCGATCATCAACAGGAAACCGAGCGCGAGCATCACGATCGTCGGGTTCCTCTCGATGAAATTGGCGAGCGGAGTTGCGGCCACCAGCATCACGGTCACGGCCGCGATCACCGCGACGATCATGATCGGCAGATGTTCGGTCATGCCGACGGCCGTGATGATGCTGTCGATCGAGAAGACCAGGTCCAGGAGGAGAATCTGCCCGATGGCAGCTGCAAAAGACATGCTGGCCGCGCCGCCAACCATATCCTCCTTGTGATCCTCCGGATCGACGTTGTGGTGGATTTCCTTCGTCGCCTTCCAGACGAGGAAGAGGCCACCGGCGATGAGGATGATATCTTTCCAGGAAAAGGGGTGGCCAAAAAGCTCAAACAGCGGATTGGTGAGCTGGACGATCCAGGCGATCGTACCGAGCAAAGCAAGGCGCATGATGAGCGCCAGGCCGATGCCGATCTTGCGAGCTCGGTCGCGGTGCTCAGGAGGCAGCTTGTTGGTGAGGATGGAAATGAAAATCAGGTTGTCGATGCCGAGCACGACTTCCATGACCACAAGTGTAACGAGCGCTACCCAGGCCGCCGGGTCTGCTACAAGCGCTGCAATGTCCATCCAATCTTCCCTTTCAATCGCAAAACACAATCGCCTGCCGATTTAAGGATCGGCAGCGGGAAGACAAGAGGCGGTCACGCGACGACCGCCAAAATCAGGCGTGTTCCGCCTCTTTTGCGATCACGGATGTGTCATGAACGCCATAGGCGGCCATGAAGACCTTGATGGCGCCCTTTACGACCTCGTCGATTTCCGACTGCGGGGGAACGTCGCAGAGATCGCCGAACAGCCTCAGCTTGAAGAAGGTGCCGCTTGTCATGTCGATGAACTGGCGCGCAGCCAGATCGCTATGCTCGACGTTCAGATTGCCCAGCGCTACGTGCCGCCTGATGAAATCGTCGAGCACGGTGCGGACGTTCATCGAAGGCGAATTGAAGAACTGCCGACAGAGGCTCGGCATGCGGTCGACGACACCGATCACGGTTCGCATGGCGTTGATCACCTGCAAGGAGGTGATATGCGCAACGAAGTTTATTCCGAATCGGTAGAGTCCTACTTCGACCTCCTCGCTGCCGGCGAGAATATCGCGCATCCGTAGCGTGACGCGTTCCTTCTCCCGAGCGACGAGTGCCGCGAACAGATCTTCCTTGTTCTGGAAATAGACGTAGATCGTGCCCTTCGACACCCCCGCCTCGCGGGTGATATCGTTCATGCTCGCCGCGTCGAAGCCGAGCTTCATGAAGACGCGGCTTGCGCCGTCGATGATCTGCTCCCGTTTCGCGGGGTCTTCCCCTGCCGCGAAACGTCCGGCTGCAACCGGATCGGATTTCTCCTGCTTCCTTGTCTGTCTGGCCATTGGATGCCTTTTTTAACCTTTTCGAACCGAGCGGTTCGATTGCCCTTGATATGTGTCATCGAAAGGTCTATGTCAAGCTCACTGAACCGAGCGGTTCGATGAAATGCTGAACTCCCATTGACGGTATACGAACATGACGGCCTCTCAAAATGGCGGCGCATTGCGCGCCGTAACGACGGATAACATTGGCACCAGCGAAGCCGAAGCCCGCAACGAGCGGCCGACAACCGAGCAGCCTGCGGCGGAAGCGATCGCTGCGCCGGCCGCCGCGAAGGCGCCTGAAAAGAAGAAGCGGCGTGGATTTCTGTTGCCGGTCATTGCGCTTGCCCTCCTCGGCGGCGCCGGATGGTATGGTTACAACTGGTGGACGGACGGTCGGTTCCTCGTTTCGACCGATGATGCCTATGTGGAAGGCAACCTTGCCGTCATTTCTCCCAAGGTCTCCGGTTATGTTGCGAAAGTAAACGTCGTCGAAAACCAGTCCGTCAAGGCCGGCGATCCGCTCGTCACGCTTGATGACGGGGATTATAAGCTTGCGCTCCAAAAAGCAGAAGCGGCGATCGAATCCGCCAATCTCGCAATCTCCCGCATCGACGCCCAGATCGTCGGCGGGCGGGCCGCTCTTGAACAGTCCAAGGCGCAGCAAGGAGCGCTTGAGGCGGCGGTACGCGGCGCCGAGATTACCCAGAAGCGGGCAAGCGAGCTCGCCGCGAAATCCGTAGGCACCACCGCCGACCTCGACAATGCAAAGATCGCGCTCGAACAGGCCCGCGCCAATCTCGTCGCCGGGCAGGCCGCCGTCGCCTCCGCCGAGGCGAATATTGGCCTCCTGCAGGCGCAGCGCAAGGAAGCGGTCAATACGGTCCGCACCCAGGAACTCGCCCGCGACCAGGCAGCCCGCGATCTCAGTTTCACCGTGCTCAAGGCGCCTTATGATGGCGTGATCGGCAATCTCGCGGTCCAGACCGGCGATCTGGTTTCGGCCGGCAAGCGGCTTGCCTCGCTCGTACCGCTCACCGAACTCTACATTGAAGCCAACTTCAAGGAAACCCAGATCGGTCACCTCGAACCGGGCTCGAAAGTGCGCGTGCATGTCGATGCCTATGAGGACCAGCCGATCGTCGGCACTGTCGAATCCATCGCGCCAGCGTCAGGAGCGGTTTTCTCGATGCTGCCGCCTGAAAATGCCACGGGCAACTTTACCAAGGTCGTCCAGCGCGTACCGGTTCGCATCTCGATCCCGAAGGAGGATCTGGAGCGCGAACATCTGCGCGCGGGATTGAGCGTCGTTGTCGATGTCGACACGCGCACCGCGCCGGACAACACCACCGTGGCAGCGGCCAAGTAACCCATCAAGGAGAACGGCCATGGCTACAGCAACGGCCGCGGCGGGTGTCATGCCCGCCGACCAACCTATGGACAGGCGCAAGCTCATCGCCTTTTTCGCGATGGTCTTCGGCATGTTCATGTCGATCCTCGACATCCAGATCGTCTCGGCATCGCTGTCTGAAATCCAGGCGGGCCTGTCGGCCGGTTCGGACGAGGTCGCCTGGGTGCAGACATCCTATCTGATCGCCGAAGTGATCATGATCCCGCTGTCGGGAACGCTCGCCCGCATTCTCTCGACGCGCGTACTCTTTTCCATCTGTGCCGGCGGCTTCACGATCGCCAGCGTGCTCTGCGCCACCGCCACGAATATCGAGCAGATGATCGTCTACCGGGCGCTGCAGGGCTTCATCGGTGGCGGCATGATCCCTTCCGTCTTCGCCGCTGCCTTTACGATCTTCCCCCCCTCGAAGCGCAGCATCGTGTCGCCGATCATCGGCCTCGTCGCGACACTGGCTCCGACCATCGGACCAACGGTCGGCGGTTATCTCTCCCATGCCTTCTCCTGGCACTGGCTCTTTCTCGTCAACGTCATTCCGGGCATCCTGGTAACTGCCGTCGCCTGGAGCATGATCGATTTCGACAAGCCGCAGATGCAGCTCTGGAAGAAGTTCGACTGGTGGGGGCTTGCCTCCATGGCGATTTTCCTCGGCTCGCTGGAATACGTCCTGGAGGAGGGCAACAACAAGGACTGGTTCAGCGACGAACATATCGTCATGGGCACGGTGTTCATCGTCCTAGGGGCGGTGGTGTTCTTCTGGCGCGCCTTCAAGATCGAATTCCCGGTGGTCGATCTCAGGGCCTTCGGCAATGCCAATTTCGCCTTCGGCTCGCTCTTTTCATTCGTCATGGGCGTCGGCCTTTACGGCCTGACCTATCTCTATCCCCTCTATCTCGGCCGCATCCGGGGCTATGACTCGCTGATGATCGGCGAAACCATGTTCGTCTCCGGCATTGCGATGTTCGTTTCCGCTCCGATCGTCGGGCGCCTGACGAACGTTCTCGACCTTCGGGTGATGATGGCGATCGGCTTCGGCGGCTTCGCACTCGGCACCTGGCTGCTGACGGGTATCACGGCGGACTGGGATTTCTACGAGTTGCTCCTGCCGCAGATCCTGCGCGGCGCGTCGATGATGATGTGCATGGTGCCGATCAACAATATCGCGCTCGGCACGCTGCATCCCTCGCGCATCCAGGGTGCTTCCGGCCTGTTCAACCTGACGCGAAATCTCGGCGGTGCCGTTGGCCTGGCGATCATCAACACCATGCTGACCCAGCGTTCCGACGCGCATTACCAGCGGTTGGCCGAACACGTGAACTACGCCAATCCGGCAGCTCTCGACTGGCTGGAGAGCGTTGGCGCCAACTTCAATTCCTACGGACTCGACGGCAGTTCTGCGGCGCTTCAGAAGATTTCCGGGATCATCACCCAGCAATCCTGGCTGCTTTCCTTCATGGACGTTTTCCTGTTGCTCACCGGCCTTTTTGCCAGCTTGATCTTTTTCGTCTTCCTGATTGCCAAACCCGCGGCGCCTGCCGGCGCCGGAGGCGGAGGCCACTAGGTTCCAGAGATTCCACCGCCGGAAAGGGCCGCCGCGCAAGCGACGGCCTTTTTCGTTGTGCGCCCAGCATGGGCGCATTCTTGTGGGTGGAAGTCCCACCGTAAGCTGGTCATGGCGAGCGAAGTGAAGCGCAACTGCGGAAGGGCGACCGACCGTGGGGAGGAAGCGTGGATC